>Ga0315281_10013347_pt1 | contig 11123 bp, 12 predicted proteins | sample YL17G07_0_MG_FD_204540 | JGI IMG/M metagenome (GOLD analysis project Ga0315281, IMG submission 204540) | Sediment microbial communities from Yellowstone Lake, YNP, Wyoming, USA - YL17G07_0 | ecosystem: Environmental > Aquatic > Freshwater > Lake > Sediment | place: USA: Wyoming | collected... | reverse complement strand
GCGTTGAACGGGATCCCAATTGTGCCGAAGTACATCTGGGGCGCAATGACCCCTCAGGGCATCCTATCCACCAAGAACCTCCCACCGATCGGGTCCGGGGCGTTCTACTGCACAGTGACAAATCTGCCATTGACCGGAGTTGCCATCCTGAAGAGGAATCCGACATGGTTTGCGGAAGAGATCAGGGGCTGGCAGGTACACGTCGACACTCTTCAGTTCAAGAGCGAGTCGACCACGGCTAATGCCTGGACCGATCTTCAAGGGACCACCCCGAGTATTGATATCTATTTGAATGTGGCTCCGGGTCAATACGTGGCCAACTTGATCAACAAGACCACGCCAGGTATAATCGGATGGGCTCAGAGCACGGGGTTCGTTTACGAGTATCAGCTCAACCAGCTGAGCGAATTAGAGCGCACACAGCTTGGCATGCACGGAAAAGGCACCAACAACCAGCTTCTGCTGGACTCGACCGTCAAGCTTGCGATGGCCATGTGCGTGGATAAGCAGGAGTTCGTCAAGCAGGTCGTCATGGGACTCGGCACTCCTGCAGACTCGCTGGTGCCTGACTGCAACCCGTGGCACTACACCTACCCGAACCCGGTACAGTTCAACCCGTCGGCGGCGAGGGCGCTGCTAATGGCTGCGGGCTGGGCTTACGATAACCTCGGGAACCCTGCGGGCGCCGATACGACCCCCTTGTACAAGGCCGGAGGAGTCGACCCGCTCAAGTTCCGCATGTTGACCTTGATGCCAAACCAGGAGTGGCTAATGGGCAGCGGTCTGCTCCACGACTGGGCATGGCTGGGCGGCGTCGAGCTAGACGTAACCCCGGTCAACTCGAACCAGGCGAACAGCGCCTGGTATGCCGGCGACTATGACACATGGCTCTGGGACTGGGTATTCACACCGACCTCCGACCCGTCGACGGACTGCTTGCAGGTAGACACGACGATGGCAATCGGAACATGGAGCGGTTCCTATTGGAGCAACACGACTTTTGATGACCTGTACAACAGGTCGCTCGTCACGATGGACCCGGTCGCACGCCGCGTTCTGACGGACCAGATGCAAGCAATGATCTACGAGGACCACAACGACCAACTCATCGCCTACACCAAGTACCTGTACGCTGCGAACACCGCTAACTGGTACGGTCCGAGCTACGGTGACTGGGCCGCGCACTGGACGCTGATGCCGGACCAGGGCTTCCCATGGCTGTACATGCAGTTGTCCCCGGTTGACAACCACGCGCCAACGGTTACACCGGGTCAAACGAGCTTCGTAGGATCCATCGGTGGCACGGGGATACCCGTGTACGGCTCGGCGACGGACGGATCACCACTACTGTATCAGTGGTACTGGGGAGACGGAACCAAGACGGGATGGGTGTCGAGCGCCAGCCAAACACACATCTACGCCAAGGATGGCGTCTACACCGCATTCTTCGCCGCACAGGAGCAGGGAACGGCCGACGGTTTCGTAAGCTGGACTAGCGCCCAGATCACAGCCGTTGACGACACCAACCGCGCTCCGACCATCAGCTCGATATGGCAGAGACCCTCCAGCGGGCTAGAGATATGGACATCCGTGCGGTTCGTGGCAAATGCGACCGACCTTGACGGTGATGCGCTCTACTACAGCTGGACCTTCGGTGACTCATACAGTGCCGTGGGCCGGGATGTGAACCACACGTTCAACATCGGTGGATCGTACCTGGTGACCGTGACCGTGACTGACAACCACCCCGGTCCAGGGAGACCAGCGGTGCTGACAAAGGCCGTCTCGGTCAGGATCAACAACCCACCGTCCATCTCGATCATCAGCTCACAGACGGTGCTATGGAAGGCCACTGCATGGTTCAACGCGACCGCGTACGATTCGGAAGACTCGCTGAGGTTCACATGGCTCTGGGGCGACGGTACCAAGACTGTCACAACCTCGCCTAAGAATGTGACGCATGCATACCAGCAGAAGGGCTACGATACCCTGCGTGTGTACGCAGATGATCTGACTGGAGTAGCTGGTCACAATGTGTCGGCGACCTGCACTGTCCATGTCGTGCCGACCCGCACACCCCCCGCGTCACTTACGCTTGCGGTGAACAGGTCGTCCATCTGGGTCAGCCAATCCGTGACCTTCACTGCGACGGCACAGGATTCGGGCGGAGACGGGATGCGGTTCAGCGTCAACTGCGGTGATGGCAAGTACGTCAGCGTAGACATGCCAGGCACTGCGGCAAACGCGGTGGTCACAGCCACGCTGGCTCACACGTACCTGTCTGCTGGCATCATGACAGCGCACCTCTATGTCACTGACGGACTGGACAACACTACATTGACGACCCCAGTCACTGTCACGGTGACATTGAACCACCCACCGGTGTTCACCACGCCGCCGTCGAACAAGAAGATGTGGCTAGGCAACTCAACATCGTTCTTGATCGCAGCATTTGATCAGGACGGCGAGACCTTGAGATATACATGGAACTTCGGCGACGGTTCGTGGCTAGTCGGTCCGACCAGCACGACGCATACCTACGCCAAGGCCGGAACCTACACCTACACGGTGTATGTCAACGACCAGACAGGACTTGCTTTGCACAACGTGTCGGCATTGGCGACGGTCCAGATCGCGTTCAACCTCCCACTCTTGGTAGGCTGGAACTTCGTATCGGTGCCTCTTGTCGGTGGCGGATACATGGCGAGCACGCTCGGCCTGGTGACAGGTGACATGGTTTCCTCGTGGAACATGACGACTCAGAAGTACGACCATACGTACATAAAGGGCATATCTCCGCCGGCAGCCAACTTCGCCATCGCCCCGAACGTCGGCACCTGGATCTGGGTAGCGGCCGCGAAGACGCTGCACCTCTACGGAAGCGTTCCGACGACCACGCAGACCTGCACAATCACCATCCCACTGGCGGGCGGATGGCTGGCATTCGGCATGGAGTCGCTGAAGACGACCTGGAAGGCGAGCAACCTCACGACGATGTACTCGGGTACTGGCGCCATCACGATGGTAGCATACTTCAACGCGGTCACTGGGAAGTACTCTTCCTGGGTCTCTGCGGTGCCGGGGCTGAACAACTTCCCGCTGGCTGCAGGACAGGCGTACTGGGTCTGGATCACTGTCGGTACGGGCGGGACATTGTCATATATACCGTAAGGAAGATACCGTAAGGAAGATACCGTACGGAGGTTGTTGCGGTGAATGGCGATGGAAAGATCGGACTGGACAGGACTGGAATGAGGAGCAGCTCAGGCTCGGAGAAGATGAAGCGGACGCGATCGGTCGAACCCTCGGGGAGCGGCATGAAGGTCATCTCGCGCTCGAAGGGTTTCAGATCGGCGTACGAGAGAAGGAGCAACAGTAAGAAAATCTCTGCGCTATTCGTATGCGCGGCCGCGATCATCATCGTCTCCGGAATGGCCCTGGCGTCCATCGGGAATGGGAATGTAGCGAAGGGGAGGGGGCACATTGAGGCTCCGCTTCCCCCGCCGCCTTTCCTGCTCTACGGGTATTGCACCGACTCTCTTGGAGCACCAGTGCCCTTCTGTAACATCAACGTCACCGACCTTAGTTCGGGGAACTACAGTACCACGGTGGCGGATGTCGACGGACTCTACTCTTTCCAGGTGGATTCGTTCTACGTTCCATATGCCGATGGTGACACCCTTCAGGTAGTTGCGAACACGACCACACTGATCGGGACGAGCCAATGGGTCCTCGTTTCTTCACCACCGTACCACGAGCTCGACGTAGTGCTGAGCAGCGGGGCGATACCTGAGTTCACGGATATCGCGATACCGATAGCCGGCATGATCTCCATCTTTGTGGTCGCGAGGGTGGCATCGAGCAGGAACAAGGAAGAGTAAGTCTCAACCCTCCCGGACATCAGGAAACCGCTAGATTGTCGGACAAAACCCTTTCCCAAACTCTGTTCTTCATTTTCACTTGTCCAGAGACCACGCTGTTCCGGGGAATGCGTCGGCAATCGGGATGGTCCTCGTTCCGTCTCCGGTGTCATTCTCTAAGGATCTGCATCGACATGGATGTGGCCTCGGCGACGAATCGGCCGCACCTCTCCTTGTGCTCAGATGATTTGAAATCGCTCTTGTTGAGCGCTTTGCAGCAGGTGGAGCCGAACGTCTCGTGGAATCTCCTGTACAGCCTTCCTGCAGCCTCGTAGCTCGCGAACTTGTCCTGTCCTGGCCCTGTCCTTCCTTTGAGTGCGCCGATCGCCATGACCCCTGCCACGAGCGCCCCGCATATGTCCTCGGAACGCCCGACGCCCCCACCGAACGGGGTCGCCATCATCAGAGCCCTGTCTGGCAGCTCGACTTCCATGCCGAAACACACGCCCCGGAGGACCGACTCCGCACAGTTGTAGCCCTTCGTCCAGCACTCCATGGCATGCCCAACGCTATCATCTTGCGTTCTCATCGACGTTCACCCGGTCTGGCCAATCAGCATTGCCTAAGAACACCTTAAACGGTCGCTGGCAACAACGTCTCGAGGGGAACTAGAGAAGGGGTTTCACTGCCAGTATCTCGCGATCAGGAGATTGCCAGCTCGAAGAGCTGCTCCGAGGTCGGGATCTGATCCAGCTCCTCGGATATCTCCAGAAGGCCGATCCGGATCGAGGCATTGATGAAATCCAATTCCTCCGCGATATCGTCCGGGTCCAGCGTGATCCTCTCGGCTTCGATGTCCCGCTCCATGCTCTTGAGCATCATCCTGTTCGTCGCGAGCGTGAGCAGGACCCTTGCGTCCTCGGAAGCATCGTCCGCGATCTTCAATGTCCGAATGACCCGGTTCTCATCGCCGTTCTCGAATCCTCCGAGCGCGATTGGCACAGCTAGCTTCCTCATCAATTGAGATCCCATCCCATCGTATGACGATTGTCTGACAATATCCACTTAGAACGTATATAAATCTTGTTGGAGTGACTTGCGCCTAGCGCATGGGAGGGCCGGCGATGCTGTTGGCTTTGCGTTCCAGGTCGGCGATCTTCCTCTGCAGGCTGCGGATCTTCGCATCGTGCTTCGCGACCTGCTCCCGTATCCTGGCCGCCTTTGCTCGAAGCTTCGCAGCTTTTGCGAGCTTCTTCGCAGAGACCTGGTGTTCGTTTACCCTGGCAGTGTATCTCTTGGCCTGCCTGATCGATGACATCGTATCCCAGGTAAAAACCGAGCTCCGAGCATAAGAATGTTCCTTTGCTGGTTGAAAACAGATGTCTGAAAACTGAATATAGTGCCTTGGGCATGCCTGGCTCGTGAATACGGCCAGGGCTGATGTCGATTGAACCAGGCGACCAAGCTCTATGCATTCTTGGCCTTGACCATCGTCATCTGGGGGTATTCCTTCGTTGCCGTCGAAGCGGCTATAGAGGATGGCTCCTCGCCCATACTGATAGCCATGGCGAGGTGGATAATCGCGTCATCGATCTTCGGCGCCTACCTCCTCGTGAAGAGACCGCCGAGACCCGAGAATGCGGACATGCCGAGATTCCTCGCGCTCGCGTTTATCGGCGTGGGAGTCTACTACATCTTTCAGTACTACGGGGTCCAGTTTGCTGGGCCTTCCATCTCTTCGATACTCGTGACGCTCCTGTGTCCGGTGGTGATATTCCTCGTCTCGTACGTCCGGCTCGGCGAGCACATAAGCCCGACCCAGACCGCAGGGTTGACCCTCTCTGCCGTGGGCGGGTACTTCGTCATAACCAACGGGAGCCTCGCCTTCATCAACAACTGGGAGGGACTTGTCGGAGGGCTTTTCGGGGTCGTCTGCGCAGTATTCTGGGCGTTGTACACCCTTGGTGGCAAACAAGTCATCAGGAAGTACGACGCGCTCACTGCCACGGCCTACCTGTCGCTCATGGGCACCGCCATGCTCGCGCCCGTCGCGGCCGCAGATGCCGTCTGGGGAGGGCGCCTGGTCTTTCCGCTCAGCTTCTGGGTCGCTGCTCTGTACTTGGGCGTACTCTGCACCGTGGTCGGTTATGTGCTCTGGTTCAAGGCGCTCACCGGGCTTACCGCATCGTCCACCGGCGTCACGCTGTACTTCGAACCCCTGGTCACGGTTATCGCGGCATGGCTCGTCCTCGGGCAGACGATCGGCTGGATGACGGGCTTGGGGGGCGTGCTGGTGATGGTCGGTGTGCTGCTCGTGTCCAGGCGGTAAGCGCAGGAAATCGTTAATATGAGTGGCTCTCCATGTCCACACCTGCACTCGGCAGCCCCGTGGTGTAGCGGTCAATCATGCGGGCCTTTGGAGCCTGTGACGGAGGTTCGAATCCTCCCGGGGCTACTCCCATTCATCATCCTTCTGCTTGGGTCTGCCCCTGTTCCTTATGGCAGTGACCAGCTTGGCGAAGAGCAGGAGGAGCAAGACCCACGATATCACGATCAGAAAGAAGCCTTCGGCGATGAACCCCCCCTTGATCGCTCCGAAGAACAGGATTCCGCCCATCGTCGCCGCGATGCCGAACAGGATGCCCCATAGGGCCATCGCCTTGTCGACCTTCCACTTGGGCAAGCCTACCACTTCTCATTGTGGATGTACTGTTCTGGGGACAATCTTGTCCTTCTCACGCCCTTTCCAGCGGGGTAGCCGACGGGGACCAGGGCGACTGGCCGCGCATATTCAGGGAGCATGACAGCCTCGGAGACCTTCGTTTCGTCGAACGCTCCCACCCAGACGGTGCTCAGGCCCTTGCTGTGAAGGTAGAGCATCATGTTCTCGATCCCCGCCGCGACGTCCTGAAGACAATAGAGCGTCCTCCCTCTGTCGCCATAGGGCTTGATCCGGTCGAGGTTCGCGCAGCAGACTATCACAACAGGCGCTGTCCTAACGAAGTCTTGCTTGAAGGCCGCCTCTGCCAGCATCTTTCTGGTGTGCGAGTTCTTGACGACTATGAAATCCCTGGCCTGGAGGTTGCCGGCCGAGGGTGCCTGGTTGGCCAGCCGGAGAGCGACATCGATCGTCGATTCGTCGATCGGTTCGGGCTTGAACGCCCTGATGCTCGTCCTGCTCGCGATGATCTCCTCGATGTCCACGATGCCACCTTGTTGCGGACGCATACGCACCAAGTTCTAAGTATTTTGTCGGTGGTTTGTCAGTTGAGGCCGACAAAGTGCCTGGTGCGAGTTCCAAAGTAACCTGCAAGCTCCGATTGGAGTTTGGGACACCGGAGGATGCGGAGAATGTCCACCGATCGGTCGCCCTGGACAATCAGGGCTTCCTGACATCTGGAATCGAAGGCAGTGCGATCGTTGCCGAGATCCATGCAGATTCCCTCAACAGCCTTCTGCACACGTTGGATGATTTCCTTGCATGCACGGGCGTGGCCGAGAGGATCGTCTCGAAGAAGGCCTAGTCGGGCGAGTCCTTGACCCTGACCGCGACCCCCCTCTTGAACGACTTCATCTCCTCAGGGGTCATGAGCGCTCGACCCACGGCTGCCAGCTCGTCCTTCGTGTTCACAATCAGCACATCGTCCCCCGGCCTGATTCCGGGGTCGCACTGGATCACGAACTTCGCGAAGACGTTGTTCCCTTTTGCTGCGAAACTCGCAGGCTCGTCCTCCGTCTTGACTCGCATGCTCGGCGACGGGAGGACCTTGACGAGCAGCTTGCCCCCCTCGAGCTTGAGCGTGAACCTGCCATCGCCCGCTCGCATGGAGAGGGCGTGCGCGCCGTCTATAATCACGTTCCTTATCTTCCCCGTGCGCGGCGACTTGATTATCTCTACCTTCTTGCCGTCCAAGATGTCCCCTGCACCCCTGCCGAACTGCATGTCCAGGACGGCGCGGCATCTGAGCAGGTCGAGGTCGAAATCCTTGGGGATGCCTCCGACGATGTCCTCGAGGAATCTGAGTGTCTCCTCCCCATCCCATATGACCGCCAGCGGATAGCCGTGCTGGTGCGCGTGCCTTTCCATCATCCTGTTGATCTTGTCCTTGACCTCGGCATCAAGTGCCTCGGGAATCACGGATTGTGAGATGGGATAGTACTCATCCAGCTCGATGGGTACCGGGCCAAAGAACGACACCACAACGAACGCGGCGTCGACCCTCGCCAATATCTTCGACATGATGGGCCAATAGGTCCTGGAGTACGGCTTCTGCGCCTCGGGGAATCCCACGAGCACCTTCGCATCGCGCTTCCTGAACCTGCTGAAGTAGTTCTCCTGGTATCTCATGACCGTCGGTCGTTCGTAGCTCTCGGGGCCGCAGTAGAAGAACGCCCCTCTTCTGCTCGCGGGCTCGGAGGCTTCGAGGAAGTGTTTGTGTTTCGAGAGGACCTTGAGCGCTTCGAGCAGTGCGGGGTGAGCCCGAGCGCGCATCTCCACTAGCTCCCACATGGAGCCTTCGTGGATCGCGTTCTTGACATTCTCGATCTCGGTCAGGCAGGCGAACAGGTTGTGCTCAGCCAGTCTCTTCGTCCGCTCCTCCCGTGGCATCTTCTTCAGCTCTTCGACCGAGGTTCTGCTGCACGAAGGACAGTGGCAGGCGAGATCGTGCAGGTCGGCGAGGAAGCTTGTCCCGGTAGGATACATCATCCGATCCTCCCTGGCGTACTTCGCATACGAGGCCGAATCGAACATGTCGCATCCCAGCAGCACCGCTAGCGGGAAGATCATCGGATGCCCAGCGCCGAACAGATGGGCCGGCCTGGAGGGATCGAGGCCCTTCTTCGAGGCTATGATCACCTCGACTAAGTCCTTGAATCGGTAATTCTCGAGGAGCGGCACCACTCCGCCGATCGGGTGTACCGCGAAGTCGAGCTTGGAGATCTCCTTGGCGCATCTCTCCCTCAGATCAGGGTAGATGCCGCCTTGGACTGTTCCAGCAAGCATCATCTTCCCTCGGTCGTCCACGGATTCCCTGGCCCTTTTCAGGGTCTCCTCGACTGCGGCCTCCGTTTCCTCGCGCGTGAATCGGGGCTCGGAGAAGACATCTAGTATCGTACCGACATCAGCTCCGATCGAAGCTTGGAACCGGACTATCTCCCTCGGGTCGACGCGCACATCACCATACACGTAATCCTGGAACGTTCCGCTGTCCGTCATTATGGGTCCATCGAAGCCGAGGAGGTCGTGCACGCCTGACTTGGTCGCATGTTCCCTTAGCGCGTCCGTGCCCCTGATGATGTACGAGTTGGTGATGATCATCTGGACGCGCATCCTCTCGCGCATTTCCGATGGGGCGATGGTCTTGAAGTTGGGGTTGACCACGGGCAGCAGGACCGGGGTGGTTACCTTGCCGTGCGGAGTCGTGAGCTCGCATATTCTCGCGAGTCCATCACGCTCCTTCAGCTCGAACATCGAGGGCGTGTAGCGAGTGGGCTATAATTAGGTTTTACAGGAATCGGCATGCCACCCCGTCGAATCATTGCCAGCAAATCCTTAAATATGGTCCATCTTCTGCTCTCGAATCGAGCGACATGAGCAACCTGCTCCAGGTAATCGCGGGCATAGCATTCGTGTTCTTCCTTCCTGGGTACACGATGGTGAACATGATGTTCCCGAGGAAGGGCGAACTCGACCCCGAGTACGACCAGGTCTACAGGGCCGCGCTCGGGATGGGCTTGAGCATAGTCATCTCCATCATGGTCGGATTCGGCCTTAACGCGGCCAGCACCGAGGGACACGGTTTGGTCACATCTGGTCCGCTCTGGACCGTGCTCCTATCCCTGACCGCCGTGTTCGGTTTCATCGGCTGGTTCCGCGGAGCGTATCCAGGCGCTGGCTCGCTCCATCCTTCCCTGTATCGCGCGCCGGTAATCCCAGGGATGCCAAGGTCTAAAGGCAATGATTTCATCAAGCGCAAGAGGACGGGGCGCCTGATCTTGAACAGGGAGGCCCTGATGGTCGACCTGAAGACGTACGCAGAGGGTTCATCCACATCCAATCCGCAGCGGAAGGAGTACTATCGGAAGAGGATGGAATACACCAAACAGGCGATAGACCGGATAAACGACGAGTTGCGCGATCTGAGCGGGGGCCACTGAATGCCCAAGAAAGGCGAGATGCAATACAAGCTCGTCGTCGTGGTGCGAGATGACGTCAAGATGTCAGTGGGGAAGCTCGCGGCCCAGGTCGCTCATGCCGCCGTCACCTGCGCCCTCGACGCTAAGTCGCGCAAGCCCAAGTGGTTCTCGGAGTGGCTCAAGGAGGGCCAGCGGAAGGTGGTGCTGAGGGCGGAGGACATCGACCAACTCCGAGCCTTGAAGGACCAGGCCATGAGGGCCGGGCTTCCGCATGCTCTGATAACCGATGCTGGATTGACGGAGCTGGCCCCGAATACCATTACGTGCCTTGGGATCGGTCCGGCCCCCGAGAACATCCTGGACCCGATCACGGGTTCCCTGCAGTTGGCGTGAGACGGTCATGAAACAACAGATCAGGGTGCTGGGCATCGATGATTCTCCCTTCAAGTTCGGGGCTGGAAATGCCCTTGTCGTGGGCGCGCTCGTGAGAGTCCCCAGCTATCTCGAGGGCGTGATGAAGACCGAGGTCGTCGTGGACGGCACGGACTCCACCGAGAAGATCATCGAAATGGTCTCGAAGTCCCGCTACAGGGAGCAGATCAAGGCGATCCTGATCGACGGGATCGCGCTCGCGGGGTTCAACCTGATAGACATCGAGCACGCCCACGCCGAGCTCGAGATCCCGATCCTCACGATCACCCGTGACAGACCGGACCTCGAGAAGATGAAGGGCGCGCTGATGAAGCACTTCGATGACTGGAAGCAGAGATATGCTCTGATCGCGAAGCACGAATTGAGGGAGATCCCGACCGAACACAAACCCCTCTACGCTTCCGGACTGGGTCTTGAGTGGGCCGAGTTCGAGGAGATAGTCAGGCTCTCGACCGTGCGCGGTGTCGTTCCCGAGCCTCTGCGGATGGCACATCTGATTGCCAGCGCATTGACTCGCGGAGAATCCTATGGTCGCCCCTGATTCCCGCGGGCTAGAGGAGAATACAGATATAGGGTGCAGATTCTCTGCGATTGCATCGGTGGCTGAAGGATGATAAAGAATCTGTTCACCAAGCGCGACCATAGGCTCGTTCCGGACATCACAAAGGAACAGGCGATGCAGGCCGCGAGTTG
>Ga0315281_10013346_pt1 | contig 11123 bp, 10 predicted proteins | sample YL17G07_0_MG_FD_204540 | JGI IMG/M metagenome (GOLD analysis project Ga0315281, IMG submission 204540) | Sediment microbial communities from Yellowstone Lake, YNP, Wyoming, USA - YL17G07_0 | ecosystem: Environmental > Aquatic > Freshwater > Lake > Sediment | place: USA: Wyoming | collected... | reverse complement strand
AGTCAGATAGTCCAGGTTTGACCGGCGCTGATTGATCCACTCGTCCAGATGTTCGAGTTGGACATTGGCGATAGCAGCGGCTAACGGATGCACCCGATACTTGGGACCCAAGCCGGTATAGGCATAGTCGGCGTACTTGCCGGTGACTTGATCCTTCTCAATCCGACCGCCGTAATGTGAAAGCGCCAACATCCGATCGAAGTATTCTGGGTTGTTGGTGACTGCAATACCTGCTTCACCCCCAATGATCATCTTGGATGCCTGAAGACTAAAGCAGCCCACGTCACCTATTGTTCCAGCTTTGCGTCCTTTGTAAGTCGCGCCGTGTGCATGAGAGGCGTCTTCGATCACTCTCAGATCATGTCGCTGAGCGATTTCAAGGATCGTGTCCATGTTAGCCGGGTGACCCCAAATATGCACAACGCCAATGGCTTTGGTCGCTCGCGTGATCTTGCGCGCCACATCCGCGGGATCGATGCACAACGTTCGCGGATCAATGTCACAGAAGACTGGCGTCGCGTTGCACGACAATACAGCATTGGCAGTCGAGGGCCAAGTGTATGTCGGTACGATGACCTGATCACCAGGACCTATGCCGACAGCAAAGTAAGCTGCATGAAGCGTCGAAGTGCCGTTGTTCTGGACGAGAGCATGTTTCGCGCCGTTGAAGTTGGCAAATTTCTTTTCGAACTCGCTGATGACGCCGCCACCATCCGCGATGGACAGTTGTCGCGCAAGCATGAGCTGGACCACGGCGTTGACGTCGTCCTCGCTGATCACGGGCCAACGTTCCTTGGTTTCCTGGGTGACTGCTTTGGAGCCGCCAAACAGAGCAAGTTTTTCAGGATTTGCCATAGGTGCTTCTCATGCCGACCCGTCTGCTAACGCCGGATGCAAAGGACGCTCTTTTTGCTCAACGACCTGGCGCCGCTGTAGATTGGCGGACGACCAATTTCGGTTCCAGTTCAATATGGATCTGGCGAATTGTCTGGCGGCGCAGCACCTCAACCAGCATCTGAGTGGCAATTTCAGCCATCTGCCTCCACTCGAGGGCGACGGTCGTCAGCGGTGGAGTGACATGCGCAGACTCTGCGGCGTCGTCGAAACCGATCACCGATACGTCTGTCGGTACGGTTAAGCCTTTTTTTTGAACAGCATGAATGATTGCCCAGGCAACCCGGTCATTTGCCGCGATGATTGCTGTAGGGGGTTCTGCCGATTCCATCCAGCCGTGCGCGATCTCAAAGGCCCCTGCCGGGTCATACTTGCAATCGACCAGCCATTCTTCACGCGGCGCGATATCTTCCTCGCGCATCGCTTGACGGAATCCGTCCAAACGTTGCTGGGTGGGAGCTAGATTGCGTGGACCATTGATGAACGCGATGCGCTGGTGACCGAGGGAGAGAAGATGCCTTGTCGCGATGTATCCGCACTGCCGGTTATTGACACCGACGCAGTGGAAGGCGTCGCGCTCAAATAGTCGGCCGATTACCACAAAGGGCAACTTGAGGTCGCGGAAACGCTCAAAGGATTCGTCAGAGAGACGGGTACGATAGAGAAGTACACCGTCCAGGCTGTTCTGAGCAAGGAGCCGGTCGCCGACTGTCACGATGTCCGGTCCATTCGTATAGGTGGCTATTGCAATCCCAAAACCAGCTTGTTCCGCCGCGGCTCGGACCGTGTCGATGACCGACCCATAGACACTGCCGTCCAGCCCAAAATCATGCATTTCTTCCGGCATGAGAAATCCGAGGAGATGAGTGGTTCTGGGAGCAAATTCTTCGGCTGGGCGATAAACCCTATGGTTGAGCGTCTCCATGGCAAGCCGTATCCGTTCGCGGGTCCTGGGATCGACACGGACCTGCCCACTGAGAGCGCGGGAAACGGTGCTTACAGACACTCCGGCCCGTTTGGCCACTTGCTTTAGTCCAACTCTCACTTCAAGATCTCTCCGAATTTGAAAACTGAGGAAATTAGGATCAGCGATCAGAAGGGATCAACGGATTGGTAAAAATCGGTTGTATTATATATTGAATGTGTTGCACTGTCAATGTCATCATTTTCACAGATTGTGCAACATATGATGGTTTTTCTCATTAGCGCAGGTTTTGTGCATTCAGGATCCGTTTCTGTAAGTCAGTTGTGATTTTGCACAGCCGCATGCAACCCCAAGGGCAGTTGAAACGCGGGAACGCCCTTGAGAAACAGGATAACACCGGGCAATGGGCTACCAGGCGCGAATTGTAATGCCGTGCCTTTGGAGGTCTGTTGAACCAACGCAGACGCATTGGCGGCGACGCACACCAGATGCTTCGGACCGTGCAGGTTTTGTTCCAGTGTGACGCTCGATTGCGTCGCGCAAGTCCGTTGTGCTGGCTGAAAACCCCATCCGCCCTAGATTTGACTCCAGAGGAACGCCGGATAGAATCCGTTGATAGTTTTTGACAGTTCCCTGGAGTCCAACCCCGTGCTCTCTCCCTTGCATTGGCCGATCCAACGCATTGTTCGTCTCGTTTCTTTCCTTGAACAAGCCTTTCTCCATCTCACCCAACCCTCGCGTCACTCGCTTGTTCTCAGCACCGCCACCGACCTCACACGCAGTAAAGCCGAGCTCATCGCCGAAAATGCGCTGCTCCGCCAACAACTCATCGTCCTGCACCGCCAAATAAAAAAGCCTGCCTTTTCGCAAGCCGATCGCCTCTGGCTCGTCCTCCTCGCGAGTCGCGTCAAGAACTGGAAGGATTCCCTGCTCATCTTCAAACCCGACACTCTCCTCTGCTGGCATCGTCAAGGATTCCGCCTCTTCTGGAAGTTCAAATCGCGCAATCGCGGTGGTCGTCCCAAACTGGCTACGGAGACCGTCGCGTTGATCCAGCAAATGGCACAGGAGAATCGGCTCTGGGGAGCCGAACGGATTCGCGGCGAACTGCTCAAACTCGGCTTTGCCGTCGCCAAGCACACGATCCAGACGTACATCACCCACGTCCGCCCGGCCAAACCCATCTCGCAAACCTGGGCGCTCTTCTTGAACAATCACGCCAAAGACATGTGGGCATGCGACTTCTTACCCGTCATTGACCTTTGGTTTCGTCCGCTCTATCTCTTTTTCATCATCGAGTTGGCTTCGCGGCGGATTGTTCATTTCGGCGTCACGCGTTCGCCAACGGACGCCTGGGTGGCCCAACAATTGCGCGAGGCAACGCCGTTCGGTCAAGCGCCGCACTTTTTGATTCGGGATCGCGATAGCAAGTACGGGGAATGCTTCACGCGCGTTGCCGTGGGCACATCGATTGAAGTCTTGAAGATACCCTATCGTGCGCCAAAGGCGAATGCAATCTGCGAGCGGTTCTTGGGCAGCGTGCGAAGGGAGTGTCTTGACCATATTTTGGTCCTGGGGGAATTACATTTGTATCGTGTGATCCGAGAATACGTGGAGTACTTTAACCACACGCGGCCGCACCAGGGAATTGAACAGAAGATTCCCGAGGGAAGTACGTCAGTTCCAGCGAAACCGGGAAAAGCCAAGATCATCGCGTTTCCGGTGTTGAATGGGTTGCATCATGATTACCGGCTTGCCGCTTGAGTCACCGGGGGACAAAACGGACACGGACGAGGTTTTCAGCCAGGACAGGTGCTCACCTTTCAGATTCCCAAGCGCGATCCGGTCGACCAGTTTTTGCGGATATCGCGTTCGGCTTGTCACTTGGGTGGCGTGCGCTTTTGGCTCGTGTGTCCGCAGTGCCGCAAACGCGCCTGCAAGTTGTACTTCGCATTCCGCTCTAGTATTCGATCCAAAACTTTGGGGTTCGCTTGCCGGCATTGCCTCGGTCTCGTGTACGAATGCCGCAACACGAAAGACGGGTATCGATTAGCGTGTCGCAGAGCAGGTCGCGTCAAGAAGCGCCTCGGAGGGCCCATCACCCCGCTGAGCGAGTTCCCGCCCAAGCCGAAACGGATGCGCTGGCGAACCTACCGACGAGACCTCGAAGAATTCACCGGCATAAGGAGGAAGGTTAATAAGATCATTCTAATGGATGCAGCACGGCGTTTTCCGAATTTAGTGGAACAGGTTTTGCACGCCAATGGCGGGCCATAGTGAAAAGGAAAGAAACGTGAACGATAATTCGAGTACCCGGCGCCTTATTGAGCGGGACTATTTCGACGCGTTAGCGCAAGCCATCACGCTCGACGTCTGGCGCGAAATCGTCGAGCGTCAGATCTCCGATGCGAAAGACGGCGATGCGAAAGCGCGCGACTGGATTGCCCGCTTCGTGTTGGGCGAGCAGCCAATGACTCTGACGGCCTTGGCCGAAAAAGAGGCCCTGGGCATCGAACCGGTCGATGAGATCTTAGCAGGCGCGGAGAGCGCGTTGGAAGAGCACGTCCCGGACAAACTCACCCAAATGCTCGCCGGCGGCCTGATGGAGCCGAGCGAGAGGCCCATCCACCGCGTGTTGCGCTTGAAACAGGAACGACAACGGCGCGCGCCCACGAGCGAGTCATCGACGCCGAGCGATAGCAGCACGTCCGAATCGACCGGTCCGATCGGAAGCGAACCTCCGTCCGAAAAGTAGTTTCTGATCTACGCACCTTAACAATTGAATCGGTGCCGAATTCCACCGGGACTGGGTTGAGTGGCTCCGCACTGGCCGCGGGAGCATACACCTGCCTGATTTCGCTTGAGCGACAGCCCTTGCAGGCCAGTGGGGCGGTCGTGGCGAATTGGGCAAGGATATGCTCCCGCGCACTTCCCACCCAGAAGAACAAATTTCGGGATCTTGGCAAAGATCGCGAAATTGTCCTCTTCTGAAAGAAGTGTGCGATATTTCAAAAGCGCGGTGGTCCGGTGAAAGCCGGGATATCAATTTCGTCAAGGGGCCAGTAGGCGAATACTCTCGGAAACCGCGAGGGCCAGACGGATCACCCAGGATGTGACTGTTCAGAATTTGGTGAGGCCAGCTCTGATCTAGAATATGTTGGTGTGAGAGGCAGTCTCATCGATCACCGAACGGTCATCCGGTCGCGCATTGCTATCGGTCTGGCTTGACGAAATAGGAGGAACTCAACTCCAAGTCCGGCTCATGTAATCCCTGTGTCACCTACTTCAAGACTGCTATCTAACATTACAACGAGACTTCGTATGAATACGAGACTTCGTTGAGCAGACGCCCAGGTAAAAATCAGGCGTTTCGCTTGAGTGTTAGGCGACGATGCGAACAATAGGTAGCATAGTTTCGTTGTTGCCGATGCGCAATGGTCGTCAGAATGTCAGCATGCTCTGCTCATTCGTCTGCGAGTACGCTGGCGATGACCTGACGCGCTTGAGCGGTTGTGAGCGCAGGATACTGCCTTTCAAGGGTATGAACCATCGGGCTGTCGCACCTACCAGCCGAAAAAAAGCCACGGAAGGCTGAATTAACGGACGCAGAGAAACAAACGAATCAAAGGATCTCGCGGGTTCGCGTCCGCGTAGAACATGCGATTGCAGGCGTCAAGCGCTTGCGTAATACCAAGGACGGGTTCTCTGACTTGGCAATGGCGGGCGCCTGCGACTTGCACAATTGGCGCGTGGAAAAACGCCGAGGACCTTTACGCCGATAGTCTGATTGACTATTTCGGATAACGTCTGCTGGTTACAGATGAGATCAAGCATAGCTTAAGTGCGAAAGACCTCCTACAAGCAATTGTCAAGTCACCACTTCTCCACGTTTGCGGCGGACTTTTTCTACGGATGTTGTGGACAAAGCAGAGCCAAGAAAAGCACGCTTTTTCCACAGATACATTGGAATCTTTCCACGATTCCATTTGGAAAGGAAAAACACGGGACGAAGACCCGTGTTTTTCACAATCCGCAAGCAAAAAGCCAAACTCACGTTGCCACTTTTTCCACACTTGCGATGGGAGAAAGTGCCATTCCACAGTTACGTTGGAACGGACAATAATGAATTTTCTAGGTGGTTAAGCGGGAGCGACGGGCATCCATCCCTCATAACCATCTGGAATCTACTCGTCGCCCCAGTGACATTAGCCACAACGCCATTCAAGGACTGTGTCCAAGATTACAGCATGTCCCTTAATTGATGGCAAGTCCACTTTCGATTTATCAAGAACGCACGCGTGTGTTTCAGAATCACACGTGTGCGTTTATTTATGCGACCATTGAACACATTCAATAATCAAATAGTGTATCGTTTGAGGACCGGGATGTGATCGAAATCCGGATCATTGCTCGCCAGGTTCAGGCAACCGACCCGTTGCATTGCGGCATAATGTAATGCATCGCGTGGGCGAAGATGGTATTGCGACATCACCTCATCCATCACGTCCAAGTCAGAGACAAGCGCATCAAGCACAGTCAGGTTGGTGTAGGCGCGCAAGCGCTTGAGAAGAGAAGAAACAGTGGGCGCGAACTCCTCTAGCATTTTTTCTTCTTGGTCGCGCAGAAGCTCAAGCGGAGAGCCGTCATGATGATCTTTGATTAGAGCCAATATCAAACGGTAACCAAGCTCGTCAAAGGTCAGAACTGAAGTATACGCCGACACGTCTCCACGTTCCAGACGATCGAAAAAGGGTTGCGCCTCAGCGATACCGCGTAGCAACATGTACGGTATCATCGTGTCAATATAAATCGTATTGCCCGTGAATGAACTCAGCGGAGTTGCCATTCAGCGAACCTTTTCCAATCGAGATTCAAATCGTATTCATTCCGCGAGCCTTTACCTGCAGCACCGAACAACTCTTGGGTGAGCCCCGACACTGCGGCAACTCTCGGAAGTGCCGTCAGCTGGCGGCGCATTGTCTCAAGTTCGCGCATCATTGCGTCAATCCGCCCAACAACCTGACGGGTATCGAGAACTGGGCGTCTAGGTTTGCGGGTTACGCGACGAGCTGAACGTTTCGTTGGTTTGCGTGTTAGAGTCATAATAAACTCCTCTGGGCATTTGCCTTATGTGCGATCATATTGTACCCTTGTCGAGACTGATTGTCAAACAGAAGTTGCGATTGAGCCTTCACGGTCTTTTGGCAATGTGCGCGTCGCGTCGATTTCTGGGAATCTGTTTCCGCATCGCGGTGAACCTGCCATACACGCCAAGAAATTCACCCTCTAGCTGATCCGGGTTCTTGAATTCCGCCCAGCCCGCGCCATTCACAGGATCCATTTCGTCTGAGCCTTCGTACCCAAAGAGGAGCACGGCTTCTCCACCGAATTCGCGCACTTGCCCATCCAAATGTCCATTCGATAATCCAAAGTGATAATCGCCATACACTTGCTCATGGGCGGATGCGTGGATTGAAATGAATGGCAACTCGTCACTCTCATCGAAATAGCTCTGGTCTAATTCGGAGAGTTCTGTAATCCGCCAGTATCCTACGAAATCCTTTGCCCGAGTAGCATCAACTTTCATTGGGATCCCATCCTGAATCAGCAACTGATGCAAAACACCCCAGACGTAAGAAGTGCAGACCGGACGTACACCAATGCCAAGCAAATCACTGGGCGACGGGAAAAATCGTCCCGCCGAATAGGCCTCAATTCCATGCTCCAATTCGTTTTGGATCGAGAGATCGTAATTCCGCCTACCAGCTTCTGGTCGGACGAGAAGGTTTTTTGCGGTGACCTTGACCACGGTGAAGCGGGCACCGGTCGTCGTAGAAAGAGCGCGACCACTCAGTTGTTTCCAATCAATTGTTTTCCTTGGCACTACCTCTCTCCATGGCATATCGCTCACTATCGCGGCTCACTCGAATTCTTCATCGCAAAGTACACTCTCCAGACGCCCCAGGGCTCGCCGTACTTGCTTCAGATCATCCACACTCAGGTTGGGTTGCCCGAAAGACAATTGCGCCAGTTGGGTTGTGGCACGCAATAATCCCAAGGTGACATTTTGCGTCGGCGTATCCGCGCAGCGCATTTTGTCTGTCTGCACGACCATTTCAGCAATGATCGGCTTCCAATCGGGTGCTGGGGCACGTGGTTTGAGGTTAGTGCGAATCTGCCATTTGCCCTCCACATCAACCAATTGTTCGACAATTCCCTCTTTGGCTTTCAGACGTCTGAAAATTGTATCGAGGTCTGAACGAATGCCCTTTCCGAAAAGGACTGTATATGGCTCGACAAGACCATCGTAAGTAATCTGACCCCTGAAGGGCAATAGAGTTGTTTTCAACAACACAGGAAGTGGTTGGCCGCGTACGACGACCTCAATGGGATCGTACAGCCCCAGGACGCCGTAGAGATGATCGGACTTTTTCGCGGGCAGGAACACTGCGTATTTTTTCAAATAGCGCATCAAGTAGAACTCGCCCGAAACGCGATGTTTCCAATTCGCGATAATGTCCAATTCCTCCGGCGTGAAATGCTCGGGATTCTCGCTGATGAAACGAACAAGCAACTCTGAATCTGCATATGACGCGTCGCGCATTTTCGTCAAAGCGTCTCCGCCTACCTTGGGAATATCGGTCGGGGCAGATACTTTCGGCGTAATCTTCAACTGGCGATTGGTGTAGGCAAGCAATGCAAAAAAGAGTTTGAAGAAGAGTCGCGCGTCTTCGGTAGCAAGGTTCATCCTGTCACCTCTTGCTATAATTTACGTGGATGCTCAGCGATTCGCAAATTGAACTGCATAGTCTTTGACTCGCGCGCAATCACAGGCGCGAAAGTTCGACAGTGTCGCTGGCATAAAGTCACCTCCGATCAAGTGCTGCGCAATCCAGCGGCGCGCAATTTCTCAAGCAACGAATGCCGCGTCTGGTAGCATCCATAAATTCCATTGAGCCGTTCTTGGAAAACATCTGTCTGCTTTTGTCGCGATGCGACCTCGCGCAGCTGCGACAGAAGTTGAACGGCTTGCTCATAAGTCTTCGCGCTTGATTTTTGCGCGAGTCGTTCCACTTCTTGCCATGCTTCACCTTCACGCCGCGCTAAAGCATCCAATTTTTGGATCCGTTTCTCCTCTGCCTCCTGTGCTTGCCGTCGTTTTTCTGCTTCGCGCGCTAGTTCGGCGTCGGTCAGCAATTGTTTTACCATGCGCCGAGTACTCGCTGAAGAATATGCTGAAGGTTCAGCTTGGCGCAGTCGCGCGTTCAGCGCAATCGAAAGATGTGGTTCACCCCGCGCCAAACGCAGCAGATAGTCATCACACTCTTCACGGGAGAGATGGGCGATGGCTTGACGTAGATCAGGTTCGGACACCTTGCTCTGTTCACCACTCACTTTGGCTGCGACAGCGAGCAGGTGTTTATCAATTTCAAACAGGTCGACAAAATTACGCAACGCGGACGAAAGCGAGCGCAATCCTGGCGGCACGGGCGGCTCACGTTCTGATCCGTTCAGGGTGTTCAATGAAATCGCTTTGAGCCAGGCAAGATGGAGCACTCGATAATCTTGACGAAGAATGTCATCACGCAATCTGACCAGAGAGGATAACCGCCCTTCGCCTTCGACCCAGAACATCACACCTTCTTCGTCAAAACGGATATCCAGAATGACGTGTTCAGCAGTTTCTTGGAACTCGATGACATCTTCAACTTCGTATGATTGCACCTGCGAGAGATCAATGAGCGACTTGGGAAAGCGAAACATCAGGCGTCGGGTGCCCCAGTTTGCCAGGTAGAGCATCGCGTCAAAGTACTGCTCCAAGACCTTCTCGGGGCTGCCGTGAAAATCGCCAAACTGGTACGTGAAGACTGCCTGAGTTGGTGTCAACGCAACGCGACTGGAAAGTTTGTGGATCTCGGCTTGCTCTTCCTCAGTTAGCGGTCGGTCAATTGTCTGAAAGTCAAAGAACTGGTATTCGCTCATCGAGCCCTAAAATCCTTTTCGCCGCGCGATGGTGGGATTAATTGTCTCCGATAATCGCGATAATTATACTGCGATTATCCACCATTCACAAACCCACCAAGGGATGCAACGGCAAACTCGGCCATTAACGGAGTTGACGCCAAATCAGGGATTGCTATACTTCAATTCAAGAACACTTTCGGAAAGCATTACCCCGCGCAAACGAGTCCGATTTATCGTGAGCGATTGCTTCCGTTGCTAGATTTTCGAGGCAAATGTGAAAAATTTGGATGAGATCGACCACTTGATCGCTGCGATAGAAAAAGAATTGGCAACCCTCAACACCCGCAGAGCCGAATTGCTTGCGCAAGTTGCTACGCTGCGACAAGAAAAAGCACATCTTCTCGGCGCGCCTGAGATCGAGTCGCCGCTTAACAAGTTGCCGCCAATATCCAACCAATCTTCCCAAGAAAATAAAATCACGCTCTTTCGCAGTCTGTTTCGGGGACGCGAGGATGTCTACCCAAGAAGATTCGAGAGCTTGAAAACTGGCAAATCGGGTTATCAACCCGCGTGTCGCAACGAATGGGTCAGCAGCATTTGCGAGAAACCGAGAATCCGTTGCGAAGATTGCGCGAATCGTGCATTTCTACCTGTTACCAACGAGGTTGTGAGAAATCATTTTCTGGGAATGGATTCCCACGACAGGTCGGGACGCGACTTTACGATTGGCGCTTACCCAATGTTGCTCGACGAGACGTGTTGGTTCCTGGCTGCCGACTTTGATAAAGCGACATGGCAAGAAGACACCAAAGCATTCTTGGAGTCCTGCAGAATTTCCGACGTGTCAACAGCGCTGGAGAGATCACGTTCGGGAAATGGCGGACACATTTGGATTTTCTTTTCCGAACCGATCCCAGCTACTCTTGCACGTAAGATGGGATCATTCCTTCTGACGCAAACAATGGAGCACCGACCCGAGATTGGTCTTGATTCGTATGATCGATTTTTCCCCAGCCAAGATACGCTCCCCAGAGGCGGCTTTGGCAATCTGATCGCGTTGCCTCTGCAAAAGAAGCCACGCGAAAATGGAAATAGCCTCTTCCTGGATGAAAATCTTGCTCCATACCAAGACCAATGGGCATTTCTCTCGTCAATCCGCCGCATGAATCGTCGCGAAGTCGAGGACATCGTTGACAAAGCGGAAAAGCGCAATGCCATCCTGGGAATTCGCATCCCCGTTACGGATGAGAACGACGATCAACCCTGGGTTGTGCCTTCCTCAAGACAACGTAAGGATCAACCTGTCATTGGTCCATTGCCAGAGCAAATCGAGTTGGTG
>Ga0315281_10013345_pt1 | contig 11123 bp, 22 predicted proteins | sample YL17G07_0_MG_FD_204540 | JGI IMG/M metagenome (GOLD analysis project Ga0315281, IMG submission 204540) | Sediment microbial communities from Yellowstone Lake, YNP, Wyoming, USA - YL17G07_0 | ecosystem: Environmental > Aquatic > Freshwater > Lake > Sediment | place: USA: Wyoming | collected... | reverse complement strand
ATTGGATAATTATTCTTTGATAAAAATATCATTAAATTTGCTCTTATAATTGCAGGTATTTTTTGTTGATTTTTATTTTCCATATTTTATTTTTCTCCTAATTCTTTGAGGGATTGTTTAAGTTCATCAAATCTTTTAACTATCCAACTAAATTGTTCAGGTGTAAATAAAGGCATTTTAATAAATAATAATCCTTTTTTCTTTTCATCAATCATCTTTTCTACATCTTTTAATGCTTGATTGTAACCTTTTTCTTCAGCTATTTTAAAAGCATCTTCTTTTGTAAATTTTTTATTTTTCATGTTTCAATTTTTCAAAACATTTAATGCACATATCAGCTATTACTTTCTGTGGGTAAACCTGATGGGTAATTATTTTATTGCTATATTCACTTTTTTTTGTTCTAGTCTTATAATCTGTCTTAACTAATTTAATAAAGCTTTTTCCTGATTCTATTTCTTCCTTGCAAAAGTCACAATATCGTTTTTTCATATTAAGTCTAATTGGCTTGGATCATTTATTAAATCTCTTTGTTCATCGGTTAATCTGTGATATATTGCATAATATATTGGACAATTTAATTGTGTTTGTAGATAACAAGGTCTGAATAATCCATAACTTGCACAATGTTTCATTATGCACTTTGGCTTATCATTTCTTAATTCTATTGCTTGTCTACTTAATTCTTCTAAAGATAGTATCATCCTAAACAGCTCCTTTGGATTATATTCTTTTGTCTTTCTTTAAGCATATTTAATTTAAGGTTATTGATTAATGTTTTAGTTGGTTGAGTGTACTTGAACTTTTTTAATCTTACGTGGAATTTACTGTGTTCTTTTTGATTTGGGAATAATAATAAGTTTTTAATTGAATTATCTTGTTTGTTTGAATTAATATGATGAATGACCTCTGAATCATTAAGTTTTCTTCCTATAAAATCTTCCATGATCTTTACATGAAAGTAAATCCAACCTTCATCAGTTTTTATTCTGATGTAGCCATTATCTATTCTGCTTTGGTAAATTTGATTGTTGATTTCTTCCATTATGTTTCCTTGCGTATTTTAATATGAAAGGGAGGCTTTTAACCTCCCTTGTGTAAAGAGGGTCGAGTATAAATCCATTCAATAGGCGACTTCAAGATTATGAATCTCTACTCCGTAGTTTGAATGGATAAAAAAGAGTGGTTAATAAATAATTTATATTAACTACCTAGTGTTAGCTATGAAGTTATTTATCATAGTTAGGAAATTTTTATTAAAACTCCTAAAAAATATTAAATAATTCTCTTATATGCCTGTGTAAAATCTAAGGTTAATTTGAGTATTTTATCTGTCATTTCTTTTTCATTGAAAGTTGATCCTGTATCTAAATCTTTTACTACTATGTCTTTGACACACATTAAAATACAATTTTGTGTTTGGTTAGGTATTTGATTTGTTGTTATATTAATTTGTTTTTCAGGAATATCTTTTAGTGTAATCACTTGCTCCAATCTCTTAATATTATTAAATTTCTTTCCATCAACTTCTTTAATTGTATAAGTAATCTTTACAGTTTGACCTTTTTGCAAATCTTCTGGCAATAAATTAAAGTTGTTAAACCACTCATTTTCGATTGCTAGAGATTTACGATTTAACTTTATATTCTGAACTATGCCTATTATTTCTTTAGTTTCCATTTTAGTTAATCCCCCTTTCATCAATTTGGTAAATTTTACAGGCAATTACTGGTCTAACTTTTCCTCTAATTGTCTTAAAGTATGCTTCATAATCATTACTTTCATTAATCTTTTTCATTAATTTTATCATCTCTTTGTTCTCCATAATTCACCCCAACTAATTTTTCTTTTTTAACTAAGCATCCTTCATATAATTCTCCATTGATTAACATTGATACTGAATAAATTTCTGAATTAGGCACTGGTGAAAGGTTTAAGTTTAATAATTTTATTTCCATAAGTTATCTATTATGCCTTGAGCATCTAAGTTGTTTAATATTTCTTCATGAGTAATTTTAGCTTCTTTTAATCTAATCTTGTCAAATCCTGAAAGATATAAATATCCTTTACCTTCAAATTCTATTAGTTCATAAGTCATTTTAACTCCTCCTTTATTTGTTTCATTGTTTGATTCTTTGGTAATGGTTTATACTTTTCTTTTGGAAACTCTAATAACATTCTTTTAATTAATCCTTCAAATGATTCTCCTAATCTTTTTCTTTTGTTTAATTCATTCCATGTTGATTCGTGAAATTGAATTGATGTTATTTTATCTTCCATGATATATCTATAGAACTATGGTTTATAAATGTTTTCTTTTTTTAGAATTAACATATATATTGTATAATATAATAAGTCAAACTACAACATATTGTATTAAGAAATCTTCTTTAAATTCCTGAATAGATTTTTATTATTAATATTTCCTTTCCAAGTTTTTTTAGAATCAGATTCTAGGCATACATGAGTGAATGGATTAATTTCTTGGTTGCAATATTTACATTTATAGATACATTGTTTCATTATGTTTTAGGAATATAAAAAGAAAGGGAATCAGTCACAAGGTGGAGATTCCCATCTTATCGAAATTTCTTGTATTAAATTTACTCTTTGAAGTAATTTCTTCATACCCTCGTTTAATACTAGAATATATAGGCACTACAAGTATATATACTTTGTGTATATGTAGTGTGTATACTAACATCCACTAATGGCATTTATTATTATCATTCCCATAGACATAACTACTAAAGCAATAATCACAATTCCTGCTAACAAAGTCAAGTCAATTCCCCCATCTGAACCTGAATCAATCATAAATATAACAAAAATCGCTATACCGATTATAATCAAGATAATTATAAAGTCTATGAAAGCATTTCCTGAACCAAAGAAATTATTGCAAGTCTTTATGCTCGCTCCATTGTAATTAAAGTCTAAAATTGTATTTCCTTTTGTCAATAAAAGGTTATTTAAAATAATAATTTGATTCCCTGAACATGAGGTTAATTGAAAGATTTGATTATTTGATGTTTTAATAGTTCCTATATTAGAACAATCTAAAACTGAAGTAAATAATGAAACATTTAAATCTGTTATGTTGTTTGATATAATTTTTTCTTTATCTGAATTTGAACTAAAATAAGGCAGATCATCACAGGTATAATTTTTATAAACGTGATTAACATTGAAAGATATTTTATTAAGACCATTATCCCTTGAAAAGTTTTGAAAGTTTATATAATCATTTTCTATGTCTAAAAAATCTGCATAATAAGTTCCTGAACAATTAATGTTTAGATAGCTTGTCATGTTCCAATTAACACTAATTTCGTTCAAATGACCTTGAAAATCTTGATTTATTGTATTATTTATAAGAAGATGAAATGAATCACTTCCATTTTGGCATGATATATCATCACCTGTTGTTGCACTAATGAACCAATCCCTAAAGCTTCTTGCCTTTATTTTAATTGAAGTAGAATCATAAGACCAGCAATCATCAGGAATTTGAATGTTATTTGTTCCATAAGTGTCTATAAACCTTATTACTCCACCTATTGAAGTTAATGGCTTAATGAATGTAATGTTTTTTGATTGGTCACATGAGCTTATTTCTAATTCTGCAAGACAGGCATCATAAGTTGTCATATTCCCATCATCTAAATAATTCAAGTCACCTACTGTAAAAATACTTGGATATACATAAACAGATTCCCATTGAGTTGGATCATCTGCTGTTTCAAATCCTGAATAGTTTAAATTGCATGAATCGTCTTTTATGTTAGAATTGTTTGAATTCTCTTGATAACAGTTTCCGTTTGAGTTAATTGATTGTATTAAAGTGTTTGAAATGGTAACTGCACTCACTAAAAATAATTGGGATAAAAATATAATTGTGAAAAGTCCACTAAGAATGATTTTATTCTTTGCTGAAAGTTTTTTTTTAATTTTGAGTTCCACATTGTTTTATTATTTTTTATTTATGTTTCAGGAATATTTAACTATACCATGTTCCAGCATTTCCATGCTGTTCCATTACTTCTACAAGCACTTGATGAATTATAAATAGTTTGTCTATTAAATACTGAAAGAGTGGGGTCAAAGTTTGTATTATTAATTACTTGTGTATAATATGGATAATCATAACCTTGAATATATGTAGAACTTCCTGAAGTTTGCCAAGAATTTCCTATAACTATTGGAAATGATGGTACATCAATTATATAATTTTTTAAAGAATTATTTATAGAAGATGTTTGAAATTCAACACCATAACCACTTATTCCTTTAATTGTTAATCCATCTATGTTTATATTAGATGTATTTTTTAATATAAAAGAGTACTGACTTCCATTTGCATTTATTATGTGTATATTACTAAAATCTATATCATGAACTGCTGAATTATCACCACTCAAAAATATTCCATTTGAAAGACCATTTTCAGCAGTTCTATTTATTAAAACATTATTTATATTTATGTTACCAGAACCACTTCCATAAAATATTCCATACCAAACATTTTGCATATTTAAATTAGTAACTACTTCATTAGTTGCATTAAAGTCTGAACTGAATCCCCAAACTGCATTATTAATTACACCTATTCCTTTAAATCTTAAATTAGAAAAAACACATCCATCTCTATTTGTTAAATCTATAAATGAACCATTACCTATTGCTCCATTTCTTTCTATGTAAATATCATGAATATCACAATCTTGTAAACAACCACCACCAAAAGCATCTTTATTACTTCTTGGTTGAATTATTTTAACATTATACACTTGAGTATTATTTTTATAAATATTTGTTGCACCTTGACAACCTAACGACATTCCATAACCACTTGTAGAATAAATACTAATATCATGAATATTTAAGTTATTGACTGTATTTATATTAATTCCTACTCCTGTTGCTACTGAATCATCTAATGAACCGTTTAAAGAAACTCCTGAAATTTCTACATTATTATAAAAAGGGATTACTTCATTTAATCTAATTATATCTGCATTTCCACCAGTATAACCTGCTTTTTTATTTAGCCAAACTAAACCATCACCAGCACCTTGTAATTTCCAATTGTTATATACATTTATAGGACTACCTATTGGATAATTTCCTCTTGATAAAAACAAATAAGTATTATTAGAACTTTTAGAATTAATTGCTGTTGAACATTCAGTATTAGTACTCTTACAAACAACATCACAAGTAAAAGACTTAATCAAATCATCAAGAAGACTAGTACCTCTACAAACAACAACATCAGCAGTCTTAGTAAGTTTTTTAGTATCACTAGAAGTTGAATAATAAACTCCTGTGTTGTTTAAAGTAACGTTGTCTGCTTGATAATATGCATTTGCATTGTTTGAGATGATGTTACCTGCGTAGACTAAGCCAGAAAAGATAAAAATACTTAAGATTAATAAGATTATGTTTCTTGATTTGTTTTTCATATTATATTAATTTATTTCTCCTTTTTGAATCTATACTTTTTAACATATCAATAGTATAACCTGCCATTCCAATATTAATCATTGGGTTAATGAATCCTGTTGCTGTATTTCCTGCATTTGAAATATTTGAATCATTTAATCCTTCTCCAATTATTCCTAATCCTATGCCTAATCCTGCAATTCCAAATGAATTTTTTATTGTATTGTTTAATTTATCCATGTTTTAATCTTTTTTCCATAGGTATAAGCCCTTTTGAATAATAATTTTTAAACTCGCAAAGATGCTGTGAAGCTATCCTTTTTGCAATTTCTCTATTATTGGTATGTTCCATTTCGATAGGTATTCCTAATTTTAATTCTTTTTTATTAATTTTACATCCTTTTATCTTTATCATATTAAATCCTAATATTCCTGTTTTTTAGATTATGATGTGCTTTTTCATGCATATTTCCAGATATTTCTTCTGCATAATGTTCTCTTCTTTCATGATTAAAATGACCATGACTGCCAAGCCTATTATGCTTATGCTCTAATTCATCACATTCAAGTTCTTCCATTTCTTTAAATTTATTCATTTTGATCTCCTTTTTGGATGTATCAAGCCAATATCATGTGAAGATCCGTAATATCCTGTAGATTTTCTGCATACTGCATATGGATTATATTCATTATTTGGATATTTTTTCTTAAGTTTCCTTACGCATCTTATAAAGTTTTCTGGCATTATATAAATTTGCTCATATTTGTGCCACATTTTGAGCATTCTCCCTTTAATATTTTTCTTCCATTTACTTTTGATTCTATTTCTTTAATCATCTTTACTCTTCTCTTGCATTTTAAACAATAGCTTATCATCTTATTCCAAAAAATTTACCTGTTGTTTTCTTTTGATAGCCAAATCCAAAACTATCTGCTGCTGAATCTTCATCAATTGGATAGCCATTTACTGCATTATTAATCAATGCTCCATTTAAGGTAGTCCTGCATTCTGAATCTGGAGAATTAAAGATTACTTTGTCACCATGGCCAAATAGACCTCTTAAGAAATTCTGCTGTTTTGAATAGTTTGGTGCAACTTGAATCTTTTTTAATTCAGAAATCCTTGAACTTCTTGATTGAGATAAGGCTTTTAATCTTCTATCTTCTATTTTCAATCTTTGTTTTTCTAAATTTAATTTTTCTTTTGATAGTTTTATTCCTTTAGGTGATTCATTTTTATAATACTCTTCAGTAGAATTATATTTCATACTTTCTGGTTCTCTATTTCTAAATACCATATTTTAAATTGATTTAATATGATCCAGTAGATTGTCCTTGGCTTGATTTTCCAAATGACATGAATATTATGCTTAATACTACTGCTGCAACTCCAACAATTACGATGATCTTGAACCAATTGCCAAATTCAGATATACCTGTTGCTGAACTATTGGCAAGTGAATAATCTGCCCTTGAACTTGTATTATACCATGAATAATTTACATCCCATGGCTGCCATGTATTTGTGAGATTTGTAATAGTTATAGTTCCATCAACTGGACTAATTGATACTGTATAATTTCCTGAATTCAATACTGCTCCTGTTGAAACATTTTGAACTGAAACTACTGATTTACCCCATTTATTAGATAATGTATCCTGACTATTTGTAAAAGATAATGCTTCTTTTGTTGTAGTTACTGTGCTTAAATCAGTAAGTTTTGTATCCCTAAAAGTGATTAATATATAAGCCCCTATTGATACAACTATTCCTAGAATTACTACCCCTATTGCAAGTTCTGTTAAGTCTACTGCGTTTTTCTTTAATTCCATTTATTTAACCTCCTATGGTTTAATCTAGTATTCCAAATAATAAAATGAATACTCTAAATAAAAAAATAAAAATAAAACTTAATTAGTAACTCATTCCTCCGCCACCAGTTCTATTTCCAAAAGCCATGAATATCAAGCTAAGGACTACTGCTGCAACTCCAACAATTACGATGATCTTGAACCAATTGCCATATTCTGCTATTCCTATAGCTGCCTTATCTGCTAGATTGTATGCAGTATTACCTGGAGAGTTAGTTTCCCTAACATTGATTAATACATTTGCACCAACAGAAACTACTATACCCAATACAACAATCTTCGTATACTCATATTTTATTTATTGTATGAGATTGGACTGTATATCATTCCTATAAGGAATCCCTTGTCAGTCTCTCGAGCGTATTATTAAGTGACGCTTCGGTCTTGTCCTCGTAAGGATTTTAACCGAAATTCGGGTTATGCATTAAAAGATTACTCTCTTAATGGGCATTGTTATTTACCGATTGCAAGGTCTGTTAGATCAACAGCTGGTTTTCTTAATGCTGTTTCCATTTTATTTTTTTACCTCCTGTAAGATTTAAGTTAATTAAAACGCAGAAATATAGACGCTTCTATTTCTGCGTCTATTAAAAATACTAATAAAAAAGGCATTATATAACTTAATGCCACAACTATGGCTTAAAGTAATTCTAGAATTCCTTTATTTAATCCAACTTTTCTTATCCTAAATTCAAAATCTTTCCTTCCATTTAATCTTGCTGCAGCAATCTGGCTGGTTAAATTACCATAAATTGTTACTTCAGATAAATTATAAGTCTTTTTTATTGAATCTGCAACCTCTTTTCTTATCCTTTCTAAAGCTAATCCCATGCTTTCATGAACTTCTATCCTTATTTTGTTTGACATTAGTAGTTTGATTCTGATTTACTTCCTATAACTCCTATAATTGTCAATATTATTAAAACTATTGGTATTACTGGATTAATCATATTCATCCTTAAAAAGTATATTGAAAATATGAAGCTTATAAAACTTGCAACTGCCAAAGATTTTTTTGTTCCTGATGCTATGCTTAATCCAAATGTTCCAAGGAATATTAATAAAATAAATGCTGTCCCTAACCCTCCATGCAATGAATAATTAATATACTGTATATAGCTTCCTAAACCATTTACACTTAGATTATTTGAATAATTATTTGGATATTGATACCAATCTGCCATTTTAAGTTAATTTCTGCTGTTCACCCCTTAAAACAGACCATAAAACAAATATGGTAAATATTAATATTAATGTTGTTGATAAGTCTAATATAAAGCTTGGTATATGAGTATTTGTTTCTACAATGCTTCTGAATGCTAAATAACTTTGTGTTGTTATGTCAATCATACTTAATGGAATTAATCCAACAGAAGCTAATCCTTTTAATCCAGCTAATACATTAAATATTCCTTCTTGTGGCTCTTGAACTTTTTTTAATCCTTCCTGTATATCTTTTACATTTGAATTTAACCTATCTGTTGCATTGTTTAAGCTATTCAATGAATTAGAATAATTATCCCCTAGATTTATATTTGAATTATTTGCATTCCAGTTTAAATAATTGTATAAAACTATGAATATTCCTATTGAAATTATTACTACTAATAGTATTCCAAATAATGTATTTGCACTTTTTCTTAATGTTTTATTATCCATGCTATTAATCCTCCGATTATTGTAATTCCTACAAATATGCTCCAATCAACTGGCTGGAATCCTAAAGCTATTGCACCTAACATTCCTAATATAACTCCAATTATTCCCAAAACTGGAGTTATGAACATGGCCATAGTAACTACACCTGCGAATACAAAGGCATAAAATGTAGCGTCTGGCTCTCCTAAAGCATTATAAATATCCTGTGCGAATGTAGTTCCTATATCAACTGGAATTGAAAATATAGTAGCATAAGAACCTAATGCATAAAAGCTTCCTATGAATGTTCCATTCCCATAAGCTGCAATATTGCAGTATAATGTAGCTGATGAACTAGATTGACAAATATCACAGATTATTGAGCTGTTTGATACTGTGTTCTTTATTACCTTTAAGCATCCAGCAGTTATTAATCCTGTTGGATCAGTAAAAGTCAGTACAAAGTTATTTGTTGCATTATTGAAAGTCAATGAATAGATTAAACTCTTGAATTTATCATATGAATATATTGTTGTGGATAATATATCAAAGGATTGAGGAGTAAAGCTTATTTTATAAGGGCTTGTTGTGTAAATAACTTGTCCATCTTTAACAAGAATAACTTTATATAAAGTATCATACCAATTTAAATATGCTAAATCTTTCCCATTGTAAGCTGATTTTAACATAGCAACTGTAAAATAGGTATCTGTTCCTATATCATATTTTTGAACTGTAAAGTAAACATCTTGAATACCTACTTGTGCTTTATCTTTTACCCAGAACTCTGTCAAGGTTGATTTTGAATCATTTAAAAGATATAAAGTTATATTTTGTGTTTGGTTTGAAAGAATTGCATTGTTTAAATAATAAAAGTTATTTGAATAATCTGTTTTTGAATATTCTATCTTTGCATTTACTGATATGTTTGAATCTGATGGCAATATGCAAAATGCAAATGAACTGTTTGTTTGTGTCAAATCTTCATAAGAATAAGAATATCCAGACAGATTAAATGTTACTTTAAAGCTTGAATTAAGCAGATTATTTATATTTTCTGAATCCTTTATTGTAAAATTTATGAATGTTTTATTATAAGTTGGATTGCAAATAGATATTACAATAGGTGTTACTGTTTGGTTGTTTGTGCTTGAATTAAAATTATATGTTCCTGTTGAATTAATTAGGCTTATATTCCAATAGAATAGATAATTATTTGATTGGTTTATTATTGGTATATTTATTGAGTTTGAAATTATTGTATTTGTATTTTCTAAAGATACTGAACTTAAATATTTTGTTCCATTATATATTAAATTAGCTGTTGCAGATGTATATAGATATGAATCATAAGTTATATTTAATTTAAAATCTTGTTTTGTTCCACTTGAAGTTATTGAATTAAAATTAATTGAATTTTGGATGAACCCATCATTATTAAAAATTAGATTATTATAATTAATTATCCCTCCTGTTGTTGAGAATAAAATAATAGGCACTCCACAAATATTATCCGAACATGAACCAATTGGTGCAAGGTAACTATTTATATATCTGGCTAGATTAAAAGTATAGTAAGAATAATTAAATTCATCTGGCTCTACTCCAAAATAACTATCACCTGCAACTAATTCAAAATTATGTGGGTAACTTGTTCCATTTGAATATCCTGTAAAATTCATAAAAGCATTAGTTAAAATTGTATGAAAAGGCACTTGCAAAACTCTTATTATTGCATCTTCAAATTCATTTCCATAAAAAGTTAAATATTCTGATGTAACTTTAGATATATTCCAAATCATTGCTTCTTCAAAAAGTCTATTATTATTTCCACCTGTGCAAGTATAACTTGTAGGTTCTGACCATCCATAAGTATTCCAATTTCCATCAAAAGCTAGATAAGTTTGAGATGAAGTATGCGAATCTGTACAAGCTCCTGAACCTGCTTTTGCATCATCTAAAACCATCCAATCAGTTGAATTATAGCAATAAATAGCTACTTCTGGTATTGCTCCATTTCCTGATGACCATTCCCTTAATACTAAATAATTTGAATCATAATTCCAGCAACTTGAATTAATCGAAATATTTTCATTCCTTGTTATTGTACTCATTCCTGCTTTCCATTGAATCAAAGAAGAATTTAATGCTCCTAATGGTTTTGAATA
>Ga0315281_10013342_pt1 | contig 11124 bp, 9 predicted proteins | sample YL17G07_0_MG_FD_204540 | JGI IMG/M metagenome (GOLD analysis project Ga0315281, IMG submission 204540) | Sediment microbial communities from Yellowstone Lake, YNP, Wyoming, USA - YL17G07_0 | ecosystem: Environmental > Aquatic > Freshwater > Lake > Sediment | place: USA: Wyoming | collected... | reverse complement strand
CGAATTGTTCAAGACTCGCGTCATCGACAAATCCAAGGTGCGCGTGCTGGCGTTGCTCAACATCGTCGGCGTGGGCATGGACCCCGTGGGCGAGCAGAGCCTGGCCGAAATGGATGCACGCCCTACGGCGGAGATGATCAAGAAGTACCCCCAGATTCTTGTCGGCGTGAAGGCGGCGCACTATCGCGGGCCCGAGTGGGAAGGGGTGGACCGCGCCTTCGAGGCGGGAAACCTCGCGGATGTCCCGGTCATGGTGGACTACCAGCCGCAGCCCACGCGCACCTATGCCGACCTGCTGCTCAAGCACATGCGCCCCGGCGACATGCACACGCACATGTACGCCCAGCACATCCCGCTTCTCGATGACAATGGCAAGGTCAATGACTACGTGCGCGAGGCGCGCAAGCGCGGCGTGCTTTTTGATCTGGGACACGGCGCAGGCAGTTTCTGGTTTCGCATCGCAGCGCCCGCTACCCAGCAGGGTTTCTGGCCGGATTCGATCTCGACCGATCTTCACCAGCACAGCTCGCTTATCCCCCAGGCCACCATGGTGAACTGCATGTCGAAAATCCTAAGCCTCGGGATGCCGCTCGAAGAAGTTATCTACCGTTCAACGGTCACTCCGGCGCGGGAAATCAAGCGGCCGGAACTGGGGACTCTTTCGGTGGGGAGCGTTGCGGACATCGCAGTCCTGGAACTTCAGAACGGAAAGTTTGGGCTCGTTGATTCCGGCCACGCGCGGCAAGCCGCCACGCAGAAGCTGCGCTGCCTGATTACTGTGCGCGCGGGGAAGATCGTTTGGGACGCGGAAGGCCTGAGTTGGCCCGACTGGCAGAAAGCCGGGAAGTACAAAGTTTTGGAATAACTGCGAGAGCCGGCAGCATGGGTGCGGGAGAAAACAGTGTGGCCATCGTTGGTCCGGGCCGACTTGGCCAGGCGCTGGGAAAACTTCTGGCGGAGTCCGGAATTCCCGTGCGCTTTGTTGCTGCCCGGCGCCGGGCGATGGCACGCCGGGCGGTGCGCTTCATCGGCAGCGGCAGGCCGGTGGGACTGGATTCCCGGCAGTTCACGGAAGCCAGCGTCATTCTGCTGACCGCGTCGGATGCCGCCCTGGACCCACTGGCGCGGCATCTAGCGAGTTTGCGCAAGGACTGGTCGGGGAAGGTGGTGCTCCACACCTGCGGGTCGTTGCCCGCGACGGTACTTCGGCCGCTCAAGAGCCGTGGCGCGGCGATCGGCTCGATTCATCCATTTCAAACCGTCCCCAGCCCGGAAGCGGGCATTCGAAACTTGACGGGTTGCTTCTGGGCCGTTGAGGGAGACACCGCCGCTCGGCGCGTTGCGACACAATGGGTCAGAGCCTTGGAGGGAATCGCCTTCCGGATCCCTCCCTCCAAGCGAATTCTCTATCATGCCGCAGCCTTCCTGGTTTGCCCCACGGTTGTGACGTTGATGGATCGCTCCGCCCGCCTGCTGCGCCTGTCCGGCGTTCCGGAAAAAGTTGCCCGGCCGATGCTGGCGCAATTCGTGGGTGAAACCATCAACAGCTACGGAATGCTTGGCGCCCGTCGCGCACTGACCGGTCCGGCAGTGCGCGGCGACTGGCAGACCGTCGGGCGCCACCTCCGCGCGCTCCGGCGCTACTCCCCGGACGTCGTCCCGGTCTATGTCGAACTGCTCCGCGCCATGCTGCGCTTGAGCGGACGGCGTCCCGGTCGGATCATCGAAAGGGTCTTAAGAGATGAGCCTGCTTAGCGTGCTGACGATGGCCCTCCTGCTGGGCCCGGGCGGCTTGGTGCAGCAAGCGAAACCGTCGCCTGAGCCCTCGCCAAAACGCGTTGAGGCTCTGCCGCCCGTCGTTGACATCAACCAGGCCTCAGCCGAAGACTTCGTGAAGCTTCCCGGAATCGGTCCGGAATTGGCGCGCCGCATCGTGACCTACCGGGAGAAGCATGGACCGTTTCGAAGAGTCGAGGACTTGCTTGCGATCCGCGGCATCGGGCACAAGAAGTGGAAGGCGATTCGGCCGTATTTGAAGGTTGAGTTTGGGTCGAGCAAAGTCATCGGCGGGTTTGGTCGTCAACACATCTGGCAGGAGTCCGAGTATGTCCCGAGCGAAATTCGTGAGCGGCCTGATCTTCAGCTTAATTTGCATTCATCTTTCCTGTTCGGCGTGGGCTCAGTCGTCGAAGGTCCTGGGAGCGAAGGTCTATCACCCGGTCCGTAGCCCGCAGGAGCTCGTCGAGTTCGCAAAGTCCCTGGGCCTGAACACAATCTTCGTGGGCGATGAGCTGGCGAACTCGCTGCCGTTCCGCGAGCAGTGCCGCACGGCGGGACTAAAATACTTTCTTATCATCCGCACGTTCAACGATCCCGAGGCCGCGAAAGCTGATCCGACTCTCGTCAGCATCGACCGCGACGGCACGCCCGGCCGGCGCGGCGACGACGCGATGATCTGCCCTTCGCGCGATGATTTCCGCCGCGCCAAGGTGGAGGGCATCAAGGCGGCGATCCAACGGCTGAAGCCCGACGGAGTCACCCTCGACTACTTCCGCTTCTTCATCTACTGGGAGGCTGTGGACCCGCACAAGGGACCTGGAGATTTTCCGGCTTTCTGCTTCGACCGTGCTTGCCTCAAGGACTTCGTCGATTCCAGCGGCGTAAAATTGCGCAATACTACAGTGGCTGATTCGGTTGCCAACAACCGCCCGCTCATCGACGAAATCTGGCGTGAGCACCGCGACGCCTGGTACGAGTGGCGAGTCCGCCGCATTGAGAAGAACGCCAAGGAGATGACAGGATCCATTCGGAAGGAGTTTCCCGGTCTGCCCATCGTGTTGCACGCGGTTCCCTGGACGCGCGATGAGTTCGGCGGGGCGCGGGAAAAGATCGTGGGCCAGAACTTCCGGCTTCTGACTCCCTACTTCGATTACGTCTCGCCGATGGCCTATTCCGCTCTTACCCACCGCGGGCCGGGATGGGTGGAGAAACTCGACCGCAGCCTGCTCGCAGAAGTCCCGGCTGAGAAGTTGCTCCCCTCGATCGAGGCCGGCCCCGACGGCCCGGAGTTCCCGTCCATGCCGCCGGCCCACTACGAGGGCGATCTGAAAGCGGCTCTCAAGGCTAAAACCGGCGTCGTTCTTTACCACCTTGAACTCTTGCTGGACGATCCCGCCAAACAGGACACCACGCGGAAGGCGATGAGCGGATCGCGTTAGAGGCCCAACCGCGCATTCGAAAAACAAAGAGGGCGGGGAATTGATCCCCGCCCTTTGTTTTTGACTGTGAACTGTGAACTCTCAACTTTCAACTGTTCTTAATACATCCCGCCGCCCATACCGCCTCCCGGAGGTCCGGCGTGACCCTTCTCTTCCTTCTCCGGGATCTCGCTGACCAGCGCCTCGGTAGTGAGCATGAGCGAGGCGATGGAGGAAGCGTTCTGGAGTGCGCAGCGAGTAACCTTGGTCGGGTCGATGACGCCGGCTTCGACGAGGTCGGCGAAGGTTTCGCTTTCCGCGTTGAACCCGAAGTTGGGATTGCTGTTGGTCCGCACCTTCTCGACCACCACCGCGCCCTCGGCCCCGGCGTTCTGGGCGATCATGCGCAGCGGCTCTTCCAGCGCCCGCTTGACGATGTTGATGCCGATCTGCTCGTCGCCCTCGGCCTTGAGCTTATCGAGCGCCGGGATGCAACGCAGCAGGGCTACCCCGCCGCCCGCCACGATGCCTTCCTCGACCGCCGCCTTGGTGGCGTGCATGGCGTCCTCAACCCGAGCCTTCTTCTCCTTCATCTCGGTTTCGGTTGCCGCACCCACCTTGATCTGGGCCACGCCGCCGACCAGCTTGGCCAAACGCTCCTGCAGCTTCTCGCGATCGTAGTCGGAGGTGGTTTCCTCGATCTGAGTCCGGAGCTGCTTGATGCGCCCGTCGATGGCCGCGCTCCGCTTGGCGTCGTGCGAGCCCTCGACGAGTGTGGTGTTGTCCTTGTCCACGGTGACCTTCTTGGCCTTGCCCAGGTCATCCAGCTTCACGTTCTCCAGCTTGATGCCCAGGTCTTCCGTGATCGCCTTGCCGCCCGTTAGGATCGAGATGTCCTCGAGCATGGCCTTGCGGCGGTCGCCGAAGCCCGGAGCCTTCACCGCGCAGCACTGCAACGTCCCGCGCAGCTTGTTCACCACCAGGGTGGCCAGCGCCTCGCCCTCGACTTCCTCGGCAATGATGAGCAGCGGCTTGCCCGAGCGCGCGATCTGCTCGAGCAAAGGAAGCAAGTCCTTCATCGAGCTGATCTTTTTCTCATGGATCAGGACCAGAACGTCCTCGAGCACGCACTCCATCCGCTCGGGGTCAGTCACGAAATAGGGTGACAGATACCCGCGGTCGAACTGCATGCCTTCGACCACCTCGAGCGAGGTCTCCATGGTCTTGGCTTCCTCGACCGTGATCACGCCGTCCTTGCCCACCTTCTTCATGGCCTCGGCGATGATGTGGCCGATCGCCAAGTCGTTGTTGGCGGAGACCGCACCCACTTGCGCGATCATCGAACTCTCTTCGACTTTCTTCGAGAACTTGTCGATCTCGCCCTTCACGTGCTTCTTTGAGCCGTCTTTCTGAACTTCGTCGTACCCGCAAACGGTGCGGACGGCCATCTCGATCCCCCGCTTGATGGCCATGGGATTGGCGCCCGCCGCGACGGTCTTGACGCCTTCGCGGTAGATCGCCTGGGCCAGGACCGTGGCGGTCGTGGTGCCGTCACCAGCCACGTCGGAGGTCTTCGAAGCGACCTCGCGGACCATCTGCGCCCCCATGTTCTCCAGAGGGTCTTTCAGCTCGATTTCCTTGGCCACGGTCACGCCGTCCTTGGTGATCGTGGGGGAACCGAATTTCTTGTCCAGAACAACGTTGCGACCCTTGGGGCCCAACGTAATCTTCACGGCGTCCGCCAGTTGATTCACGCCTCGCAGAATCGCCCGGCGGCTGTCCTCGCCATGTACAATCTGTTTTGCATTTGCCATCTTTTACTCCTCCAAGATTTCGATAGGAATCTCTGTGATTTGTCCTTCGTCCTTGGTCCTTCGTCTTCGGGCTGCCACCGATTGCCGGAAGCATCTGCTGACCACGGACGACGGTGGTTCACTTACTTCTTCCCGCCAGCAGCGTGCTTGGCCGTCTCGATCACGCCCAGCACTTCCTCCTCGCGCAGGATCAGGTATTCCTGATCCTCGACCTTGATTTCGGTGCCGGAGTATTTCCCGAAAAGGATGCGGTCCCCCGCCTTCACGTCGAGGGGGATGACCTTTCCTTCCTCGGTCTTCTTGCCGTGGCCGACCGCGACAACCTCACCCTCCTGCGGCTTCTCTTTCGCCGTGTCAGGGATGATGATGCCGCCCTTGACGGTCTCTTTCTCTTCTATGCGCTTGATCAGGATGCGATCATGAAGAGGTCGAATGTTCATAAGTTTTTGCTCCTTTCTGAGGTGCCAGACTTCGATTCGCCTCGGACTGCGCTCTCCGGAAACTGGGTGCGATGCTATTTCAGAGGGCAGCCATAGGTCGTAAGTGCTTACGGGTCAATTTGTTATGGTTGACTGTCCCGAAGGGTCAGTGGCGATTAGCACTCTCCCATCGAGAGTGCTAATCCTACTCGGCGCGCGGGGGATTTGTCAAGAGGTTTCGGAGGTGATTTCCGTCATTCCCCAGATTGGACCAGCCGCTTCAAGGGGCGGCGCACGAGGCGCCAGGTTCCCCAGCAGAGGCCGCCCCAGAACGCCAGGGTCAAGCCGTATCGGGCGACGAAGAGGATGAGTCCGAGGACTGAGCCTGTGAAACTTTCGTAGCCGTCCACTGTAGCGTTCCAGAGCTGCGTCAAAGTGCCCACCGGCGCGGGCTGGAGTTCCGCTTTGAATTCCTCGACGAGCGTCAAAGTGACATTCGCCATCTCGACGCGCTTCATCAGGTTTTGCCGTTGCGCTTCCATGCGCTCGATTTGCTCGCGCGTGCGGGCGATCTCCTGCTCGACTTGGAGAATATCGCCGACTTTGCCCGTGCGGTTGTTGAGGACTTCGATCAACCGCTGCTCGGTCGAGCGCGCGTTGTGTAGCCGAGCTTCGAGGTCGACCACCTGCTCGGTGACTTCCTCGGAGTTGAGGTGCTCCTCCCGCACGCGGCCCAGTTCGCGCACCTGGTTGAGAATCGTCGCCAGCTTCACGGCGGGAACTCGCAAAACCAGGTTGGCGCGCTTGGGCTGATTGGGAGTCTCCACGAAATTCGCCTGCGCCATGTAGCCCCCTTCGGCGTCCATGATTTCGCGGAGGCGACTCTTGGCTTGGTCGAATTCCTTGACCTCCAGCGTCATCGACACCTGGTAGGAGATCATCCGGCCAACTGGGGCTGGATTGGGCACGATTCTTTTGACAACCGCCTCCTCGCTGGCGATCCCGCCAGCAACACCAGGCTGAGAAGTCGCTGTGGAGTCGTAAGGATGCGCTGCCTGGTTTACGGACATCCGCGAGCGCAGTAGATTGGGAATGCTGATGGCAGCTATGAGCAGGACCACAGCGGTTGCTCCAGACAGAGTCAGCGCCAGGCGCGTCCACGACAAACTCGCCTTCGGCTTCTCGACCGGAAGAACCGGAGGCTTCAGGTTCGGCGGCGTGGCAACTTCCCAGCGCTGCAAGGTGGATGAGACGCGTTTCAAATCGGCAATCATGGTGGAACACTCCTCACAATGAACGACGTGGCGCTGGACTTCGGACAGTCGTCCCGGGTCCAGTTCTTGGTCCAGGTAAGCCTGCAATTCTTCGGGTTCGACGAAATGCTTTTCCATCGTCTTACGCTCCCTCGACCCAAACCGGGGCGAGCATCTCCTTGAGCGCCAGCTTGGCGCGGAAGAGCCGTGAACGGACAGTTCCGACGGGCACGTTGAGAACCTGCGCGATTTCCTGATAGCTCAGGCCCTGGTATTCGCGGAGCATGACCACTTCGCGCTGTTCGGGGTCGAGCTGGCCAAGAGCCTCGCGGACCTGGTGGACCACAGCCGGGTTGCCACTCGCCGCCGGCTCAGGTTCCGTCTTCTGCGCCGGGTTGTCTCTCCGATGCTCGGAGGCTACACGGTTCATGGCAATGCGATAAAGGTACGTCCGAAAACTCGATCGCACCTCGTAGCCATTTCGACGCTGGACGAGCGCCAGGAAAATGTCCTGAGTGATATCCTCTGCCCGGGCCGCGTCGCCGACTCGCCGCCGCACGAAACCGTAGATCGGGTTTTTGTAGCGGTCGAAAAGCTCGCGAAACGCGGGCCCGTCGCCGCTCTTGAAGGCCGTCATGAGTTCTTCGTCCGAGCGCTGGCTCAACTGCCGTCTCCGTTCGAACTCTCCACTCCTACTATCGCTGGAACGGCCGAAAAGTTCCCGCTTGCAGGAAGAAAGGGAGCGGAATGAGTTCGGTCGTTTTCCGCCCTATGGTTGGGTGCATTCTTAGTTCCAGAAGGTTTCAACGCATTCTCGGCCGCCTCGGCTATAATTGCATCTCATCTATGATGCTGAAACCTCTTCGGTTCGCGGTCATTCGTTGGTTGAGGCGCGGGGGGGCCATGCCGACATTTGTCGCTCTAGCGCTCCTCGTATTGACAGTTTGTGTCATGAATCCCAGGGCACTTTCGTGCTCCCCAGTTTCCCCGGCGAATGCACAAGACGCGGCGGGCCAGGAGCCGGGGCCTCCTCCACCCGCGCAAGCGCCCGAACCCACTGAGGAGGACGAGCCGCCTCCTCCGTTTGTCGATAGTGAACATCCTCCGATTGATGTGGTGGCAGCGGTGACCTCCGTCACCTCGTCTGACCCGGAGGCCGTCGCACAGGCGCTGAATCTGGAATTGAAGCCCAAAGACGTATCGGGCGAGAACGCCGGCCTTACCAGTCTGGAAGTGCTGGCCGACTTGGACGGCGACGGCGTTCCGGAATTAGCTCTACGCTGGGCGGGTCTGGCGACGCCGCCGGCGGGGACCCTGGAAGGGACGACGGGGACTCCGGAAGCGACCGAGGATACCCAGGGCGGCGAGGTTGACGAGACGTCGTCCGCGCGTCCGGCGTGGATCTTTTATGTGCTGGCGTGGGATGGCGTGCGTTGGAATCCGGCGCGCCTGATGGAAACGGAATCTACTTTTACAATACGAACGCAATCGCTGCTCAGCCGGACGAGCCGCAACATCGTGGCCATCGTGCAAGAGGGCGCCAACGCCGTGCCCTACCCGGTGATCTTCGAGTTTAAGAATCACACCGCCACCCTCATCTGGGATTCTCGCGGCGACGACAGCCGCTACCAGGGCTTTGCGGACGGGGAACTGGAATTCCGCGACTTGAACGGAGACGGAGTCTCGGAGCTGATCGTGACCGGGCGCGCCGACCCCGGCCTGCTGGTTTTCTCCAAGCACGGCCGGCGCGGGTTTGCCGCCCGGATTATTTATAGCTGGGACGGCAACGCGTTTGTGCCAGGCAAGACTGAATACGCGGGCAACGAGGATTACACGCTTTATCGTTTTATCTCGGCGCTTCACCTGCACGACTATCGCGCCGCCTACGCGCTGATCGATCCGGCGAAATTTCTCAAGGTCAAGGAACCCAGCCTCGCGAGCTTCCAGAAGCTCGTCGAGGCTTCCTGGCCGGAGTTTGCCCGCGACAACATCTTCGAGGCGCGCGAACCGGCCACGGGCGCGGAGAATGCTTTGGCCTTCGCTTTGGCAGTCGAAGACAAAAACTATATCTACAAACCTTCGTTTGGCCCCGGCCCGAAGTTTTTGTTGACGGGCCTGGTGCGGGCAGAAGAGAAGTGAAAGAATTGATGATTGATAATTGATGATTGAGAATTGATTCCTCCCTTCGATCCTTCAATTTGCAATCATCAATTTTCAATTATCAATCATCAATCTTCAATCCTCCGATGCCTCTCCGCTTCCTCAACTTATCTGGCTTCGTTCTCACGGGCGGCGAGAGCCGTCGCATGGGGCGCCCGAAGGCGGAGCTCGCCCTGCGGGGGGAAACAATGCTCGCGCGGCAAATCCGCCTGCTTCAGGAGACCTGCCGGTCGGTCACGGTCATCGGAAGAGGCAGGGAGATTCCAGGTCTTGAGGTTCCGGCGTGGCCGGATGCGATTCCGGGCCGCGGCCCGGCGGGTGGTATCTACACCGCGCTCCTCCATGCGCGGACGGAATTCAATCTCATCGTAGGTTGCGACCTGCCATTTGTCGATGCGCGGTTCTTGCGCTTCCTGGCCCAGCGCGCGCTGGATGAAGGGGCCGACGTTACCGTGCCGGAAGCGCGCGAATTCCGGATTCAACCGGTGTGCGCGGTCTACCGGCGGCGCGCTTTGGCGGTGGTGAGGTCGAGACTGGACGCTGGCTTGAACAAGACCCAGGATTTGATTGATCGCCTGCCCTCCCAGGTCATCTCGTGGCGAGAAATCGCGCGGGCGGGCTTCCCATCGCGCATTCTCGCCAACATGAACACGCCGGAAGAGTACGAGGCGGCGAAACAAATTGTGAATTCTGAGTAGTGAATGGTGGACCCTCGACTGAGAGCAAGGCTCGCCGCATGAAGCGCATCGAATCTCCCGATTTCCTCATTCACAATTCACTATTCACCATTCATAATTCCCTTATGCCGGACGGCGACAAGACCTCGACTCCTTACATCCAGTTCGTCCACGTCTCGAAGGCGTTCGATGACGAGCCGGTGCTGGTGGACGTGAGTTTTGAAGTCCGGCGCGGCGAGATGGTCGTGGTGCTGGGCCGCAGCGGGGTGGGGAAGAGCGTCACACTCAAGCATATTCTGGGATTTCTCCATCCGGACGAAGGCCGGGTGTTGGTTGACGGGCGAGACGTCACGCAACTGAGCGAGCCAGAAATGATGGACGTGCGCCGCCGCGTGACCATGGTCTTCCAGTCTGGCGCGCTCTTCGACTCGCTGACCGTCGCCGAAAACGTTGCTTATCCGCTTCGCGAACGCGCCGAGCGCGGGCTGGCGCTGAGCGAAGAGCAGATTCAAGGGCGCGTCGATGAACTCCTGGCGCGGGTCGAGCTGACCGAGGCGCGCGACGTGATGCCAGCCGACTTGAGCACCGGGATGAAGCGCGCCGTGGCTATTGCCCGGGCGCTGGCCGCCGAGCCGGAAGCCATCCTCTACGACGAGCCCACCACGATGGTCGATCCCCTGATGGCCCAGACCATCGGCGACCTGATCCTGAAACTCAAGCGCGAAACGGGACTGACGTCCATGGTGGTCACGCACGATATGCGCCTGGCGCGCAAACTCGCCGACCGCGTCGTCTTCCTGGTGGACAACCGCGTGGCGTTTTTCGGACCCATCAGCGAATTGGTTCATTCGCCTGAGCCGATGGTCCAGGATTTCATTCAGCTTGATGAAGTGTCGTTCTTGAAGAACAGTTGAAAGTTAACAGTCGACAGTCCGAAGTGCCGCAGCGGGGCTTTGTCTCTTGACTGTCAACTGTGGACTGTTAACTGTCAACTCCACTCCAAACTTGCCGCACCATGACGAAACCCACGCTGACCCTCGACCGCGTCCTCTCGCGCTTCGGCCTCGCGTCGAGGACGGAGGCACGAGAGGCCATCCAGGCCGGCCGATTGAAGGTTAATGGACGAGTCGTGCGCGATCCGGACTGCTGGGTGCGGCCCGGCGAGGACATGATTCAACTGGACGGACAGCGCCTCAAACCCTCGCGCAAAATCTATCTGCTCTTCTACAAACCCAAAGGGGTCATCACCAGCCACGGCGACCCGGGTGGACGCAAGACCGTTTACGATTGCGTGGGCGAGATGAAGAGCTGGGTGTTCCCAGTAGGCCGGCTGGACAAAGACACTTCCGGGCTGCTGCTGCTGACCAACGACACGGAGTTTGCGGATTTCATCACGAACCCCGAATCCCGAATCCCGAAAACCTATCTCGTAAAGACCAACGCGCTCTTGAGCGACGAGGTGCTTGCAAGGTTGAACGAAGGAGTCGTGATGAAGCGCGGCGATTTCGCGAAGCCCGAGATGGTCCGCCGCCTCGAAGACCGCGGTAAATACACTTGGCTCGAAGTCGTCCTGACCGAAGGCAAGAACCGCGAGGTGCGCCGCA
>Ga0315281_10013341_pt1 | contig 11124 bp, 9 predicted proteins | sample YL17G07_0_MG_FD_204540 | JGI IMG/M metagenome (GOLD analysis project Ga0315281, IMG submission 204540) | Sediment microbial communities from Yellowstone Lake, YNP, Wyoming, USA - YL17G07_0 | ecosystem: Environmental > Aquatic > Freshwater > Lake > Sediment | place: USA: Wyoming | collected... | reverse complement strand
CACCTGTCCTTGACCTTCTTCGCAGCAGACCTAGCCTTCTGAGCCATTCCATACCTCTTGGTATTGGGTAGGGCTCGATAACCGGTTTCCATATTAAAAGGTTGCTGTGGATGAGGCTTTGCACATATATATGCCAGTTTGTGTGCAGACGGTCATTCTGCACATATATTCGGGTTCGGGCAGCATGTCATTTTTCGGAGGACAGCTGAATGACTCCAAATGAGTATGACTTTCTGTGGGATGCCGCCGAAGGCGATTCCAAAGCCTCTGTCGAACCAGTAGTTTCAGGAAGCTCCTCTTCAGGACTGAGTAGAAGACAGTCTATCTTAGACCGCCTAATGAAATACATTGATAGAGTGCTCCTACAATCTAGGTCGTGGTGGAACGGCGTGGTAGGAAAGACAACGACTCAATCGACTCTCATTCCTCTGCGTTGGGAAGATCGGTTCCTAGACAATTATGCAGGGAGATTGATTGAGGAACCAAGAATTGCTATCGTCGAACTCGTCGCAAATTGCTGGGATGCAGGAGCAACTACTGTTGATATTCAATGGCCTTCGGAGTCTGGTGGTTTTTTCAAGATCGCTGACAATGGCACAGGAATGAGCAAGAGTGATTTTGAAAGAATATGGGCAACAATTGACTATAATCGGGTTCGTCATCAAGGCAAGAAGGTCGTTTTCCCCCCTGATATTCCTCCAACATCTCGACCCGCTTATGGACGCAACGGAAAAGGTCGCCACAGTCTGTTTTGCTTCTCAAGTCAGTATTCTGTTGAGACTTGGAAAGACAATATCGTTTCTTTTTTCGCTGTCAAGAGGGGCACTAGTCAAAATCCAATAGAAATAAATTCCAAAGGTGTGCAAACAAGAACTGGTCATGGAACAAGTATTTCATGCTATATCGAAAAGAATCATTTTGCTGTGGAAAATGTGAAGAACCTCATTGGATCGAAGTTCATTACTGATCCCTCATTCAATCTCTCGATAAACGGAAACCCAGTTTCACTTTCAGATTTCAAAGGTGAGACTTGTATTTTCCCTTTGCCGAATGGCGAGTCGATAGAGATTCTCCTGATTGAGAGCCTACCAGGTAGAACAAGCATGACTCAAGGGATAGCTTGGTGGGTAAATGGACGTCTAGTTTCAGAGCCATCGTGGGAAGGTGTTGAGGGCATTCTGATAGATAGGCGGACACAGCCGTCGAGAATCTATACTTTCATCGTCAAAGCAGATGTCTTGATAGACGAGGTTAAAGAGGATTGGACGGGTTTCAAAGACACAGAAATCGTTAAGGCCGCAAAGGAAAAAGTGGCAGATTTTGTCCTTTCTAGCATAAATGAACAAATGCAGGACGTTCGGAGAGCAACAAAACTAATGATTCTGGAAGACAAGAAAGCAATAATCAGAGAATTGCCGAACTTGTCAAAGGAACGCGTTGGGACTTTCATAAACGATCTGCAATCTAGATTCCCTCGAATGAAAGCGACTGACCTTTCATATACTCTAGATGTCTTTGCTACAATGGAACTTGCGCGGACAGGATATGAGCTTCTAAAGAAACTTGCCACCTTGTCCCCAGATGACATATCTGGGTTGGATGACATTCTGGCTAAATGGTCTGTGACCGATGCCAAGATTGTCCTCGATGAACTGGAGAGGCGCTTGTATGTAATCGAGGAAATGGAAAAACTCACATCAAATCCTAGTACGAAGGAGTTGTCCGAGCTCCAGCCTCTATTTGAGAGAGCCCTGTGGATATTCGGCCCTGAGTATGAGGGATGTCAGTATTTCTCAAACAGAACTCTGCTCAAATCGTTGGAGATGGAGATTCCAAAGGGTATGAAGAAGTTTCATATCTCAGGTCTAAAACGAAGACCGGACTTCCTGATACTATCAGAGGATTCGCAACCAGAGGCCACGCTTGGCATCTATGCAAGTGATAGATATGATGGGAGCGGAGACATAAGTGGTATTGATAAGGCATTGTTGGTTGAATTGAAAGCGGGGATGTCGAAGATAGACGAAGTCTGGAGGAGACAAGGAGAGGACTACGCACTCATCGTCAGAAGATCTGGAAGAATTGATGCGACCTCGGTAATCAAATGCTTTGTTCTTGGCACTAGCGTTGATCCAGCCATCGGAGCTACAGACGCAAGACCGCCAGAGCTGATTGAAGTTGTGCCGAAATCATATTGCGATGTACTCAGGATTGCGCACTCAAGGACCTTCAATCTCAGTGAGAAGATAAAGGAGGCCAAGGGGATAAAGGTCGGAGACAAAGAAGTCAACGAAGTGCTTGCCCAGAAGGACTTGAATCAAGAATATGAACAAAAGGCAAAAGTCAAGCCCTGAGCCACGATCATTTCTCGTTTCTCGACATGCTGGCCAGCCGATAGAATTTCGACTACAGAAAGGGGTTCTGTAACATCTCGGCAGTTGAAAGAGGCAAAAAGGCAGGCTGTAACAAATCGGCAAGTGTGGAATGATTAGAAGGATGAGGTGTAAAAAGCCGAGTGATGGGTATCATTTGGAGAAGATCTGACCTCATCTCGACTGCTTGCTCTTTTTTGGGTACTAAAGATTAAGTTAGATTGGATTCATACTACTCAGGCGCCAGAAGTAATCTGGAGGAGTTCCTCATGACCATCATTGCTTCAGACGGAAAGGACTTCAAGCGACCCAAAATAGTCCGGAATGAGAAGGGTGAAGTCTCCGAGGTACTCAAGGACCAGGGGTTTTATTCGCCTTTCGGCGTGACCCTTGAGATAGATGACGAGGTCAAGCTAAAGACAGATTTGAGGACCGCGTTCGCAGAATCCGCTCCTTTCTATCCCATCACACTGACACGACCTTTCTGCAGTTCCAGAGTACTGGTCGACGACGTGTTCAAGAAAGACTACCCTAAAGCGATTTCGTTTATGCATCGGGTGCTTGAGAGTGTAAGTCCTCACATAAAGAAGGCCCATCTGAATTGGGTCATCCTCCCTCAATCTCGCACGCCTGCTGTTCCGGTTGGGGGTAGCTATTCGGTTGGCAAGGCGGTTGATGTTAATCTGTTCAAGCGAGATCTCGGTAACATATTCTCTGCCTTGTGTGCTTGGAGCTATGCAAGGAGGCACGGATACGGGTTCGAGAAAGCCTTGGTTGACGGGTTCCAAGGGAAGACGACCAATGCATGGGATGAGTTGAGAACCCAGGCTGACGTCCGAGTGTTTCCGAAAGGCGATGAATGCTCGGCCCCAATTTGCGTCGCTGACATCTTCGCTTTTCTCACGGACAAGAAGCTTTATTCCGCGCGGAAGAAGTTGTTTAAGGATGAAGTCGAATCAGCATGGTCTTCGATGTCATTTGAAGTCACCTCCTTCTATTTCAGTGAACAGAATCTCGGATCAATTCGATGGCTTGATGAGACGCCTCTCAAACTGGATGATTATCTCGCACGACCAATGACCTATCTTCTTGTTGACCGAGAGTACCTCGCTGAAGACTCAGCTGACGGCGAGGTATCCACTTACAAGGAATTCTTGACAACAAGAGGCTTTCACGAATTGCCAATTATCAACGCCCAAGAAGTCGGTGGTGGAGTGAAGGGATACCAGCCACGAGACGATCCAAAGACGATAAGAGATGGAGACCATCTCATATACATGGGGGAGGAATCCAGACGGATAGCTCACAGCTACAAAGATGCCCTAGAAGTTACGGTCCTGAGTGTCAAGGAACTGAGAGAAGGATTACGCGAGAAAGGATACAAGTGTTAGCATCGAATTATCAATATTCTTTCGGGAGGGCACCGCTGAGGTGGTCTTCCCGAACTGAATAACTCATTCCATGCTCATTAACTTTGTGCCCCGATTTGCATCCAAAGTCCATCATACTGGCCATGTGGATCGCACATCATTGTTCTTAAATCAAGTCTCGTTGGTTCGCTCGAAGCAACGAACTTCTAACACCGTTCTGCACTCTTGTCAATGCCGCTGCAATCTCAGCAATCCAGAACAGGTTCGTTCAGATTTCAACCGATTCGATTCACTCGACTGAAAGGCGTACTACATGCAACAACAACTTTGAACCTATCCGCCTCGCTTCTCCTCTGCATGGTCATGATTCCGGTTGGTGCAGACGGAGAACCCCGCCTCGGTCTTCTCACTAAGAAACCGCAAGCGATAGTCAACTGTGAGGACTACCGCAAGAGCAAGTGGGATATGCCTTATCATCGCTAGTGTATAGTCCCACCAAACTTTCTCCTTCGATTCTTGTTCGTATCGAGGACTGGAGGCATTCTAATGGTTTTCTTGTACTCTAAGGCTATCGAACTTACTGTGGAGCTAACTAGCATCTGTGTGTCGCTGGTGAAGAATGAGTCGCAGTCGCCGCATAGCAGAGCGTTCGCCAGGATTATCCCATCGTTTGCCTCAAGCATCGGGTCCTCATCGTGCAACCTTGTCGCAAGTGCATGTGTTTCCTTCCGATTGTGAAAGCCACAAATCCGGATCGAATCTGTCCCAATCATATGATAAAAAACTCGGGCTGCTTCGGAACAGTCGTCTGCCGTTCTATCTCCATCTTCCACCATTGTTGCAAAAGCCTCGCCAATTGACACATGACAGACCTCGAGGGGTCCGCCGTGCGTCCTAAGAAGTCTATGCGCACCATCTATGAGATCTCTGTCGTCCTTTTTGTCAATAAGGGCTCTTAGAATCATCGTATCGATGTGGTCGCTCAGAGTAATCCCGTCAATCGAAGGAACTGCCAAGCGTCATCGTACTTGTGCGAGAGTTGCGGTTTTAGGGATCGCGCGGCTTCGATGACGGTATCTTTCTCAGTAGTACATCGAATAGCAGCAATGGAATGGAGTGTCGAGGCGGCCTCGAGAAAAGCATCCCCTCTCTCCACGCATTCCTTGATGACATTCATGTGAGAACTCGAAATGTGTATCTTGGCTGGTGTGACAGATGCGTTCTCTAAAGCGTAGTAGTCTTTTGCTAGTACGGGAGAATAGGGTCCTCGAACATAATACGAGAAGCCATAGCTCTTCATTTCGCGCATTCCTAGCGCTCCCAGTAAATAGACGGACTTCTGAATCCTCAGTCTTGAGGGGAATGACTTGGCATCAAAACGCTCGGCCGTCGCCCTCGATAGCTCTGCCAAGACACCCGCAAGAACAGAAAGGTCGCCCAAGGTTTCACCCGCCCTTTAGCGCATTATTCATGACCCTCCCACTATTTCAGTCTATCCCAATATCATTAAACCGTTAGGATACTGGCTAAATAAAACCGTCCCGTCTGGCATTTGACTAATGGATACGTACAAAGTACGTATCCCCTCGTACATTTTCGAACCTTCCCACGAGATACTCCCTTGGGACTATAGAAACCGTTATCTCCGCACATCTCGGTTCAGATTTGTGGCTTCCGCGCAGATTACTGAGAGGACCTTCTATCCGAATCTGATCAAGATTATCAAAGCGAAGGGCGGGTCTGGGGTAAGTGAAGTCAAGTACAATTCCGAACCTGACATAGTCTTCGAGCTTTCGGATCGGAAGTGGTTGCTCGGAATCAAAATCGGGGAGACGCCAGCGATTCTGAAATCGTCTTTCATTCAGTACCACCGTCACAAAGATGAAAGCGGAATCAAACAAGGGCTACTACTGTTCCTTCCGGAGAACGCCAGAAAGATCAAGCCAGACGAGGCCGTAATCGACCGCGCTCTGGGTACAAAGATAGTGGATTGCCTGGTTGATACGCCTCTCGTAAAAGAGGACTATGGGGATTCCACATTTCCAGAAGTCATCGACCGTCTGAAGACGGAAGTCATCCCGAAGATTCACCGAAAAGAAGCGAAGGCTTACTCTGTCAATCTCATAGTCAAGTTCCTCACAGAACAGATTGAGGAACTGATGGGTCAGATTCCCGTCAATGATCCCGCGATACTCAAAGCGATCATCGATCAGAACCTGCTTTCCGGAATCGGCAACCTAGACCGGAAGCACGCAAAGGTCGCCACACAATTCCTTGGGGCCAGCATCCTGCTGAGCCAATTGATGTTTCTCAGACTCTATGGTGTGGCACATTCCGCAATCCTGCCATCCAAGCCTGTTACCCGGTCGTCGGTGAGGGCTGCGTTCAAACGTATCGCCGACATAAACTACAGACCCATATACGGCTTCGATGTGATAGATTCGGTTTCTGAGGAGTACCTTCGTGAGACCTATGATCTAATCTCAGGCCTAGAGATAGAACAGAGTCGATTCGAATTGCCGGGCCGAATATTCCATGCACTCATGCCAAAGAACATCCGAAAGCTCATGGCTGCGTTCTACACGCGACCGCAGTCCGCCGATATTCTGACGCAATTATCGGTTAACAAATGGACGGATACTGTGCTCGACCCAGCATGTGGATCTGGGACTATTCTGGTATCAGCCTATCGAAAAAAGGCAGAATTGCAGCAGGAGGCTCGGATCGACAGGAATACACACAAGCAGTTCTGCGAGAAGGAAATCTTTGGCGCAGACATCATGCCATTTGCCGTACATCTGACGACAGCAAATCTCGCTGCAATGGACCCAGCCACCACAATCAAGAAAACGCAGATTATCCAAGGTGACAGCCTTGACCTGTCACTTGGCGACACGCGCGCTGGATACCAGCAACGTCTTTTCCGGCCGATAGCCAAAGGAAAGGACATGAATGGTGAGGAATACGAAGTGACTCTCGAGAGGATGGATTCTGTACTGATGAATCCACCTTTTACCAAAGTAGAACGCGGCATTCGCAAATTCGTAAACATGAGCAGATACAATGCTGATGTTGGAGGCGACGCAAGCCTTTGGACTCATTTCATAATGCTAGCCAACGAATTCCTCAAAGATAGGGGGACTTATGGGGCAGTTCTCCCAGTCAGCGTTCTGAGGGGCCATGAGACAGAGAAGGTAAGGAGGTTCCTTTTCACGAAGATGACACCTCTATACATCGTCAAAGCGACCCTCAACTATGGTTTCTCTGAGTCTTCAGAGTATCGAGATGTCCTCTTCATTGCCCGCAAGGCGCCTCCTCCTCCAGAACATCGCGTTAAGTTCTGTTTGATAAAGCACGACGTGAACAGCACCACTTGGGATCAGGCCAGATATATCGCGGAACAACTGAGAACGGTGGATCGTTCTAGGGCCAAGGATTTTGACATTGAATCATTTACAATGGCCGAACTGCTAACCAAGAAGAGTCTGATGTCCTACATTGGAGTAATAGACTACTCCCATCGTGATCTCTTCTTGTCATTTATTAGAAATGCAGGTAATCAGCTCAGGTCTTTCCCCAAGGAGTATGTTAAAGAGGGAATAAGGTCGGAGGGCAAGGCTGCGCGGGCGATCTTCTTCACTCGCGGGACACCTCCATCAAGATTAGATGAGGCCTTCCTGGGGTTTACTCAGGAAAATGCCAAATCGATAAAAGCTGTGTCCAAGCGAGGAGTACAGTACGATGTAGAGAAGATCTCTCTATCACCCTCGCTCCGAACTGGAGTTGGTCTAGACCGAATGAACATCGAAGGGATGTGGGATTACGTGGCGCATGGAAGATATGATGAGTTCCCACAAGTGGTGAGAGCCACTGGTATTAGAGCGCCTGATGGGAAACCCTGGGCGAAGTTCTTCACCAGCTCTCGGAAGAACATACAGGATTTGAGAACTCATCTGGTTGTTTCTCTGAGACTTAATCCATTCTCACCCAATGTCCACCTAATTTCGTTCTTCTCTGAAACCCCAATCTCCCCAAGTGATCAGTTCAAGGTCTTGAGGGAAGAGAATGTGGACAAGGCTAAGGCGGTGTGTATTATGCTGAATTCAGCGATATTCCTGACCAATCTCTTCTTGTCAAAAGAAGAAACCACTGGCAGATTCATTCACATTCGGACACACGATTTGCAAGAAATAAAGGCTATTCCTGAAGCTACTATTGTTGAGCCATTGGTCAAGGTTTTCGACAAGTACTCGAGACGGGCGTTCCCAGCGCTACACGAACAAATGGATATGAATTTCCTTACACACTACCAGGCATTCCAAACGACCAAGGATTGGAGCACTGTCAACTTCAATCTGCAGCCCTCTACTCTCAGGCTGGATTTAGATCAGGAAGTGCTCCGTGCTCTTGGCTCCAATGTGACCAAAGGAGAGCTACTGGAAATCTATCAGGCGATTGAGAAAGAGATGATTGTCACGCGCGGATTGACACGAGACTGAATGGGTTCGCGTATGTCCTATCCTCTTCTTCTTTGGGTTTCACGAGGCCACGCTGAATCGCGTGAGAGGGGTTGTAGAACGTTCCGTTGCTAATCTTCTTCTTCATCCATCTGTAAAACTCATCGTCGACGGTCCCTGAGACCTTCATCTTCCTTTTCTCCGCAACTAGCGAGTCTACATCTGACATTGTCAATCGACTATCCGAAAGATAAAAAGTATGGAAAGTATGAGATATTTCATATACTTTGTATACATTATAGGGCATCGTGAGATACAACCCTTTCAATCCTCAACTTCCAGCACGCCCAGCAATATTCGTGGGAAGGGAACCAGAAATCACGATATTCGAGAAGTATCTCAGCCAGACGTTGCACGGTTCCCCCATGAATATGTCTATCACCGGGAACAGAGGAATGGGGAAAACTTCAATTCTCTGCAAATTCGAGGAGATCGCCAAAGACGAGGGTTGTCTTGTCCTGAGAATGTCCAACTATGAAGGGAATATCACAAATCCTGTTGAACTAGCTGAGTTCATAACAACCAATCTCAAGCGAGAGATACTCACCCAGAAGCCTCTTGGACCTGAATGGGATAAACTCAAAGAGTGGGCGGTCTCAATCAGACCGACGATTGGATTCGGGGACATTAGCCTGAAGATCGAAAGGGATCCAGTCGCCCAAGAGATGTTCAGAGACAGACTGACCAAGCTGTGGCATGAAATGGAGAAGAACAGGAATGCGGCAGTTCTGTTAATCGACGAGGCCGAATCGTTGGAGCGGGTCGAAGGTGCGCTAGTCTTTCTTAGGGAGGTACTGCAGCGAACTGCTACGGATGCAAAATACATGGTGGTTCTTGCAGGAAAACTCAACTTTCCAGAACGCATGTCCGAATCATTCTCTCCCCTCAACAGATTCTTTCCATGTCAGACTCTTGCTCCATTCGACAGGAAGGAAGTCGAGGAGTACGTTCAGAGGCAGTTGAAGAGCGTCAAAGTGGGAATAGAAGCAGCCCCGCTCCATTACATCATCGAAAAGAGCGAGGGGCATCCATACGTGATTGTCGCGATGTGCAATCTGATCTTCGATGCCATACAGGACGGGCAGAATACGATAAAGCATGACATGATTGCCCAAGTCGAAGAGAAGATTAACGCCAAACTCGCTCAAGATTTCTTCAACCCCATGTACCATCCACTGACGCCAAAAGCCAAGCAAATCATCAAAGCTATTGCGCTAAATGTCGAGAGTCTGGAGTTTAGTTTCAGCGATGCCGTCAAGTGGGTCGGGACTCCGGGCAACCGTATCTCTCCCTACATCCTCGAACTTGTCAGAAAGGGAGTAATCATCAAGCCTGAGAGAGGAAGGTACCAAATCTTTCACGGTTTGTTCAAGGATTTCGTGAATGGTCTTGCGAAGTGAGTTTGACGTTAAGTCGTATAGATGCGTTTCTTCTCGGAATGTCCCAGTAAGGACTCTTGCACTTAGGACACACCTTTGGCTTTCGATCAATTCCTTGTCTGGGCATCCAGACATGACCACATCTTGTGCATTGAAACGCATCGATGGTGACTCTAGGCATGATGCTCAGATATGTACTCTGAAGTATATTACTCTTTGGTTTATATTCGGAAATCTGGCCGCAATCATAATATATACTCTAAAGGTATATACCTATTAGGTATAGAGCGTAACAAAATGGATAACGAAAGCTGCATACAACAAGACCACGACTCTCTTCCTCCAGGGGACGAAACACTTGCCGCGTTGTCAAGGACCTCCTTTCCTCAGGATTGGGTCGCCTACAACGAGGCACAGACAAACGAGAAGCTTCTCTTCCTTCAGCTTCTTGGTGAGTTGACTGCTCAAGTGCCGATTCAAGAGAGGACGGGAGCAGGGCGGCCACCTGCGGACCTTGGCGAGATGATTTTCGCTTGTTGTGTGAAGATCTACCTGAACTTCTCCTCTAGGAGAACTGAGTCGGATCTCAAGATAGCTGAGCAACTTGAGTACCTGGGCCACACGCCCCATTTCAACACGATCCTGAAGTATCTCAACAAGCCGGGACTCACCCCTATCCTGAAGCAACTTATCGAGTTCTCTGCGATGCCCGTCAAACAACTGGAGGAGCACTTCGCAGCGGATTCGAGCGGGTTTTCAACCTCAATGTTTGGACGATGGCAGGACGTAAGATCGAAAAGAAAAGAGATGCGCGTTTACAGGAAGGCTCATGTGATGGTTGGTGTCAAGACCAATGTCATCGCTTCCATCGAAGTCACTGGTGGCTATGTTTCCGACTATGAGCCCTTCCCAGCGCTTCTGGAGAGGGTCTGCAAGAACATGTCCGTGAAGGAGATCAGCGCCGACATGGGCTATTCATCGAGGAAAGTGCTGGGACTGGTCAGCGAACACGGCGCCATCCCCTTCATCCCATTCAAGAAGAACGCAAACAACCGAGCCGAGAGCTGCGCAATCTGGAAGGCAATGTACAGTTACTTCCATGAGCATAGAGAGGAGTTTATGAAGCACTATCATCAGAGGTCCAATGTCGAATCAGTCTTCAGTATGATGAAGAGAAAACAAGGCACTCACCTGAAGTCCAAGAATGAGATCGCTCAGATCAATGAGATCCTCTGCAAAGCCCTCGTTCACAACATCTGCGTGCTAATCCAAGAGATTTTTGAGTCAGGGATTACCGTTGATTTTCAGGCGCTGGCAGAAGACGAATTGATGTGCAAAACACTCCCATGAGTAATTAAGGTGCAAAGCCTGTGGATGAAAGACGGGCTGAAGGGGTTTGGAAACGCCGTCTGGCTCAACGCTTTCTCAGCTTGGGGTTCAGGACCTCGTCCATCGCATAACCTATGAACGTGAATCCGAGGACGAC
>Ga0315281_10013339_pt1 | contig 11125 bp, 7 predicted proteins | sample YL17G07_0_MG_FD_204540 | JGI IMG/M metagenome (GOLD analysis project Ga0315281, IMG submission 204540) | Sediment microbial communities from Yellowstone Lake, YNP, Wyoming, USA - YL17G07_0 | ecosystem: Environmental > Aquatic > Freshwater > Lake > Sediment | place: USA: Wyoming | collected... | reverse complement strand
TCGTGGCGAATTTTTGTGCAGGGATATGCGACCCGTACTCGATCTCGGCCTGCTTCCCCACCCATTGCTCCAGCGCCATTTTCACCGGGGCAACGTCGCCCACGAGGCGGAACATGAGCTCGGTTTCTGCGAGTTCCGGCACGATGTTGCCTGCGGTTCCCGCGCGGATCGTGCCGATGTTGACCGTGGTTTCTCCGAGCGTCTTGTCCGTGGGCAGCTTGAGCTGGTCGATCGACGAGAGGAGGGCCAGCATCGGCGTGATGGCGCTCTTGCCGAGTTCGGGATACGCGGAATGGGCGGCGCGGCCGCGAAAGCGCAGAATGGCCCGAAGCGAGCCCTTGGCGCCGCTGGCGATTTTGCTCTCGGTGGGCTCGCCGTTGACGAGGTGCTTGCTCGTGGGCGAGAGGTGGTTGGCGGCGCGGGCGCCGTCGGATCCCGCCTCTTCACCGACCAGGAGAAGCAGGTCCACTCGCTCCTCTCCCGCTTTCGCCAGCCGGTCCGCCGCGACCATCATGGCCGCCGCAATTCCCTTGGCGTCGCAGGCGCCGCGTCCGTACAGGCGGCCCTTCGCCTCGCGCGGCGGCACATGGGGAACCACGGTGTCGAGGTGCGTCGAGAGCGTGACGCCGTGGCCCTTTCGAGTGGCCCACACGTTGGCGCGTCCCTTGGTGACTTCCTGGAGCTCGACGCTCCAACCACGGGCGATGAGCCAGCGCGAGACGAACTCAACCGCCGCGCCTTCAGCGCCGGAGGACGATTGAATCGCGACGAGTTCCGCGGCGAGAGCGACGACGTCGGCCATGCGAAAAAGCTAGCGAAGAACACTGCTTATGCAGGGACCGGGACTCGAACCCGGACAGGGTTTCCCCCAAGGGATTTTAAGTCCCTTGCGTCTACCAGTTTCGCCATCCCCGCGCATGCCTGCGACGCAGCACACCCGACAAAAGCAACGGCGGGAGAACGATACTCCGATCTCCCGCCGTCTGGTTCACGCAGAGCGGGAAACGGGACTCGAACCCGCGACCCCAACCTTGGCAAGGTTGTGCTCTACCAACTGAGCTATTCCCGCAGCGGGCAGAAATATACCAACCGATCGGGAACCGGGAAACGGGAAGGGGGAAAGGGGCAACTACAACCACGGGAATGGGAATGGGAATGGGAATGGGCGGATACTAGTGGCGGGGAGAGCACGTTCTTTTTTGTCGCCTTCCCGTTCCCCCTTCGACCCTTCCCCTTCCCCTTCCCCTTCCCCTTCCCGCCGTCGCTGTTGCCCTGTTCCCTATTCCCCCTTCCCGGTTCCCCGTAGTTCAGGGCCGTTCCCCGAGCGCATGCACGGCGTACCACGCAGTCCACGCCAACAGGCCGGACAACGCCGCGTCGCCGCCGTTGAATCGGGCCTGGCCCTCGGCCGTCACGATCTCCGCGGCAAACCCGCCATCCAGCGGCGCCCGACGAAACCACTCGAGCATACTGGCCGATTCGGGCCCCAGTAGCCGCGCGCATTGGTGGGCCAGTTCGCCTGTGGTGAGCGCCGCCCCCTTCACAGTGCGGCGGTAGGTGGAGTCGTGGCGCTCCACCGCCTCGTAGAGTGGCAGCCACAGCGCCGAGGCAATCGGATCGTCGGCGAACGCATGATGGCCGGCGAGATCCGTGGAGCTGGCAAAGCGCTGCTTGCCATCCTGCTCGGCGATGAAATGCCGCTGAATCGCCGCGCGCACGGCTTCGGGGTCCTCGAGATCCTTCGCCGATTCTTCGTCCAGTGTGCGACGCAGCACTTCGAGCGCCTGCGCAACGGCGGCGTTGGCGTGCAGCGTGAAGGGATGTGGCGCGGGCTGTCCGCCCGGCGTCACTTCCGTCGTGTATAGCGGAACGTTGCGGTCGCGACGCTCAGCGATGTCGTCCGCCGAGTGGTAGAGAGTGTCGGCGATGACCGGCTCTTCCACGATCCGGTCGTCATTGGTGTCGCGGATGTAGCGGTCCACTGCCAGGGCGTACGCCGACACGCCCTCCAGCGCGAAGCCGGGCGCGAACATCGTGCCGTCCATGTAGTGGACACCGCGGCCCGGCGCATAGCCGTGCAACTCGCACGCCCGGAGCAGCAGTTCGCGCGCCAACGGCGCGTCTGCCAGTTGGATCGCGGGGAGCGTCCACATGAGCGCTTCCCAATCGCGCACGGTCACCCCCAGCCCGTGCCACGGGCACCGCGTGCGTACCAAGTAGTAGTGCGCGTCGTCCAGCGCCCGGCCCACGCCGTAGAAGTACGCGAACAGCATATGCCGGTTGATGAGCGCGTCGAGTTGGTCGTTACCGGTGCTCTGCTCGAGCGAGCGGATCGCTTCGCGGGTCTCACGCAGGAGATCCTTCCAGCCGCGGCGCCGCAGGACAGCCATGGCCGCGCGCGCGCCGTCGAGCTCGGGGCCCGCCGCCACATAAAAGGCCACCTGCACCCGGTCGCCCGCCGGCACCGAGAACGCGCGCGTAATGGAGTAGCCGGGCGCCGATCCATCCCGCAATTCCGCGCCTGCGCCTTCGTCGGCACCGATGGCGATCGTCACCATGCCATCCGCCGCTCGATCGCCAAGGATCACGTCGCCTTCAACGACCTGGACCTGATGACTGTCGCTCGCGAATGCTCTCGCGGTGCGCACGCGCAACTGCCGATGTCCCAGCGTGCCCTCAGCGACGAGCGCCGCCGAGACGTCGCTCGCGCCACGGTTCTCCACCGAGAGCGCGTACACGGCGCCGGCGACGTCGGAATCCCTGCCAAAGGGCGCGAAAATCGTTCCTCGCACCACCACGTTGCCGGAGGTCCACGTGAACGTGGGCAGCCATGCCAGCGCACGCTCCCAGACCATTTGCGACTCGGAGAACGCGATCTCGCGATCGCCCCAACGGAGTTTGAGGCGCAGCAGGGGCGGCCCTTCCCCATCGACGAACCCCGGGCCGCCCGCCAGTTCCACGGCGGACCGGGTGCCCCGATGCAGGAAGCCCACGGCGAACACGGCGCCGTCCGCGGGGTGAACACAGGGGAGCGACAACCAGTGGTTCCCCGTGACCTGCCACGGAACGCGCGGGGGCGGACGCAAAGACACTATGGGCGCAAGTATGTTAGAGGCGTGGCGCGAACTATGACCAAGCCTGCGGTGCGCGTCAACGATGCGTAAGCGTCGGTCGCCCGCAATCGCGGTGGTCGCGGTCGCGCTGCTCGTGGGCGCGGCGGCGGCACTGAGGGCGCAGGCCGGCATCGGCCAGGTGGAAGACGCGGGCATCGTGCCGCGCGGCCTGTTGCGGTTGCGCACGGCCGGCTCGTGGACGCGCTACGATCTGCGGTTTGCTTCGTCCGGGTTCGCGGCCCTGGGAGCCCCGTACACGGCAGACTCGCTCGGAGCAACACAGTTACCGGCTCTGGCGGCGGCCCAGTCACTCGTTCGGACCGCCGCCGGCTCGCCGTTCACGCTCTCGCTGGGACAGTCACACTTCGACGCGATCGCGCGCGAAGAGCACGTGCCGTTCGTGCTGGAGTACGGGCTCACGAATCGCCTGGCGCTCGCGGTGGTGGTACCATGGATCCGGAAGCGCGTGTCCGGCCTGCTGGCGCTCGACAGCCTGGGCGCGAACATGGGTCCCAACCCGCGCCGCCAGAGCACGACCGCCTCGCAGACCAATGGCCTCGTGCAAACGGAGTTCGCCGCAGCGGCGTTACTGCTGCAGAACCGGCTTTCGAGTTGCACGACGAGCCCGGCGGGTGCCGGCTGCCCGGCGCTGCTGGCGCGGCAAGCGGAGGCACAACAGCTCATTCAGTCGTCGCAATCGTTCGCGACAACCGTTGGTTTGCTGTACGGCACCTCGACCGGCACCGGCGAGGCCTTCGTGCCGCGCACACAGAGCGCTGCCCAGGCCGCAATCGCGGCGCGCGTGGCCGACTTCAACGCCAAGTACCAGGACCTGCTGGTCTCGACCGCGAACTTCCTCCTGTCAATTCCGGTCGGCGCGGTCGGTGCTGCGGGATCAGCCGACGTGGAGGACTACGTCACACGCGACCTGGGGCGCGACTCAATCGCCCCGCAGCAACTCTTCGGTATTGGTGATGTCGAACTCGGCTTCAAATACCTCGCGATCGACCACTCAATCCACGGAGACATGGGGGCCATCCGGCTCGCCCTCGCTTCCAGCGTTCGCCTCCCCACCGGCACGCGGCAGGCACCGGTGGGCGTGGCGGACCTTCGCATCGGCGATGGCGGCATAGGGTTCGACGCGCGCGCGATCCTGGAAGTGCGACGGGGCCGGCTGGGCCTGATCGGCGCCTCGACAATTACGCTCGTCGGCACCGGGCCGGCGTCGGCCGCGGGCGACACGCACCGGTTCGCGATCGACCTCGCCCCTGAATGGCACGTGAGCGCACCGCTCGCAATTCACGGCGCCTATTCGCTTCGCAATGCCGACGTCACGGGAAGCACCCGCCTCGTGGGGGGCGGCGTGAGCTTCACCACGGTGAATTCCTACAGAGCGGGCGCGCGCCCGCTACCGATGGAGATGCGCTACACGCACCTCGAAGCCACGCGCGGCGATCCCGGCGCACCAAAGTTCACGCGGGATCAGCTCGAGGTTCGGATCTACTATCAGCCGGGCGGCCGCTAGCGGCGCGCTTTCGCTGTGACGCCGGCACGTCTGCGTCGTGGAGCATTTCCTCGGCATGTGCCCGGCTTGTGGCGCTCTCCGCATCGCCGCCCAACATGCGGGCGACTTCAGCCACGCGTTCGGCGTCCTTCAGCGTCACAACGTCGGCGGTCGTGACGCCGGCGCGGGCACCCTTGGCAACCAGGATGTGCCGGTGCGCCTTGGCCGCGATCTGCGGCAGGTGCGTAATTGCGAACACTTGATGCGAGGCGGCCACGTTGCGCAGCATGTCGCCCACTTGCTGGCCGACTTTGCCGCCGATGCCCGCGTCCACTTCGTCGAACACGAGGGTCGGCACGTGGTCCAGTCGTGCGAGGATTGTCTTGATGGCGAGCATCACGCGCGACAATTCACCGCCGGACGCCACGCGCGCCAGCGGGCGGAGGTCATGGCCGAGATTGAGCGCCACCCGGAACTCCACGTCCTCGGCGCCATGCGGACCAATCGCAGTGAGCGGCATGAGCCCCACGACCAGATGCCCGTCTTCCATTCCCAATTCAGGCAGGATCGCGTCCACCGCGCCGGCGAACCGGCGCCCGGCGTCATTGCGCTTCTTCGTCAGGCGGTCGCACAAGTCAATGAGCGCCAACGACGCTTCATCCGCCCGGTCCTGAAGCTGCCGCAGGTCGAGCCCGGCCGTATCGACGAGGTCCAACTCCCGCCGCGCCTCGTTTCCCGCCGCGATCACGTCGGCCACGGTGGCGCCGTACTTCTTCGTCAGGCGATACAGCAGGTCGCGACGGGCGCGGACGACGCTGAGCCGGCTGGGATCGAGGTCGACGCCCGACGCGTACGCCGAAAGCTCGCGCGCAACGGCTTCGATGGAGTAGAAACCGGCATCGAACGACTCCTGAACCCTGGATAGCGTGGGGTCGAATCGCTGGAGCTGCTGGAGGGTTCGCGCCGCCTGCGCCAGGCGCGACAGGACGCCGGCTTCTTCGTCGTCGAGGATGGCGGCGAAGGCGGCGGCGGCTTCGCGAATCTCGGATGCGTTCTCGAGCCGGCGCGCCTCGTCCTCAAGGCGCGTTTCCTCGCCGGCTGTGAGCTTGGCTTCCTCGATTTCGTTCGCCACATGACGCAGGTAGTCCGCCCGCTTCTCGGCATCCGCGCGCCGCGTGCCGAGGTCCACCATCTGGCGCTTGATGGCCGAAAGGCGCTCGTGCTGCTCCCGCGCTGCGGCAGACTCTGCGGTTGCGCCCGCGAACGCGTCCAGCACGCGGCGCTGCGACTCCGCATCCAGCAGGGACTGCGCCTCGTGTTGCCCGTGCAGGTCCACCAGCGCACGCCCGATCTCCGCGAGAACGGTGGCGGTCACCATGGACCCGTTGATCCAGGCGCGGCTGCGGCCCGCCGCGCTGACTTCGCGCTTGAGCACCACGACACCGTCATCCACCTCGATGCCCCGCTCGTCCAGTGTTCGGACGACGGCCGGGTGGGAGGCCGCGTCGAACACGCCCTCGACCGTGGCGCGGTCGCTCCCGGTGCGCACCAAATCGGCCGCGCCACGCTCGCCGAGCAGCAGGCCCAGCGCCCCCACGATGATCGACTTTCCGGCGCCAGTCTCGCCCGTCAACACGTTGAAACCGGGGCCGAGGGGCAACGTCAGCGATTCGATGATCGCCACATTCCTTATCCGCAGCTCAGTCAGCATGCCCGCACCAGTGTATTGCTCAGTCTCCGCCTCGGTCTCCGCCTCGGTCTCCGCCCCAATCTCGTCCTAGTCTCTCTCCGGTATTCCGCCCCATCCCAATTTCTCGCGCAGCGTTGCAAAAAAACTCGAGCCTGGGAACCGAACGATCTTCATGGTCTGATTGGCCCGCCGAACGCTGAGTGTGTCCCCGCCGCCGAAAGTAGCGCCGGTCTGGCCGTCGACCGTAATCATAAGATCTTCTGGTGCACCATCCGCTTGCACGGTCACCGACGCCGTGGCGGGCAGGACCACCGGCCGGATCGCGAGCGTGTGCGGCGAAATCGGCGTGACGATGATGGTCTCGAGCGTCGGTACCACGACCGGCCCGCCCGCTGAAAGGCTGTACGCCGTGGATCCCGTGGGCGTCGCAATCACAACGCCGTCGGCCGAGTAGCTGGCAATGAGCTCATCGTCGACGGAGACGCGCAGAGGCACCACGCGGGCGAATCCGCCTTTGTGCACAACGACGTCGTTCAGCGCCAGCCACTCGCCCCGCACTTTGCGACTGCGGTCCGTCAGGGCTACGTGCAACAGGATGCGCGACTCGACCGTGTAGTCCTTTCGCGCGAATCGCATGAGCGAGTGCTCCAACTGGTCGGCCGGGCAGCAGGTCAGAAATCCGAGGTGGCCCATATTGACGCCGAGAATGGGCACCTCGTGGCCGTTCAAAAGGCGGGCACCCCGCAGCAGGGTCCCGTCACCACCGAGCGTGAGCAACGCGTCCAGCTGATCGGGCGACGAGAGATGCTCGTCGGGGGTTTGCGCCAACGATTCTTCGAAGCGCAGCGTCATGTTCAGCCCGGGCGCGAGACGCCGGAGCGTCTGGAGTGCCGCCGGCAGCCGATCGTACTCGCTGTGTCCGATGATGCCGAGGCACGTGGGCCTGCCGGTGGGATTCACCCGGCCAGCACCTCGGTCTCCAGCAAGGCCCGCACTGTGTTGGCGATGCCGTCGGGCGTGAGGCCAACCGAGGCGAGCTGCTTCGGGCGGGGCGCGGCAGGAATGATCCGGTCAGGCACGCCGAGCGTCCGCACTCTGATGGACGGGTCATGCGCAGCGATTATCGCCGACATGTAGGCGCCGAACCCGTTGACGACTGCGCCCTCCTCAACGATGAGCACATGCTGATGTCGGGCGAGCACCACGGCGAGCGTCACTTCGTCGTACGGCTTCAGGAAACGGCAGTTCACGACGGTGACGTGCAGGTCATCGCGCTCGAGTAGCTCGGCGGCCGCGATGGACGGCAACACCATCGTCCCCACGGCGAGGATCGCCACGTCCTTCCCTTTTCGCTCAACCTCCCAGGTGCCATACGGAACCCGCTCGATTTCCTTGATGTGGGGAGGCTCGTCTGGCGATGCGTCACGCGGATACCGGATGGACCATGCGCCACGCTCGTGCTCAACCGCCGCCCGCAGCAGGCCCAACATCTCGCGCCCGTTCTTGGGTGCCGTGACCGTGATGTTCGGAACCGCCAGCAAATAGGCGATGTCGTACAGCCCCATGTGCGTTTCGCCGTCTTCTCCCACGAAGCCCGCACGATCGAGACACAGCACCACGGGGAGCGACTGAATCGCCACGTCGTGGATGATGCTGTCGTACCCGCGTTGCAGGAACGTCGAGTAGATGGCGACGACGGGGCGGAAACCGCGCGTCGCAAGCCCAGCCGCGAACGTCACCGCGTGCCCTTCGGCAATGCCGACGTCGAAAAACCGCTTCGGGTGAACGCGGGCCATCACGTCGGTACCGGTACCGCTGGGCATTGCCGCCGTGATAACAACCACTCGCTCGTCTTCGGAGGCCAGCTCTGCCAGCCCCTTGCCGAACACCTTCGTGTACGCCGTTTTCGCTGTGCTCGTCTTGACCGGTTTGCCGGTGGACGGCTCATAGCCCGGCGGCAAGGCGTGCCACTTCTCGCCCGTGGCATGCTCGCCGGCCGGAAATCCCTTGCCCTTTTGTGTGATGACGTGGACCAGTCGCGGTCCGCTCATGTCCTTGATGGCCGCAAACGTGTCCAGCATCGCGCCGATGTCGTGGCCATCGATGGGACCGAAGTACCGCAGCCCCAGTTCCTCGAAGAGGACGCCTGGTGTGAGAAACGCCTTCACACTCTCTTCCCACTTTCGCACGAGATGGCCCATGGACGACAGCGGGCCGGGCGCGTTGTTGGCGATCGCACCGATCTTGTCGCGCAGGCGATTGTACAGCGGGTTCTGCTGGATGGAGGTGAGGTACTTCGACATGGCGCCGACGTTCGGCGCGATCGACATCTCGTTGTCGTTGAGGATGACGATCATGTCGCGCCCGGAGTGCCCGGCGTTGTTCAGTCCCTCGTAGGCCAGGCCGGATGTCAGCGCCCCATCGCCGAGAATGGCGACAACCTTGTAGTGGTCGCCGCGGAGGTCGCGGCCGACGGCAATCCCCAGCGCCGCTGAGATCGCGGTCGCGGCATGTCCCGCGCCGAATGCGTCGTACTCGCTTTCGCTGCGCTTGAGGAAGCCGGAAACGCCGTCCTCCTGCCGAAGCGTCTCGAGTTGATCATTGCGGCCGGTGAGCAGCTTGTGCGGGTAGCCTTGATGCCCCACGTCCCACACCAGCTGGTCGCGGGGCGTGTCGAAGCCGTAGTGCAGCGCGATCGTGAGCTCCACGACGCCGAGTCCCGCGCCAATATGGCCACCTGTGCGCGAGCACACGTCCACCAGCCGGTCGCGCACTTCCTGGGCCAGTGCCGGAAGTTCTTCGCGTGAGAGCTTGCGCAGGTCTCGCGGCAGGTCGATTCGGTCGAGCAGGTTCGTCATATCTCCCTAAAGCTACGAACGTCTGGTGGCGACGAAACGTGCCAGTTCCATCAAGGGTCCGCTGCGCAGGCCAGCGGCCTCCAGCCGCTGCATGGCATCGTCCACAAGACTCTCTCCCCGGAGCCGGGCCGCCTCCACGCCCAGTGTTGAAGCGTAGGTGCTTTTGGAGAGCGCCGCATCCGCTCCTGCGGTCTTGCCGAGGTCCTCAGACGACGCGGTGGCATCGAGTACGTCGTCGGCGATCTGAAAGGCGAGCCCCAGGCACTCCCCAGCCGACGCCAGCGCCTCGATGTTCGCGACAGACCCACCGGCGGCGAGGCCGCCCATCGTCACCGACGCGGCGATCAAGGCGCCCGTCTTGGCGCGGTGCACCGCCTCCAGTTGCTCAACCGACACGGTGCGCCCTTCGTTCATTAAATCCATGAGCTGGCCACCAACCATCCCGGAGGCACCCGAAGCTTCCATCAGCACTGTGATGAGCTTCCGCGCGGTCGCCTTGCTCAGGCCGAGGGACTCTGCCGCTTGCAACGTCTGGGCGACGGCGAGCGCGACCATCGCCACGCCCGCGACCGTGGCCATCCCAACGCCAAAGGCGCGATGCGTGGTGGGGCGTCCGCGGCGCATGTGATCGTTGTCCATGCACGGAAGGTCGTCGTGCACCAGCGAATAGGCATGCACTATCTCCACGGCCGCAGCCAGCCCGCCGGCATTGCCCTTGCCGCCGAGCGCATCGTACGACGCCATGACGAGCAGCCCGCGAATGCGCTTGCCTTCGCCCGTCAGGCTGTAGTGCACCGCGTCACGAAGATCGTCGGACAACGGCATCCCGTTGAAGGCGACGCGCGCCAGTTCGCCGTCGATCCGCGCCCGCCACTGCGCGAGTTTGACCTCCGTCGCCTCATTCACGCGGGGCGATCACCTCGAGCGATCCATCCGCGTGTTCAACCAGGCGCTGAATCCTTGTTTCCGCCTTGGACAGAGCATCGGTCGCCGAACGGAGGTGCTTCACACCTTCCTCGAACAACGCGAGCGCACGGTCCAGCTCGATCTCATCGGACTCCAGTGCACCGACGATCTCCTCCAAACGCTTGAGCTGATTCTCGAAACTCACGATGCCCCGCCGCGTGGTTCGGCCCGCGCCGGCACCTCACCGTCCTTCAGCACCAGGCGAAACGAAAGGCCGGGCCGGAACGCCGCCGTCGAGGTCAGCGCGCGTCCCTCCGCCGAGCGTGCTACCGCGTACCCGCGCTGCAGCGTGGCCAGTGGACTGAGCGCGTGCAGTCGGACGCCGAGATCGCTGAGCTTTGAGCGCCGCCGCTCTGCCGACCGTTGCAGCCGATTCCGCAAAGCGGACGCGTGCCACTGGAGCTCCGACTTGGCGCGATCCGTTCTGTTTCGCACGGCACGCGAGAGGCGCTGGCCCAGGACGCCAATGTGCGACGCGAGATCGGCGTGATCCCGAACCACGGTCTCCGCGGCCGCGCTCGGCGTGGGCGCACGGAAATCGGCGACCATGTCGCAGATCGTAACATCCACCTCGTGCCCGACAGCGGATATCGTGGGAATCGGGCAGGCAGCGAGGGCGCGCGCGACGCGCTCGTCATTGAACGCCTGGAGATCTTCGCGCGAGCCACCACCGCGCCCAACGATGACGACGTCGGCGCCTCCCCAACGCCCCAGGCGTTCGATTGCGGCGCACACGTCGCGCACGGCGGTGTCGCCCTGCACCGCCGCGGCCACCACCACGATCTGTACTGCGGGCGCGCGGCGGCGCATCACGGCAATGATGTCCTGCAGCGCGGCACCATCCGGACTCGTCACCACCGCGACGACCCTGGGGAACCGCGGCAGCCGCCGCTTTCGTTCAATCGCGAGCAATCCGTCCGCCTCGAGGCGCGCCCGGGTCCGCTCAAACGCCTTCTGCCACAGACCATCGCCCTCCGCTTCCATACGGCGGACA
>Ga0315281_10013338_pt1 | contig 11126 bp, 7 predicted proteins | sample YL17G07_0_MG_FD_204540 | JGI IMG/M metagenome (GOLD analysis project Ga0315281, IMG submission 204540) | Sediment microbial communities from Yellowstone Lake, YNP, Wyoming, USA - YL17G07_0 | ecosystem: Environmental > Aquatic > Freshwater > Lake > Sediment | place: USA: Wyoming | collected... | reverse complement strand
GGTCCGACACGTACTCGCACGTGCTCAGCCACGCGACGATGTCGTGGATGGAGGCGACGCTCACGCGGCTCTCACCGTCGAAGTAGTCGGCGAACTTCCAGCGAGATCCCGGGCCGAAGGCCGCCGGGGGCACATCGATTCGCAACCGCTCCCACGGCGAGTCTGGGACGCCAAACTCGTGAGCGACGCCCAGATACGCCGAGCGCAGCCATTGAAACAGATGTTCCGGGAGCGTCATGCGTCCGACACTGAGATACGGAGATTAGGCGCGGATCGTTCCGGCCGGCGGGACCCGCTCGGCGGTGCTAGACTCCGGCCCCATGGCGCGCCGTTCCCGATTCCCACTCCGCGCACGTGCACTTGCGTGTCTGTGCCTGCACCTGCTCGCCGCCCCCGCGCTTGCCCAGGTCGATCCATCCGCGTTTGCCGCGCTGCGCTGGCGCCCGATCGGCCCGTTCCGCGCCGGACGCGTATCGGCCGGCGCGATCGATCCTTCCGATCCGAACACGTATTACTTTGGCACGCCGGGCGGCGGCGTCTGGAAGAGCACGAACGCCGGGCAGACGTGGGTGCCGATCTTCGACCAGACCGGGATGGCATCTATTGGCGCACTCGCCATCGCTCCGTCGAACCCGCAGACCATCTACGTCGGCACCGGCGAAGAGACACGTGGCGACGGTGTGTACAAATCGACCGACGGCGGGAAGTCGTGGACCAACGTCGGCCTGCGCGACACGCACTACATCGGATCAATCGTCATCAGCGCGACCAACCCGGACGAGATCGTCGTGGGCGCGATCGGCGACCGAACACCGAGCCAGGAGCGGGGTGTCTTCCATACCACCGACGGCGGGAGGACATGGACGAAGGTTCTCTTTGTCGATGACACGGCTGGTTGCCCATCCGTCGTCGCTGCGCCAGACGCACCGCGCGTCCTGTTCGCCACGCTGTATCCGTCCGCCGGCCTCAGAGGCGCTTCGCTCGCACGGCCGATCACCCCGGGCCAGCCTCCTCCGGTGCCAGGCGGACCGCCGTTCACGCGCGAGCCGGCCATCTTCAAATCCATCGACGGCGGCGCCACGTGGGCGAAACTTGCAGCGAAGGGACTCGCCTCGCCGCCCGTCGGCCGTCAGGCGCTCGCTGTTGTTGCGAAAAGCGGCGGCCGCATCGTGCTCGCGGGCCTGGACGATGGCCTCTATCGATCTGAAGACGGCGGCGAGACCTGGACGCGCGCGAACCACGACCCGCGCATCAGACCGGTCGGTGTCATCACCGACCCGAGCAACCCGGATCTGGTCTACGTCACGCAGACAGCCCTCTATCGCTCCACCGACGGCGGCCGTACGTTCGAAGCCTTCGCCGGCGCGCCCAGCGGCGACGATTTCCAGTTGGTCTGGATCGACCCTCGCAGCTCCAAGCGTCTCCTCGCTGGCGTCGACCAGGGCGCAATCGTCAGCGTCGACGCGGGAGTATCGTGGAGCAGCTGGTACAACCAGCCGACCGGGCAGTTCTACCACGTGGTCACAGACGACCGGTTTCCGTACCACGTGTACGCCGCGCAGCAGGACAGCGGGTCCGTGGCCGTACCCAACCGCAGCGACTTCGGCGAGATTAGTTATCGCGACTGGTACTCGCCTGGCGGCTTCGAGTTCGGCTATCTCGCTCCCGACCCGCTCGATCCGGACATCGTCTTTGCCGGCGGCTGGTATCGCACCGTGGTGCAGTTCGATCGCCGCACCGGGCAGATCGTGCACGTCTTCGTTCCGGGAACGAAATACCGATCGGTGAACAACGCGCCGATGTTCTTCTCGCCGCAGGATCCGCACAGCCTCTACTACGGCACGCAGTTCCTGATGAGGACGAGGGACGCGGGCATGACCTGGGAGGAAATGAGCCCGGATCTCACCGACGTGCCCGGTCGGATGCAGACACCGCCGCGGCCGCCGACGCCGTCGGTGCCGTCCATCACGACCTTTTCACTGTCGACGGCGAGGGCCGGCGTCATCTGGGCCGCCACGAACAATGGCGTCATTCAGATGACGGCCGACGGCGGCGCGACATGGAAGAACGTGTCGCCACCCGATGTGCCCGCAAACGGGGCCTTCGAGATCATCGACGCCGGTCGACACGATGCCGGGACCGCCTACGCGACGCTCATCGTCCCCCAGGATACCCGTCCCTATATCTACCGCACGCAGGACGGCGGCGCGACCTGGCAGAAAATCACTGAGGGTCTTCCCAATACCGCATTTGCGCGCGTCGTCCGCGAAGACTCCCTGCGCAAGGGCCTCCTGTTCTGCGGGACCGAAAGCGCCGTGTACGTGTCGTTCGACGCGGGAGATCACTGGCAAAGTTTTCAGCTCAACCTGCCGGCTTCGTCCATGCGGGATCTGTGGATCCATGGCGACGACCTCGTGCTCGGCACGTACGGCCGTTCGCTCTGGATCCTGGACAACATCACGCCGCTGCGCCAACTTGGGACCGGCGCGCAGAGTGCCGACGTCAGGCTGTTCGAACCCGCGCCGGCGATTCGCGTGAGGTGGGACGTGAACGGCGACACGCCGCTGCCGGTCGAAGTACCCACGGCGCCGAATCCGCCAGAAGGCGCGGTCATCGATTACTCGCTGCCGGCGATCCCCGATGGCGAGATTACGCTGACCATCACCGACGCGCGCGGGAGGGTGGTGCGGACGTTCACGTCCACCGCTTCGCCCGCATCGACGCTTCTGCCGAACGTGCCGGATTACTGGTTTGCTCCGCCCATGGTGCTGACGAAGAACCGCGGGCTGAACCGCTTCGCCTGGAACCTCCGGTATCCGAATCCCAAGATCCTGCCGTTTGGCTACTTCGGCGGGCTGTTGGACTTCGTCGAGTACACGCTCGCCGACCACGCCATCCCCGGCCAGACCCCGCGCGATCAGCCCGAGGGGCCGCTCGCCGTGCCGGGCCAGTACACCGTAGCGCTGTCGTCCGGCGGCAAGGGCGATCGCAAGACGCTCCTCGTCCAGCCCGACCCACGCATGCGGGCATCCCAGACCGATCTCAACGCGCAGTTCGAGCTCGAGACACGCCTCACCGACGCACTGGCCGTGACCTACGACAGCTACTCGTCGCTGAAGGAACTGCGCGCCAGCGTCGCCGCTCGCGTGAAAGCGCTGGTGGATGGCAAGGTGTCCAAGGACGTGACTGACGCCGTGCAGGCGTTCGACAAGAAGCTCGATGCCGTTCAGAACGGAACCAGCGCTGCGCCTGGGGTGGGGCTCGTGAACCGCGACCTGGCGCGCTACTACGAGATGCTGACGAGCGGCGACGCGCGGCCCGCCGGGCGGCTCCGCGCCACGGTGGCCGAATCGTGCCAGGGGATGACCAACTCGCTCGTGTCGTGGCGGAACCTGAACGCGACGGATCTCCCGGCCCTCAACAAGGTGCTCGCGAAATCGAAGCAGGCACCGTTCGCGCCGGTGACCGTCCCGGCAACGCCGTCCTGCATCCCGTAGTGGAAGGATAGAAGTCCCCGCCTCCATCGTGACCGGCTGCGAAGGTTGTCGCCTCGATGCCTCGATCGGTTGGGCCGTGATAACGTTGCTAGCAGCTTTCGTTCACGGATCCGGACGCGCGCCGCGCGCGAGGAGATTCCGATGGCTGGAAAGACAGTAGACCGTCGCACGATCCTGAAAACCGGCGGGATGGCCGCGCTCGCGCTGGGCTTTGGCAGCTGCGGTCCCAAGGCGGCGCCAGTCCTTGTTCCCCGCCGACCCCCGATCAATCTTCCGCTCGTCAACATCTCGTGGGACCGCGTCATCCGGACGACCGTGGGGCTGCGCCCGCACCGGCCGTCCGGTTTCGTCCTCAAGGCCGAGAAGTTCGACGACAAGACGCTCGTGCACAACTACGGTCACGGCGGGACGGGGCATTCCCTCGGGTGGGGCACGGGATCGCTCGCGGCCGACATGGCCCTCGCACAGAGCGCCCGGCGGGCCGCCGTCATCGGGTGCGGCACGGTCGGCCTCACCGCCGCGCGACAACTCCAGCGCCGCGGGTTCGACGTCACGATTTATACGCAGTCGGTGCCGCCGGACACGACGTCGAACATGGCGCTGGCCGCGTTCACGCCGACGTCCGGCCTCATCTCCGGCGAATACACGCCCGAGTGGCTGGCCCAGTTCCGGCGCGCCGCGGAGATCACCTATCGGCAACTGCAGCTCCTGGCGGGCCCGCAGTTCGGTGTGTCCTGGGTCGATAGTTACAGCATGACGAACACCGAGCCGCAGGCCGGGAGACCCTCGGGCGGCGAAGGCGGGGCGCTGTTGCCTGCCGAACTGCGAGGCAGCCGGGAAGTCCTCGGCCCGGGCGAGCACCCCTTTCCGTCGAAGTACGCGGTTCGCTCGCCAGGCATTCGCATCGAGCCGTCCATCTATCTCGACGCGCTCATGCGCGAGGTGGTGCTCTTCGGCGCCCGCATTGTGATCCGCAAGTTCGACACGCCGCGCGACCTCATGTCGCTCCCCGAGCCGGTCATCGTCAACTGCTCGGGTCTTGGGGCGAAAGAGATTTTCGGCGACCGGGAATTGATTCCGATCAAGGGACAGCTGACCGTGCTCGTTCCACAGCCGGAAATCAACTATCGGACGGCTGGCGGCGTGCCGGACGCGCCCGCCGCGCCCGGCGGCTTCGGCATTCACATGCTGCCGCGCAGCGATGGGATCATTCTGGGCGGCACGCAGGAACGCGGCGTGGCGACGCTCGAGCCCAACGACGAGGCGCGCACGCGGGTTGTCGAAGGGCACATCGAGCTCTTCCGGGCGATGCGTCAACCGGTGCCGGGCGCGCGCCTCACGAAGTTCGAGGCGCCGCGCGAGACGCCGAGCCTCGAGACGTTTTTCGGTCAGGAGTAACCACCGACATGACGCAACCTTGCGGTGTGCCGGCCCCTTCCTGGATCGGCTGCGCTCTCGTGGTACTCGGCCTGGCATTTCTCGATCCTCTGTCCGCGCGCGTGATGGCAGCCGGCGCCGCGGGGCGCCAGGACGTGGCGAAGCCGCCGAAGCCGGACGGTCAGCCCGACACGAGGTCGATTCGCGACGGCGTGTATTCCGAGGTCCAGGCGGTCCGCGGCGACAAAGCGTTCGCCGCCCGCTGCGCGCTTTGCCACAAGCCCGAGCAATTCACGGGTGCGTATCTGGACGGCTGGGACGGGCAGGACGTGAGCGGCCTGTTCGAGATGATCCGGACGAGCATGCCCGAGGGCGATCCCGGCAGCCTCGCCAGGCAGGAGTACGCCGACATCATGGCCTTCCTCCTCAAGAAGAACGGCCTGCCGGCCGGCCTCGGGGAATTGCCGAGCGCCTCGACTGATCTCAAGAAGATCGTCATTGGCAAGTGAAGCGGTAGAGCAAGGCCGAGGGCTATAATCCAGCCCGTGCGCCCACGACAGATCCTGCTTGTTGTTCTCGCTGGCCTCGCCATCGCGGGTCCGCCCCTCGTTGCCGCGCAGACTTCGCCGCCGGCCCACCCCGGCGAATACGCGCCCGCCGATATCGCCTACGGCTCGCGCATCTACGACGCCCAGTGCACGACGTGCCACGGCGCGAATGGCGACGGCGTCGGCGGTGTCGATCTCCGCAGCGGGAAGTTTCGCAATGCGGTGACCGATCAGGATCTCACGCGCGTGATCACGAACGGCATCCAGGGCACGGGGATGCTGGCGTTCAAGTTCGATCCGTCCGAGATCTCCGGGATCGTCGCCTACCTCCGCAACATGAACTCGTTCGACCGTGGATCGGTGAAGGTGGGCGACGCCGGCCGCGGACGGACGGCGTTCGAGGGGAAAGGCTGCGCGCGCTGCCATCGCGTCGGCGCGCTGGGCGCTGGTGCGGCTCCGAACCTGAGCGACATCGGCGCGATGCGAGGCGCGGGCTCGCTCATGCGCTCGCTGATCGACCCGACCAGCCAGATGATGCCGATCAATCGTCCCGTGCGCGCGGTCACGCGCGACGGCAGGGTCGTCAACGGGCGGCGGCTCAACGAAGACACGTACACGGTGCAGCTCCTCGACGATCAGGAGAAGCTGGTCTCGCTCGTCAAGGCCGACCTCCGTGAATACACGATCCTCACCGTGTCGCCGATGCCGTCGTTCAAGGACCGCCTGACCGAGGACGAACTCGCCGACGTCGTGGCCTACCTGCTGTCTCTGAAGGGACGATGATCATGACGCGACGAACGACCGGCGCGTGGCTGGCGCTTCTTCTCATAGCGACGGTGTCCTACCGCGTGCAGGCGCAGGTCGGCTCCGACCGTCTGCTGAATGCCGCGAACGAAGCGCGGAACTGGCTGACGTACTCGGGTGGCTACTTCAGCAACCGCTACAGCACGCTCACGCAGATCACGCCCGCCAACGCGAAGAACCTCGGGCTGAAATGGATGTATCAGGCGGCGGTCGCCGGCGCCTGGCAGACCACGCCGCTCGTTGTCGACGGCGTGATGTACCTCACGCAGCGGCCGAACGACGTCGTGGCGCTCGATGCGAAGACGGGCCGCGTCTTCTGGATCTACCGGCACACGCTGGACCCCACGCAGATCGTTTGCTGCGGCGCGAACAACCGCGGCCTCGCCATCCTCGGCGACACGCTCTTCATGGGCACGCTCGACGCGCACCTCGTCGCGATCGACGCGAAGACCGGCCGTCCGATCTGGAATACGAAGGTGGCCGACAGCGCCGCCGGCTACTCGGTGACGCTCGCGCCGCTGGTCGTGAAAGACAAGGTCATCATCGGCGTCGGCGGCGGCGAGTACGGGATTCGCGGCTTCGTCGCCGCGTACGACGTGCGAAGCGGGAGAGAAGCGTGGCGGTTCCACACGATTCCCGCTCCTGGCGAGCCCGGGTCCGACTCGTGGAAGGCATGTCCGGCCACGCCCGACACCTTCTGCGATCCCGACGCGTGGAAGCACGGCGGCGGCTCGGTGTGGGTGACCGGTTCGTACGATCCCGCGCTCAACATGACGTACTGGGGCGTCGGCAACGCCGGCCCCGACTGGAACGCGGAGCAGCGGCCCGGCGACAACCTCTACACCGATTCGGTCGTCGCGCTCGACGCCGACACGGGCAGATTGAAGTGGCACTACCAGTTCACGCCCCACGATCGGTACGACTACGACTCCGTGCAGATTCCCGTGCTCGCCGACATCACCTGGCGCGGGACGCCGGTCAAGGCGATGGTGTGGGCGAACCGCAACGGCAACTTCTACGTGCTGGAACGCGAGACCGGGAAGTTCCTCGTCGGCAAACCGTTCGTGAAAGTGAACTGGATGGACACGTTCGACGAGCGCGGCCGGCCGAATCAGACGCCGCAACCGTCGGGTCAGCCCACATGGCCCGGCAATCAGGGCGGGACGAACTGGTACTCGCCGTCGTACAGCCCGCACACCGGACTCTTCTACGTGCCCGCGTGGGAAGGCTACGCGACGCTCTTCGGCGGCACACCGGTCGAGTATCAGGAGGGGCGGAACTTCGGCGGCGGCGTCAATCGATCCTTCGTGCCAGTGCCAGGCGCGCCGGCCACTCCGGGGATCCGCCGAGGTCCGATCAACAACTGGACGGAGGCGGCCGCCACCGGCGCGGTCCTGGCGCTCGACGCGGGCACGGGCGAGTTGAAGTGGAAATTTCCGATGACCGACGTCACCGACAGCGGCATTCTGACGACGGCCGCGGATGTGCTGTTCACCGGCGGGCGCGAGGGCTACTTCCAGGCACTGGACGCGCGGACCGGAACGCTCTTATGGAAGGCGAGCCTGGGCGCGCAGATCGTCAGCGGTCCGATCACGTACGAAGTCGACGGCAAACAGTACGTCACCGCCATCTCGGGCCTCTCGCTGTGCGTCTTCGCTTTGCGCGAATGACGCACGGTAGAGCGGCTCCTGGTTGCATGTAGCGCGGCCCCGCGCTACGAGGATCTGAAAACCGCGGAGCGTTTTTCACTTATGTGTAGTGCGGACCTTCAGGTCCGCCGTTTCGAGCAGGCCTGAAGGCCTGCACTACACGGTGGCGAAAAACGCTGTAGCGTCAGGCCGCTCGCACCCAGCGAACGAGCGTTTTGAAATCGGGCGGCTTCCCGTACATCAGGAGGCCGATCTTGAAGACTTTGGACGCCATCCAGACCGCCGCCACCACCGATCCCACACCGATGCCCATCGTCAGCCACACCTGCCAGGCGGGTGGCGGCGCGCTCGATGTGAGACGCAGAAGCATCGCGAAGGTGTTCATCGGCGGGATGAAGCTGATCGCCGTGCTGAAGGTCGAGTTCGGTTCGCGCGCGATGGGCGCGGCCAGCACCCACGGCACCATCATGGTCAGCATGATCGGCATCATGAGCGACTGTGCCTCACGCATCTCGTTGACCGCCGATCCGACCGCCACCATCGCCGACCCGATCGTCAGGTAGGTGATCACGAAGAACACCATCAGGTAGAACACGAGCGTGATATCCAGCAGGCCGAGCATCGTGAACGAGGCCAGCAGCATGAGCCCGAGCCCGATGTACAACGCGAGCACGACGAGGCTCACGCCCATCTGGCCGAGGATCTTTCCGGCCAGCAACTCGAACGGGGACACGGCGGAAAGCAGCACTTCGATCACGCGGCTCGACTTCTCTTCCACGGTGGACGTGACGAGGCCCTGGCCGCCCATCAGCACGCCGAACAGCAGCAGCCCGACGAAGGCGAACGGCAGCACGCGGTTGAACACGCCGGACGTGACCTGCTCGTTGTTCCTGGTCACGGTGACGGAGGGCGGTCGCTGGACGCGCAGGAGCGCGTCGAGGTGCTCCCGGTCCAGACTCTGCGTCAGGACCCGCGCGTTGACGATGGCTTCGCGCACGCTGTCGACGATGACGGCCTCGATGCGATCGTCCAGATTGACCGGCACGTAAAGATCGTACGTGCCGTATTCGGCGTGGTCCGCCGGCAGACTCACGGCGTCGTGATGGATCACGACGACCGCGATGTGACGCGGCTGCAGCTCCTTTGTCGGCTCGATCAGCCACGCCTTCTGCGATCCAATGTCGGAGGAGTCCACGATCTGGAGATCCGGCACCGCGCCCACCATTCTGTCGACCGCGGCGTTCGAGGTGTTGCCCGTGCTTGCCGCCAGATCGCGAACGGCCGCCGGAGCGGCGGCGAGCACGCGGCGCGCGGTTTCGTCTCGCCGCGCCGCGATGGCCTGCGGGTCGATCGTGGTGCGCAAGGCGCTCGTCACGCGGCCGGTGGGATCGATCACCGCGACCTGTCCATGCACCGTCGCGCTCCGCTGATTCATGATGCGAGGCCCGACCGAGAACGCCAGCGCCAGCAGCGCCGGCATGAGCAGGACGCCGACGATGAAGCCGCGCGTGGCGACCGTGGCGAGAAACTCGCGGGCGGCGATCAAGCCAATCTTCCTCATGCCGTCGCTCCTTCCCCACCTGCCCCACCCGACCTGCCTGACTCGCCCGACCCACCCTCCACGATGCTGACGAAGATGTCTTCGAGGCGCGGCCGCGCAAGCTCGATGCGGGACGGCGTGAGCGTCGACGTGATGCGGCGGATCGCGGCGCCCGGATCCGATCCGTCGACGAGGCGGATGTCGTACCCGTGCGTCGCCGGTTCGACCTGCTCCACCTCGGCCAGCGACCGCAGCGGCGTAATGTCCGCGGCCGGGTCGAGCGGCTCGAACCGGATGGTGCGCGGATCGTACCGGCGCCTGATGTCCGTCACGCGGTCGTCCATCACCTTCCGGCCGCGGTCAATCATCACGACGTGCTCGCAGATTTCTTCCGCCTGCGTCATCACGTGCGTCGAGAACAGCACGGTGGCGCCGCGGCGATGCTCTTCGAGCACAAGGTCGTGCAGCTGGCGCATGCTGACCGGATCGAGCCCGCTGAAAGGCTCGTCGAGGATGAGCAGATCCGGCTGATGGATGATTGCCGCCAGGAGCTGCACTTTCTGCAGCATGCCTTTCGACAACTCCTCGCAGCGTTTCCGTTCGGTGCCGCCCAGGCCGACGCGCTCGAGGCCGCTTCGCACTCGCGCGGGGAGCCCCGCGTCGCTCACGCCTTTCAGCTGCGCCATGTAGACCATGAAAGCGCCGACGTGCATTTTCCGGTACACGCCTCGCTCTTCCGGGAGATAGCCGATGCGGTCCTTGGCGTCGAGCGCCGACCGATGTCCGAGCACCGACAGCTCCCCGGAGTCGGGGAACAGAATCGACATGATCATCCGGATGGTCGTCGTCTTCCCGGCGCCGTTTGGGCCGATCACGCCGTACAGCGCGCCGACGGGCACCGCGAGATCCAGATGGTCGACGGCGGTCGTCGCACCGAACGTCTTCCGAATGCCCGTCAGGCGCAGCGCGGCGTCCATGGGTTAGTGTGTCCGACGTTATACTCGCTTCGCTGGCAGCTGGCAATCGCAGCCGATGACCCTTTCCGAATACGCCGCGTACGATGCGCTCGGGCTCGCCGAGCTGGTGACGAAGAGACAGGTGTCGCCCAAGGAGCTGGCGCGGATTGCCGCGACGGCCATCGACGCTGTCAATCCCGCCGTCAAGGCGGTCGTCGAAACCTACGCGGATCGCATCGATGACCTCGACAAACGAACGCTTGGCGTGGGCCCCTTCTGCGGCGTGCCGTTTCTCATCAAGGATTTCTTCGGGCACGAGGCGGGCCGCACGATCGAGTTCGGCAGCCGCCTGTGCCGCGGCATGGTGGCGCAACAGGACACGCACCTGGTCGAGCTCTTCAGAGCATCAGGTCTCAACATCCTCGGGCGGTCGGCGGCGCCCGAGTACTCGATGGCCGGGACGACCGAGAGCGCGTTGCACGGCAACACCTCCACGCCATGGAAACAGGGGTACTCAGCCGGTGGTTCGAGCGGTGGCGCGATGGCCGCGGTCATCGCCGGCATCGTGCCGATCGCGCACGGCTCGGACATCGCGGGGTCCATTCGCGTCCCGGCGAGCTACTGCGGCGGCGTGGGTCTCAAACCCTCCCGCGGCCGCGTGTCTCTCGGACCGGCGCAGGACGAAAACGGGTACGGTCTCGGCCAGAACTTCGTGCAGACCAAGAGCGTGCGCGACGCGGCGGCGATGCTCGACT
>Ga0315281_10013337_pt1 | contig 11126 bp, 12 predicted proteins | sample YL17G07_0_MG_FD_204540 | JGI IMG/M metagenome (GOLD analysis project Ga0315281, IMG submission 204540) | Sediment microbial communities from Yellowstone Lake, YNP, Wyoming, USA - YL17G07_0 | ecosystem: Environmental > Aquatic > Freshwater > Lake > Sediment | place: USA: Wyoming | collected... | reverse complement strand
TGGCGGGCGGCATGGAGTGTCATCCGCTGCACCGGTTGACCGAGTAGAGTTTGGGGAGTCGCCAAGTGGTAAGGCACCGGATTTTGATTCCGGCATTCGTAGGTTCGATCCCTACCTCCCCAGCCAGCAAGAATCTAGTGTCTAATCTAGAGACTAGAAGATCTGAGCCAGCCGCATGCGCGGCTGGCAATGTAGGACGACAAGGGGAGCACGAGATCTTAGTGTCTGGTTTCCGGACACTAGTCTCCAGCATCTAGATGGCTTACGACCACCTTATGATTTTCGCCGGCAGCGCCAACCAGCAGTTGGCCGCGGCGGTGGCGAAACGCCTCAACATCCCTCTGGGCAGCGCCAGCGTCGGCCGCTTCTCCGACGGCGAGGTGATGATCGAGTTGCTGGAAAACGTGCGCGGCAGGGACTGCTTCGTGCTGCAATCCACGTGCACGCCCACCAACGACAATCTGATGGAAGTGCTGATAATGATCGATGCGCTGAAGCGCGCCTCGGCTGCGCGTGTCACCGCCGCGATACCGTATTTCGGCTACGCGCGCCAGGACCGCCGGCCGCGCTCGGCGCGCGTCGCCATCAGCGCCAAGGTGGTGGCGAACATGCTCGAAACATCGGGCGTCGACCGCCTGCTGACCATGGACCTGCACGCCGACCAGATCCAGGGCTTTTTCAACGTGCCGGTGGACAACATCTACGCCGCGCCCATCCTTCTGGGCGATCTGTGGAAACACGGTTACGAGGACCTGTTGGTGGTATCGCCCGATGTCGGCGGCGTGGTGCGCGCGCGCGCGCTGGCCAAGCGCCTGGAATCGGATCTGGCGATCATCGACAAGCGCCGGCCGAAGGCGAACATGGCCGAGGTAATGAACATCATCGGCGACGTCAAGGGCCGCACCTGCGTCATCATGGACGACATGGTCGATACCGCCGGCACCCTGGCCAAGGCGGCACAGGCCCTCAAGAGCGAGGGCGCGGTCAAGGTGCTCGCCTATTGCACCCACCCGGTGCTTTCGGGCGGCGCGGTGGAGCGCATCGCCAATTCGGCGCTGGACGAGGTGGTAGTCACCGACTCCATTCCGCTACGCGAGGATGCGAAGAAATGCAGCAAGATACGCGTGCTTTCCGTCGTCGACCTGCTGGCGGAGACGATACTGCGCATAAGCAACGAGGACTCGGTGAGTTCATTGTTCAGCGAGTAGATTACAAGGACCGGATAAGGATTCCAGTTTCTAAAACGGCGGTACCTGGTCGCGGGACCGCCACAACCAGGAGTGCAACATGCAAATCGAAGTCAACGCGCGACAGCGCACCAAGCAGGGCACCGGAGCGAGCCGCCGCCTGCGCCGTGAAGGCAAGACCCCGGGCATCGTCTACGGGGGCACGCAGCCTGCGGTCGTAATCGAGCTCGATCACAACGCGCTGTACCACCAGCTGCGCGAGGAGGCTTTCCACGCCTCGGTCCTGACGCTCAATCTCGACGGCGCGAAGGAGCAGGTGCTGCTGCGCTCGGTCAACATGCACCCGTTCAGGCTCGAGGTGCAGCACGTCGACTTCCAGCGCGTTCTCGCGGACGTGAAGATCCAGATGAAAGTGCCGCTGCACTTCATCAACGCGGAATTGTCGCCGGGGGTGAAGTTGTCGGGCGGTCTCGTCAGCCACGTCATGACCGAGCTTGAGATCTCCTGCCTTCCGGCGGACCTGCCCGAATTCATCGAAGTCGATCTGAAGGACATGGTCCTGGGCACGACCGTCCACGTCAGGGATCTGCAGCTGCCGAAGGGGGTGGACGCGATTCTGCACGGCAAGGAGAATCCGTCCGTAGCCGTGGTTCAAATCCCGCGTGCGCTGGTTGCGGATGAGACTGCCGATGCTGCCGCGGCCGAAGCGACGCCGTCCGCATCCGAAGTTCCGACCAGCAAACAGTCGGCCGAGCCGGCCGCGGCGGAAAAGGCCGGGGACAAGGGCGAGAAGAAATCGGAGAAATCAGACAAGAAATAATCCGCCCGGCCTCTTCACTGACAGGCAGGGGCCTCGGCCTCTGCCTGTTTTTCTAGGGCGGCGCCAAGATGCCGATCAAACTCATCGTCGGCCTGGGCAACCCGGGCAAAAAGTACGGGAGCACGCGCCACAACGCCGGCTTCTGGCTGGTGGAGCGGCTGGCCGAGCAGCGCCGGCTCACTCCAAGAAAGGAACCGAAGTTTCACGCGCTGTCGGTCAAATTCGACACCGCGTCCGGACACGCGTGGCTGTTGCTGCCCCAGACCTGGATGAACGAATCGGGCTCTGCGGTGGCCGCGCTGGCCCAATTCCACAGGATTGCGCCCGATGAAATCCTGGTGGTGCACGACGAGCTCGACCTGCCGCCGGGAGGCGTCAAAATCAAGCAGGGCGGCGGCCACGCCGGCCATAACGGTTTGAGGGACATCATCGAGAAGCTGGGCGCGCCGGACTTCTGGCGTTTGCGCATCGGCATCGGGCATCCACGCGATCTCGCCGCAAGCGAGCAGGAGGTGGTCGATTACGTGCTCCACCAGCCGGGGAAGGACGAGAGGGCGCTGATAGACGCGGTGATTGACCGCGGTATCGCGGTGTTCGACCTGATACTCGCGGATAAGATGGCGGCGGCAATGCATAAGCTGCACACCAAACCCAAACCCCAAACACCCGACATTCCAACATGAGTATCCAATGCGGCATCGTCGGATTGCCCAACGTCGGCAAATCCACGCTATTCAACGCGCTCACCAAGGCCGGCATCGCGGCGGAGAACTATCCCTTCTGCACCATCGAGCCCAACGTCGGCATCGTCGAGGTGCCCGATGCGCGGCTGGCGCGGCTGGTCGCCATCGCCAAACCGCAGAAAACGATCCCCGCGGTGGTGGAGTTCGTCGACATAGCCGGCCTGGTTGCCGGTGCGTCCAAGGGCGAGGGCCTCGGAAACAAATTCCTCGCCAACATCCGCGAGACCGACGCCATCGCGCATGTGGTGCGCTGTTTCGTCGACGACAACGTGGTGCACGTCGCCGGCAAGATCGATCCGGTGAGCGACATCGAAACCATCAATACGGAACTGGCGCTGGCCGACCTGGCGACCGTGGAAAAAACCATGTCACGCTACGTCAAACTGGCGAGGTCGGGTGACAAGGAAGCGCAGCGCATCATGGCAGTGATGGAAAAGGTGCTGCCGGTGCTGAACCAGGCCAGGCCGGCGCGCAGCCTCGCGCTCTCGCGCGAGGAGCAGCAGGTGCTGCAACCGCTGTGCCTGATGACGGCCAAGCCGGCGATGTATGTAGCCAACGTCGACGAAAAGGGTTTCCGCGACAACCCGCTGCTCGCGCGGGTGGAGGAATACGCGAAGGCGGAGGCCGCGCCGGTGGTGGCGATCTGCGCCGCGATCGAAGCGCAGATGGCGGACCTCGACGACGAGGAGAAGCAGCTCTTTCTCGCCGACATGGGCCTGGAGGAGCCGGGTCTTAACCGTCTGATCCGCGCCGGGTATACCCTGCTCGGCCTGCACACCTATTTCACCGCCGGCCCGAAGGAGGTTCGCGCCTGGACCGTGCGCATCGGCGCAACCGCGCCGCAGGCCGCCGGCGCGATCCATACCGACTTCGAGCACGGCTTCATCCGCGCCGAGGTTATCTCATACGCCGATTTCATCGCCTGCAAAGGTGAACAGGGCGCCAAGGAGGCCGGCAGGATGCGATTGGAAGGCAAGGATTACGTCGTGCGTGATGGCGACGTCATGCATTTTCGCTTCAACGTCTGAACCGAATTTCGCGTTGTTGACCCGACGCATACGCGCGCTCAGTACGTGCCCGGGTAGGAACCCCCGTCAATCAGGAAATTCTGCCCGGTGACATAACCGGCCTGCGCGCTGCACAGATAGGCGCAGGCATCGCCGAACTCGGCCGGGTCGCCGAACCTGCCCGCGGGGCACAGCGCCATGCGCTCCTTGCGGATCACCTCGACGCTGACGCCGCGGTTCTTGGCCAGGGTCTCGCAGGTGGTGCGAATCCTGTCAGTGTCGAACGAGCCCGGCAGCAAATTGTTGATGGTGACATTGTGCGCCACCGTCTTGCGCGCAATGCCGGCGACGAAGCCGGTGAGGCCGGAGCGCGCGCCGTTAGACAGGCCCAGGATTTCGATCGGCGCCTTCACCGAACTCGAGGTGATGTTGACGATGCGGCCGAACTTGCGCGCCATCATGCCGTCCACCGTGGCCTTGATCAGTTCGATCGGAGTGAGCATGTTCGCGTCCAGCGCGGCGATCCAGGTGTCGCGCGTCCAGTTGCGGAAATCCCCCGGTGGCGGGCCGCCCGCGTTGTTGATCAGGATGTCCGGATTGGGGCAGGCGGCGAGCGCCAGCGCGCGGCCGGATTCGGTGGTGATGTCGCAGGCCACGGTCGTGACCCTGACGCCAGTGGCGGCGCGAATCTCCTCCGCCGTCTTCTCCAGCGCGTCCTTGCCGCGCGCGGTGATGACCAGGCTCACGCCCTCGCGCGCGAGCGAGAACGCGCAGCCGCGCCCCAGGCCCTTGCTCGATGCGCATACCAGTGCCGATTTTCCGCGAAGTCCCATGTCCATTTCCTGTCTCCTTAGTTCTTGGGTTTGATTGTTACCGTTACCAACAGGACGCCGGCCAGCACCAGCGCCGCTCCTGCAATCTGCAACAGGCTCATTCTCTCTTCCAGTCCGATCCACCCGAGAAACAGGGTCGTCACCGGCCCGGCGGCGCCGATAATGGCCACTTGATTGGCGCCGATGCGCCGCAGCGCCTCCGAAGTCACGAACACGGGCAACACGGTGCAGCCCACCGCCATCGCAAAGGCCAGGGCATAGACCTGTGGCGGGAGCTGCAGCGCCGACAGCGGGCGCAGCAGCAGAAACTGCAGTATGCACAGCAGGCTCGCCACGCTGGTGGCGTAGGCGGTGAAGCGCATCGAGCCGATGCGCGTCACCACCTGGCTGCTGCTGACCAGATACACCGCGTAGCATAGCGCGCTGCCGAGCACCAGCAGCGCGCCCAGCATCAGGTTGCGGTTTTCCCCGGCGAAGCCCTGCGACAGCACCAGCGCCAAGCCCGCGTAGGATATCACCAGGGCGACGACGTCGCGGCGGCTCACGTACTTGCCGAGGAACAGCGCCGACAGTATTACCGTGATGGTGGGATAGAGGAACAGCATCAGCCGTCCAAGACCGGCCGAGATGTATTGCAGGCCGAGAAAATCGAGGAAGCTCGCGAGGTAATAGCCGAGAAAGCCGAGGAAAAACACCGCCCGCCAGTCGCTGCGCGTGAGCGCCACGCGCGCCCCGTCGCGCCGAAGCCAGAACGCTGTGACCACAAAAAAAGGCAGGGAGAACACCATGCGCAGCGCAATCAGGGTCACTGGGTCGGTAACGTAGGCGTAGGCGAGCTTGATCAGGATCGGCCGCACTGAGAAGGCGACAACGCCGACCAGCGCCAGGGCAATGCCCCAGGCGCGATAGGAAGCAGCGGTCACCGTAGGGAATGCCTGCTGATTGCCATTCCAAGGCTGCAGGCGCCCATCATCGGCGCCTCGCGCCGCCGAATATGGAGCCGAGGACGCCGCGCACGATTTCGCGCCCGACCTGCGAACCGATGGCGCGCGCCGCGCTCTTCGCCGCCGATTCCAGCGCGCCCTCGCGATGGCCGCCGCGCGGGCCTGTCGTTCCTCCCAGGATGCCGCCCAGCGCATCCATAATGCCACCGCCTGCACTCTGTGCTGAACCTGAGCCGGGGGCTTCCTGACCGCCGGCGGCGACCGGGCCCTGACGCGCCTGCGCTCGGCCCTTGAGCTTCTCATAGGCCGATTCGCGATCTACGACCTGCTCGTAGTGGCCGAAGATGACGGAGTTCTGGATGACCGCTTGCCGCTCCTGCGGGCTGATCGGGCCCAGGCGGCTTGCGGGCGGCACGATCAGCGCGCGCTCGACCATGCGCGGCCGGCCCTGCTCGTCGAGGAAGGACACCAGCGCTTCGCCCACGCCGAGCTCGGTGATCGCGGTCTCGACCTTGAGCTTGGGATTGGCGCGCATGGTTTCGGCGGCGGCTTTCACCGCCTTCTGGTCGCGCGGGGTGAATGCGCGCAGCGCGTGCTGCACGCGGTTGCCGAGCTGTCCCAGCACCGTCTCGGGAATGTCGAGCGGGTTCTGGGTGACGAAATACACGCCCACGCCCTTGCTGCGGATCAGGCGCACCATCTGTTCGATTTTTTCCAAAAGGGCTTTGGGCGCCTCGTTGAACAGCAGATGCGCTTCGTCGAAGAAGAAAACTAGCTTCGGCTTTTCCGGGTCGCCCACTTCGGGCAGGTGTTCGAACAGCTCCGACAGCATCCACAGCAGGAAGGTCGAGTACAGCTTGGGCGAACTCATCAGGTTCTCGGCTGCGAGGATATTGACCGCGCCGCGCCCATTCGTGTCGGTCTGCATCAGGTCGTCGATGTTGAGAGCCGGCTCGCCGAAGAAGCTGTCCGCGCCCTGCTGCTCCAGCTGCATTAGCGCGCGCTGGATGGTGCCGATCGACGCCGCCGAGATGTTGCCGTACTCGGTGGTGAAATCGCGCGCGCTGTCGCCGACGTGCTGCAGCATGGCGCGCAGGTCCTTCAGGTCGAGTAGCAGCAGGCCGTTGTCGTCGGCGATCTTGAAGGCGAGCGCCAGCACGCCCTCCTGCGTTTCGTTGAGATTGAGCATGCGCGCCAACAGCAGCGGCCCCATGTCGGAGATGGTGGCGCGCACGGGGTGGCCGGATTTTCCGAATACGTCCCAAAAGGTCACCGGACAGCCGGCGAAGGCAAAGTCGCGGATGCCAAGGGCGGCAAGCCGCTCCTTCAACTTCGGCGACATGCTCCCCGCCCGCGCCAGCCCGGACAGGTCGCCTTTGACGTCGGCCATGAACACCGGCACCCCGATCGCGGAAAAGCCCTGCGCCAGGGTTTGCAGCGTCACCGTCTTGCCGGTGCCGGTGGCGCCGGCAATGAGGCCGTGGCGGTTGGCCAGGCCCGGCAGGAGCGCGAGTTCCGTCTTGCCGGCTTTGGCGATGATCAAGGGTTCGAGCATGGGAATTCTCGCTTATCGGGGCCGCTGGCGCGGGTGCAATGTTAAAATTATAAACTTCCGGCGGCAATCGAGGCAGCAAACATGGCGGGACATTCCAAGTGGGCCAACATCAAGCACAAGAAAGCGGTAACCGACGCCAAGAGGGGCAAGATCTTCACCCGTTTGATCCGCGAGATCACCGTGGCGTCGCGCATGGGAGGCGCCGATCCCAACATGAACCCGCGCCTGCGCCTGGCCACGGAAAAAGCGCGCGACGTGAACATGTCCAAGGACAATATCGAGAATGCGATCAAGCGCGGGGCGGGCGCGCTCGAGGGCGCCAACTACGACGAGGTGCGCTACGAAGGCTATGGCATCGCCGGGGCGGCGGTGATGGTGGATTGCCTCACCGACAACCGCACCCGCACCGTGGCCGACGTGCGCCACGCCTTTGTCAAGAACGGCGGCAACCTCGGCACCGATGGCTCGGTTGCGTTTCTGTTCAAGCATTGCGGCCAGTTAATTTTTGCCCCCGGCACGAACGAGGACAAGGTGATGGAGGCGGCGCTGGACGCGGGTGCGGAGGACGTGCTGACCAATGAGGACGGTTCGCTCGAGGTGATCTGCGCGCCCTACGATTTTTCGGCGGTGAAGCAGGGCCTGGAACGGGCGGGCCTGAAGCCCGAGCTGGCCGAGATAACGATGAAACCCCTGAGCGAAACCGCCATGAGCGGGGATGACGCGGCGCGCATGCAGAAGCTGCTCGACGCGCTGGAGGCGCTCGACGATGTGCAGGAAGTCTATACCACCGCGATGATCGAGGAATGAGTGGGGCGCGCAAGGCTATAATCAGCCGATGGCCGAAACCAAACTAACCATACTCGGCATCGATCCGGGTTTGCGCATAACCGGGTTCGGAATCATCTGCAAAAGCGGCAGCAAGCTCGCCTATGTCACCAGCGGCTGCATCAAGGCCCCGGAATCGGACCTGCCGGGGCGGCTCAAGACCATACTGGAAGGCCTGCGCGAAGTGATCCGGACGCATCAGCCGCAGCAGGCCGCGGTCGAAAAGGTGTTCGTCAACGTCAATCCGCAATCCACGCTGCTTCTCGGGCAGGCCCGTGGCACCGCCATCTGCGCCGCGGTGCTGGAGGGTCTGCCGGTGGCGGAATACACGGCGCTGCAGGTGAAACAGGCGGTGGTGGGCAACGGCCACGCGAAAAAGGAACAGGTGCAGGAGATGGTGCGGCGTCTGCTCGGCCTGGCCGGCAATCCCAGTCCGGATGCGGCCGACGCGCTTGCCTGCGCCATCTGCCATGCGCATGGCGGGCAGGGCCTGGGGTCGATCGCGACCGCGGGCTACCGCGTGAAAAGGGGCAGGCTCGTATGAGGCCACCGGCGAGGGGCCCCCGCAGGGGGATCGACGGCAAGCCGAATGCGAGCGGCGGCCGACAGTTCGGTCTCCTGAACAAGACACCGACGATGGAGGCCGCGCAATGATAGGACGCTTGAGCGGAGTGTTGCTGGAAAAGAACCCGCCGCAGGTCCTGCTGGAGGTGCAGGGCGTGGGCTACGAGGTGGACGTGCCCATGAGCACCTTCTACAACCTGCCCAATGTGGGCGAGCGGGTGACGCTGTTCACGCATCTGATCGTTCGCGAAGACGCGCATCTGCTCTACGGTTTCGCCAGCGAGGCCGAGCGCAGGGCGTTTCGCCAGTTGCTGAAAATCAGCGGCGTCGGCGCGCGCACCGCGCTGTCCCTGCTCTCCGGCATGAGCGTCGCCGACCTGGTGCAGGCGGTGACGATGCAGGAAGCCGGGCGCCTGACCAAGGTTCCCGGCATCGGCAAGAAGACCGCCGAACGGCTGCTGCTCGAACTGAAGGGCAAGCTCGGCGCCGATGTCACGACCGGCGTGACGGTGAACCGCGCCGCGCCCGCGTCCAGCGATGTGCTCAACGCGTTGCTGTCGCTAGGCTACAACGAAAAAGAGGCGTTATACGCGCTGAAACAATTGCCCGAAGGGCTCTCGGTGTCAGAAGGCATCAGGCAGGCCTTGAAGCTGCTGTCCAGAGTCTGAGGGCGGTAAAATAGCGCATGGCCATTGAAACCGACCGCCTGATCGCAGCAGATCCCGCTTCGCCGCAGGAAGAGGTGCTGGAACGCGCGCTGCGTCCCAAGGCATTGTCAGAGTACGTCGGCCAGGAGAAAATCCGCGGCCAGCTTTCGATTTTCATCGAGGCGGCACGGCAGCGCAAAGAGTCGCTCGACCACGTGCTGTTGTTCGGGCCGCCGGGTCTGGGGAAGACGACGCTGGCCCACATAATCGCGCGCGAGATGGGAGTCAACTTGCGCCACACTTCGGGGCCGGTGCTCGAGCGCCCGGGCGACCTTGCGGCGCTGCTCACCAACCTCGAACCGAACGACGTGCTGTTCATCGACGAGATCCACCGCCTGTCGCCGGTGGTGGAAGAAATCCTGTATCCGGCGCTGGAGGACTTCCAGCTCGACATCATGATCGGCGAGGGGCCGGCGGCGCGCTCAGTCAAGCTCGATCTGCCGCCATTCACGCTGGTGGGCGCCACCACCCGTGCCGGCATGCTCACCAATCCGCTGCGCGATCGTTTCGGCATTGTCGCGCGGCTGGAGTTCTACAGCGCGCTCGAGCTGCAGCAGATCGTGACCCGCTCCGCCGGCCTGCTGGAGGTCGAGATCGCAGCCGAAGGTTCGCTCGAGATCGCGCGGCGCTCGCGCGGCACGCCGCGCATCGCCAACCGGCTGCTGCGGCGTGTGCGCGACTACGCCGAAGTCAAGACCCGCAGCGGCGTGAGCCGCGAGGTCGCCGACGCGGCGCTGCAAATGCTCGACGTGGACGAGCTCGGCCTGGACATGATGGACAGGAAACTGTTGCTCGCCGTGATCGAGAAGTTCGCCGGCGGACCGGTGGGCGTGGACAATCTCGCCCACGCGATCGGCGAGGAGCGCGACACCATCGAGGACGTGATCGAGCCCTTCCTAATCATGCAGGGCTATCTGCAGCGCACGTCGCGCGGGCGCGTGGCCACGGTATCAACCTATCGCCACTTCGGCCTGGCGGCGCCGAGCACCGGCGCCGACGGCGATTTGTGGAACGGTCCGGGCGAATCCTGAGACTTGGACGATGAAACAGTTTTCATGGCCGCTGCGCATCTATTACGAGGATACCGATACTGGCGGCGTCGTCTATTACGCCAACTATCTGAAATTCTTCGAACGCGCGCGCACCGAATGGCTGCGCAGTTTCGGCCTGAATCAGGATAAACTGGCGCAGGAGGAGGGGCTGATTTTCGTGGTGCGGCGGGCGTCGCTCGATTTCGCCCGGCCCGCCCGCCTGGACGACCTGCTGGAGATAACGGTTGAACCGCTGAAACTCGCGCGGGTCTACCTACATCTGGCGCAGGAGGCGCGGCGTGGCGCGCTGCTGCTGGCCCGCGCCGAAATCCGGGTGGCCTGCCTGAACCTGCGGGATTTCAGGCCGGTCGCCATACCGCAATCCCTACGCGAGTCGATTAAACAATGAATGTAACCCAGGATCTGTCGATACTTTCCCTGATCACCAACGCCAGCGTGCCGGTGCAACTGGTGATAGTGCTGCTGCTGCTGGTTTCGTTCATGAGTTGGCTGTTCATTTTCCGCAAGCTGTTCGCCATCCGGCAGGCGGGAATCCAGACCGAGAAGTTCGAGCGCGATTTCTGGAGCGGCAACGACATGAACGGCCTCTACCAGAGCGCGGTCAACGACCGCCACCGCGCCGGATCGCTCGAACGCATATTCGAGTCGGGCTTCCGCGAGTTCGCCAAGCTGCGCGCGCAGCGCGGCGCCGATCCGAGCATTCCGGTGGAAGGGGCGCGCCGCGCCATGCGCGCCACCTATCAGCGCGAAATGGACAACCTCGAGCGCCACCTGGCGTTTCTCGCCTCGGTGGGTTCGGTCAGCCCCTACGTCGGCCTGTTCGGCACCGTCTGGGGCATCATGAATTCGTTTCGCGGCCTCGCCAACGTCAACCAGGCGACGCTCGCGC
>Ga0315281_10013336_pt1 | contig 11126 bp, 9 predicted proteins | sample YL17G07_0_MG_FD_204540 | JGI IMG/M metagenome (GOLD analysis project Ga0315281, IMG submission 204540) | Sediment microbial communities from Yellowstone Lake, YNP, Wyoming, USA - YL17G07_0 | ecosystem: Environmental > Aquatic > Freshwater > Lake > Sediment | place: USA: Wyoming | collected... | reverse complement strand
GCCTGCTTCAGCCCCATTGCCAAACTCTCCAGAGCGCCTTCTGGCAATTCCTTGGGTTTCCGCATGCCTTCCTCCTTTCAGAGAAAAGCATATCATATGTTGTCATTAGACCGCAACTTAGTATCAGAGACCCGCTAACCAAGATTAATTTTAGGGGTTGTTGGCGCGATCCGGCGAGCGCAGTGCGCACCCTACATTAACTGGGGTAGTTGCGGAACGTTTAAAAAATGTAGCCGCAGGCTTCAGCCTGCGAAAAAAAAGCCTCTAGATAAACGGGTTTAAGCGCAGCCTAAAGGCTGCGGCTACATAAAAAAACAACCAAGATACTTTCAGGCAAATGACAGTTATTTCCCCGCCCCCCTGACCGCCTGGTAAGTATCCGTGATGATCCTTGCCGACAACTTCTCCATGGCCCGGCTCATCCCCTGGGCCAGGCTTTTGGGGGTCTGCTCCAGGAGGGGCTCCGCGGCCCGGTAATCTCTCTGGAAGACCACCCGTTTGGTGATCTCCGGCTGGCTCAAGTCCAGGAGGGTGACATTGAGGGCCAGCGCGGCCTTCCAGCCGTCGGCTTCGTCCACCTCCTGGATTTCCGCCACCCCCCCTTCCAGCACATACCTGCTTTTGTTGGCGCTGTCCGGCCCGAAGACCGCTTTGAAAAGGCGGGAGTTTCTAAAGTCCCGGACCAGGTAATCGGTCACCAGGTAGCCGGGGTTGACCCGCCAGCGGTTATAGTTGTAGGTCTCGCTCTGGTAAGGGTTGGGCCGATAGACCATGGCCGTGCTGTTATAGGTTTGGGCCACGGCAAACCTTGCCACCGTGACGGCCACGGGCAGGGGTTGGCCCTGGACCGCCGGGGAGGGGTATTCCAGCAGGTATTTGTTGGCCATCACCGGGGGTTTGCCGCAGCCCCAGGACAGGAGGGCGAGCCAGACAGCCCCGAGGGATACCAGGCCTCTCAGCCAATGTGCCATGGTCGCGTCCCGCATCATCTTTCGTTCCACCTTCCCTGGGGGGGTTTGCCGAAAATCAGGTCAGCCGGCCGGTCGTTGATTCTGGCCAGGAAGGCATCCAGAGTTTCCGAAGCCTGGCGCAGATTCTCGCTGGTGGCCTTGATTTCCGTGGCGATGCTCTGGGTTTTGCCGAGGGCCTCCTTGAGATTCACGTCGGCCAGTTCATTATTGATCTTGGTGATGAGGGCCCGGGTCCCTTTCAGGGTGTCCCCGGTGTCGGCCAGAAAGTCGTCCAGCTTGCCGGCCGCCACCATCTTATCGATCCTGCCGCTGACGGCCTTCAAACTGCCGGAACTCGCCTCGATGTTGGCCAGGATATTTTCCATCCGCTTACCCCGGAAAAAAATCTCAATCTCCGCGGCGGTGGATTTCACCTGGTCAAAGATGCCCCGGGTGTCGATCTGGTTGAATTTTTCCACCACCACATTGACCCCGGACATGATCTTGGCGATTTCCGAGGGGCGGGAGGGGATCACCGGGTACTCGCTGGGAAAGGTGATCTTCGGGGATTGATCCGCCTCGCCGGGTTTGCGGCGGTCCAGTTCCACGAACACCATGCCGGTGATGCCGGCGATCTTCAGTTGCGCCGCCGTGGTCTTGGGGAGGTCATCCCGGAGATTGATCTTCATGGCCACGGCAATGAGCCGGTTGTCCGGGGCCACCTCGATAGTTTCCACCCGGCCCACCTCCACGCCCCGGTATTTAACGGCGGAGTCTTTCTGGAGCCCCTGGACCGACTCGTCGAAATAGGTGATGTAGCGGTTGCCCTTCTCGAAGTACTTGCTGGCGCCCACCCAGATGATGGCCACCACGGCCAGGATGATTCCCAGGCTCACAAACAGCCCCACCATAAACTTCGAGGTTTTGCCGGCCATATCAGGTTTCCTTCCTCTTTGCCCCGGGGGGTTGACGGTTAAAGAAATTCACCACCCGGGGGTCGGTGGAGTGATCTTTGAGTTCCAGGGGATCGCCCACGGCAATGATGCCCCTGGCGTCTTTGTCCAACATCACCACCCGGCGGGCGATGTTGAAGATGGATTCCAGCTCATGGGTGACAATTACCATGGTGGTCCCCATGCCGGTATTGATACCCTTGATCAGGAGGTCCAGCTCCACCGAGGTGATGGGGTCCAGCCCGGCCGAGGGTTCGTCGAAAAACAGGATGGTGGGGTCCAGGGCCATGGCCCGGGCCAGCCCCGCCCTTTTCTTCATACCCCCCGAAATTTCTTCGGGCAGATGATTCTCGTAGCCGGCCAGGCTGACCAGGCCCAGCTTCATCTTGACGATGAGGGCGATGGCGGCGGCGGACAGGTCGGTGTATTCCTGGAGGGGCAGGCCCACGTTCTCTCCCAGGGTCATGGAGCCGAAGAGCGCCCCCGCCTGAAAGAGGACCCCGAAGCCCCGGCGGAGTTTGCGCAACTTGGCCTGGTTGTCGGTATGGATATCCTCGCCGTGGATCAGCACCCGGCCCCGGTGGGGCCGGTACAGGCCGATCATGTGCTTGAGCAGGGTGGATTTGCCGCAGCCGCTCCCCCCGAGGATCACCAGGATTTCCCCCGGGAAGACCTGAAAACTGACGTTCTCCAGGATGGTCTGGTCCCCGAAGCGGGCCGTCAGCCGGTCCACTTTGATGACGGGGGTTTTGTCAGAAACCGGCAAAACTATACCCTTTCTGGGACTCCTCGTTGACCATGCTTCTTATCCTAAGTACCCGATTTCATAAATTCGATAACGTATTTATTAAAGGGAGCGGAAAGTGATTTAATTCCAATGATGTTCACTTAAGCGCCCTGTAGGGGCGGGGTCTCCCCGCCCAGGTATAAGAAGGGCCATTTGTCGGGCGGGGGAACCCCGCCCCTACAAAAAATAGATGCTTAAGTGAACATCATTGGATTTAATTCCCCCTCACCCTAACCCTCTCCCCCATTGGGGGAGAGGGGATAAAGAAGGAACTCATGTAATGCGCCTTCTGCCCTCTACTCTCCCTCTCCCCCGCCGGGGGGAGAGGGTTGGGGTGAGGGGGGCCATTAAAAACGTAACCATATTTTATAAATCAACTACCAAGGGACCTTACCCCGGTTATGGTTTCCAAATTTCATCAATAGCTTTCATCTGATCAATGGTGAAACGCAGCACCTTGACCACATTCATGATATTTTCTTTCTCATCAAGTGAAAGTTCGCGACCCTTGCGGGATTTCAGGTATTTGTCCAGCACCTGGTAGCCGCCAATGTGAAAGTTCCATACGTCTTCCGGTACGGGGGCGAAATATTGTTCGTTATTGAAAAAAAGCCTCTGCTGTTTGGCGTCATAAAAAGGTTTTTCGACCATATTGCTGCCTTTAACTCCGTGTACCTTAAGCGCTTCTGGAATATCTCTCAGCAAGTGGGCCTGCACCAGTTGCCAGCCCAGCGCGGCAAGTTTTTCAAAGGTCCGGCGATCATCCACGAACGGAATACGCGGAAAGTCCATTTTCAAAAACTCGGCATATTTATGGCGATAAGCCAGGCTGTGCACCACGGCATAAATATAGCCGAGAATTTCCTCCGGCTCGTAATGATGGCCGTATTTATTATCGATGAATTGGCGGAATGAGGGCGCATAATTTTCGATCCGGTCTTTGCCCTCAAAGGGATCAATTCCATCTAAGAGGCTGGCTTTTGGCTTTTTGTCGTTATGAAAGTTATAGAGGTGGAGGGGGAAAAGATAATTTACCTCCTTCATAGATACAGTGTGATGTTGAATGATTTGGTCGCTTATAAATACATGCTCCCAACTACCGCTAATCTCTTTGCCGCGAGAGCAGCAAATACCCGTATTTTTTCTCGCGAGCATATGCCGCATAACTCGTTCGCGCCGGTGTACGGCGACATTGCTATTAAAAATTGTCCAACGTTTATCAAACGGACGATAAAGAATCTCAACTGCTTCACTTTTCCACCTGCTATCTGCGAGCTGTTTCTTAGCGCGTTCGTAGCTCCATTGATTTTGTGAACATAAGGTGAAAAGCTTTCTGGCCTCGGTTTCTGATTTCGTATCTAATAGCTGCTTAACTTTACCGATGGCCTCTTCCTTATAAAATGAAATGGCAAATTCATCATGCGTCGTAACAATGCCCGGCGCAGGATCGCCAATAAGGGCAAAGATTTCCGGAATGGATGGAAACTTGCTGTAAGCGTCTGCTAGTTCGTTATCGCGAGGGACAAATAAATAAAATTGTCTGTCTGGTTCCACCCGCGTCCATGCAATTGTGTCTATAGCACTCTCCATGCATGCCCGATATTTATACTCGCGCCGGCCCCATATATCTGCATGAAAAACTTTGCGTTGCAGTCCAACCTTTTTTATAAGAATGGATATTGCAACCCCCTGCTCAATATCAAAGACATTTTCATCTTTGCTCCCATCGGGCGCTGTCTCTTTCTTTTTGCTGTTACCATGGAAGTCAAGAACGTAAACTTGATTAAATGTTTCCAGCAAAGATTTACGCATTCCTTTGAAAGTAGGATTATCCAAAAAAGAATGGTTAGTGATGATGCCAACGATCCCTTCATCAATCGACTCCATTTTCCATTGGGCAAATCGGATAAATTTTACATAATCATCTTGCAGCCATTTCCCTTGCCCCGGCTTTTTTAATTCCGGGAAGCCTTCTTTGTAAGCTTCGATTAGCCCTGTAATCCATTTGCCCTTGTTTAACGAGTGGCCTTTATATGGCGGATTTCCCATGATCACTAGAATCGGCTTGTTCTTGACGCCTTGCGCGTGTTCCACCTCCCTGGAGAGCGCCGGTAACAGATAGTTTTTCTGCGGTTCGATGGGCTCCAGGGTATTGGTCAGGTAAATTTGCAGCCGCTCCGTTGGCTTCATCCTGAATTCTTTATCTTGCAGATACTGTGACAACTTTAGATGGGCGATAGTATAGGGGGCAATCAGATATTCAAAGCCATACAAATTTTTCAGGGCATGCTCGGAAATCAATTGATCCCGCAAGTCATCCGGCACGACCTCAAGAATTTGCTGTATCACCTCCAAAAGGAAGGTGCCGGTGCCCGTGGCGAAATCCAGCACTGTGACGCGTTTGCGATCGGCCAGGCCAGCCTTGATGCCGAAGGTGCTTTTCAAGATATCGTTGACTGAGCGCACAATGAAATTCACCACGGGCGGCGGGGTATAGTAAATGCCCCGGCTTTTGCGCATGTCCTTGTCATAAGCCTTTAAAAACCCCTCGTAGAAATAAACATAGGGGTCTTTGGCAAATAACAGCCGTTCTTCCTCGGTTTGCCGGAAAAGTCGCCCCTGTCGTTTGCTAAAGGCCAAATCCTCCCGGAGCGCCGCCAGATCGAGCTTATTCATAATGGTCAGGATTTCTTCAATCGGCCACTTAATTTCCCGGTATTCCTCCTTATCCAGTTCGTCCAGAAACTCGGCCAGTTCCCGGATAAGTTCAAAATTGGTGGGAATAAAACGCTTGGCATTATAAAGACTAATAGGTTCGCCGTTGCCGCTGTTGAGGCGCGCCAGGAACAGGGCATAGCCCAGCATTTGGGCGAAGGCGTCGGCAAAGCCGGGAATATCAAGCTCGTGAAAGACGTCTTCCTTAAAAACTCCAAACAGACCAAAGAGTTTTTCTTTCCGATGTTCCCGCTCTTGCCTGATTAATTCTTCGGTAAGAGATTCTCGCAACAAATGGCAGCGTTTCGCCAACTCCAAGGCCAAATCCTTCGCCCTGCCTATGCCCTTGGGCGGAATTGATAAGAAGGAAGCAATTAACTCCGCGATTTTTTCCGCATTATCAGAATCGAGGCGGGCCTTTGGATGATCGATATCGCCGGGAGAGCAAAGGGTTTCGCGTTTGAGGATGGCCCCATCCTTCAACCAAATCCATTCCAGGTGGTTGGTCAGGATCAGATTGTCGTTGGTGGACAATTGTCGGTATTTGGCGATTTGCTCAGACTTCAAAACCTGGTCAAGATTTTCAGTAGTCTTCTTGTTTTCCAGATAGCCTATGATGCACTCGTCGGTCTTGAATTTGAAATCAGGCGCGCCTTTGCCGGTTTCGTCCCGTTTAGGTTCGTGAATGACTTTGATCTTCTCTCCGGCCAGGGCATTCAGAAGGTGGTCCAGCGCCGGGCGCAAGGTGTGCTCGGTTGAATCTTTAACATCGAGCCTTTTAATTTGATCAAAATATGCTTTGAAGGCTTCGATCATAACGGAACACCCTAGTGGTGCGCGGTGCGCACCCTACATTTGAACTGCTGTTAGCTGACTGCTGAAAGCTGACAGCTATCTGACGTAATGCAACGCCAGGGCAAAGGCCGAATCGATGACGATGATCAGGAAGATGCCGGCCACCACCGCGGAAGTGGTGGCGGAACCCACGGCCTCGGCTCCTCCTCGCACCTCAAAGCCCCGCTGGCAACCGATGCCGGCCACCAGGAAGGCAAAAACCGCGGCCTTGACCAGGCTGCTCACCAGGTCGAACAGCTCGATGCTCCTTTGCGTCTCCCGGACATATGAGTACACGGTCAGGTCCAGCCCCAGGACGCCGATGATCAGGCCCCCCACCAGGCCGAAGAAGATGGCGTACACGGTCAGCACCGGCACCACGATCATGGCGGCCAGGACCTTGGGCACGGCCAGGAACTTGACGGGGTCGAACCCCATGGTGACCAGGGCGTCCACTTCTTCGTTCACTTTCATGGTGCCGATTTCCGCGGCGAAGGCCGAACCCGACCGCCCGGCCACCAGGATGGCGGTCATAATCGGGCCCAACTCCTGCACCATGCCGATGGCCAGGAGCGAGGCGACGTAGATGTTGGCCCCGAATTGCTTGAGCTGGAGCGACGACATGAAGGCGATGATCAGGCCCAGGAGCAAACCGATGAGGCCGACGATGGGAAGCCCGTCCGCCCCCGCCCTTTTCATGTAAAACAGCACATCCCCCCATCTGATGCGGCGGGGATGGAGAATGGAAGAAAACAAGGCCGTCAGCAGTTCGCCCAGGAAGGTCAACACCTGGACCAGGTCGTGGGCCAGCTTGAGAGATGCTCCTCCCAGCTGCTCCAGGGGGCCGGCCGACCTCTCCCCGGGGATGAGGGGAGGCCGGGTCAGATTCTCCCGATCGATGAGCCCCATGATCCTGCCGGCCTCTTCGGTCACCTTAACGAAACTGCAGGGGATGGACCGGGCCTGGGATTCGCTTTCCAGTTGCACCAGGGCCAGGGCCCCGGCGCTGTCCAGGTATTGGACCCCCCCGAGATCCACGGTGAGGCCGGCCGGATGCATGCGGTCCAGGCGGGCCTGCAACTCAGCCTGAAATTCCCGGAGATTCTCCAAAGCCAGCCGGCCTGACACTGCCAGGGTGACCTGCGCGCCGGTCCCTCCCTGGACGGTGATGACAAAGTCCGGCGGCTTGTTGATGGCCTGTTTCATTGCCTTTTCCAAAAGTTCAAGGTTCAAAGTTCAAAGTTTTGAACTTTTAGGACCAGGAACTCGGGAACCTGAAATATGCCCCCTGGCCCTCCCCCCATCGGACTATTTGTTAAGATCCAGGGCCAGGAATTCTTTCTGGGTGATCCCCCACCTTTTCTGCGCTTCCTGGCTATCGAGGCTTAATACCAGGATCCCCAGCAGTTCTTCCCCCTTCAGCAGCGGCACGCAGACCGCGTAGATCTTGGCGCCGTCTTGCAGATAAAGGCGCTGCTGCGAAATCTTCCGGGTTTTCAAGGTTCGGGTCACTACTTCATAATTAGAATAATTGCCCATCGCGTCCTGCTTGAAAGGATAGATCGTCAGGGTTTCGCCCTGCCGGTCCAGGACCGCGATCCGGAAGGGGCACATGCGACACAGCTTGACCGCATCCGGCTCGATCTTCGTTATGGCTTCGTTGATGGCGGCCCGATCCCCTTTGGCCACCGGGCCGGCCAGGCCACCGGAGAGGCGCACCAGGCATTCTTGCACTTCTTGTTTGAAAGCAGCCGCCCCCTGGCTCAAAGGGGGTTCCTGGGCCTGGCAGCCCCCCAAAACGATGGAGAAGATCAACAGGGCCGGCCAACCCTTGAGAGCTCTAAGATACCGGATACGCCGCCGCTCTTTCATCTGTGCCTTCCTTGCATATTTTGCCTGGCCGCAAAATCCATCCAGGTTTCCGGTAACTTATCCCTTTCAGTTTCTAAACGCAATGGGGGGCCTGCAAAAGCCTTCGGATTAATGGGGCTCTTAAAAGGCAAAGGGCCGGCGCCCAAAAGTGCTAAGCTGTACTTGAATAAACATCCATGACCAATTTTGCGCCACCCCCGAAAATGAAAATCCCCCCTCCCCCCCTTTGAAAAGGGGGGAAAGATTTGCAGAGCCGCTCTTTAAGCCCCCTTTGTAAAAGGGGGATTTAGGCAGTAGTATCCGGCAGGGTATTTGCAGGAACTCAAAAACTGGTTCCCAAGCTCCCGCTTGGGAACGCATATGTGGCCCAAGCTCTGCTTGGGCACCTTAAATATTGGTTTTAAATCAATTAGTTAGTCAACGGTATGGCAAAGCTGGAGCTTTGCTTCCAAGTGGGTTCCCAAGCAGGAGCTTGGGAACCAGAAAAGCATATCCATCCAAAAGGAAATGTCTTGGTGGCACAGGCTTTCCAGCCTGTGCTGGCGCAGGCTAAAAGCCCGAAGGACCATACCTCGCCCCGGCCCTCAATCCATCATGCCGATACGCCTGGACACGTTTTCCACCACCTTGATCCCCTGGGCCTGAAAATGCTGGCGGGCCAGGGGAGACAAGGTGCCGGTGACCCAGAGCTCAAACCTGGCCGGCCCCCGCCGGCCGGCCCGGTAGGCGAGCTGGGAATTCTTGACCGCCCGCTCCGCCCGCAGACTCCAGACCCCATGGTCCAGGGGAAAGGGGACGAGCACGGCGCCATTGGCGGCACTGGCCATGAGCACTCCCGGCACGAAAATCTCCCGGATGGGGGAGACCGTTTCCTGATAGGCCCTCAAGGTCTCGGCCATGTTCTGGAAAAAGTTGGCCGACTCCTCGTCGTCGGCCGACAGGGCAAACCTGATGAAGGCCTCCCGCCCCCGGGCGCCGGACAACCTTTCCAGGCAGGCGACGATGACGGTGTCATGCCGGGGGGTGAAGGCAAAGTGGTTGAGAAATCTCTCGGCCAGGCCCCGGTCCACTCCCATGGCCTGGAGTTTCTGCAGGTTCAGGGCATGGAGCGCCCCGGGGGATTCATCCCGGAGCAGCCGGTTGGCCTCACTGGCGGTCCGGGACATCCGGCTGAGATTCACCGCCGCCCCGCCCCCGTACGGGATGGCGGCCGACACTCCCAGGGAGCCCAGGCCCTGGGCCCGGGCCACCCGGTCCAGCTCATTTTGCAGCACCCGGTTGCTGGAATAAACATCCACCCCCAGGTCGTAGGCGACCCGCCGCTTGGCGTCGGAGGCGTTCAGGACTTTCTCGGCGATGGTATCCCGCCGGGGGTCATGCGTGTTCTGCAGCCCCGAGGAGATATTGCCGAAAAGCTTGGCCACCCCCTGGGGGACGCTCGCCAGGGTGTTAACCGGGTTGGTGACGAGATGGGCCCCGAATTGGATGGTTTCTCGCCCTTGTTGCCTGGCCCCGCTCAGGACGGCCTGGCCCTGGCCCACCCGCCTGAGGACGGCGATGGCCTGGATCTCCTTGATCAGCTTGCGCAGGCCGTACTCGCCCCCCACCGCAAAGCTCCCGTAGTCCGAGTCCACGGTGAACCGGTACATGTAGCCGTCTGCCGCCACCTGGTCCCGCACCCGGAAGTGCGGCCCGGAGATCAGGCCGGGCGCCAGTACTTCCGAGGCCCGGCGATTCCGGGGAACCTCATATGATGGGGCCCCCCAGGCCAATGCGGCCAGCGCGGTCAGCACCGCCGGCATCAAAAGAAAAAACCACCTCCACCAGGTATTGTTCCGACCTCTCCGCCAGCCTTCCCGCATCCCTTGCCCTCCTGAACGGATCTCGACAACGCGTTTCCACCTTACCATTTTAGTCCAGGAAATTTAATAGAATTTCAAGGTGGTTTTTTTTCCGATTTTGATAATTTCTGCTTGACAGGAAAATTTTTTGGGGCATAAAATAGCGTGACCCTAAAAAGGGAGAGGTATTGGGTCGGCTAAAACCCGGGAAAGGAGGAAGGGTATAAGGGTCCACTGGCCGCAAGGCCCAAAAATTTAAAAGATTAAGGGGGATAACCTAAATGAGCAGCAAAAGGACGTATCGGGTATTGGGATTGATGTTCCTGGCGCTCACCCTGGTGCTCCTGCCAGGCCCGGCCAAATCGGCCATGTGGGTGGGCGGCGAATTGGGGGGCAACTTCATCAGTAGTTCCAATCTCTCTGTCAATGGTGTCACTGTCAGCAGAGATGCAAAATTCCAACCCTCCGTCATCGGCGGCGTCACTCTGGGCTATGATTTTGTCAATACCGGTTTCGCCGGGTACAACTGGCCGACCTGGATGCAATACTTCAGCTTTGCCGTGGACTTCACTTACAACCGGATGGACGTCCACCTCGGCAATTTAGGTGTTAACAATGTTGGCGCGAGCAGATTTGAAGGTTACATGGCAGCCGTTACCTTCCTGTTCATGGGCCATTATGGGTTCTTCCCGGATACCGACGTGCCGTCCGGCCGGGTAAATCCCTATATCGGCGTGGGCCCTGCCATTCTGATGAGCGGGCTTGATCTCGGGTCGGTTGGCGAGGGCAACAGAGGTGCAACTGACGTGGCCCTGGTGGTCGAAGCCGGCGTTCGGTGGGTGTGCCTCAAGAATGTATCCATCGACACGGCGTACCGGTTCCGCTGGGCCCAGCCAAGTTACGGTCTTGACGGGGCCACCCTCAAGGTGGCAAACGTGTATTCCAACAGCTTCCTGGTCCGGGCGAACTATCATTTCTAAATCCCTACCCGGCTGATACCAAAGGCGGCCCCGGGGCCGCCTTTTTTTTGCCCATTTTCCCCGCCGGGACATCGGGGCTAAGTATAAATATGGTAACGTAACTGGGCGGCCCCCCCTCACCCTAACCCTCTCCCCCCAACGGGGGGAGAGGGAGTTAGGAGTTCCTTCTTTGTTCCCTCTCCCCCAATGGGGGA
>Ga0315281_10013335_pt1 | contig 11126 bp, 8 predicted proteins | sample YL17G07_0_MG_FD_204540 | JGI IMG/M metagenome (GOLD analysis project Ga0315281, IMG submission 204540) | Sediment microbial communities from Yellowstone Lake, YNP, Wyoming, USA - YL17G07_0 | ecosystem: Environmental > Aquatic > Freshwater > Lake > Sediment | place: USA: Wyoming | collected... | reverse complement strand
ATTTCCCTGAACTTGGGGTGATGACAGACATCGCGCTCGACCCCTATACCAGCCACGGCCAGGATGGCCTGATCGACGCCAGCGGGTATGTGATGAACGATGAAACGGTCGCGGTGCTGGCTCAGCAGGCTCAGGTGCATGCATTGGCGGGTGCCGATGTGGTTGCACCCTCGGACATGATGGACGGGCGTATCGCCGCTGTACGGGCTGCGCTTGACCTTAAAGGTTGTATACATACTCGCATCATGGCCTATTCAGCCAAATATGCTTCCAGCTTTTACGGCCCTTTCCGCGATGCGGTGGGCTCCAGCGCCAATCTGGGCAAAGGCAATAAAAATACTTACCAGATGGATCCGGCCAATTCGGATGAAGCCTTGTGGGAAGTGGGGCTGGATCTGGAGGAGGGTGCCGACATGGTGATGGTGAAGCCCGGCATGCCGTATCTGGACATCGTGCGACGCATTAAAGACGAATTCAAAGCGCCCACGTTTGTGTATCAGGTCAGCGGCGAGTATGCGATGCTGAAAGCCGCAGCGCAGAATGGTTGGCTGAATGAAGAGGCTTGTGTGCTGGAATCATTGCTGGCTTTTAAGCGTGCAGGTGCAGATGGAATTTTGACTTACTTCGCGCTGGATGCGGCGAGGTGGTTAAAGCGTTGAAGTAGATCCACTTGTTTCAAGCAATAGTTTCTCCACCGCAGCAATATCAGCATGACTCTCCGGTTTACGGCTGCCGCTGTGGCGGGCATTCTCCGGTAACACAGTGATATGTACCGGAACGCCGGTTTCGCTTTGCAGGGTGAAGCTAGGCAAATCTTGCTGTCTGCCCATGAGCTGGGTGCGCCACTCGCCACTTTCAAACTCTACTTTGTGCTTGAGCAAAAACATCATCACGGCTTTAACATCGTCTGAATACACGGATAGGTTGATGTCTGATTGTTCGCCAGCATTACCATCCAAAACCGAACCGGTGAGATAAGGGCTGAAAGGTTCGAATAACTTCATTGCTGACAGCGCCTGCTGGCGCAGTTGCTGCAAAATAACCGGGTGATGTTCGCGTTGAAACAGTGCTCGAAAACTTCGCAGGGCTTGATCTACTTCCTGATTGCTGGGCAGATGCTGTGTATCCGGTGCGCCTAGCTGTTTTGCAGCTTTGCGCTTGGCAAAGGCATGGTCGGTGATGCCATTCTCGGCCATTAGGCGAGCAGCTTGGTGTGCGAGTTGCTCGCGCATTAAATCACGAGCGGATTCCTGATTCCAGGAGGTGATTGACGCGTCACGGTGTCCTGGATGAGGGTTTCTGGAATGATGATTTCTGCCCATCAGAAAAGTTGTTCTGCCGAAGTGTCTGCCGGGCTGGATGTTGCATTGATAACAGCCAGTTGTTCGGGAGGCAGAAATTCCTTGTAAAAATATTCCATCCGGGTGCCGTTGGGGTCGCGTTGGCCGCTATCATTGATGCGTGCTGCAACCATGTTTTCTGGCATGGTATAAACAGCTTCGGACGTGCCGGGTAAAATCTTCTCCATATAGCCCATCCACATCGGTAGCGCTGCGCCACCGCCGGTTTCTCTGTCGCCAAGACTGTGAGGGTTGTCGAAGCCTATCCACGAGATGCCCACCAGCGTGGGGTGGAAGCCGCAAAACCACGCGTCCAGTGAGTCGCTGGTGGTGCCGGTTTTGCCGGCCAGATCGCGACGCCCAAGCTGCATGGCACGGATGGCTGTGCCATGCCGCACGACGTCCTGCATCATGCTGACCATGGAGTAGGCATTGCGCACGTCAATCACACGTTCTGCATTCTCTCCTGCCTTTACCGGCCCCGCTTGTTCCAGGACTTTCCCCTGGGCATCTTCAATGCGTTGGATAAAGTAGGGGGTGATTTTGTAACCGCCATTGGCAAAGACAGAATAAGCCGTCACCATTTGCATGGGAGTAACAGAGCCAGCTCCTAGCGCCATGGTGAGGTAAGCGCCGTGCTTGTCCCGGTCAAACCCAAACTTGGTGATGTAGTCACGTGCGTAGGAAGGGCCTATAGCTTGCAAAATTCGGACAGAAACCAGGTTTTTGGATTTGATCAGGCCGGTGCGCATGCGCATGGGGCCTTCAAATTTGTCGTCATAATTTTTTGGGTACCAGGATTCGCCACCGGTCTCGATGGCATCAATCACCAGTGGCGCATCGTTGATGACTGAGGCGGGTGTGAAGCCTTTCTCAAGGGCTGCCGAATAGATAAAAGGCTTGAAGCTGGAACCTGGCTGCCGCCATGCCTGGGTGACATGGTTAAACTGGTTGCGGTTAAAGTCAAAACCGCCAACCAGTGAATAAATGGCGCCATCGCGCGGATTGGCTGACACAAAAGCTGACTCTACCTGGGGTAACTGGGCGACTTGCCACTCACCCTTGCTGTCTTGCTGCACACGAATCAGGGAGCCGACCCGGATGCGCTGATTGGGTGCAAGTTTTTCAGTAAGTGTTTGTTGTGCAAATTTCAAACCTTCACCGCTGATGGTAGCGGTCTGTCCTCCCTTTACATAGGCGGTAATGATTTTTTGATTGACGGTCTGAACCACTGCGGGAAGCAGGTCATCACTGTCGGACACTTCCTGAAGTGCTTCTTCCAGGAATTCTTCGTTTACATTATTGCTAAGATTGATGTACCCCTCCGGTCCCCTGTAACCATGGCGTCTGTCGTATTCAATAACCCCCTTGCGCAGGGACTCGTAAGCTGTTTTTTGATCCTCTTGGCGGATGGTCGTGTAAACGCTGATACCTTGTGTATAGGCATCTTCCTGGTAGCGATCATAAATAACCTGTCTGACCATTTCGGACAGATAGTCTGCCCTGACAGCAAACTCCTGGCTGCCGCGCTTCGCGATTACTGGCGTGTTTTGCGCGATTTCTAGTGTTGCGTTATCGATAAAGCCAAGTTCATGCATGCGTCTTAGTACATACATCTGGCGCAATTTTGCACGCTTGGGGTTGACCACGGGATTAAATATTGATGGCGCTTTGGGTAAACCGGCCAACATTGCCATTTCGGAAACGTTGAGCTGGCTGATCGGTTTTCCGAAATAAATTTGCGATGCCGTGGTAAACCCATATGCCCGCTGGCCCAGATAGATCTGGTTTACATAAAGCTCAAGGATTTCATCCTTTGTCAGGTTGTGCTCGATTTTGAAAGCAAGCATCATTTCATTGAATTTGCGTGATATCGTTTTTTCTTTGGTTAAAAAGAAATTGCGCGCTACTTGCATTGTAATGGTGCTGGCGCCCTGCTTTACGCCACCGGAAGTAAAATTGGAAATGGCGGCTCGAATTACGCCGATGTAATCAACCCCGCCATGCTCATAAAAGCGCTCATCCTCCGCGGCAAGGATGGCCTTTTTCATCAAATCCGGGACTTCGTTGATTTTCACCAGCGCCCGACGCTCCTTGCCAAACTCGCCAATAAGCACGCCTTCGGCGCTATATACTCTGAGCGGTATATTGGGTCGGTATTCGGTGAGAATCTCCAGGGAAGGCAATGCAGGATAGGTCAGCATGGCCGCAAGGGAGAGCAACAGGAAGGGTAATATAGTGACGGCAAGCGCTGCCAGAGCCGAATAAAACCACCAGCGAGAAGTCATAGTTTCAGGTAATTTACTGTAGAAATTGTGATTATATAGGTTGCTGGCGTTTTCGATAAGGTTTAGAAATAGCTTTACATAAGAGGGGGATGTTGCTAGGATTTAAAGCAATTTATACGAAATGGCGCTAAACACCATAATGATTAAAGGAAATTTTGATATCCCGCTGGATTTTCTGAATACAAAAACTCCGCCATTGTGCGGGGTAGATATTAGCGCGTCATCAGTCAAGATTGTGGAGTTGGCTGAATCATCCGACAAGAAGGGATATTCGCTGGAACGTTACGCAATCGAGTCTCTACCCAAGGATGCAGTCAGCGACGGGAATATAAACAATCTTGATGCGGTGTCTGAGAGTGTGCGCCGTGCGTGGAAGCGTATGGGAACCCGAATTAAAAATGTGAGTGTTGCCTTGCCTTCTGCTGCGGTGATTAGCAAGAGAATTTTATTGCCGGCCGGACTGCGTGAAGAAGACATGGAGTACCAGGTTGAGTCCGAAGCAAACCAGTACATTCCATTTGCGCTTGAAGAGGTGAATCTGGATTTCCAGGTTCTTGGCCCTTCGTCGAACAATGCTGACGAAGTTGAAGTTTTGCTGGCCGCTTCACGCAAGGCCAATGTGGAAGACAGAGTGGCCGCCATTCAAATGGCCGGATTAAAAACAATCGTGGTTGATGTAGAGCCTTATGCCGCTGAAGCGGCCTTCGAGCAGATCAGGATACAATTGCCTGAGGGAGCTTTGGATCAATGTGTGGCCTTGGTTGACATTGGTGACTCTGTGATGAACGTTAATATCTTGCGTAACGGTTCGTCGGTTTACACGCGTGACCAGCAAATTGGTGGTTCGCTTTTGACACAACAGATACAAACCAAGTTTGGTTTGTCTCCAGAAGATGCAGAAGCAGGTAAACGCAACGGTGGATTGCCTGATAACTATGAGAGCGATGTGCTGGCTCCTTTCCTGGAAAGTCTGGCAACTGAAGTGACACGAGCCCTGCAGTTTTTCTTTACTTCAACCCAGTACAACGAGGTGAGCTATATCGTACTGTCCGGTGGTTGCGCTACATTGCCCGGTTTGGACGATGTGGTGGCAACTCGTACGCAGGTAAACTCATTGGTGGCAAATCCATTTGCCCAGATGTCGCTGTCCAGTCGTATCAAAGCAAGGCAATTGCAGGTGGATGCTCCGGCACTAATGATAGCCTGTGGCCTCGCCCTGAGGAGGTTTGACCCATCATGATACGGATAAACTTATTACCCCATCGTGAAGAAAAGCGCAAAGCCAAGCAAATTCAGTTTATTGCATTCAGTGTTATCTCCTTGGTATTGGGAGCGGTGATCGTGGCTTTTGTACACGTGGCGATACTGGCGCAAATAGACATTCAGGAGCGTCGCAATAAATATTTAACCCAGGAAATAGCTTTTCTGGACAAGCAAATTGATGAAATAAAAAAATTGCGCGAGCAAACCAGATCGTTGCTTGCCAGAAAAACTGTTGTTGAAGATTTGCAGAGCACTCGGGCCGACGTTGTGCATCTGCTGGATCAAATGTTACGAATTCTGCCGGATGGCGTTTACTTGAAATCAATCAAGCAAACAGGGAATAAAATTGTGCTGGTTGGCTATGCACAATCCAATGCGCGTGTTTCTACTTTGATGCGCTCTATTCAGGACTCTCCCTGGTTAAATACGCCTACGCTGATTGTAATTACAGCCACCAATGTTGGCGGACAGAGACTCAGTGAATTTACCCTGAACTTTAATTTAACCAAACAAGCACCTGCACCTGCTCCCGCTCCCGCCAAGCCTGCGGGCGCAAAAGTTTCACTGGTAAAACCATTGAACAGCAATGACAAATTTGCTTTAACGATGTCTCGGACAGGTGGGGCATTACTATGAATAATCTGCTGGAAGATTTAAAAAATATTAACCCTAAGAAGCCGGGGGGGTGGCCGGTTCCCATCAAGATGGGCGCGATGGCATTGATGCTGATGGGAGTAGTGGTGCTGGGCGCCGTGCTTGACTGGCAGGATGAATATGACAGGCTTAGCGTTATTCGGGCTGAGGAAGCCAAGTTGAAAGAAACGTTCCTGGCTAAAAAGAAACAAGCAATAAACTTGGATCTGATCAAGAAGCAATTGATAGAAACACAGCAGGCTTTTGGTGCGTTACTTAAACAGTTGCCGACCAAATCAGAGATGGCCGCATTATTAACTGATATTAATCAGGCGGGATTGGGCAGGGGTTTATTATTTGAGTTGTTTAGGCCGGGGACCGAGGTAGCAAACGGTGTGTTCACCGAACAGCCGATCACCATAAAGGTAACCGGTACTTATGACGATCTCGGAAAATTCGCCAGCGATATTTCCATGATGCCCCGAATTGTCACTTTGAATGACATAAGTGTCGTGCCGTCTACAGGGGGGCAGTTGGTATTGGATGCAACCGCCAAAACCTATCGTTATCTTGATGAAGACGAGCTTTCTGCGCAGAAGAAACCGGCGGGAGCTAAGAAATGAAAGTAATAACGTCAGAATCCAGTTGTTTGAATATCAAACCCCTACGGGGCATCTATCTGGTGCTCTTGACTTCATTATTGCTGGGCGCCTGCGGTAGCGATGAGTTTGATGATTTGAAGCAATTTGTAAAAGAATCCGGCGCAGACTTGCGAGGACAGGTGGATCCTGCTCCCGAGATCAAACCGTACGAGCCATTTGCTTACGATAATAGCGCTGGTTTGCCAGATCCTTTTAAAGCGCGCAAACAGGATAAAAAAGATCTGGGCGGTTCAGGTCTTAATCAACCTGATATTACCAGGCCGAGGCAGGAGCTGGAAGAGTTCCCGCTGGAAAGTATGAAAATGGTCGGATATTTGAAGAAAGGCAATGTTGGCAGTGCCATCATCAAGTCATCCGAAGGCAAGATTCATCGTGTAAAAGTCGGTAATTACGTGGGTTTGAATTTTGGACAGATTACTTCAATAACCGAAACGGAAGTAAAAATTAAGGAAATGGTACAGGACGGAGCTGGCGATTGGGTAGAGCGCGAGAGTAGCCTGCAATTAGTGGAGTGACCAGGAGTAGATAATATGAGTCAGACAAATAACCCGGCAAGATATTTAACAGGATTTTCTGCTGCTATTGTCATCGCCATAGCGATGAATGCAAGCGCGCAAAATAATGCAGAGCCTGCTTCGCAAGTTGAATTGAATAGTGTTGAATCCATCAGTGCTAGCCGTTTGCCCGGTGGTGAAGTGGTTATCAAACTGGAAATGAAACAGCCAGTGACTGAGATACCCGAGGCGTTTTCAATTGGCACGCCTCCGCGTATATCTCTGACACTTAACAAAACAACAAATGCATTGGGTAAGCGCTCTCAGGAAATTGGAGAAGGTGATTTGCGCAGTGTTTCTATAGTACAGACCTCCAACGACAATAGAACCAGGCTTGTATTCAATTTAAATCAGATGCTGACTTTTGACCAGCCAAGGGCAGAAGGCAATAGTTTGATTATGACATTGAGGCCGGTAGAGGGTACCGCAGATGCGCAAGTTTCCAGTTTTGCCGAAGCCAAGTCTACAACGCAAAAACATAGCTTGCGCGATGTGGATTTTCATCGCGGAAAGAATGGCGAGGGGAGGGTACAGGTGGACTTGTCTGATCCAAATGTCGGCATAGATATCAAGAGACAGGGCAAGACCTTGATGGTGGATTTTTTGAAAACCAGCTTGCCGCGTAACTTGCAGCGAAAACTGGATGTGGGGGATTTCGCTACGCCCGTACAAATACTGGATACGTTTGAGCAAGGTGAAAATGTACGCCTGATTATTGAGCCCAAAAACCAGTGGGAATATTCTGCTTATCAGGCAGATAATAAATTTATAATCGAAGTTAAACAAATCATTGAAGACAAAAAGGCGGAGAGAGCCCGCTTGGGTTATACCGGTGAAAAATTAACGCTGAACTTCCAGAATATTACCGCGCGTGAGTCGCTAAGTGTAATAGCGGATTTCACCAATCTGAATATCGTAATCAGTGATACCGTTACCGGCAGCCTGACGCTCAGACTGAAGGATGTACCCTGGGATCAGGCGCTGGATATCATTCTTCAGGCTAAGGGTCTGGATAAACGTATCAACGGAAACGTGATGCAAGTAGCGCCCCGTGAAGAAATAGCGTCTAAGGAAAAGATTGAATTGACAGCCAATAAGGATATTGCGGATTTAGAGCCGTTGCGTACAGAAAGCTTCCAGCTTAGTTATACCAAAGGTGCAGATATAGCGGCATTGCTGACAAATGAAAAACAGAAAATTTTGTCCAAGCGCGGAAGCGCCGTGGTGGATACACGTACAAATACAATTTTTGTGCAGGATACGCCCACAGGACTGGATGAGGCACGTAAAATTATCAAGCAATTGGATGTTTCAGTCAGACAGGTTGTTATAGAAGGGCGTTTCGTAGAGGCGTCCGAGTCTTTCAGTAGAACTTTGGGAGGAAAGTTGGGCTCGACGAACAATCCAATTAACCCTCCTTCTTATCTTCAACCTGGCACTGGGGTAGCGACCGGTAATGTGAATCTGCCGGGACACGGCGCAGGTGGGGTATTGGGTATGGTATTTACAGCGGCTAGTGGACAAGCTTTAAATCTGGAACTAACTGCTTCTCAGATTGATGGGAAATCAAAATCAATAGCCAGCCCCAGAGTGCTTACTGCTGATTCAACCACGGCTACGATTGCATCGGGTACTCAGATACCTTATTTAAGTGTAAGTTCGTCAGGTACAACTGTAATATTTAAGGACGCGGTATTAAGTTTGAACGTGACGCCGAAAATTACGCCAGATGACAAAATCAATATGAAAGTGACGCTGTCTCAGGATTCAGTGGGCCCGACATTGTCGAGTGCCGGCCCGAGCATAAACACCAAAAAAATTGATACCCAGGTTTTAGTCGAAAATGGTGGTACTTTGGTCGTAGGTGGCGTGTATACACAGAACGAGACAGAGGCAAAAAATTCAGTTCCGTTGCTCGCGGATATTCCATTGCTTGGGTGGCTCTTTAAAAATGAAACAAAGTCGTCTGACAAAAGGGAGTTGCTGGTATTTATTACACCCAGAATCTTGAGTGAGAGTCTGAATCTGCAATAACCAATATCTTATTTTAAAGCCCGGCTGATGCCGGGCTTTATTGTTTCTGCTATTAGAGAAAAGCAGCATACTTTTCCGTTACAATTCGATTTATGAAAACCCTCGGCCCTACACCTGTGAAACGAGCATCGGGTAATATTATTCTGGTCGGGATGATGGGTTCGGGGAAAACGACCGTTGGCCGCATGCTTGCCAAGCAACTAGGCAAGACATTTATAGACAGTGATGAGGAAATTCAAAAGCGTACGGGCGTAACGATCCCCCATATATTTGATGTTGAGGGTGAAGCCGGATTCCGCCAGCGGGAATCTGCAATTGTCCAAGAATTGCTGCTGCGCAATGATATCGTCCTGGCTACAGGCGGGGGAGCGGTGCTTGATGCACAAAACCGCGCCATGATGAAAGAGAATGGCATGGTGGTGTATTTGAAGAGCGGTGTTTACGACTTATGGCAGCGTACCCGGCATGATCGCAACCGCCCCCTGTTGCAGACTGCGGATCCACGAGGCAAATTACAGGAGCTGTTCGAGTTGCGGAATCCACTGTATACGGATGCTGCAGATATTGTCATACACACAGGGAAGCAGAATGTTCAAATATTGCTAAACGCGTTGCAACGCAAATTAAATATTTCTCCTGACGCAGTAAAGATGAAAAATAATATGCAGACATTAAAAGTTGGATTGGCTGAACGCAGCTATCCCATCCATATTGGCAGCGGTCTATTGAATAATATTGAATTGATCATGCCGGTGTTAACACACAAGCGTACGGCAATCGTGACCAATACGACTGTTGCGCCGCTTTATCTTGAAGGCTTTAGAGGGGCACTGGAAAGCAGGGGCGTTAAGGTGGTTACAGTTATTTTGCCTGATGGTGAGCAGTATAAAAATAGTGAAACGCTGAACCTGATCTATGACGCACTGTTATCAAATCGCTGCGAACGAAATACACCGCTGATCGCGCTGGGTGGCGGCGTGGTGGGTGACATGACAGGTTATGCCGCAGCAACTTACTTGCGCGGCGTACCGTTTATTCAGATACCCACAACCTTGTTGTCCCAGGTCGACTCTTCAGTAGGGGGAAAAACGGGGATCAACCATCCGCTGGGTAAAAACATGATAGGGGCATTTTACCAGCCGCAATTAGTACTCGCCGACACTAAGACTTTATGTACTTTGCCCGACAAGGAGCTTCGTGCCGGGCTGGCTGAAGTCATCAAGTACGGATTGATTCGCGATATGCCTTTTCTGGAGTGGCTTGAGGGCAATATGGAAAAATTGTTGGCTCGCGATGAACTGGCCCTGCAGTATGCTATAGCGCGCAGTTGTGAAAATAAGGCCGCTGTAGTGGGCAACGATGAACGTGAGAGCGGGGAACGGGCCTTGCTAAATCTAGGCCACACCTTCGGACATGCGATCGAAAATGGCATGGGGTATGGCGTATGGCTGCATGGTGAAGCTGTGGCTGCGGGTACGATTATGGCAGCAGATTTGTCATGGCGCATGGGCTGGATAAGTGAGAAGGATGTGAAACGCATAAGGCAACTATTTATTAAAGCAGAGTTGCCAGTAGTCGCTCCCAAGATGGGCGCAGAAAAATATATACAGTTAATGGGAATGGATAAAAAAATTATCGACGGACAAATGCGGTTTGTCCTACTCAAAGCTTTGGGGCATGCGGTAATATCCAGTGAAGTACCACCAGAATTGTTGCGCGCCACACTGGAAAGCTGCAGTGAGCAACATTGAGCTGGCCCCCTATGCGGTGGGCGCGGCGAATTCCAAAGGCAGAATGGTGCAGGAAGCGGCGCCAACCGGTCGTAGCGAATTCCAGCGTGACCGTGATCGTATCATTCACTCCACTGCCTTCCGTCGCCTTGAATACAAGACACAAGTATTTGTAAATCACGAAGGTGATCTATTTCGTACGCGCCTTACCCATAGCATAGAAGTAGCGCAGATAGGCCGCTCAATCGCCCGACGATTGCAATTGAATGAGGATCTTGTAGAAGCGGTAGCGCTGGCTCACGATGTTGGCCACACACCTTTTGGTCATGCAGGACAAGATGAGCTGAATTCCTGTATGCAAGGCCATGGAGGTTTTGAGCACAATCTTCAGTCGTTGCGCGTAGTTGATCTGCTTGAGGAGCGATATGCCGCCTTTGATGGTCTTAATTTATGCTTTGAGACCAGAGAAGGAATACTGAAACATTGTTCCTTGAACAAAGCGGCGCAACTGGGAGAAGTCGGTGCGCGTTTTATCAATAAGCAGCGCCCGTCGCTTGAAGCGCAAATCACCAATCTTGCCGATGAGATTGCCTATAACAACCATGACGTAGATGACGGACTG
>Ga0315281_10013334_pt1 | contig 11128 bp, 10 predicted proteins | sample YL17G07_0_MG_FD_204540 | JGI IMG/M metagenome (GOLD analysis project Ga0315281, IMG submission 204540) | Sediment microbial communities from Yellowstone Lake, YNP, Wyoming, USA - YL17G07_0 | ecosystem: Environmental > Aquatic > Freshwater > Lake > Sediment | place: USA: Wyoming | collected... | reverse complement strand
CCCGCGCAGAAAGACATTGACGAGACCGCCTCCATCATCGTCAAGACCCTCAAAGAATTTGGCGTGCCGGTCAACGTCGTCGGCGCGAAAGTCGGGCCGAGCGTCACGCAATATCAAGTCGAACCCGGCTTCGTGGCCAAGCCCGGCCCCGACGGTATGAGCAAACAATGGAAAGTGCGCGTGGCGCAAATCTCCTCGCTCGGCAACGACATCGCCCTCGCGCTGTCGGCCAACACCATTCGCATCGAAGCCCCGGTGCCGGGGCAAAGCTACGTCGGCATCGAAGTCCCGCACCGCCGCACCTCACTGGTCAGCCTGCGCCCGGTCATGGCCTCCGAAGCCTTCCAAAAAATCAACTCACCTTTAGCCATTGCTTTGGGCCGCGATGTCTCTGGCGCGGCAATTGCCGCCGATCTTGGCTCCATGCCGCATCTGCTCATCGCCGGCACGACCGGCTCCGGCAAGAGCGTGTGCATCACCGCCCTCGTCATGTGCCTGGCCTGCCACAACACCCCCGACGATTTGCGGATGGTGCTGATTGACCCGAAGATGGTGGAACTCGTGCGCTTCAACGGCCTGCCGCATCTCTTTGGCAAAGTGGAGACCGAACTCGACCGCATCATCGGCGTTTTGCGCTGGGTGGTGAAAGAGATGGACCGCCGCTATAAACTCTTCGAGACCCTCTCGGCGCGCAACCTCGAAAACTACAACCAGAAGACGGCCAGGAAACCCAACGCCGAGCGCCTCCCGCGCATCGTCGTCGTCATTGACGAACTCGCGGATTTGATGATGCAAGCGCCCGACGAGACGGAGCGCACCGTCGTGCGCCTGGCGCAAATGGCGCGGGCCACCGGCATCCACCTCGTCGTCGCCACTCAACGCCCGAGCACCGACATCGTCACCGGCCTCATCAAAGCCAACTTCCCGGCGCGCATTTCGTTTGCCGTTGCCTCGGGCATTGACTCGCGCGTCATCCTCGACACCCAAGGGGCCGAATCGCTCCTCGGGCGGGGCGATATGCTCTTCCTCGCCCCGGAGGTGGGTTCGCCTATCCGCGTGCAAGGTTGTTTCGTCAGCGATAAAGAAATGGATCGGGTAGTTAGTTACTGGCGCGAGCAAATGGGCGATGAGGTGATGGAAGAAATCAAGATTGAAACCGCGGCGGCGAGCGAGTCGGTGAAGCTCAAACCCGGCCAGGCCCCGTGGGACGTGATGCTGGCCCGCGAGGCCGTGTTGGACGACAAAGACCAGCAAATCGAGCAGGCCATCGCCATCATCCAAAAGCACGGCACGGCCAGCGCCTCGCTCCTCCAGCGCAAAATGCGGATTGGCTATCCCCGCGCCGCGCGGCTGATGGACGAACTGAAAGCCATGGGCATCATTGGCCGTGAACAAGCGGGCGGCAAAACCCGCGAAGTCTTCGTGGAAGAAGATGATGATCCCATCGGCGACCGGGCGGCGAGGCATTTGGATGAAGATGATGAGGATGAATGACAAGGTGACAATCACCCCTGCACCTTGTCACCTTGTCACTACCTAGAGTTGCATTTTGTCCCTGCCACTCCTCTTTGCTTTCTCCTTTGTCGTCGGCTTCGGCGCGGTCGTGACCCCCGGCCCGGTTTCGACGGCGATTGTCTCCGAAAGCGCGCGTCGCGGGTTCATCGTCGGGCCGCTGGTTTGCACCGGGCATTGCTTTCTCGAATTCATCATGGTCGTCCTGCTCGCGCTGGGGTTAAGCGCCGGATTGAATACGCCGCCGGTGTTGTTCGTTGTCTCGCTCCTCGGCGGTGTCTTGTTGCTCTGGATGGGCGGCTCAATGGTCTGGGGCGCGCTCAAAGGCAAAATTGTTTTGCCCAAACCCGGTGTGGACGTGAAGTTGATGAGCAATCGTCAACTCCTGGCGCTGGGCATCGGGGCCACCATCGTCAATCCTTTTTGGTACGCCTGGTGGGTCACGGTCGGCACGACTTACATGGCCTATCCGCAAGTGCAAGCCCTCGGCCTCGCCGGACTGCTCACCTTTTATTTTGGCCACATTGCCGGTGATTATCTCTGGGACAGCCTGCTCTCCGGTGTCGTGGGACGCGGGCGGCAATGGCTTACCGATTCGATGTACAAGTGGATTATCGGCGCGTGCGGCGTGTATCTGGTTTATCTCGGCTTGGTATTTATGCGGTCGCCGTTTTCAGGTTTGGGATTTTGAAATTGGGATTTATTTGTTCCGCCGCCTTCCACAAGACCAGTCTCCTCCGGCGTCAGTTCATAGAGTTCATATGGATGAGGGTCGAATAAGCGCCGAGGAGGAAACTGCCGCTCCCACAGGCCGGGTCGAGGATTCTGAGTTTGGCGACTTCGGCGGGAGTCTTACACTTGGCTAACAGTTCGCCCACCGTGTTCTCTACGATGTAATCCACTTTCGCGTCCATGACCAACAACTGCTGGCCGTCGAGTTGCAGGACGTAATCAGGCCGCTTGACCTTTTCGTCGGTGCGTTGCAAGATAAATTCCCACTCGGCCACGGAAAGGCCGGTGTTGGCGACGTTCCAGTTCAAAAAGTGGAACAGGCGGCGGATGTAGGTGTCTTCGATTTGGGCTTCGGGAACGTCGGCCAAACTCGGCTCGTTGGCGCGGAAGTTGGCGACTAAATTGGCAATCTCGGTGCGGGCCTGGTCTTTGGTGTAGGGCATGGGTGGATTGTATTCAATTGCAGGTATACGGAGGGCACGATCTGGCTACGGATGCGGATACAGCGCGTGGTGTTCCGGCGTGTCGGGCAGATACAACACACTTACCGCGCGCCCGGGTTGCAGGTGTGGGCCGGGGCGGTTGAGCGTAGTCTCTTTCCCTGCGTAATTGCGCCCGGCCACCTGAAAGTGATAACCAATCGCCCAGGGATGCCGCCGATTGACACGGACATTGTAATTTTCCTCGACCGTATCAATTTGCCCGCGCGTGGCCTGCCCCTGCCGCAACACTTGCAACGTCATCTGCTTACGCCACATTAGTCTCCTCCCACTTCCCGCTCGCCACTGACCGCGCTACTGCGTCAATCACTCTCTGCGCCGCGAGGCCATCGGCGAAGTTGGGCGAGGGGGAGGGGGTTTCGGCGCGCAGGCTGGCGAAGAATGAATCCGTGAGGGCGCGGTAGACCATCGGGAACGAGTCCGGCCCAGCGAGGCCGCGCGTGAGCGCCTCGGGGAGGGGCAGAATCTGCGGGTCGCCCTCACCCGCGCGGGCGGCGGCGACTCGCCCGAGGTGCGCGAGCGGTTCGTCGTACTCGTACACAATCGTCCCTTTGTCACCGTACAATTCCAAACGCTGATAGTTGTGCCGCTCGGGGGCGACGCGTGAGAGTTGCACCGTCGCCTGTCCGCCGTTCACAAATTCGGCGACAAAGGCCGTCGCATCGTCGGTTTCGACCGGGCCGCGAGTCCCGTCGGGGCGCGGGCGCTCGGTGATGAACGTCTGCATACTCCCCGCCGCGCGGCTCAACGGGCCGAACCACCATTGCAGTAAATCAATGACGTGCGCGCCGAGGTCGCCCAGCACGCCGCTCCCGCTTTCGGCTTTGAGCGTCTTCCAATTGCCGGGGCGCTCCGGGTTGAGCCACGAGCCGTGCAAGTAGCAGGCTTGCGCGTGGTGCAGTTGGCCGAGATAGCCGGAGGCAATGAGTTGTTTGACGTAGCGCGGCCCGGCCATGCCCCGATAGGTGAAGAAGGTGAGATGTTGGCGCTGAAGTTGCTCGGCGCGGTGAAGCATGGCTTCCGCCTCGGCCACGGTGAGCGCGAGCGGTTTTTCGCAGATGACGTGCGCCCCCGCGTCGAGCGCGGCGAGGGTCAGGGGCGCGTGCAGATAATTGGGCACGCTGATGACGACGACTTCGGGCTTGGCCTCGGCGAGCATTTGATGGTAATCGGTGAACCCGCGCGGGACGCCGAACCTGGCGGCCATTTGCGCCAACCGCTCGGGGTTACGCCCGCATAAGGCTACGAGGTCAACCTCCGGGCAGGCCCGCAGGCCGGGGAGGTGCGCTCCCTCGGCCCACCAACTGGTTCCAATGAGCGCGACGCGAATTTTTTCCATATTGACTTTTTGCCTCTTTTCTTTATATTTCGTGGTGTTATTGTATCAGTCGGCGCCCGCCTCGCTCGCCATACCCACACCCCGGCGCGCGGAAATTTTCTCTGAACGGCTGGGCGTCTGCGTAGTTAAAAACTCAGGAGGCATCTCAAAATGAAAGTCGCAGTCATCGGCGGCGGCTCCACTTACACGCCCGAACTTGTCAATGGATTTCTCACCCGGCTCGGTTCGTTTCCGGTCACCGAACTTTGGTTGATGGATATTGACGCGGAGCGGCTCAAGGTGGTGGGCGGGTTCGCGCAAAGGATGGTCGAGCACAAAGGCGCGCCGTTCAAGGTCGTGCTCACCGGCAATCAGCGCGAGGCGGTTAAGGGCGCGGCCTACGTCACCACGCAACTGCGCGTGGGCCAAATGCCCGCCCGCCGCGCGGACGAATATCTGGGGCGGCGGCACGGCCTCATCGGGCAGGAGACGACGGGCGTGGGCGGCATGGCCAAAGCGCTCCGCACCATCCCGGTGATTCTCAAAATCGCGCAGGACATGAAAGAACTCGCGGAGCCGGGGGCGACGCTGGTCAACTTCACCAACCCGGCGGGACTCAACACCGAGGCCTTGTTCCGCTACGCGCCCGACGTGCCCGCCGTCGGCGTGTGCAATGTGCCGATCACGACGAAGATGAGCCTCCTCGCGGGCGTGGAAAAACAATTGGGGCAAAAAATTGATCCCGCGCGGGCGGAGTTGAAAACGCTCGGGCTGAATCACCTCACTTGGCATCGCGGCTTCACCCTCGACGGCGAAGACCTCTGGCCGCGTGTCATGGAAAACTTCATTGCCGGCCTCAAAGCTGAAGAGCATCCCGAATGGGACGTGCGGACGATTGAGTCTCTGCGGCTCATGCCCAACTATTATCTGCGCTACTTCTATTACACCGCCGCCAAGATTGCCGCGCAACAAAAGTGGCCGCCTTCGCGCGCTGAGGAAGTGATGGAGATCGAGAAAGGGCTGTTGCGCGATTACGCCGACCCCGCCCTCCGCGAGCCGCCCGCCGATTTGATGAAACGCGGCGGCGCGTATTACTCCACGGTGGCGACGCAACTGCTTAACGCGCACTACAACAACTTGGGCGAGACGCACGTCGTCAACGTGCGGCACAATGGCGCGATTCCCGGCTGGCCGGCCGATTGGGTGTTGGAAATGCCCGCGCGGGTTGACCGCGCCGGGATTCACCCCCTCCCCGCCGAGCCATTGCCGCCCGCGTGTTTCGGTTTGATCGCGCAAGTGAAGGCCTATGAACTGCTCACCGTCGAGGCGGCCGTGCACGGTGACCGCGATGCGGCGTATCAAGCGTTATTGACTCATCCACTGGGGCCGAGCGCCGATAAAGTGCAAGTGGTATTGGATGATCTGCTGGAGACGCACAAGGCGTATCTCCCGCAGTTTTGGAAGTAAGCTATGCCCCCCTATTTTCTCGGCGTTGATGTGGGCGGCACAAAAACTCACGCGCTCATCGCGGATGAGGCCGGCCGCGCGGTGGGTTTTGGCGTAGGCGGCTCGGGCAACCCGCACAGTGAGACTTATGAGGGCATGATGCGCGGCGCGATTACCCCCGCGGTCGAAGGCGCGCTGGCCTCCGCCAAAGTTTCTAAAGCGCGCATTGCGGGCGCGGGTTATGGCATTGCCGGTTACGATTGGCCTTCGGAGCGTGAGCGCACTTTGCGCGCGCTGGACTCGCTGGGTCTCAGCGCTCCGCGCGAAATCGTGAACGACTCGGTCGTGGGACTGCTCGCGGGCGCGGAACAGGGCTGGGGCGTGGCGGTGGTGGCGGGCACGGGCTGTAACTGTCGCGGTTGGGATGTGAATCGCCGCGAGGGGCGCGTGACGGGCCTCAGCGAGTTCGGCGAAGCCGCCGGGGGCGGGCAAGTCGTCGAGCGCGCGCTTCAAGCCGTCGCCAAAGCGTGGTCACTCCGCGGTCCGGCGACGCAACTGACCGAGGCGTTTGTGGCGAAGGTGGGCGCGCGTGACGCGGGCGATTTGCTGGAGGGCTTATTTGTCCAGAAGTATCACCTCGACGCCGACGCCGCGCCGCTCGTCTTTAAAGTCGCCGCCGAAGGGGACAGCGAAGCGCGCGCCGTGCTGACGTGGGCGGGGCAAGAACTGGCGAGCCTCGCCAATGGCATCATTCGCCAACTCAATTTCGAGCAACTGGCTTTCGACGTGATTCTCGTCGGCAGTTTGTGGGATGGCGGCCCCTTGCTCCTAGACCCGATGCGCGAGGCCGTGCGCGCCGTGGCGTCCGGCGCGCGCTTCGTGCGGCTGGCCGCGCCCCCCGTGGTGGGAGGCGTGTTGCTGGGCATGGAACTGGGCGGCCTGAAGCCGTATGGCTTGCGCGATAGGCTGATTAGCACGACGAAAGAGTTGCTCAATGGAAATGGGCAATGATTGAAAAATGCCACGCCGTGGCCTGACAGAAAGGCGATTGTCCTTGTCCCTCCTCTTCTCTGAAATTCACGAACAACCCGTCATCATCCGCCGCTTGCTGGCCAGCGAGACGGAGCGGGTCAAGGCCATTGTCGGGCAAGTGCGCGGTAAGTTCGATTACGTTCTCATCGCCGCGCGCGGGTCTTCGGACAATGCGGCGCGATACGCGCAATATCTGTTTGGCGTTCAGAATCAGATTCAAGTCGCGCTCGCCACGCCGTCCGTGTTCACGTTGTATCAGCGTCCGCCTCGCCTCGCCGGGGCGCTGGTCGTCGGCATTTCGCAATCGGGGCAATCGCCCGACATCGTCGCGGTCATCGCCGAGGCGCACCAGCAGGGGCGGCCCACAATTGCCATCACGAACAAAGTTGAGTCGCCCCTGGCGCAAGCCGCCGCGCACGTCGTCAATCTGCAAGCGGGCGATGAGGGGGCGGTGGCCGCGACGAAGACTTACACGGCGTCACTCGCGGCGTTGGCTTTGCTCTCGACGTTGCTCACCAGCAATGCCGCGCATTTGAGTCAACTCAATGCCGCGCCCGCGCTGATGGAGCAGACCCTCGCGCTCTCGTCGCCCGCGCTGACCCGCGCCGAGCGGTACCGGTTTCTTGACCGCTGTGTCGTCATCGGGCGCGGGTATAACTATGCGACGGCGTTTGAGATTGCGTTGAAGGTGAAGGAGCTCACGCGCGTAGTGGCCGAGCCATACTCGTCGGCAGATTTCCGGCACGGCCCGATTGCGCTCGCGCGGGGCGACGTGCCGGTGTTGGCCATTGCGCCGAGCGGCCTCGCCGAGGAGGATATGCGGACGCTTGTCACTGACTTGGCAAAACTTGGAACAGAGGTGATTGCGGTCTCCGCCGACCCGGCCATTTTGGACTCCGCCCGCGTGGCCTGGCCGCTCCCGACGGGGGTGCCGGAGTGGTTGTCGCCGCTTGTGGCGGTGTTGCCGGGGCAATTGTTTGGCATGGCGTTGGCGGAGGCGAAAGGCTACGACCCGGATAAGCCGGTGGGGTTAACGAAAGTGACGGAGACGCTGTAGCGCCTCACCCCCGGCTCCCTCTCCCACACACCGGGGAGCGGAATGAGGATGGGCGGCGCGTCGGCGAGGTGGAATGATCACTCGCCGGAGAGGGGGAGGTAGGGGGCAAGAAGGTTGTGGAGGAAGGGTTTTTCAACGGATGAAGCGGATGAAGTGGATTGGAGGAGATGGTGTGGCGTTTGGTATGGTGCCTGCTTTATGGGCTCGCTATGGTTTTTGATAAAGATACTTTAGAGAGTAGCGATGTCTTTTCCTACAACTATATAAGCCTATCGCAGGCTAAAAGAGATTCGCGCCTTTTGCACGATTGCAATTCTCACAGAGGAGTTGGAGGTTACAGGCGGTATTACTACCTCACCTTACGCAGTTGCCTAGATTGTCATTCCCGCGAAAGCGGGAATCCAGAAGCATTCCGGCTGGACACCCGCCTGCGCGGGTGTGACGGTGCGTAAGGTGAGTTACTACCTCCTTTAGCGATGGGAATCTCCGAGTCGACACTGCTCCACGAATTTTTTCGCACTCACGGTGACAAGGAATGGCCCTTTATCGGCCCAATCGAGTCGCGTATCAATGTCCTGTGTCGTCCAAAACCATTTTAGTTCTTCCCAATTATGGACGCGGATGTTCCTCTGATCTGGTCCAAACTGTTCTACCTTCCCGTGGACTGTAAACTGAGCCATGACTTTCATCCTCCAACGTTGCCAGTAATTTACACGGCTTGGGGGAGGGAGGCAAGTGTTAGCAACGGATGGGTAACAGATGGCGATTGTCTATCCGTTACATCCGCTACGCGAAGCGCATCCGTTGCCACGAATGTTTCATCCGCCATATTTCTCAGCCATTTTGACCACCGTGTTGACTCCCCGCAAGGTAGCCTGTAAGCCAAGCGTTCTTTCAAGAACGGCGTTGGAAAACTTGGACTCGCTTTGCTTCTTGCGGCACAGCCAGTAAATCTCGCGGTTTTGCACGTAGAAGTCGTCAATCGCAGTTTTGAGGGCCATCAGTTTTGGCTGGGCTTGGCCGTCAAGCGGCTCTTTGAGGAAAGCGATGTTGAGGGCGGTGGCGGCCTTGAGCGCGGGCGCTGGGAAAGGCGCGTAACTGGCGATGGCGGCTAACTCGGCCTCGGTGCGGATGAAGGTGGCAACTTCATAACCAAGCGCTTCGTGGAGATGTGTCTCAATTTTCTTTTCTAAAACTTTGGCGTTCTTCGAGGTTGTTTCAAACACCACATTACCACTGGCAATAAATGTTTCCACATTGGAAAAGCCGAGCGCCTCGAAGAGTTGGCGCAAGTAATCCATCTTGACGGTGTGGCCGCCGACATTGATGGCGCGCAGGAAGGCAATAAAGCGTGACATGGGGATGACCTGTTCTCCGATAGAGTATGCGATGTAATTTACACTGCGTAGACATATAGCGCAACTGATATACTCCTTGCATGAACTTCAACCCCGAGCAAGCCTTAACCTACGCCCGCGCGTGGTCGCGGCCCCGACGGGTGGGGTCGGGTGAAGAGGCGCGGGTCGCCGATGAAATGGTCGGATTGCTGGAAAGTTTCGGTTGGCGGGTGAGGCGCGAGGCGTTTGAGTTTGTCCCGCTGTTTAATGCAGTGCTGATATTGGAGTTGTTGGTGGGAGATATACTAATAGCATTAACGTTGTGGGGGCAGGCAACGGCGTGGGCCAGTGCGGGCGCGGCAGGATTGTTGCTATTGGCCGCGTCGTTTGGGGCGATTAATCGAGCGGCGCAGATAGGGTCGCTGCGGGTCAAGTGGCCGGGATTACGGAAGTATAAGACGGCAAACATTGTGGCGGACTGGCCGACCCCGATGAATCTTGCCTTGCCCATGCTTTATCTTGTGGCACATTACGACTCAAAGAGTCAGCGTCTGCCGTTGGTTTGGCGGATGATATTGTTCACCGTGATGTTGGCGAGCGCGGTGCTTTTCGCGGGATTGACGCTGGGGCAATTATTGTTTCCAACGTTAGGCGCAGTGGCAACCGGTGCAGGTTGGCTGGCGTTGCTCGCGGGCATCCCACTGTTGTTTATGCAGGATACGGGGAATGAGTCGCCGGGAGCGATTGATAACGCTTCGGGCGCGGGGTTGGTGGCGCACTTGGCCGAGTGTTTGGCGCAAAGTCTTGATTGGCAAAATAAGTTACGCGTGCGGGTGTTGATTACGAGCGCAGAAGAATTCGCACTGATGGGCGCGGTGGCGTATATGCAAGCGCATGAGGCCGAGTTGCGTGAGCAAGCGCGGGGCGGGGGGCTGTATGTTTTGAATTTCGACGGCGTGGGGGTGAAAGGGAAATTGTGCCACGTGGGGCACGATAATCGCTTATTGAATTGGGTTGAGGCCGCTGGCCGTGAATTAAATTTCCCGCTGGGGCGTTTCAATTTACCCGGCGCGTTGTTTGATCATACTCCATTTGCCGAGGCGGGGTTCGAGGCGTTGTCGTTGGTTACGGTTGGTCGCGCATCACTGGCGGTGCATACGCGTGGCGATGATGTAGATAAGTTGGATGTGGAAGGGTTCAGGCAAGCGGGGGAGGTGGCGCTGAGGGTGATTGAGCGATTGAGAGATTTGGTGATTGGGTGATTGACGATTGGCTAACGTGTGGCGCGGCGTTTCTTTTTGCGCTTGCCGGTCGGCACGTTGGCGCGTTGCAAGAGCGCCGAGCGGCCCACGATCCGCATCCCGTGTTGGGCGCGGTGGCGGCGGCGTTCGCGGCGGTTAGACTTTTCAGGTTTCATAAGTGATTGAGAACGCTGATAACGCTGAAAGAACAGATGACGCTGATTTTTTAAAGCCGTCAGCGAAAATCATGTTTAATCAGCGGCATCTGCGTTCTATCAGTCACGGATCAAGTATCAATGTGCCCCACGTTGTTGGGTTGGTGAGGCGGCGCGTAGCCACGCTCGCCACGAGGGTTTGCTGTTCGGCGGCAGTGGGGTTGTCGTTGTCGTTGCAAGAGAGGACGAAACCGTACCGGTCATTCGGGGCGGGGGTGATATTGAAAAGCGTCCACGGGAGGGCGGCTTCGAGGGTATAACCCTCGCCACTGCTGCTTTGTTTCGCCGCGATGGTCACGCCTGACGGTTGCCCTTGGCGCGATTCTGGAAACCACAGATAAGCCTCGGCCGGTTCGGCGAGGAGCGACGCCGGAGAAATCCCCAGCTGAAAATCGTCGCCGCTCAATTTTGCGTCGGTGAAATCCCCCCGCAAATCCACATCCAACAGCAGTTCCAAACTATCGCCTTGGAAAATAAATTCGCCATGTTGCGTCTGGACGTGCTTGTCGTCGGTCACTTGCGCGGCGAGGTACAGATTTTGCGAATCCCACGCGACGGCGTAAGCGGCGCTGGCATCCGCTGGGCCGGTCCAGTTTTCCGGGCGGAAGGTGGCTTGATTGACGAAGTTGAAGAGCATCCATTCGCTCAAGTCGCCGTCGAGACGCGGCGGGGTGGCGAGGTGCGCGGCATGGCTGGGCGAGCCGTTAGGGCGCACAACGTCGGCGGGAGGTGGGGCGG
>Ga0315281_10013332_pt1 | contig 11129 bp, 10 predicted proteins | sample YL17G07_0_MG_FD_204540 | JGI IMG/M metagenome (GOLD analysis project Ga0315281, IMG submission 204540) | Sediment microbial communities from Yellowstone Lake, YNP, Wyoming, USA - YL17G07_0 | ecosystem: Environmental > Aquatic > Freshwater > Lake > Sediment | place: USA: Wyoming | collected... | reverse complement strand
GCTGTCTCGGTGGTGAAGCCCATCTTGTCCAGAACGGCGCGCCATGTATCTGGGGCGAAGCCAAGCGTGGGAATATGGATCAGGTCGAACTCATATTTCTTCATTTTGGCCATCTCTTTCGTGGAGGTGAACTTGGCCTCTTCCTCAGTTTGGTTCATTCCATTGATATAGTATTCCCCGGAGGTAGCTTCAGTTCGCGGCGACCAGTCGCCGTACTTATTATGGAGGACTTGAATAGTGGAATCTGCACTTTTTGCCAAACCAGGATTCTTCGGGTCCGTCGTGGTGTTACCTTTTCCATCCGATTTTCCGGATGGGGCAGTCTCTGAATTCTTGTTCTTGGTCTTGTCTGGCGTTTGAGAGTACCCGTCCACGAAATGTACGATGTTGCTCCCGCAATCTCCATCGCCAATACGTGTTCCTGTACAAGGCGCAAACCCCGTCGGATCCGTCAAGTTAGTCGGGTTATTCAGCACATAGCTGTAGCGGTTGTAGCTCTGCCCGTTCATCGGGTCCTGCACCAGCGGATCGGCGGAGAGGAACTTGCCGAGGAACGGGTCGTACACGCGCCCGTTCATGTGCACCAGGTCGAGCAGGTCCAGCATCTCGTGGCCGGTGAAGCCGCGGTTGTCGACTTGGCCATCGATGCTGTTGGGGGTCGCCGTGCCGTTGATGGGCACGCCATTCAACGTGCGCCGCTTGCCCCAGGCGTCGTAGGCGAGCCTTTCCCGCAGGTTGCCGCTGGCGTCGCTCAAGGCGACCGGGCTGCCGAGGCGGTCCGCGTGCACCCAGGTGAGTTCGGTGGCGGTGTTGGGGCGGTCGATTTCGACGCCGGCGCCGTACGGCCAGTAGGTCTTGACGGTGACCGCCCCGTTGTTGTTTTCCACCTCCTGCGCGCCGGCGTAGATCACGGTACGCAAGTCGCTGCGCGTTTGCCTGGTGCGCTGGTGTTCGGGGCCGTAGACGAAGTTGCTGGTGCTGCCGCTCCTGGTGATCTGCACGGGCATGTCGTAGCTGGTCCAGGTGGCGGTTAAAAGGGCCGTGGGTGCGCCGGGGATGCTTTTGAGGTTGCCGGCGTTGTCGAAGGTGAATTGCTGGGCGCCTTGGCCGCTGACGGTGCCGATGTAGAGCCGGTTGAGGGCGTCGTAGTCGAAGGTTTCCGCAAAGCCGATGGGTATCCCAGTACTGGCTGCGCTGCATGACGTTGCCGAGCGCGTCGTACTGGTAGCCTTCCTTGCAGGCGCAGGGTCAGGCTTGCCGTGGCGAGGGTGGCGTTCTTGAGGCGGGCGGCCAACATTACTAGAATTATTTTTCCTGCCCGCCCTCTTCAACTCCGCCAAAGTTTGCCTTACACTACGCGGGCGCTTGCGGATGGAATTTGCCGCAGCGTTGCCGGAACAATTACCTAAACGCAGCATCGGTGCAAGAGTTGCTCTGCGTAAACTACCGAGATTTCTCTACGTAGAACTACGCAGATGAGGAGCCGCCGTGCAGTTGAAACACAAGATCGCTTTTCTTGCCGTGCTGCCTTTGCTGGTCGCGGTGATCGCGATCGGGCTGATCATGTGGATTCAGGCGCTGCGTCTGGCCGACACCCAGGTCAAAATGATGGAGGAGAGTTTTCTCGCGGCGCGGCGCGCCGAGCTCACGCACAATGTTTCGCTGGCGATGTCGTCGATCGACCACCTGTATAAGGCCGGGCGCGACGACGATCGGGCCAAGGAAGAGGCGAAGCAGATTCTGCGCAGCATGAATTACAGCGAGGACGGCTACTTTTTCGTCTACGACCTTGAGGGCAATAATCTGGTACACCCGCGTATCCCGAAGTTCGAAGGACAAAACCTGTGGGAGTTGCGCGACACGAACGGGCTGCCGGTGATTCAAAACCTGATCGCGCGCGCGAAGGAAGGCGGCGGTTTTCAGCGTTACCTGTGGGAGAAACCTTCGACACACAAGATCACGCCCAAGCTCGGCTACGCGGTCAAGCTGGACCGCTGGGGGTGGATGCTCGGCACCGGGCTTTACCTCGACGATCTCGAACTGGCGACACTCAAGCTGCGCGAGGACGTTTCGGCCAATATCGTTTCGACCATGTGGTGGCTCGCGGGCGTGGCGGTGATTTCCATCCTGCTGGTGTTTGCCTGCGGGATGGCGCTCAATGTCAGCGAACACCGCCTCGCCGACGGCAAACTCAAGACGCTGGCGCAGCGCATCGTCACCTCGCAGGAGGCGGAACGCGCGCGCGTGTCGCGCGAGCTGCACGACGGCATCAGCCAGTTGCTGGTGGCGATCAAGTTCCGCTTCGAGCAGGTGCAGCAGCGCATGCAATCGGCATCGGGTGAACCGATCCGCGATCTGGGCAAGGAGCTCGCCGGCCTGCAGTCGGCGATTGTCGAGGTGCGGCGCATCTCGCACGCGCTGCGCCCTTCGCTGCTCGACACGCTCGGCCTGACCGCCGCGCTGGAGCAGCTTGGCAATGAATTTGCCGAGCGCACCGGCGTGCGCACCAGCGTGCATGCCATCGCGTCGCACGAGGCTCTGCCCGAAGACCAGGCGGTAACGTTCTTCCGCATCGCGCAGGAAGCGCTCAACAATATCGAGAAGCACGCACGGGCGCGCAGCGTGATGCTGGACCTCGACAGGGCGGGCGCCTCGCTGCGCCTTGCCATCGTCGACGACGGCTGCGGCTTCGATGTCGATGGCATAGACGGCTCCGCCAGGATCGGCATCGGGTTGCGCAATATTCGCGAACGCCTCGAACACCACGGCGGCAGCCTGGCTGTCGCATCCGCGCCGGGGCGCACCGAACTGGTCGCCACCCTCCCCTTGTGTGCCGCAGCCTGAAAGGATTGTGCATGAACCACATTGCAAACAATGGCGGCAAGCCGATCAGAGTGGTGTTGGTCGATGATCACCAGTTGGTGCGCGAAGGCTTGCGCGTGTGCCTCGACGCCGCCGCGCATATCGAGGTGGTGGGCGAGGCGGCGAGCGGCGAGGAAGCACTGCAAGTCGCCGCCGGCGTGCGTCCCGATCTGATGCTGGTCGATATCGGCATGCGCGGCATGACCGGCATCCGCCTCGCCGCGATCGTGCGCGATACCCACCCGGGCATTGCGGTGTTGATGCTCAGCATGTACGACAACAACGAATATGTCGCCAACGCCAGGCACGCGGGTGCGCGCGGTTATGTGTTGAAGGAATCGCCGATCGGCGAAATCATCACCGCCATCGAGGTGGTTGCGGCGGGCGGGAGCTATTACAGCGCGAGTGTGGCGCCCGCGCTCGAGCAGCCGCATACCCCAACCCCGGAACTCACCGGCCGCGAGTACCAGGTGCTGCTGCTGGTCGCCCATGGCCACAACAACAAGACGGTCGCGCAGGAGCTCGACATCAGCGTACGCACGGTGGAGTCGCACCGCTTCGCGCTGCGCCGCAAAGTCGGCGTCGATACGGCGGCGGGATTGCTCAAGTATGCGTTGGAGCGCGGGTTGACGCGGGTGTAGGGGGCGTGATGGGTGATGGGTGATGGGTGATGGGTGATGGGTGATGGGTGATGGGTGATGGGAAGGGTGTCATTCTGAGGAGCGCAGCGACGAAGAATCTGGTAAAACATCGTATGCTGCAACTATGAGAGCACCTCGTAAACTGAACCAGATTCTTCGCAGCGCTGCGCTCGCTCAGAATGACACGCTTTCCATTTTCCGCTTTCCGCCTCCCGCCTCCCACCTCCCACCTGCCGCTTTCCGCCTCCCGCATTGAGCTTTCCCCTCTGTTATGCCATGATGGAACGTATTTTTTCGCGGCATGACGCGAAGAATGTCCGCAAAGACCGGCAACACCCACTTTTCCCGAGGAGGAACCTGCAATGATCAAGAAAAAACTTTTGCCCGCCCTGCTGTGCTCCGCACTGGCCGCCGCTTCCGCCAGCAGTCACGCCGTGCAGTTCAGCGGCGTGTACATTTTCGGCGACAGTCTATCCGATGCCGGCATATACAAACCGGGAATCGCCGCTCTTCTGGGCGCGCAGGCGGGCGCCGCTCTTGGACATTTCACGACTAATCCCGGCCCGGTGTGGTCGGAACTGGTTTCGCAGTACTACGGCTACACGCCGGGGCCGAGCAACGTTACCGGCGGAAATATTTATGCACAGGGCGGCCAGCGTGTTTCGGACCCGACTCCTGCCAGCCTGATGGGTCCCGGCGGCACGCAGCGTCCGGTCTCAACGCAAATCACCGAATATCTGGGCCGCGGCAGTATCGATGCCAATGCGCTGTATGGGGTGTGGATCGGCGCCAACGATGTCTTTACCCAGCTCGGCGCTCTGTCGGCCGGAGCGATCACGCAGGCGCAATTGCAAACCAACGTGCTTGGCGCTGCCAACGCGGAAATCGGCCAGATCGGCAGACTCACTGTGGGAGGCGCGCGTTATGTGATGGTGTTCGCGATTCCCGATATCGGCTCTACACCGGCTTTCGCGACCAACCCGCTGGCCCCCTCGATCACGCAACTCGTCGCGGGCTACAACACGACGCTGTTCACCGGCCTGCAGGCGTCCAACATGCGCGTGATTCCGGTCGACACCTTTACGCTGCTCAATGAAATCCGCGCCAATCCGGCGCCCTATGGATTCACCAACATCACCACGCCCGCGTGCGATCTGGCGGTCACCAGCGGCACGTCGCTTTTCTGCGCAGGCAACACCCTGGTCGCGCCGAATGCGCAGAATACTTACCTCTTTGCCGACGGCGTACACCCGACCACGGCGGCGCATCGCATCATCGCGGATTTCGCCATTTCGCTGATCGACGGCCCGCAGCAGATGTCGCTGCTCGCCGAGACGCCGCTGCGCACGCGCGAAGGTCACATCCGCACGCTCGATGCCGGGCTGCAAAGCGCGCAGTCCAACGCAACGGGCAAGTTCAGCGCCTTTGCCGCGGCAGATGGCGGCAACTTCGACTTGAACTCCAGCGGTTCCAGTCCCGGCATCGATAGCAGGAACCGCAACGTCACCGTCGGCATCACCATGCGCGCCTCGGAAGGCTTCACCGTCGGCGTGGGCGTGGGCCAGTCCACTGCCACCGCCAACTTCGGCAACGGGCTCGGCAATTTCAACACCCGCGAGAACGTGCTCTCGGTGTTCGGTGTTGCGAAGTCCGGCGGTCTGTACGCCAACGGCAGCGTGAGTGTGGCCGATATCAACTTCAACAGCATTCATCGCAATATCAATCTCGGCCCGGCCACGCGCGTGGCCACCGGCAACACCGACGGCTCGAACGCTTCGAGCAGTCTTGGCGTCGGCTATGACCTGAGCCTTGGCAAAATCTCTGCAGGACCTTTCGTATCGATCACTTCGCAAAACGTCGAAGTCAATGCATTCTCGGAAGAGGGCGCAGGATCGGCGGGGCTTAAGATCGGCGGGCAAAAGCGTGTTTCGCGCGTGACCAGCGCGGGCGTGCGCGCGTCGATGGACATGGGCAGCTTCACCCCCTTCGCGCGCTTTTCGTATGATCAGGAACACAACAACAAAGACCGCGAAGTTCTCGCCACGCCGTTGAGCGTCGCCTCGGGCAACACCTACGGCATCCCTGCCTTCAGGGGCGACGACAAGTGGGGTACCGCCACCATCGGCGTGCGCGCCGGCTTCGGCGGCAATCTCGGCCTGAGCGTGATCTACAGCAGCGTGTTGAGCCGCCAGGATGTGAAGCAGGATGCGTTGACGGCGAACGTGACCTACAAGTTCTAACCGCGCTTCAGTACGAAAAACGCCCGCCACCGGCGGGCGTTTTCACTTTTGCGATACGACTTCGGCTACTACTGAGAGTTACCAATCGGCGTGACAATGATCGCCCCCTCACCCCAACCCTCTCCCCCCATTTCCGGGGGCGAGGGAGTAAACCCCCTCTCCGGCACACCATGACATCCCTTGAATTGTTCAGTTGTTTCGTGCTCTTGGCCGGCGCCTGGCTGGTGTGGGACAACCTGAAAGCACGCGAAGCCGCCATCGCCGCAAGCCGCAGTCTTTGCATGGCCGAGGGCTTGCAGTTGCTCGACGACAGCGTAGCCATGCAGTCGCTTCGTCCGGCGCGCGGCAGCCGCGGTGGAATGAGGCTGCAGCGGGTTTATAGCTTCGAATACAGCCATACCGGCAATGAACGCAGCAAGGGATCGGTAACCCTGCTCGGCGACACGGTTATCGCACTCTATGTGGCACAACACGAATATTGAGCATTACATTATTTCGTGACGCTGATTCCCCTCTCCCGGCCTGTCGGCCACCCGCTCGCGGGAGAGGGCTGGGGGAGAGGGCGTGCCGCCAATTGGCAGAGTTATCACCAATTAGGAAATGCTCAAAAATCCCTGCCCCTGTCGTCATACCGCATGCGGACTTGTTGCTGCGTGCCGCGCGACAGGGTGCGGCGTGATGCTGTCGAGCGTGATGCAAAACACCGCCCCCTTCCCCTCCTCGCTGCTGACTTGTATGACTCCCCCATGCCGCTCGACGATCCCGCGTGTGATGGCCAAGCCCAGCCCCGCACCTCCCGTCGCGCTCGAACGACCCGTATCGACGCGGTAAAAACGGTCTCAAGTCCAGCAGCACCAAATCGAAAGCATGGGCGTTGGCCAAAAAGAATCCCTCTTCGCCGGTCACGGCAAGCGTCACGGCATAGCCCTGCGTCTCAAGGCTTTCTCCGAGCACCTCGGCGAGTTTGCGCTCGTCCTCAATAACCAGGAGGCGCATCGCACTCATGGGAACGCGAAACCCGACAGGAGTAGAGTGGAGAACAGGTTCTCACCTGCCCTCGCAAATCCTGGCCGGGGACGGGACTGCAGCCTTCCCGAAAATCTTCCTAGAATGAATTTTTCTCGCTCTCAAGGTACGCCTGGCTGGCATTGCGCCCCGACAGCTCGGGATAGTTTTCCAAAGTGGAAAAGCGCGCCTGATCGAGACGCTTGATGGCGGTCTGCAAGTCCACCCCTTCCTTGACCATTTTTTCCATATGCGTATGCAACAGCACCAGATACTCGCGCGTCGGGAATTCAAAATCCTTGAGCTTTCCCGGCTTGCCATGACCAGGCACGAATAACACATCGCCAAAACTCTTGAGATCGTCGAATGCGGCGATCCAGGAACGGATATCGCCGTCCGGAAGAATCGCCAGCAGCCTCCCTGAAAAAAGAATGTCGCCGGCATAGACCACGTTATCGGCCGGTATATGGACTACCAGCGAAGCCGGCGTATGCGATGCACCCGCACTTTTGACATGAATCTTCAAGCCGCCCAGATCGTAGCTGGCGTCCCCTGCAATCAGGATGTCGGGACGAGAGGGAATTGGGATACTGCCGGGGTCGAGTTGCTGGCTGCCCGCTATTCCCATGGCAAAATTCTCACCCTGTGCAGCCATGCGGCGAGCCTCTTTTTCCTGCGCGATGATGCTCGCGCCCCGACGGCGGAATACTTCATTGCCAAAATGCCGGTGAGGTTGGGAATTGGTGTTGATCGCATACTTCACCGGCAACGGCGTAATAGCGGAGATATACTTGAGCATCTCGCGCGCCATGGGTTCGGTGTAACCGGTGTCCAGCACCGCGACGGATGTCTCCCCGACCACGAACGCCATATTCATGCGGAAACCCCGATTGTCGCGATTCGCCCCGCCATAGGGTCCGATCCAGGCATATACGTGGGGAGAAATTTGCACCGGGGCAGGCAGGATAGCCTTGGCGGAAGACCCTGAATCCGTTGCCGCACCCGCAGGGGCGTGCCATCCCGGACAAAGCAATATCACGCTAAAGAAAATTCTGAAAACTTTTGCCAACCGGTGTGCGACCATCGGGGTTTCTCCAGTACGAGCCGTTTCAGCGATTATGCGCGGATCGCATGAAGTCTGTGCAGCGGGGCCATGCGCGGGCGATCCGTGAACGCCGGATCACTGTTTCTGCTTGTGTTCGACCACGATGTTGCGCCCTTCTGTCTCACCCACGTTTTCGACCGCCAGGGATACGGCTTCGTCGAAAGTCACATCGCCCGCCTTCCAGCGAAAGACCTTGGGCTCCTTTCCTTCATAAGTAATTTTCTCCGGCAAAGGATTCAGGAAGTACACGAACCGTGGCGGATGGGAGTGCATGGGTAATGTTTCACCGGGCTTGTTGCGCGTTTCGAGAACGCGTATGCGATCGTTTTCAAATGCCGCTCTTCCTATTGATGTTTTCATATTTCATGACGCTGCTTCCCCTCTCCCGGCCTGTCGGCCCCTTGCAGGGCGCGTCGCCCGTTGCATCGGGCGACCGTTTCGCAGGCGCGCAGCATGCTGCGCGAATTCCCTGCTACACCCCTCTCCCGCTTGCGGGAGAGGGGCAGGGGGAGGGCGTACGCCGATTGGCGGAGCTGTAACCACTTTAATAATTCTCAATAAAATTTCCCCAATCATAAATATGCTTTCCGCGAATTGGTATGCCGCAATGCTATGGGCGCGCACCTGGCGCCGCAACTGAAGATTCTCTTAAGGAAAAGTCAGACAGAGAAATGTGGCGCCCGGACCGCCCCGGTTCCGCCCGGCATTTCGGTCGCTTCAGGTTGTTGCAGGCGCTCGATTTATCGGGCGCCTGCGCACAGAAGATCGGGCTTGCCGGCGAAGTTGTTGCAGCTTCCATTTCCTGCTGTGTAAACTCCCGGATAAGCTGCTTCCGCGCTTTCGACCAATACAAAGGTTTGGCCTTGAATCGATGAAACTCCTCCTCGCCATCCTGTTGGGCGTTGCCTGTTGCGCCACCGCTCTGGCTGCACCGCCACTCAATGTCGGCTCGAAACGCTTTACCGAGTCTTACATTCTGGGTGAAATTATTACGCGCACGGCGCAAACGGCGGGCGAGACAACTGCCGTACACAAGCGCGGCCTGGGCAACACGGCCATCGTCCTCAGTGCGCTCACCACCGGCAACATCGATGTCTATACCGAGTACACCGGCACGATTGCGCGCGAAATCCTCAAGCTCGACTCGGTGCCGCCACTTTCCGAGCTGAACGGGAAACTCGCCCCCATGGGGCTTGCTGTCTCGGCGCCGTTAGGCTTCAACAACACCTATGCATTGGCAATGCGCAGTGACGTGGCGCGCGTAAAAGGCATCGTCCGGCTTGCGGATCTGGCTGGCCATACCGGGCTGCGCTACGGCCTGTCGCAGGAATTTCTCGGCCGCAGCGACGGCTGGCCGGGCCTTGCGCGCGCCTATGGTCTGCCCTTCGCCGCACCGCGCGGCATCGATCACAGCCTGGCTTATGAGGCCATCCTGCAAGGCCAGATCGAGGTGATCGACATCTATTCGACCGACGCCAAGATCGACAAGTACGGGTTGACGATACTCGTTGACGACAGGAATTATTTTCCGCGCTACGACGCCGTGCTTCTGCATCGCGCGGACCTGCCCCAGCGGTTGCCGAAAACATGGGTCGCGATTGCGGCGTTAGCGGGGCGCATCGACGCGGCGGCGATGCGGCGCATGAATGCCGCCGCCGAACTGGAAGGGAAAGACTTCGCCTTTGTGGCGGACGAATTCGTGGCGCTTCAGGCAGGCGCGCCGGCGAGGACAAATGCCCTGGCATCATCCATTGCAAAAGGGGACAGTGGCAACGATTTCTGGCGAAAACTCTTCGGCGCGGATTTTACCCGGCTTGGCATCGAGCATCTGTTGCTGGTGTTTACTTCGCTCGCGGCAAGCATGCTGATCGGCCTGCCGCTCGGCATCCTCGCCGCCAAACGCCCCGAAACCCAGGGTGCAATTCTCGGCGTAACCGGCGTGGCGCAAACCATTCCGGCGCTGGCGCTGCTGGCGTTCCTGATTCCCCTCACCGGGCACATCGGCGCGATTCCGGCCTTCATTGCGCTCACCGTGTACGCGCTGTTGCCTATTGTGCGCAACACCTGCACCGGACTCACGCAGATTTCGCGCGGCATGCAGCAAGCGGCACAGTCGCTGGGGCTCATGCCAGTTACCATCCTGCTGAAGATAGAACTGCCTCTGGCAAGCCCCACGATACTGGCGGGCATCGGAACTTCCGCGGTGATCAGCGTGGGCACGGCAACCATCGCCGCCTTCATCGGCGCGGGCGGCTTCGGCGAGCGCATCGTCACCGGGCTTGCGCTCAACGACAATGCCACCCTGCTCGCGGGCGCCATCCCCGCCGCCGCGCTGGCGCTGCTTATCGAAGGCTGCTTTGGCTATGCCGAACGCTGGCTGATTCCGCAGGGATTGCGCAGCACGGTGAAACGCTGAATACGTTTTCGACAATACCGGTTTTCGCCGCCACTATCCCAGCAAGGTCATCCCGGCTTTTGCAGCGGTCTTGTCGAAAGTGACGGTACTTGTGCAACCCGCTCCCCTGGCAATATTTTCAACCAGGAAGTCTGCAAAATCCGCCTTGCCTGTTTCGAACAGGCGCAACGCCTTCCACACCGTCTCGGCTTCCTGAACGCGCAACTGCTTCGTTCCAAGGATACGGCGCAACAAGCCTGCGATCTCGACCCTGGTTGCGTCATAACAACTCTCGCTGACCCACACGAGTTCCGCCAGAGTCACCAGCCCAACATAACCGGGGTGAGCCGCCGAACATTCTTTTTCGATAAACCGCGTGGCGCGCGGAGATTGCACGGCATCGTCCTGGACGATATAGCGCACCAAAACGTTGGTATCGAGGCCGATCATTTTCCAGCGCCGCGGCGCTTGATCGCTTCACGCATGGCTTCAGCGGAAACAGGGCGCGCCGGTTTGCGTAACAACCCCTTCAAGGAGCGAATATCGTCGACAGCCGGCTTGATGGCGAACTCGCCATCGGCTAGCTCGACAAATTCGACCCTGTCACCCGTGTCGATACCGAGTTTGTCACGCACCTTTCGCGGAATGGTGATCTGACCCTTGCTGGTCAGCGTGGCTGTAGTCATGTGAGCCTTTCACTTTTAACTCATCCTTACAATATAGTAAGGCGACTCCTCGTGTCAAGCAGACACGTCCAGGGTGAATTTCCCCTACCTACAATCTGGCGAGAAATCATGTAATTGATTGTAATGCTGGACAAACTGTCTATGCCCGGGTATAAAGGGTGAATGCCGATTAATCTCAAACAAATAATGGTTCAC
>Ga0315281_10013331_pt1 | contig 11129 bp, 9 predicted proteins | sample YL17G07_0_MG_FD_204540 | JGI IMG/M metagenome (GOLD analysis project Ga0315281, IMG submission 204540) | Sediment microbial communities from Yellowstone Lake, YNP, Wyoming, USA - YL17G07_0 | ecosystem: Environmental > Aquatic > Freshwater > Lake > Sediment | place: USA: Wyoming | collected... | reverse complement strand
CCGCGATCGGCCCGATCATCGGCAGCCGGTCGCGCACCACGGCGCGAAACGCGACGCGGCCGTCCAGCTTCGCCGGATCGAGGGGCGGATTGAATGCGCCGCATGTCCCCGGCAGCATCTGCTCCAGTCGCGCGAGATTGCCGGCATGGCTGTCGGCGCGCACTTCCGGATCCCCGTCGCCGATGTCGAAGCTCGCGCCCGCCAGCGACACGCCGTCGATGCCGGGTAGCACCATGCCGCCGCGCAACACCACATGGTCGAGTCCCGCGATCGCGGGTACCAGTGTCAACTGGCCACGCACGCGCCGCAGGCGCACCTCCGGTTGCGGCGCGAGCCGCAATGCATCGGCCGCGTTCGCGAGCACAACGACAGCTGCGCAAGCTATGACCTTGTCCTGGCGGTCCTTTGCTTTCCAGATGTTGTGTTCACGCGAAAGGGAAATAACTTCCCGGTCAAAATGCTTTTCAATAGCAAAGCGGGAAAGCAAGCCTTCAACAAGGCTGCGCGGCTTGACCCAGCCCGCTTCGGGAAACCATAGGCCGCCCCTTGCTTCGTCGAACTGCGCGTAGCGCGGCGGATAGCCGAGAGACGCCATCGCGCGCCGCTGCGACGCCCTTTCTCCTTCATCCCGCGCCAGCTGCAGCACGCCGCAGCGCTCCCATTGCAGATGGCCGAGATTTTTCCAGTGGTTCAGCAAGAAAAGGAATGCGGCGCGCGTGAAGCGCGCGAACAGGCTGTCATCGGGCGAGATGATCGGATGGAAGATCCCGGCATGGTTGCCGGACGCCTCCTCGGCCGGCCCGGCGTGGCGCTCGATGAGCGTGACCTCCCAGCCGCGCGACGCAAGCCGCTCGCACGCGGCGGCGCCCGCGACCCCCGCGCCGATAACGATCGCCGAGCGGGAGGGGTTTTCGCCGGATTCCGCTTTTCTTCTTGGAATCAGGCTTCCCGCGAGCATTTCCCGCTTCGCGCCAAATCCCTTGCGTTTCTCCAAGGCGAATCCAGCCTCCCTGAGGGCTGTGCACACTAGGGCAGCAACGCTCCAGGTGGCGAGGGTGGCGCCGGGCGCGGCAAGACGGCCGAGATGGCGCAGCAGCGGCGGCGCCCACATCTCGGGGTTCTTCGCCGGCGCAAAGCCGTCGAGAAATATCGCGTCCGCCATGAGCGCGAGTTGCGGCAGCGCTTCCGCGACATCGCCGAAAAAGAGGGTCAGAACAACATTTCCGCCATCGAACTCGATGCGGTGCATGCCGGGCACCAGCATCGGCCAGCGAGCGAGCAATTGTTTGGCTTCGCTCGCGATTTCGGGAAATCTTTGTAGAAGAGATGCAAAATCAAATGCAGTGAAAGGATGCTTCTCGATGGAAACGAAATGCAGCCGTTCGCAGCGCGCCGGATCCTCGCGCCAGGCGCGCCAGGTGGCGAGGAACGAAAGCCCGAAGCCGAAGCCGGTTTCAAGAATGGTGAACACGCGCCGCCCGCGCCAGCGCTCCGGCAGGCCGTTGCCTTGCAGGAACACATGGCGCGCCTGCGCCAGGCCGCCCTCGGCGCTGTGGTAGACGTCGCCGTAGGCTTGCGAAAAAGGCGTGCCGTCGGCTGCGAACGCGAGCCGCGCGGGAGCGAGCACAGAGGGCATCCGATCAGTATATCGGCGTAGAATTTCGGCTCCTCGGAAAAAGCCGAACCATGAACAAACCCGCAGAATTGAAACTCGACAGCGTCCCGGTCTGGATCAACGGCAAGGCCGTGGTGCCGCAAGGACGCATGGGCGAGGTTTACAACCCCGCCACGGGACAAATCACCAAGCGGGTACCTTTCTGCGATGAACAGGTCATCGACGCGGCAGTCAGGGCCGCGGCCGCCGCCTATCCGGCGTGGCGCGACGCCTCCATCCTGCGCCGCGCACGGGTGATGCAGAGGTTTTTGGATCTGCTGCAAAAAAATCAAAAAGAGCTGGCGACACTCATCACCCAGGAGCACGGCAAGACGCTGCCCGACGCGATGGGTTCGGTGCAGCGCGGCATCGAGGTGGTCGAGTTCTCCTGCGGCATCCCGCAACTCCTGAAGGGCGAGTATTCGGAAAACGTCGGCACCGCGGTGGATATCCACACGGTGCGCCAGCCGGTCGGTGTATGTGTGGGCATCACGCCGTTCAATTTCCCGGTGATGGTGCCGCTGTGGATGTTCCCGATGGCGATCGCCTGCGGCAACGCCTTTGTCCTGAAGCCGTCGGAGAAGGTGCCTTCGGCCTCGATCCGCATGGCCGAGCTGTTCAAGGAAGCCGGGCTGCCCGATGGCGTGTTCAACGTCGTGCATGGGGACAAAGTTGCCGTCGATGCATTATTGAGCCACCCGCTGGTGAACGCTGTTTCGTTCGTGGGATCGACGCCGATCGCAAAATACATCTACGAGACCTGCGCCAGGCACGGCAAGCGCGTGCAGGCGCTGGGCGGGGCGAAGAACCACGCCGTGGTGCTGCCCGACGCCGACCTGGAGTTCGCCGCCGACGCGCTGATCGGCGCGGCCTACGGTTCCGCGGGCGAGCGCTGCATGGCGATTTCCGCGGTGGTAGCGGTAGGCGGCGCAGCCGATCCTTTGATTTCTCTTTTGGAACGTAAGGCGAAAGCCATAAAAATCGGCCCGGGAGATGCCGACGGGGTCGAGATGGGGCCGCTGATCACCAGAGAGCATAGGGACAAGGTTTTGGGTTTTGTAGAAAAAGGAATTTCTGAAAAAGCGACGCTGGTGCTCGACGGTCGCAAGCCGGGTATTCAGGAAGGTTACTTCCTCGGCGCCACGCTGTTCGATCACGTAAAGCCCGCGATGGAGATCTACAAGCACGAGATTTTCGGGCCGGTACTCGTCGTACTGCGCGCCGCCACGCTCGACGAAGCGATCGCCATCGTAAATGCCAACCCTTACGGCAATGGAACGGCGATTTTTACCGCGTCGGGCGGCGCGGCGCGGCGCTTCGAGAACGAAGTCCAGGTCGGCATGGTCGGGATAAATGTGCCGATCCCGGTGCCGGTGGCGTTCTACTCGTTCGGCGGCTGGAAGAATTCCCTCTTTGGCGACCTGCACGTGCACGGCATGGAAGGCGTCAAGTTCTACACCCGCACGAAAGTCGTTACGACGCGCTGGCCGCAGCAGGATACGCCGACTTCGCGGCTCGGGGATACGCCCGCGCCCGGTCTCAACATGCCTACTCTGGGGTAAATAATGAAAAACATTCTCTTCGTTTCAGCATTGTTGCTTGCCGGCTGCGCCGGCACCGGAGGCGGCCCGGCGTCCGTCGAGCGCATGTATGTCATCAACTGTGGCGAGAACCACGTCAAGGACCTGTCGCGCTGGACGCCAGGGGCGAATGTGGGCAAGGCCCACGTGTTCAGCGATCACTGCTACCTGATCCGGCACGCGAAAGGCTGGATGCTGTGGGATACGGGCAATGCGGACCGCCTCGCCGCAATGCCCAACGGATTTACCGCGCCCAACGGCATCATCACCGCGTTCATGAAGAAGCCGCTCGCCGAGTCGTTGCAAGAGATCGGCGTCGCGCCGGCCGGTATTCAGCACTTCGCGATGTCGCACTCGCACGGCGATCACTCGGGCAACGCCAATTTGTTCGGCGCCTCGACGCTGTACATGCAGACGGCGGAATACGACGCCGTGTTCGGGTCCGAACCGCAGAAATTCAACTTCATCGCCGCCAACTTCGAGAAACTGCGCGGCGCCAGGGCGGTGAAGCTGAGCGGCGACCATGACGTGTTCGGCGACGGCTCGGTCATGATCAAATCCGCCCCTGGCCACACGCCGGGCCACCAGGTGCTGGTGGTGCGCCTGCCCAAACGGGGTCCGGTGATTCTATCGGGCGACATGGTGCACCTGGTCTACAGCTGGAACAACCGCGTCGTCCCTTCGTTCAACTTCGACGTCGCGCAGAGCGGCCGCACCATCGACGCGATGAAGGAATACGCCGCGAAAACGGGCGCGCAGCTCTGGATCACGCACGACAAGGAGCAGCACGCTTCGATCCCGAAATCGCCTGCGTACGTGGAATGAATCCGGTGGTCTTCAGCCTGATCCTCGGCACCGCGACGCCCGGGGGCGGCTTTCCGGTCTATGGAGACGCGTTCGCCGAGATGCTCAATGCGCAGGAGCCGCAGCTTCGCATCGAGACGCGCAACACCAAGGGCAGCACCGAGAACGTGCCGCTGCTCGAGGCGGGGAAAATTGACCTTGGGCTGGTCGCGGGCGAACTCGCCAGCGGCGCGCTCGCCAAACCCGGCACGCAGCTGCGCATCGTTGCCGCGATGTACTCCTCGCCTGGCATGTTCATCGTGCGCAGTGACAGCCCGGTGCGCCGCATTGCGGGCCTGAAGGGCAAGCCGGTGGTGCTGGGCACGCAGGGTTCGGGGATCACGGTTTTGGGCCGCGTCGTTCTTCAGTCTTTGGAAATTCCTGTCGAGGAAATTCTTCTTGAGAAGGCCGCGGATGGCCCGCCGATGCTGCAGGATGGGCGCGCGGCGGCGCTCTGGGGCGCGGGCGTGGGCTGGCCTGCGTTTAGCGCGCTCGCCAGGGCCGGCGGGCGCTTCGTCGCGCCGGACGCCGAGGAGGTGAAACGAATTCTGGCGAAGAACCCGACATTGCAGGCGGTGACGCTGCCCGCGCGCAGCTATGCCGGGCAGGACGCGCCGCTGCATTCGGTGGGTTCATGGAGTTTCGTTTTCGCAAGGCCCGGCTTGCCGGAGGAGCAGGGTTATCTCCTCGCGCGTGCGCTGCATCGTGCCGAGGGCGCGCTCGCCGCGCGGCTGGAGCAGGCGAAGGAAACGACTGCGGCGAATACGGTGGCCGCCGCGCCCGGCGCACAGCTGATTCATCCTGGCGTGCAGAAGTACTTCCATGAGATCGGCCTGTTGTCCCCGCGATGACCTTTCCTGCGTACGAAACGCTCGCGCTGGAGCAGAGCGGCGAGCACGTGCTGTTCGTGACGCTCAATCGCCCGAATGTGCTCAACGCCATCAATACGCAGATGGGCCGCGACCAGCTCGACTTGTGGACGCGCATCAGCGCCGCGCCGGACAAGCTGCGCTGCATAGTCCTGACGGGCTCCGGCGAGCGGGCGTTTTGCGCCGGCGGCGACCTGAAAGAGCGCGACGGCATGACGCCGGCCGAATGGCAGGCGCAACACGAGATCTTCGAGCGCGCGTTCGTGGCGCTGCTCGAGTGCACGGTGCCGGTGATCGCGGCGGTGAACGGGCATGCCTACGGCGGCGGGCTGGAGATGGCCCTGTGTTGTGATTTCGTCTACGCCGTTCCCGGTGCGCGCTTCGCGCTTTCCGAGGTTCGCCTCGGCATCATGCCCGGCGGCATGGGCACGCAGAACCTGCCGCGCGCGCTGGGCGAGCGCCGCGCCAAGGAGCTGATCTTCACCGCGCGCGCGTTCTCCGCTGCCGAAGGCCTGGCGTGGGGCCTCGTCAACCGCGTCTGCGAGCCGGCGCAGCTCGCCGGGGAGGCGCTTGCCGCGGCGCAGACGATCGCCGAGAACGGCCCGCTGTCGGTCCGGCAGGCGAAGAAGGCGATCCACTACGGTCTGCAGATGGACCTCGCCACCGGCTACCGCTTCGAAATCGAGGCCTACAACCGGCTCGTGGATACCGAAGACCGGCGCGAAGGCGTGCGCGCCTTCAACGACAAGCGCAAGCCGGACTTCAAGGGCCGCTGAGCGGGCTTTACAGGCGGGTGGTGCCGGCGTAGCATTCCAACTAGTTGTCTAGTTGGTGAGGCCATGGCTATCATTGTCGGTGCTTTTGAAGCAAAAACCAAACTTGCCGAACTGCTCGACAAAGTCGAAGCGGGGGAGAGCGTCACCATCACGCGGCGCGGCAAGGCGGTGGCGCAGATGATCGCGGTGAAATCCGACGGTGAGTCGGAACGGATGCGGGCCTTGGTCGAGGAGATCAAGCGCACGCGCGTCGGCCGCGGCAAGCCGGCGGGTCCTGGCACCACAATCGCGGAGTTGATCAAGGCCGGAAGGCGCTATTGATGCCGCTGGTGCTCGATTCGTCCGTCTGTCTTTCCTGGTTTTTCCCGGCTGAACGCACGAGCTTCACCGATACGGCGCTGCAGGTGGCGGCCAACGAGGAGTGCTGGGTGCCCTCGCTGTGGCGGCTGGAGTTTCCCAATGCGCTCCTGGTTGCCGAGAAAAGGCGCCGGCTGACGCGTGCTGAGCGCCTGCAGGTGCTGGATGAGGCGGCGCGGCTCTACATCCGCGTCGATACGCTCATTCACGACATCCGGCACATCAGTGTCCTCGCGGACCAGCATGGCCTGAGTACCTATGACGCTTCCTACCTTGAACTTGCGCTGCGCCTACCTGCGCCGCTGATAACGCTCGACAAGGAACTCGCGGCATCGGCCGCCGCAGCGGGCGTGGTCGTCCATGCACCGGGACGCCTGAGCGCATCACAGTTGCGTGGGCGCTACAATATCTAGTAGTGAATCGTTGAAAAAACACTAAATACATGGCAAAACAGCAGGTTTACGACGCCTCCGCAATCCACGCCCTGAAGGGGCTGGAGCCCGTCCGGCGCATGCCGGGCATGTACACCCATACGATCCACCCGCTGCACATCGTGCAGGAGGCGATCGACAACGCCATCGACGAAGCGCTGGCCGGCTTCGGCAGGAAGATCACGGTGAGCGTGCGCAAGGACGGCTCGGTCGAAGTCGAGGACGAGGGCCGCGGCGTTCCCGTCGACATGCATCCGGTGGAAAAAAAACCGGCGGTCGAGGTCGCTTTCACCATGCTGCACGCGGGCGGCAAGTTCGCGAAATCCGGCGAAGGCGTCTACCACTTCTCCGGCGGCCTGCACGGCGTCGGCGTCGCGGTCTCGAACGCGCTCTCGAAGCGTTGCGAGGTGACCGTCTATAGGGATGGTTTTCGCCATTCGATCGCGTTTGAGGCAGGCGAACTCAAGAGCAAACTGAAGAGCGAGAAGATAAAAGACAAGCGCAGCGGCACGGTGGTGCGCATCTGGCCGGATCCGAAGTACTTCGATTCGCCCAACATCCCGATGGGCGAGCTCGAGCACCTGATCCGGTCCAAGGCCTATCTGTTGCCCGGTTTGACCGCGCTATTGAAAGTGGAAGGAAAAGCCGACCAGAGCTGGCGTTTTGAGAAGGGCATGGCGCAGTACTTCGAGCGCATGCTGGAGGGGCGCGAACTGGTGGCGCCGCTGTTTCCGGGCGCCCGGCATTTCGACGAGAAATCCGCCGCTGATTTCGCCGAGATCGAGGCGGGCGAAGGCGCCGAGTGGGCGATCGGCTGGGTCGCCGAGGGCGAGATCTTCGCCGACAGCCACGTCAACCTGATCCCGACGCGTTCGGGCGGCACCCACGAGGCGGGCTTTCGCAACGGCATCTTCGATGCGCTTGCCGCGTTCATGGAAACGCGCACCCTGCAGCCCAAGGGCGTCAAGCTGATCGCCGACGATCTGTGGACGCGCGCCTGCTTCACGCTCTCGGCGCGCATCGTGCGCACGCAGTTCCACGGCCAGACCAAGGAAAAACTGACCACCCGCCATGCCGCGAAACTGCTCGAGGTCTGCGTGCGCGATGCCTTCGAGCTGTGGCTCAACCAGCATCCCGACGAGGGCAGGAAGATCGTCGAGCTGGCGATCGAGCAGGCCCTCGTCCGCCTCTCCAAGGGCAAGAAGTTCGAGAGGAAGAAAGGCTCGGGCGTAGCGACGCTGCCCGGCAAGCTCGTCGAGTGCTCGTCGGATGACACGTCGCGCAACGAGCTGTTCATGGTGGAGGGCGATTCCGCGGGCGGCTCGGCCAAGGAGGCGCGCGACAAGGAAACCCAGGCGATCCTGCCGCTGCGCGGCAAGGTGCTGAACTCCATGTCGAAGGACGCGCGCACGGTGCTCGCCAACAAGGAGCTGCAGGCGATCGCCACCGCCATCGGCGTCGATCCGCACGGCGCGCAGGACACGCCGGATCTCTCCGGCATCCGCTACGGCAAAGTCATCATCATGACCGATGCCGACGTGGACGGCGGCCACATCCAGGCGCTGCTGCTGACGTTTTTCTTCATGCACGCGCCGAAACTCGTCGAGACCGGCCACATTTACGTTTCACAGGCGCCGCTGTTCAAAGTCGAAGTTCCCTCGCAGGGCAAGGGCAGGCCCGCGCGCCGGGTGTACTGCCTGGACGACGACGAGCTGGAAGAGACCCTGCGCGCGCTGAAAAAAGAGAAGGTGAGGGAGGATTCCTGGGAAATCTCGCGCTTCAAGGGCCTCGGCGAAATGAATCCCGAGCAGCTCTGGGAAACCTCGATGAATCCCGATTCGCGGCGATTGGTTCGAATGGAATTTAATCCAAGTAATTTTTCAAAGGTAAAAGGGATTTTTGAAAAACTCATGGATGCCGGTGAAGCCGAGGAGCGGAGGAACTGGATGCGCGAGCACTGGAGGAGCGTCGAAGCGGATGTCTAAGAAACAAAAAAGGCCGATCTGGGAGCCCGGCTACAACGGGCACGTCTACTGGCTTGGCAAGAACAAGCTCGGCAAGGTCACGCGGCATCCCCAGAAGGACGCGAGGCAGAAATACACCTGGGAAGCCGCCGGGCGGGCCGGCGGCGGTGACGACTTGGACAAGGCGAAGAAGGCAGTGGAGGCCGCCGCGGCGATGGCGGACAAACAGCTGGATCTTTTCGGGCAATGAGCCATGGACGATAGAACTCCCGACCTGTTCCTGAACGAAAACGGCGACGACGCGGCGCCGATCGAGCGCCACGCCTCGCACGCCTACCTCGGTTACGCGGTTTCCACCGTCAAGGCGCGCGCGCTGCCGGAGGTTGCCGATGGCTTGAAGCCCGTTCAGCGAAGAATCCTGTTTTCAATGAATCAGACGGGCACTCCGGGATTCGCCAAATGCGCGCGCTATGTCGGCGAGGTGCTGGGCAAGTACCACCCGCACGGCGATTCCTCGACCTACGAGGCGATGGTGCACCTCGCGCAGCCGTTCTCGATGCGCTATCCGCTGATCGACGGCCAGGGTAATTTCGGCAGCCGCGACGGCGATTCGGCCGCGGCTTATCGGTATACGGAAGCAAGGCTTTCGAAATTTTCAGAATTGCTTTTAAGTGAAATAAATGAAGGAACCGTCGATTTCGCGAAGAATTACGACGGCAAGTTCGACGAGCCGCAGCTGCTGCCCGCGCGCCTGCCGTTTGGCCTGCTGAACGGCTCTTTCGGCATTCCGGTGGGTTTTTCCACGCGCATTCCGTCGCACAACCTGAGGGAAGTCGCGGCCGCCGCCGCGCACGTCATCAAGCATCCGAAGGCCGCCGTCAAGGAACTGCTGGAGCTCCTGCCCGGACCGGATTTTCCGGGCGGCGGCCAGATCATCGCGGCGCGCGACGAAATCCGCGCCGCCTACGAGACCGGCCGCGGCTCGATCGCGATGCGCGCGCGCTGGCACGTCGAGCAGCTCGCGCGCGGCCAGTGGCGCATCGTCATCACCGAGCTGCCGCACGGCGTGTCCTGCCGCCAGGTGCTCGAAGAGATCGAGGCGCTGGTCAATCCGAAGCCCTCCACCGGCAAGAAGGAGACTTCGCAGGAGCAGCGGCGGCTGAAGCAGTTCATGCTCGAACAAGTCGAGACGGTGCGCGACGAATCCGACCGCAAATCGAAGCTGCGCCTGGTGATCGAGCCGCGCTCCTCGCGCCAGAGCCCCGAGGAGACGATGAAGACCCTGCTCGTGCATACGAGCCTGGAATCGCGCTTCGCGCTCAACCTGACCTGGATCGGCCTGGACGGCCTGCCCGAGACCAAGGATCTGGCCACCATCCTCAGGGAATGGGGCGAATTCCGCGTCAGGACGGTGCGCCGCCGCACCCAGCACCGGCTCGACAAGTGCGAGGAGCGGCTGCACATCGTCATGGGCCGCCTGCTGGCCTTCGTCAAGATCGATGACATCATCAAATTGATTCGTTCCTGTGAAGATCAGGGCGAGGCGAAAAGCAGATTGCGGGAGAAATTCAAGTTTACCGAGCGCCAGGCCGAGGACATCGTCAACCTGCGCCTCGGGCAGCTCACCAGGCTCGATGGCGTCAAGCTGAACGAGGAGAGAAAGACGCTGGAGGGCGAGAAGAAGGGCCTGAAGGAGATTCTCGACGATGAAAAGGTCCTGAAGAAGCTGGTTATTGCCGAATTGCAGCAGGATTCGAAAACCTACGGCGATGACCGGCGCACGCTGATCAAGGCCGACGAGCGCTCGTCGATAGAGCACACCGTGGTTGAAGAGCCGATCACCGTGATCGTGTCGAAAAAGGGCTGGGTACGCGGCCGCAGCGGTCACGGCGTCGAGATGGATTCGGTGAACTTCAAGGACGGCGATGCGCGCTTCCTCGAGCTCGAGTGCAAGACCACCGACATGCTCACGGTGCTCGCCTCGGGCGGCAAGTGCTTCAGCGTGGACGCGGCGGCGCTGCCCTCCGGGCGCGGCGACGGCGCGCCGATGAACACGCTCATCAATTCCGGCCCGGACGACATCGTCTGGATCGGCCTCGGCAACGCGGACACGCGCCTGTTGATGGCGAACTCCGCGGGCAACGGCTTCCTCTGCAAGCTCGGCGACCTCGCCACCAAGACCAAGCAGGGCAAGGACTTCATGAACGTGCCCGAGGGCGCGAGGGCCTTGCCGCCGGTGTTTTTCGCGGATTCTTCTTCGGCTAAGAATCTAGTGGCTGCATTGTCATCTGACGCCCGCTTGCTGCTCTTCCCCATGGACGAGTTGCCGGTGCGGCCCAATGGCGGCGTCGGGGTGCAGCTGATGGCCTTGCCGGACAAAGTGATTCTGGCAGGGGTCGCGGTTACGGATGGTTCTGTATTGACTGTTTCCGGTTTCAAGCGCACCCGGAAAACCGCAGAAATAGGCAAGAAAGACCTCGTCGAATACCGCGGCAAACGCGCGCAACGCGGTCGGGTCTGCGACGTTGGCTTCCGGCCGGACCGGCTGGGCAGCTAACCTGCGCAAACCGTTCTCATCTATGCTACGATCGTAGCAATGTTGAGAACGAATATTGAGGAGTCGGGAACCGCCACGCAGGACCTGGCGAATCTGCT
>Ga0315281_10013330_pt1 | contig 11129 bp, 9 predicted proteins | sample YL17G07_0_MG_FD_204540 | JGI IMG/M metagenome (GOLD analysis project Ga0315281, IMG submission 204540) | Sediment microbial communities from Yellowstone Lake, YNP, Wyoming, USA - YL17G07_0 | ecosystem: Environmental > Aquatic > Freshwater > Lake > Sediment | place: USA: Wyoming | collected... | reverse complement strand
CCCGACCACGGCGACTACGCCTCGAGTATCGCGTTGCGCCTGGCGCGCGCCGCCGGCGTGAAGCCCCTCGATTTGGCGCAGGAGATCGCGCGCCGCATCAAGCCGCACGAGGCCATCGGCGACGTCAGCGTTGCGGCGCCCGGCTTCATCAACTTCCGGCTAAGCGAGTCCTGGCTGGCGCGTCAGGTCGACGAGATACGCGCCGCCGGCGACGAATTCGGGTCGCTGTCGCTGGGCGGAGGCAAGAGCTTCCAGGTGGAGTACGTGAGCGCCAACCCCACGGGGCCGCTGCACGTCGGCAACGGGCGCTGGGCCGCCATGGGCAGCACCCTGGCGAACGTGCTTGCAGCAGCGGACTATCGCGTGCAGCAAGAGTACTTTGTCAACGACATGCTGACGCAGGTGGAAACGTTCGCGCGGACGCTCTACGCCCGCTACCAGCAGCTCTTCGGCGTGCCGGCCGAGATACCCGCCGACGGCTATCCCGGCGAATACGTCATCGACCTCGCGGAGGAGATCCGCGCCGAGCACGGCGACCGTTTCCTCGGGCCGCGCGAGTTCGGGCCGGACCCGCCGCCGGAGTTCCGCACGATAGGCATCGGCAAGATGCTCGACGCAATAGCGGCCGACCTAACGGCGATGCGCGTCACCTTCGACGTCTGGTACCGCGAGTCCAGCCTGTACGGGCCCGACAGTCGCTACGAAAAGGCTATGGACCTCCTGCGCGAGCGTGGCTACGTGACGCAGAAAGAAGGGGCCGTCTGGTTCACCAGCAGCGCCCTCGGCGAGGACAAGGACAACGTCCTTGTGCGCTCCACGGGCAATCCCACCTACTTCGCGTCGGACATCGCCTACCACTACGACAAGTTCCTCGTTCGCAACTTCGACCGCGTGGTCAACATCTGGGGCGCCGACCACCAGGGCCACGTCTCGCGGTTGAAAGCGGCGCTCGGGGCCATGGGCATCGATCCCTCGCGGCTGGACGTAATCATCGGGCAGCTCGTGACGCTGCATCGCGGCGGCGAGGTTGTGCGCATCTCAAAGCGGGCGGGCGAGATCGTGACGCTGCGCGAGGTCGTCGAAGAGGTCGGCGCCGACGCCTGCCGCTTCTTCTTCCTCACGCGCTCCGCGGACGCCACCGTCGACTTCGACCTGGAGCTGGCGAAGCAGCGCAGCGCCGAAAACCCCGTCTACTACGTCCAGTACGCCAACGCCCGCATCGCCGGCATCCTCAACTTGGGGCTGGAGCGCGGCATCGACTACTCGGACGGCGACGTGGGACTCCTGACGCACCCGGCGGAGATGGCGCTAATCCGCAAGATGCTGCGTCTGCCGGAGCTGGTGGAGCTGATGGCGCGGACGCTGGAGCCGCACCACCTGACGCACTTCGCGCTGGAGCTGGCGACCGTCTTCCACGACTTCTACGAAAAGTGCCGCGTCGTAACCGACGACGTGCCGCTGACCAAGGCGCGCCTCAAGCTCGTGGAGGCTGCGCGCGTCGCCCTGGGCCGGACGCTATCGCTGATGGTGGTCTCAGCGCCGGACCGCATGTAGAAAGTCGGCAAGCCGCGTCGCGTGACAACGAAAGACGACGGCACAGGCCGCCATCCTTCTGAATCAACCGCGAATGCCGGTTCGTTATTGTCGAACGAGCTGGTTAAGCTTCTAGGCTACGACTTGCCGATCTTGTACATCTTGGTGCCACACACCGGGCATACGCCGCGAGTGGCCGGCTTGCCGTTCTTCATCGTGACCTTCTCGGCGTTCTTCATCTCCCTCGCCGTTCGGCATTTTAGGCAGTAGGCCTGCATTCAATTCACCCCTTTCCTTAGAGTTCACTGGCCGTTCAACAGCCACCCGCCCGCATACGCCAGCCCAGACTCCGCCGGCAGCATACAGAGGCGCATCCATACGTTGCATTGAATATAACCATTTTGCGCTGCTTGTCAAGAGATTCGGCCGAGATTTGGGCGAAAACGCTCGAATTTCAGGTTCAGCGGGGGCTTTCTACGCCTTCAAGCACCTTCGACGGCTGCCAGACTGCGTCGCCGCCGTAGCGAAGGAGCGCGATGAGACGGCCATCGAGCGAATAGGCGCGACAGGGCGTCCCCACCGGCAGAGCGCTCACACGCGCCTCGTCGATGGGTGTCAGGTCGAGAGCGCGACCGAAGCGGACGCCCGCGACATTCTCCTCGCCAAGGATGGCCGCATGCCAGTCGAGCAGGACGCTATCCACGGGCAACACGAAGCCGGCCCACGTGCCGCCGACGAAAGCCGCCCGCAGCGTTTCGGTGTCGACTGCCGACTCGACGCGAAACGGCCCAACGGCGACCCGCACGAGGCCCTCAAGGTGGGCGCCGCAGCCCAGCCGCTCGCCCAGGTCGTGGGCCAGGCTGCGAACGTAGAAGCCGCGGCCGCAGTCGATTTCGAGTGTGAGCGCCGGCGGAGTCAATTCGACGAGATTGAGCCGGTAGACTTCGACGTCCCGCGCCTCCCGCTCCACCTCGCGGCCGGCGCGGGCATGCTTGTAAAGCGCCGTGCCTTCGCGCTTGAGGGCGCTGAACATCGGCGGCGTCTGGCTGATTGTGCCGCGGAAGGAATCGAGCGCCTGCTCCACGGCCTCGCGCGTAATCGACGACGCGTCGGCAGTGCGCACGACGGCGCCGTCCGCGTCATAGGTGTCGGTGGTGACGCCCAGGCGGACGCGGGCGCGATAGCTCTTGCGGGCATCGAGCAGGAACTCGACGATGCGCGTCGCCCGGCCCAGGCAGACCACGAGGACGCCTTCCGCCGCGGGGTCGAGGGTGCCGGCGTGACCGACGCGCCTCACGCCGGCATGACGCCGCACGAAGGCGACCACGTCGAAAGAGGTCCATCCTGCCGGCTTGTTGACGTTCAGGATGCCGTCCAGCGTCAAGACGGTGAGCTCTCCTGCTCCACCTCGTCCAGCAATTCGAGCACGTGGGCGCCCTGCTCCATCGAGTCGTCGCGGCGGAAGCGGAGCTCCGGCGTGCGACGCAGCGCGAGGCGGTGGCCGATCTCGCGCCGGAGGAACGAGGAGGCCGCTTCGAGACCCTGCAGCGCGCCTTTCCTGTCCTCTTCGCTGCCCATGACGCTTACGTAGACCTTGGCGTGACTGATATCAGCGGAAATCTCGACGCGGGTAACGGTTATGAAGACGGCGAGTCGCGGGTCCTTGACCTGCCGTCGAAGCAGGTCGCTGATCTCCTCGCGGAAGGCGTCGTTGAGGCGTGCGATGCGTCTGCTGCTCATGGGGGTCTTTCGAAGACGGTCCGGGCTAACGGCGGCTCCGTTGCCGCTAGTTGGCCCGTTCGCGGTGATAGAACTCCAGGACGTCGCCTTCCTGGAAGTCGTCGAAGTTCGTCAGAGTTATGCCGCACTCGTAACCGGCCTGCACCTCGCGGACGTCATCCTTGAAGCGGCGCAGGCTGGAGATGTCGCTCTCGGCGACGACCTCGCTGCCGCGCATGACCCTGACCAGCGAGTTGCGGGTCACCGTGCCGTCGCGGACGTAGCAGCCGGCGATGTTGCCCTGGCGGCTGACCTTGAACACCTGCCGCACCTCGACGTGGCCGTCGACCACGTCCTTGAACACGGGCTCGTGCAGGCCCTTGAGCGCCTTCTCCACATCCTCGACGAGCTCGTAGATGATGCTGTAATGATGGATGTCGACGCCCTCGATGGTGGCCTGGCGCAGTGCGCCGGGCTCAGGCCGCGTGTTGAAGCCGATGATGATACCTTTCGACGCTAGAGCAAGCAAGACATCTGACTCGGTGATGTTGCCGGAGCCCGAGTGAATGATCTTGACGTGCACCTCGTCCGTGCTCAGGCGTTCCAGTGAGGTGCGAATCGGCTCGATGCTTCCTTGGACGTCTGTTTTCAGGATGATGTTCAGCTCTTTGATCTTGCCGGCCGAGATCTCGCCGAAGAGGGTGTCGAGGCTGAGGGAGCGGTGCTCCCGGAAGGCGGCAGCTTCGCGCCGGCGCTGCCTCTCGGTAACAACCGTGCGTGCGGTACGCTCATCGGGCACAGCAGTAACTACTTCACCTGCGGAAGGAACAGAGCCGAGGCCGAGCACCTTCGCCGGCGACGACGGCCCGGCCGCCTTTATGCGCCGGCCGTGCTCGTTGAACATCGCCTTCACCCTGCCGAACGTCTCGCCGACGATCACCATGTCGCCCTGGTGGAGGGTGCCTTTCTGCACCAATACCGTCGCCATGGGGCCGCGGTTCGTGTCCATTCCCGCCTCGACGACGGCGCCGCGCGCCGGCCGGTCGGGGTCCGCCTTAAGATCGGCGACCTCCGCGACGACGAGGATGTTCTCCAGCAGGTTTTCGATGCCTTCTTTCGTCTTCGCCGATACGGGCACGCAGATCACGTCGCCGCCCCACTCTTCGAGGACGAGGTCGTGCTCCGCGAGCTGCTGCTTGACGCGGTCCGGGTTCGCCTGCGGCAGGTCGATCTTGTTGAGGGCGACGATGATGGGCACGCCGGCCGCCCTCGCGTGGTCAATGGCTTCGATGGTCTGCGGCATCACGCCGTCGTCCGCAGCGACGACGAGGATGGCGATATCGGCGACGCGGCCGCCGCGCGCGCGCATGGCGGTGAACGCTTCATGGCCCGGCGTGTCGAGGAAGGTGATCCGCTGGTCCTTGACCTTGACCTGGTAAGCGCCGATGTGCTGCGTCATGCCGCCGGCCTCGCCGCCTGCGACGTCGCTCTCGCGAATGACGTCGAGGAGGCTTGTCTTGCCGTGGTCGACGTGGCCCATGAGGGTGACGACAGGCGGGCGCGGCTGGAGGTTCTTGCCTTCCTCTTCTTCGACTGGAGCGGGCCCCTCAGCGGCTTCCGGCGCGACGGCTATCTCTGCGTGGGCCGCCGGCTCCGGCTCGAAGCCGAGGTCATGCGCGACGATGGCGGCGGTGTCGAAGTCGATCACCTGGTTTATGCTCGCCATGACGCCGCTCTTGATCAGCTCCTTGATGACCTCGACAGGCGACAGGCGCAGCAGGTCCGCCAGCTCCTTGACGGTCAGGGTCGTGGGTATCTCGACCTTCTGGCCGCTCTCCAGGGCTGGGACGGCCCTGCTCTTGACGGCCGCGGCGTCCCTGGCGGTCCTGACCGTCCTGGCGGCGGCGCGTTCCCGACTTACCGGTTTCCTGGCCCGTGTTTGTCTAACGATTGTCTTATTCCTCTGCTAGCTCTTCAGCGAATGCCTTCAGCTTGTCTCTGTCCGCGTCCCACAGCTTCACGCGAAGGGCCCGGGCGAGTGCCTCTCTCTTCAACGCCTCCTGCCAGCACTGTCGACGCCGGCAGAGGTAGGCGCCGCGCCCGGCGGCCTTACCCGTCGGGTCGACTTCGATGCTGCCCTGCGGCGTCCTGACGATGCGCACCAGACCACGCTTGGCGCCTGTCGTGCGGCAGGCGACGCAGGTGCGAAGGGGCACGTGCTTGACCTTCGCCTGCACAGTCTTGCTCATGTTAACGCGATGCCCCTAAGGCAAGAACTCGTCGAGGTCCTCGTCCTCGTCCTCGATGATGGGACGCCGCGCCTTCTTGCCCTTCTTCGCGTTGGCGGGCGCCTCCGACTCCGGCTCTTCCTTGATCGCGCGGCTTCCCTTGCCGGCCTTGGCCTTCTTGCCTTTGGAGGGCGCCTCCGCGGCCGTCGGGGTCAGGATTTCCTCCGCAAAGCGAATGCTCGGCTTTCGCGGCTCCTCCGGCGCTGCCGCGGCGGCCACCGGCTCCGGCTCCTCTGCGATTACCGCTTCGGCGGGCGCCTCCGCCTCTGCAAAGGCGAGAGCGGCCTCTTCCTCCGGCGGCAGGGCCACCTCTTCTTCGGCGGCGGCCTCTACCGGCTGCGCCTTCTTTGCGCGTGACGGTTTCGCGGCCTTCGGCGCCGGCGCCCCTTCGATGACCTTCTCTGCCTCGGCGACGGCGCCGGCAGCCCGCTCCTGCTGCGCTATCGACTCACTGCGGATGTCGATGCGCCAGCCGGTGAGCTTGGCTGCCAGGCGGGCGTTCTGCCCCTCTTTGCCGATTGCCAGGGAGAGCTGCCGGTCAGGCACGACGACCGATGCGGTGTTCTCGCCGGCGTCGACGCTCACGCCGAGCACCTGGGCCGGGCTGAGGGCGTTGGCGACGAACCGCGCCGGATCGGGGTCCCACTGGACCACGTCGATGCGCTCGCCGCCGAGCTCGTTGACGATGTTCTGGATGCGGATGCCGCGCAGGCCAACGCAGGCGCCGACGGGGTCGATGCCTTCCTGCGAGGAGTAGACGGCAACCTTGCTGCGATGGCCCGGCTCGCGCGCGATGGACCGCAGCTCCACGGTGCCCTTGTATATCTCCGGCACCTCCAGCTCGAACAGGCGTCGGAGCAGGTTCTTATGTGTCCGGGAGACCGTCACCTGCGGCCCCTTGCTGGACTTGATGACCTCCAGCAGGTACAGCTTCAAGCGCTGGCCCGGGCGGTAGTGCTCCGTCTTCACCTGCTCCGGCGCCGGCAACACAGCCTCCGCCTTACCGAGGTCGATGATGACGTTCTTGCCTTCGAACCGCTGCACCATGCCGGAGAGGATATCGCTCTCCTTGCCGGAGTATTCCTCATAGACAACCTCGCGCTCGGCCTCGCGCAGCCGCTGCAGGACGACCTGCTTCGCCGTCTGGGCAGCGATGCGCCCGCCGTCGTGAGCCGCCGTCTCGATGTCGACGTTGTCGCCGATGACGGCGTCCGGCTTGAGGGAGCGCGCCTCCTGCGGCGTCATCTCGATGCGCGGGTCGGTGACCTCTTCGACGACCGTCTTGCGCGTAAAGACGCGCACGACGCCGCTCTCGCGGTCGATGCGGACGACGACGTTGCTGGTCGCCAGGTTATCTTTCTTATAGGCGGAAGCCAGCGCAGCCTCCACCGCTTCCAGAACCATCTCTTTCGGCAGGTTCTTTTCTGCGGCGAGCTGGGTTATCGCCACAAGAAAATCGCTTTTCATTTTTGCCTTTACAACCCCTTAGCCGAACCATTGTCCGGCCAACAAAAAAGTGGGCTGAACCCACTCCCGAAGAGTTCCGTAACTCGCCTCAAATATAGCACGACATTAGTGCGATTGCAAGGGTAGTGGGCGCTGGCCGCTGCTTTGATGGACGTGTTGGCGGGTCGGGTTCGGAGCCCTGACCCTACGGCGAATGTGACGTGTCGAGTAGAATGGGGACTGGTCAGGAGGGTCGCGTGCTCGGGTTTGGCTGGCGAAAGGAAGAGCTGCGGAAGAGGTGGTATCCCCCGGAATTCCGCGGCATGTACCAGCGCTTCGAGGACACGCTGCGCGACTGCATACCCGCGGGCGCGACCGTGCTCGACGCGGGCTGCGGCAGCGGTCGCATCTTCCGCTACGAGCTGGCGCCGGGCTGTCGCGTCGTCGGCGTCGATATCGGCGCGGAGCTGCGCGACAACCCGAACGCAGGCGATCGCGTCCGCGGCGACGTGCAGCGACTCCCCTTCGCGGACGCGTCGTTCGACGCGGTGCTCGGCAGCCACGTGATGGAGCACATACCGGAGCCGGAGAAGGCGCTGGCGGAGGTCGCGCGCGTGCTCAGGCCGGCCGGGCGCTTCCTGCTGCTGACGCCGAACCGTTTCCACTACGTGCCGCTCGTCGCGTCGCTGGCGCCGCAGCGATTGCACGTGTGGTTCAACCGTCGTCGCGGCGTGCCGGAGCGCGACGTCTTCCCGACGCTGTATCGCGCGAACACGGCGGGCCGGCTACGTCGACTGCTGGGGGGCGCGGGGCTAACGGTGGAGCGACTGGAGCGCTTCGAGACGGAGCCGGAGTACCTGGCATTCCATCCGCTGTCGTACGCGCTGGGGGTGGGCTACGAGCGGCTGGTGAACCGCGTCGGTGTGCTGGCGCCGTTGCGGGTCGCCATCATCGCCGTCGTCGGCAAGGATCAACCACGAATCGAACCGCGAGAAGCGCCTGTGCGAGACGCGTCCTGACGCTGCCGGCGGAGGACGTTTCGGTAGGGTTGACGCTTGTGCGCTCAGGGCGCGGTCTGACACGTCAGCGTCGTCGGTGCGAGACGCGTCCTGACGCTGCCGGCGGAGGACGTTTCGGTAGGGTTGACGCTTGTGCGCTCAGGGCGCGGTCTGACACGTCAGCGTCGTCGGTGCGAGACGCGTCCTGACGCTGCCGGCGGAGGACGTTTCGGTAGGGTTGACGCTTGTGCGCTCAGGGCGCGGTCTGACACGTCAGCGCTGCCCGCCTCTGGCCGCCTCTGCAATCGTCGCGACCGCGTCCGCCAGCGGCACGAGTGACGATTCCTTCTCCCGGCGCCCCTTCAGTTCCACGCTCTGCTTCTCCAGCGTCCTCTGGCTCACCGTCACGCGCAGCGGCATTCCCAGCAGGTCCGCGTCGTTGAACTTGACGCCCGGCGACTCCTCGCGGTCGTCGTAGAGCACGTCGACGCCCGCTGCCCGGAGGTCGTCGTACAGCTTCTCCGCCGCCTCGCGCACCGGCGGGCTTTCGACGTTCAGCGCCACGAGGTGCGCCTGGTAGGGCGCGACGCTTGCCGGCCAGATGATCCCCTTCTCATCGTGGTTTGCCTCGATGACCGTCGCCAGCAGCCGCTCGACGCCGATGCCGTAGCAGCCCATGACCACGGGCCGGGCCTTGCCTTCGGCGTCGAGATAAGTCGCGCCCAGCTTGTCGCTGTAGACGGTGCCCAGCTTGAAGACGTGGCCCATCTCGATGGCGCGGCGCATCTGGAGCGGCGTCTCGCAGTTGGGGCACGGGTCGCCGTCGCGGGCGAGGGCGATGTCGGCGACGACCTCCGCCTGCCAGTCGCGGCCGTAGTTCAGGTTTAGGAAGTGGACGTCCGGCGTGTTGGCCCCGCCGACGAGGTTCGGCGACTCGACGACGGAGTCGTCGGCGACGACGCGGACGCCGCGCAGCCCCGTGGGCGACGCCGCGCCGGGCACGAGGCCCGCCGCTTCGACTTCGCGGTCGTCCATCAGGCGCAGCTCGCCGCCGCCCAGGGCGTTGCGCAGCTTCGTCTCGTTCACCTCCAGGTCGCCGCGAATGGCGACGAACACCGGCGCGCCGTCGCGGGCGTAGAAGACGGCTTTCAGCGTCTTCCAGGGCGGCACGCCGAGGAACGCGACCAGGTCGTCGATCGTCTTCCGGCCGGGCGTGGCGACCTCCTCCATCGGGCGCGGCTCCTCCGCCTCCGCCTTGCGTTTGCGGAACGACGCCTTCTCCGTGTTCGCCGCGTAGTCGCAGTTGGGACAGATGAGCACCTGGTCTTCGCCGACGTCGGTGAGGTGCATGAACTCGTGATTATCGGCGCCGCCGATCGTGCCCGGGTCGGCGAGGACCTTGATCGTCGGCACGCCGCAGCGGTCGAACGAGTTCTTGTAGGCGATGAGCATCTTGTTATAGCTGACGTCGAGGCCTGCGTAGTCGGCGTCGAAGCTGTAGAGGTCCATCATCGTGAACTCGCGCGTGCGCATGAGGCCGCCGCGAGGGCGCGGCTCGTCGCGGAACTTCGTCTGCATCTGGTAGATCATGATGGGCAGCTCGCGGTAGCTCTGGACGAGCCGCTTGAACAGGTCTACGGTGACCTCCTCGTGCGTCGGGCCAAGCGCCAGCTCGCGGTCGCGACGGTCCTTGAGCACGAACAGCGTCCGGCCGAACCCCTTGCGGCGTCCGGACTCCTCCCACAGCTCGACGGGCTGGAGGCCGGGAAGCATGACCTCCTGGCCGCCGGCGGCGTCCATCTCCTCGCGGATGATCTGGCGTATCTTGAGGAGCGCGCGCCAGCCGAGGGGGAGGTAGCTGTAGACGCCGGCCGTGAGCTGGACGATGAGCCGGGCGCGCAGGAGGAGTTGGTGGTTCGGCGTCTCGGCCTCGGCGGGGGCCTGTCGCAACGTCTTACCAAATAGATGGGTATATCGCATGGATTCTCACGATTAAATGTAGGGGAGGACTTTAGTCCTCCCGCCCCGTGCATTCAAATGCGAGGATAGAGTAGCGCCGAGGCTCGGTCAAGAACGTGTACTCGTTCAGTACATTGGTGACACTATGCCGTCCGTTGTTGTCGTTCTTCACACACCACCTGCCATGGCGTCTTGTAGTTCAGCGCCTGATGAGGACGCACGGTGTTGTAAATGCGCTCCCAAGCCAGGAGCTGTGGCCTGATTCCTGCAACGGTCCAATCCAGATCGGCCACCTCATAGAACTCCTCTCTGTGCGTGCGGTGCGCCCGCTCCACGCGACCGTTTAGCTTGGGCGAGCGCGGTGGTAAGACGAACAGCAGTATACCTCGCTTCTCACACTCCCTCTCAAACTCCGCCTGGAACTCGGAGCCGCCGTCCACCTGAATCGCCCTGATTGGGAAGGGTGACCGCTTCTGAAGCGAGTCCAGGAATCGACTAGCGGTGGCGGCTGAAGCCCTGGTGGCCACCTCCAGGACATCCCAACGGGAGACCGTGTCCCGGGCCGTGAAATGCTTGAGGATGACACCCGGCAAGGGCCGCAGGTCGAGCGTGTCCACCTGAACCAGATCTCCTGGACGACTTACCTGGTAATCTCTCGGCTTGCGTATGGCGTAAGGTCTCAGAAAGGAGCGGCGGCCAACCGGAACCCGCGTCCGCGGTGGCTCTATAAGCCTCCCCCGCTCCCGCAGTCGACGCAGAATCCGGCCCACCATCGAATTGGACACTTGCCAGCCCGCTTCTCTCAGAAGGGGGGCCAGCTTGTCTTTCCCCCAACGCGGGTTCGCCTCCCTTAACTCCAGCACCGCCTCCACCAGCTCCGGCGAGGCGGTGGACTGCCGCACCCTGTGAGGACGCCGCGACTTCTCTTCCAGGCTCTCAAGGCGTTCTGGCTCGTAGCGTCTCTTCCAGCGATAGAACGTTTGGGGAGTGATGCCAAAGTGGCGGCAGGTCAGCCGAGCGTTATGGCCGTGGAGGTAGTAAAAGTCCATCCACTGGAGCCTTCTTTTGGCGTCCCTGGAGAGCTCCTTCCCGCGGCCGGCGAGCCTTCGCGCTCCGGGAGCCATGCCGTTAATGAATCGCATAGTGACACCATTCTAGGTGTCACCAATGTTTCTGAACGAGCACA
>Ga0315281_10013329_pt1 | contig 11130 bp, 11 predicted proteins | sample YL17G07_0_MG_FD_204540 | JGI IMG/M metagenome (GOLD analysis project Ga0315281, IMG submission 204540) | Sediment microbial communities from Yellowstone Lake, YNP, Wyoming, USA - YL17G07_0 | ecosystem: Environmental > Aquatic > Freshwater > Lake > Sediment | place: USA: Wyoming | collected... | reverse complement strand
TTTATAATCTGTTGTGTCCCAGAACTTCCAATTATTTCAACACTTATTCCTGAATATGCAACCTTATCTGCATCAGTTTTAGCCCAAAAAGCAAACTTTGAGATTACATTTACGTTGAAAGGAGTAATTTCTGGAACGCCAGCAGGTCCAATAATTGCAGAATGCTCTTGAACTGATACCCATACCGTTCCACAATAACTTCCTATATGATATTCTGCGCCTGTTCGTATTTCGCCGTATCCCCATCCTTGGGCGCAAGATGGATATGGAAATCCCTCTATTTCGAGACTGCCATTAGGAATTTCTTCATTCTCGACAACTAACGCTAATCCTGTTACCATATTTAGACACCCACTCTCTTATATTCTATTTTTACTCTGTAGAAATAGGCTACAGCAACGTATTGGTTATTATGATTCGCTACCATACATGCATGGAAAGGTCGAATTATTTCGTTAATATCAGCACCCATTCTTACAACGCTATATGGAAAGTCAGGACTTAAATCAATATCATAAACATTGAAGACTATCTGTTGTCTGTCCTTGTCTGCAATTATCTCAAATCTATATCGTTTGTTAGATAAAAGCGGAATTATTAATTTCTGAGAGTTACCTGTCCACATAGCATAAACCTCAAATTGACTATCACCGAGAGCAATTATTCTAAACCAGTAACCAGTTCCATCAAGTGGATTATCTGGGTCTTCGCCCCATTTCTTGAATCCAATATCCAAAATGTCATCTTCATTCCAGAATTGTGGTGTTCCTTCTGTAATTTCAAACAGTTTTAACTCAAATTCCATCTTTGGATTTAGGTTTATTGGAACGTCATGGAATTCATCATTACCATCTCCAATATCATCGTATCGTCTTTCTGCTAAGATATAATATGTTGAAGCATCATCACTTGGTCCTTGAATTACACCAGCATCGCCCTTCAAGTCAAATTTCATTCCATGTGTCGGTGTTGCTGAACCAATTAAATGTCCTCTTGCGCCAGCATATCCTGTCCATCTTAGCCACCACTGAGGGTCTGTTTTTGAACCTGTAGAAATTTCATCATTGTGACCTGTCGCTTCGAACATTGTATCAAGTTTATTAGGGTCAATTTTGGCACTCTCTACACTATCTGCCGTCCAATCTGGCTTCACAACACCAACACGTTCAAGAGTCTTCAATCGTTCATATATATCCTTCCATATTTCTTCAACGTCTTCATATGGCGCACCACAAGTTACTATTATTTGCTCACCATTTCCATCTACGGATTTTGAAATATTGTATATTTTAGTTGCAACAGCCAATCCAATCAGAGAATCGGTTATTGTAACCGTATCACCAACGTCATATGTCATAGCAGGATAATCATCTTTAGAAACTTTGAATCGTATTTGTTCTTTTGGAATTTTGCTTTCCAATAAAGCAATTTGAGCCAGAGACATTGCCACGCTATAATCCGAAACGTCTTTTTTACTTACGATGTCCTCATAAAAAGTGTGAATTTCTGCTGGAATGTTTGTTACCCAATCTGAACTATTTTTGTCATTATCTTTTCCTTCTCCACTTGCTGAAATCTTCAATCTTTGTACACTTTCATCAACGGACTTGGAATAAGAATTTCCCTCAAGATTCAATGCAAGTTGGAAATTAACAGTTGCCGATTTATCTGTTCCACGTTCATCCTTTATGTGCAAAGTATTATCATCATCCATATCCATCCAAACGTCATAAGGAACGTATTCATCATTTAATTGTTTTACTAAATTATAAATAGTATTCAAAAGTCGCCCCTCTGAAATATTGAGAGGACCAATTGCTGGTGCATATGTTGAATCAAATGTAACTGTTTGAATATATTGATTCAAAGCGAATGTTGGTAATATTCCACCTTCATACCAAACCCTATAATCCACTTCATCAGCCGCATAGAGATAGATTTGTGTAACTCCCCATGAGAAGTTTTCCGAATCACTAATTCTTATTCTAATGTGATTCATTTCTTGTGGAGTCCAACTTGCAATTACGTCTCTATATATACTGTCATTTTTGTAAGTGAGACTCACATATGTTTGGATTATTAATTCGTCCAAATCTATATCAGTGTGTCCTGCTACACCATTATTTGCAGTTAAACAGGCAAATAAGTATTGGTATGTGTCTGTTGTTCCCACCATCGTTATTTCGAGAACATCAAATAATCCATTACTATCATAGATGTATGCTCGGATATTTCCAGCAATACGTTTTACATGAATATTGTAAGTTTCGCCTTCCGTTAATATCTCGCTTAAATCTACTCCTTGAGCAACACCACCATGAACGGCTCTAAGAGTGAATTTTGGTCCACCCCATCCAACGCCATATTGAACCGTCATTGCAAGATTATTGCCATTTGTTGCAAGAGCCGTGTAGTCATCAACTGCATTTGCTAATGCCCATATAGGAACGACCCTATTTTCCAACATTGGGTCTGTTACAACTTTTACTTTAAAGAAATGGTCGAAATAGCCAACGAAGTACCCTGCGCCGAAATTCTTATAAACGTAAGCATCCTCATTTTGATAACCATCAAAATCTATATGTGATGCCGCTTTCGAAATGTGAGTATTTGGGTCAACTTCCGTATATGAAGTGTAATCCTGTGGAGTATCGGTTACTTTTACTATGCCATAATTCCGTGGATAACTTTGCTCATCAGCGCGACTTTCCATATACAATCCAGTAATTGTGTCGGTTTCGAAAACTATGTCTATTTCGTCTCCAATGGCTTGTGTTCCATGTTCTTCATAAATGACACTTAAATGAACCTTAGTTATGTTTGTTGCTAAACTGGTACTTTTATTGACAAATTTCACCCACAAATTATCATTTCGCAAATCATCGAGTGAAGAAAAGAAAGTTAGTGGTATAGGAAATACGTAATGCCACCATTCCTCAGTCCAAAATACTGCACCTTTTCCTTGGAAGTTTCCTATGAATGTCCATTCTGTTCCCCCATCTTTAGATAGATAAACATAACAATCTGATTTTATCCAATTCCACCAACTGTCGTCTGGTCTCCATGCAACCACAAGTTTTACATCTTTCAAAGTAGTAGCATCATTAGTAAGATTATCAAGTCTAAATGTTGCATACTCATCCAATATTCCATGGCTCTTGATATAATTTATATCATCCTCATCACTTAAGTAAGGCGATGAACCGTGAGTTTCCCACTGTACAGTTCCAATTGCATTTGTATCTAAATCAACATTAGAAAGTTCACCATTATTTTTCCATCCAAGACCACGCTTTCTTAAAAATGTCCACTCTGGGTCGCCATACGACTTTTTAGTTAAATCGGCGTAGAATGCTTGCACTGACAAAATTCTGCTTGCATCAATTCCCCAACCACTTTTGTTATTTGGATAAGTATTTACAGGGTCGGACTTTGGACATCTCAGGAGAAATCGTACTAATTCAGTTGCATTTACTTGACCGAAAAATCCATTTGTTCCCTCATGCATATTAACGAAATTTTCATTGAATTTCTTCCAAAGAATGAGGCTACTATCTCGTCCTGTTAGTGCATAATAAATTCCGTCTTCGTCCCAAGTTATCTTTATTCCCTCAACAAATCCCTTCCATTCTGATACTCCATTCTTTTTTATTTCTATAACATCCCAAAAATCAATTAGATTATCATCATCATATTCAACTGTGAGACTAATTGTAGTTGGATTATCAGTTTTAAGTTGTCTTTCGTATTGAGGAATTTTATTATACTTCCGTGAAATTCCACCTATTTCCACGGTATAAATTGACTGTGTTACCATGATTATCTACCTACCCTCTGACGTTCCGAGCAACTTTATGCAAACTTTGTCTTAATTTCTCATCTACGTCATCCACACTTGCCTTCGTATTCAATTCATCTATATGAACAGGCATCTCAAATATCGTTGTTGAGTGACCACCTTGACCTAAATCATTGCCTACTTGAAGAGGTCTATTTGTGGCAGGATTATAAATTACTTCGTTCTTGTGAACTACTGCCATTCCTGTCTGTTCAATCATTCTTGTACCCATTGGGAATTCTCTTACGCCAGCAACAGCCGCGATTGCGCCTGAAATGGCTAAACCACCAGCAATAGCCGCAAGACCCCATGTTAATACCGACATAGCACCAGCCGCAAGCCATAATTGAATTGCAAGAATTCCAACTGCTACGGCTACCGCTATTAACATTGCTGGAAATGTACCAAGAACTCCCCTCAATGCTAAGAATATTCCGACAGCCGCACCCATCGCTAAAGCAACGCCCAACCAAGATATACTTAATTCATCAAGTGCAAGTTTTTCAATCAAAATAGCCGCTATCTTAGACCCTTTAAGACCGACATATAATTGTTCAACGCCAACAAGCATCCAAATAACACCACCAATCGTTAGTAATGCGGCAACGTATGGTTTTATAACGCTAATTAATTGACTGATTACACCAATACTCGAAATACTTTTTGAAATAGAATCATCCATACTTTGACCTAAAACTGTCCACATTAAACCTGCCGCTAAAGCATGTGTACCTGTAGTTATAGTTGCTCTTGCCAATTCGTTTTCTGTCTGGGTTAACATTGTGGTGCTACGGATAACTTCCTTAAAAGTCTGCATCGTATAGTTTACTGCTCGAAGACTAATCCATATTGTTCTTAAACCCATTGTTCCTGCTGGCATTATTCCTCACCTTTACTTAATCCTAATTCTCTCATGGCTTTATCAACAGCCTCTTCTAATTCTGCTTCATGAGCATCCAATGCATCTTGAAGAAACGGATTTCCTTCCCAGAAAGTTCCATCTCTCATTATGTGACCATCATGAACCCATTCGGCGTATAATGCTGTTGATTTTCCAGTTAGCGGATTCATCACAGTTTCATCTCCTGCAATTATTGACCTGTCAAATATCCAATTTCCTATTGGTTGACGTGGAATTCGAGACATGCCCATACCACCGCTTACAACCATACCACCCTCAATGACATTGATAGATGATGCAAGTGCGCCTGTATCCATAGTCTTAGAGCAGAAATCAATAGCATCCATCCAAATTTCCCACCATATTCGGTTCAGTTCTGCGGCGACTTCTTCTGGAAGTTTTTCGGCAATATTTTCAAGAGATTCCATTAATGCTTGTTTCGTACCGTTGTCGTCTTCACTTATAGCCATTCCCATCTTCTCACCTTTTCTTAGTTGGAATTTTTGCCCTTGGAGTTTGTGGACTATTGGGCATTGGGGGCATAGCATTCTTTTCCCGATTATTCTTTTCCCTTATATACTCGATTACCATGAGTCTATCGTACAGACTTGGACACCGTTCCAGCATTTCACTGTACGAGCAGTGCAGGAATTCGCAAATTACCATCTGGTTAAAGCCATAATCGGAACTTAAAAATTTCCGACTAAGACTCCCAACTTCCGATACACTTCAACTATGTGCATCTGGAATAGTTCTTGGAAGACTAAGTTGCTACTATTTTTCTTCCACCATTCAGCATCATGCTTTGGAATATCAATTAAATCAGCCATCATCTCGAATTGACGGTTCTTGATTGTTTGTTGAACGTCTTTTGGAACGTCCTCAATATTCTCATATTCGAATAGTTCTGACGGAATCATGGCTTCCCACTCTTCTTGTGTAGGTCTTCGAACCCAACAGAGGGGTTCATTAGTTGCAGGGTCAATAAGTGGGTCTAAAGTAGAATTGAATTTTTTCAGATTGGCTTCAAGTTTTGTAACATCTTGAGTGTACTGTTTCTTTGCCTCTTCCATCGCCCTCATTTCAGCCTTGATTTCTTCGGGAGACTTTGAATGGTCTTTTACGAATGACCGAATTTTTTTCTTATCTTCATTAGATGCCATTTTCAACATTCACTTCAACAAGAGTAAGTGAAAAGTCCTATATAAATGTTATGGCTAACAAAAACCGTAAAGTTTATATACAAGTTCTGTATAGTAATTAATCAATTGATTAACCGAGTTGGTTGATATGATAAGCGATAAAATGATGAAGTATCTAAGAGAAGCAGAAAAAGACCCACAACTCAAGAAAACTCCGAAGTACGCGGTTTATTTGAATAGGATACAGAAAAAAATAGACAAAGACATGAATAGTATGATGATGCTTGCCAAATTATTCCCAGACCTTTTACTTGATGAGGAACGAGAATGGAAAGACGAGACAGGCAAAATAGTTTCACATAGGCGATTGAAAAAACTGCTTATGACTATAAAACTCCTAAACCCAAAAATGGAAGTTGAGTTAGTCCTAAAAAATCTTGATTTCCCAGAGCCAGAACTACCAGAAGATTTATGCGAATCTAAACCGCAGGTTTCCGTGGCATAGGATTATAGTATTGACATCCTGCATCTAATTCCCTTTTTTTCATGGGTTTATAAGCACACCATTCGCATTCTGAACGTTTCGGAGTTAACAGTTCTGGTTTTAGTTTTGCAACTGCATCCAATATGCTATTCTTTTGCCACTTCGCGGCATTAATGAACATTTCTCGTTCATCCCACCGCATATTGACTTCCCAAACTGTTATGCTAAAAGTAATGACGTTGAATATCATCAAATAGCCTGTATCAACATTCATGACCGACATGGCGATTGCAAGTTGTTGTAACCACTCTTCTGGAATATCTTCTTTACGATAAATTTTCTTTCTGGTCGTTTTTGACTCAATAGGATAATCAATTGGCGAATCGTGAAGTTTACCGAGAATAGCGTCAATCGTTACATCCATGCCATCCAAATTAAAAACTTTCTCCTGTGCATCAAAGTTCTTGTGTAGAGCAATGTGTGCAAGAGTACCAATTAATAGAATCCCAACACTCTGACTTGTATAGATAGGTTTGATTAATCCAGTTAGTCGCCAATAACATTTCAATGGACAAGCAATAACATCGGAACGATGAAGACCAGTTCTTGTTTTTGATTGTTTAGTAAAACCTTCCATCATAATTTCAGCGAAGTTCTGAACCATTTCTGAGCAATGTTGAATTCTCATTCTACCACCACAAATCTATCGTCAAGATATTTTTCGAGAATTGGCTTTACCACATTCCAATCGAGTTTTCCATTACCACATCCAACCTTTGGAAGATAGACTGGTGTTGGCAAACCTGAAAGATTGTATTTGAAAATCTCTTGTAATTGTTTACAACTTTTCTCTATAAGTTGAAGGTCTGCAATCTCCATCCAATTATGTTTAACAGGAAAAGTAATTAATCTATATCTTGAAAAGACAAATACGTGATTTCCATACTCTTTTAATCGTTCTCCTAAATCAAAAGGCAAACACGGAAATCTCTCTTTAGCCTGCCATGCAAGCCCTCTACCCATGACGGCACTACCATCATTTTTAACGAATCCATTAGTAGGAATAATAATCCATAATCCAGCATTATAGGCTTCCCAAACGTCTCCTGTCTCTTTTCTCATATTTTAGGTCTCCCTAACATAAGGGCGTTCATCACATCTGGAATTGTTTTGAGAGTATTCGGGTCAATCATTTTTCCATCTACAATAAAGGCATTATATCTATAACCTACGTGTTTGAGGCATTCAAGAAAATCGTAATAACCACCGTAACCCATTTTCTGGAATAATCTATCAAGTTGTTCGAAATCTTCTTTTGAGAGCCAATTAGATTTTTTCATATATTTTTTGCCACCACCAATATAATGACCAATACAACCCGATAGGACATATATCACAAACTATGTCCCAATTGCGTGAGGGTATTTTAAAACCAAACTTCCATCTTTTACGCCAAATACATATTAAATTGCAGAAATGAGAAATAATTTTCTCCCACGTTGTCGCCATTTTATTCGCCCCAATCCTCACCATCAATAGTTACTTCGGAAAGAGATACTCCATCAATCTCGAACTTCACTTCAAATTCAAGTCCACAGCATGGACAAGTAACTATTTCTCCATTGGTAGCATCATCTGATACAGGTACAGTTGCACCACAATCAGGACATTGACCTTCCATCATAATTCACTTCACGTTTATAATGCAGAACTGATTAATAAACATTGCGTTTACCAAAACGATTTTATTCCACGTTCTTCTGGTTTAAGTTCCCAGAGAGCCGATTCTTCATCAATTTCACCGTAGTAACTGATAGCATAAATCATAGCATCGGATGAATGGTCATCTATTTTTCGTATTTTACCAGTATCATCATAGGCTAACATTCTCATACTTCGAACCAAATCCTCAAAGACTTTTGGAATTATAACTTGGTGACGTTCAATGTACTTTTTGAGTGTGCCAACATATTCATATTTTTCATTTCCACCTTCGAAAGTGAACAATTCATGAATCGCATAACCTTTCTCTGCTAACATACCATTAAGAGTCCACTCTCTTGGGTCGGGGCGTATGATGTCAATTGACCACTTCTTTGCTAATTCGTCAGCATAATCAATTTTTTCTTTGTCAGTTAATCCAGTAAATTCCACTGCTTCAAGAACAAAAATCCATTTTTTATATTTGCCCAGAATTACGAATGCGCATGGTGAACCTCTACCCCAATCTATGCCCATTATTCGTTCATGAACAAATCGCTTTAAGCATTCAACTGTGCTGATAGGAACTTGCTGTACTCCTTCCATCACGTTTACTATATATTGAATTATTGGACAAACCTTCTCTGCATACGGATGACATTCATCGCATATACCTCTTCCATCGCACAAACAAGATTTAAAGTCATCAGGGTTAAGAACCAATCCTGATGATAAACTAATTCCACCAAGGGCTTCAACGAGCCATTCATCATCATTGGATTTACCTCTAAGAATTTCCACATTAGTATCTGGAATCCATGGAATATTACTTTTCCAATGTTTAGGGTCTCTATCTTTATAAACCGAATATGGGTCTGTGTTTCCACTGATATGTTTTGCAATAGCCCAAGTATATGCCTTATATCCAAGTTTAGCCGAATTATTCCAAGTCCTCAAGAAATCTCCGTGAATGTACTGAGCAGTTGAACTTTGGATAACTCTAATATCTGGACTTGTTGAAACATCGTAGAGAGCCGCTTGTATAAATCTGCCACCACCTTTCTCTTCACCAGCCGCTTGTTCATCAATTATTAATTCTGTAGTATGAGGACCACGAATAGATGTACCTGAGCAGGCATGGAAGGATGCTGAACAATTGCTATACGTAATTGTTTCCTTCTTGATATTCTTTAAAGTGTACTGTTCCAGAGTGGAGTTATTTCTAATCCAACCTGAAATGTAAAATGTAATTTTATCTGATTGTTCTTGTGAGCCACCCATGCAACCAATATGCCAATTGTCATGAGTGAAGATACGCCACATAATATAGCAGGCAAGAACAAAGGTTTTGCCAGAGCCACGACCAGCCGCTATGATAACAAGACGGAATTTGCCTGTGGCTACATCATCAAGAAAAATTCTTTGTCCATCACTTAAAAGAAGTGGACCACCCATGTTAGGGTCAATTTTGAGTTGCTTTAAAGCAAATTCCACTGGACCTGCTTTCTTCCATTCTTCACGCCATTTCTTATAATCGGAGTGGAAACTTACGTCTTTCTTTTTGTGAGCCATCCATAGTTGGGTCTCTTCATCGAACAGACCTCTACTCCGACCTCTTACCATTGTTACTCTTCACCGTGTTGCAATTTTGCTAATTGTAGTGACAGTTCGGATTCTTCTTGTATGCTGAACTTCGAAAGGTATCTCTTCTGAGTTAGAACGGACAACTTAGCCCTGAACATCGCCTCAACCTTTTTCACATCAGTTCCAGTCTTGCAGGCATCAAATTTCTTTTCGCATTCGTCCATTAATTTTGATAATAGTTTATCTATTATTTCAACGGACAATCCTCTGGTCTTTCGAATGCCATACATTTTATCGAGTAATTCCTGTTGTCGCCTCTTTTCCTCTGGCAGTAATTCCCGAACTAATTGCTGAACAAATTCTTCACTCAAAGTCATCTCTATTGGCTTACCAGTGTCGTTATTCATGCCCCTGAAAACCACTTCATTGGTGGCAGGGTTTTTGAGATAAGAAAGTAGTTTTGCATCTTCATTTCCCTTTTCGCATACATCCTTAATTCGCACAGTAACTTTTTGTGGAACGGGAATCTCAGTTTTTGGTTCTTCATCCTTTACCTCTGGGATAGCCGAAAATACTGGCACTGGTGTTTCCTCTATTGGCTTAACTCCACTATCAATTACATCGTCCTCAGTTTCGGAGTCTTGCTCCACTACTTCATCCAGCGTTCCTCTGCAATCGCCACATAGAACGTCACTAAAAGCATCTGGCGCAAAGGTGTTGCCACAGTGGGCGCATCGTTTCAAAGTTCCCTCAGCAAGTCCTTCACTAATCTTCGCTTCATCGCTTTCTTTACATACGCATAAGTCTTTCGACATACCACAATTTTTACAACTTTCGCTTGACATTTTTAACATCCCTATCAAACTATAGTATAATATCCCCTATATAAAGGTTATGGTGAAAACGGACAATTCGAGCCTGATTCGCCCAGATAACTCTAAATTCCAGTCCGTTAACCAGCCGTTCTTAAGGGCAAAGTAGGCGATTCCAAGTATTTAATCAACTGCTTAAATATGCCCATTTCTGCCCTTTCAAAGACTGTTAGGTTAGTTCGTGCTACGTTAGACCATTAACAACTCCATACATATCCTATCCCATAGCCTATGATTCAACAACCACTACTTGTCCATATAACCACGGACTATAGGCTTTAGTTTGGGCTTGATTAGTCAATCGGTGGGGGAGACGTGCCTGTAATGGTTAATTAGGTTAGTTATGAGCATGTGCAGTCCATTGGACAGCAAATAATTAATCAACTGATTAAATAAGTTAGAATCATCCTCTAATTAACAATCAAGAGAGAGACCACGCCCGTTATTGAGGATGTGACTTAGTTTATCCTTAGTTAATTGATTGTGGCTATGGTTGGGCTTTGTGAATGGTTAACGATTATAGTCTGGTCTGTGCATGGAGATTAAAGGTTTATAGAATCCACAAAATAAGGTTAATTTATGACTGATTTAAAAAATAGAGGTTAACA
>Ga0315281_10013328_pt1 | contig 11130 bp, 8 predicted proteins | sample YL17G07_0_MG_FD_204540 | JGI IMG/M metagenome (GOLD analysis project Ga0315281, IMG submission 204540) | Sediment microbial communities from Yellowstone Lake, YNP, Wyoming, USA - YL17G07_0 | ecosystem: Environmental > Aquatic > Freshwater > Lake > Sediment | place: USA: Wyoming | collected... | reverse complement strand
CAAGCCCAGGCCAAACGCGTAACCCTCTCGATCGAAGGCATGCATTGCGCGTCTTGCGCTGCGTTGATCGAACGCCAATTGAAAAAAACGCCTGGTGTTTCTCAGGCTGCCGTGAACTTCGGCACCGAGAAAGCTTCTATACTGGTCGAGGACGCCCGGGCCAGCGATGCGGCATTGATTGCTACTGTAAATAAGGCCGGATATTCTGCTAACGTTGAGCGAGTCAGCGATCCGTTGGCTGAAGCGCAAAAACGAGGTCGCGAAATCGCCGGTTGGCGTCGTCGGTTTGTTTTGTCTGCAGTCTTGTCCGCACCCATGTTGTATTTCATGCTCATGGTTTTTTGGTCATGGCTTCCCGGATCGTCCTTGTTGCTGCCGTTGGCCGGAGCTTTGTCGGCAATATTAGCCATACCCGTGCAATTCATTCTGGGCGCGGGCTTTTATCGCGGCGCCTGGTCGGCTTTGCGTTTGCGAACTTTTAACATGGACAGCCTGGTGGCCATGGGCACGACGACCGCTTTCGTTTACAGTGCGTATAACTTGATCGCATACGCCGCGCGTACCGGCTCAATAATCGGCTTGGACGGCATGATGGTTCCGGAATTGTATTTTGAAACTGCCGCGTTCTTAATCACTTTCGTTTTGCTCGGCAAGTGGCTCGAAGCGCGCGCCAAAGGCAAGACATCGGAAGCGGTTCGCGCTTTGACTGGTTTACAGGCCAAGACAGCTAGAGTTTTACGCGACGGCAAGACGCTCGATGTGCCGATTGCCGACGTACATGTCGGCGACGTGATTCTTGTCCGTCCCGGCGAACGCATTCCTGTCGACGGCTCTGTCCGTGACGGTTCGTCAGCCGTGGACGAATCCATGGTCACGGGCGAAAGTCTGCCTGTCGAGAAACATGCGGGTGAAAATTTGATCGGCGGCACTATCAACAAAACAGGCAGCCTGGAATTCACGGCCACGCGTGTCGGCGCGCAGACGGTTTTGGCGCAAATCATCAGATTGGTTGAGGAAGCTCAGGGATCCAAAGCCCGCATTCAGGATTTTGCAGACCGCGCTTCGTCCTGGTTTGTCCCAGCCGTGCTGGTGATCGCGATTCTGACTTTGGTGATTTGGTTATTGGCCGGTTCAGGCATTTCTTTTGCATTGATGGCGTTCACGTCTGTGATCGTCATCGCTTGTCCGTGCGCTTTGGGACTCGCAACTCCGACAGCGATCATGGTCGGCACCGGCGTGGGCGCCAAACTTGGCATTCTGATCAAAGGCGGCGAACCGTTGGAACGCGCCAGAAAAGTCGACACAGTCGTCTTCGACAAGACCGGAACGTTGACCAAAGGCGAGCCCGAGGTCACGGACGTGGTGCCTGCACCCGGCCAGGACGTCAATCGCGTTTTGTCATTAGCCGCAGCTCTGGAACGCAACTCAGAACACGCTTTGGCCCAGTCGATATTTTCTTATGCGCAATCAAAACATGCTGACGGTTTGCGCGCCGTGGATTTCAAGGCTGTTCCTGGCAAAGGCGTAACCGGCACCGTAGATAATTTGAAATGCTACTTCGGCACGCCGCGTTTGCTTGAGGAAGAAACTGGAATTCCGGAGGATTCGATGGCTGCTGACCGATCGCGTTTGGAATCACAAGGTAAAACTGTTATGGCTTTGGCCGTGCAAGGCAAAATGCTCGGATTGATTGCTGTGGCTGACACGGTCAAGGAAACTTCAGCCGAAGCTATTCAAAGACTGAATAAATTAGGCATCCGCACCATTCTCGTCACGGGCGACAATGAGCGAACCGCTCGCGCCATCGCCCAATTGGTCGGTATCAGCGAAGTCAGGGCGCATGTTTTACCTGCTGAAAAAGCTGAAGTGATTTCGATTCTGCAACATCAAGGACATGTGGTGGCCATGGTTGGTGACGGCATAAATGACGCGCCGGCTTTGGCTCAGTCCGACCTCGGCATTGCCATGGGTTCCGGAACTGACGTCGCTCTGGAAGCCGGAAGTATCGTGATCATGCGAAATGATTTGCGTGATGTTTCAACGGCCATCAAACTTTCTCGCGCGACCTTGGGAAAAATTAAACAGAATTTGTTTTTCGCCTTGTTTTTCAATGTGATCGGCATTCCTGTCGCCGCGCGCGTCTTCGCATCCTGGGGCGTGATTCTTCGACCCGAACTCGCAGGCCTCGCCATGGCCTTCTCGTCCGTTTCTGTCGTGACCAATGCTTTGACATTGCGGAGTTTCAAGGCTGATAAACGCAACTGGGTTTCCGATGCGGCGCCGTTCGTCATGGCCGTCATTTTCACATTGGCGTTTATCTTGTTTGCGAGATTGAGCAGATAAAGAAAAACCCCGACGGATGTCGGGGTTGAGTCAGCGTTTGGATGGAGGAAGGGGCGGCGGGCCTGCGGTTGTTGCGGGCTCCAGCTTTGCGGCCAGTTCTTTTTCGCCGCGTTTGCGGAGTTCGCGCTGCAGAACGCGGAACAGGACCGATGTCCTTTCCCGTTCCATGCGCTTATCCCTTTTGTAATGGACCCTGTCGAATGCCGGCAGCACGACGAACAGTGACTGCCTGACCAGGTCCTCGTCCGCGATCGGGTCGCCGTCCAGCAGCAGGCTCTTGAGGCTTTGCAGCACCTGCGTGGGAATGGGCGGATCGTCGATTAGCGTGACGTGGTGCCGCTTTTTTATCTTTTCCAGAATATCGGCGCGCATCAGCTCGTCCATGGAAACGGACGAACCCGTACCCGGCGGAGGCGGCGTCGAGGCCGTGGTTCCGCCTGCGGCTTTGAACATGTCGTCGCTGATGTAGGCGGTTTCCCTGGGCAACTCGCTGAGGGCGGCAGGTTCGCCGGACTGTTCCGGAGACTTGTCGTCCTGCATGATCTTGTCGATGTCGACCGCTGCCAGCATCTCTTCCGTGACTTCGATGGAACCGGAGAGCGGTTCGTCGGACGGAAACTCCACGTCATCAATGGGCGGCGACTGCCACTCTTCCGTCACTGGCATTGCTGGCGGAGGGGCCGTGGGACGTTCTTCGTTTTCCGCCGCGGTTTGCTTGTAGGTGGGTTGCGGTGCGGCTTCGAGTTTGATCTCGGCCGGCGGATATTGCCCTGGCGCGGGGATCATGGTCACGCAATCCGCAGGTTTCATTGCTGAGACTGGCTGTTGTTGGTCGGCATGCAATCGAGCGATTTCTTTTGCCATTTGCAGCACAGCCTCGCCGTTCATGGCCGAGTCCGATGCATGTCCAAGTTCCGGTCCGTAAGCGGAAACGGCCGCGATTTGCGGTGACATCTCCCACGCTTCGTCAACCACGGGGCTGGCGACAAGCCTGTCAGCTGGCGCGTCAATCGTCCCGACCGTCTCCGGTCGTCCGGCTGACGCCTCTAGGCTTTTGGGGGTTGAGCTTGGCCGACGGTTACATCCAGATCGGCGAACGGCTCTTCGCCAAAACCCATGGCATCGCCGGCCGCCTTGATCATGGGCACGAAGTCCGTCAAGTCGAACGAATCGACGATGGTCTTGATGCTGATGATGGCGATTTCTTGCTTGGTGGTGAACACCATGCGCGGATTTTTGCGCTCTTGCAAACGCCGCGCCCTGTTTACCGCCGACAGCTTGTCAGCCGGAACGAGCTTCTGCCACTTGCTGTCCGTGTCCGGATCGAGCGATGCGGCCACGTCCAAATGGGTCAGAATGGGCTTGAGTTCTTTTCCTTCGCAGCGGCGATCCAGAAGCGACCGGTCGATGAAGTGCGTGATGAACTTCTTCTCGCGCTCGCCGTTGGCCGACACGATGTCTGCCAGGACCTCGTTGAAAAAGGCCTCCCAGAACTTGTTGCCGAACACGTAGATGGCCCAGACGTTGGGAGCGATTGCCTGCTCCACATCCGCCAGACTAATGTCCTCGCAACCGAGCGAGTCGTCGATGAGCTCAGCTTGTTTTTCCGGGCTCTTGCTGCGCGCGGCTTTGGGCTTGAGGCCGGCCAAAGTCGTGGTCAGCACTTGCCGCAGATCTGGCCGATCGGCTAGCGCGGTCATGATGTCCAAAGTCGGGAAGATTTTGTGCAGGACCTCGCTCGAAAGCCAAGGTCTCACTTCCACGAAGATTTCGGCCTGGAACTGCAGGGCCGGGTTTTGGTCAAAATGGGCAGACGCCTCTTTCGCCAAAACGTCATCGGCAGCATCTTTTGTGTGAACGAGCGTTTTGATGATCATTTGCCTTCTCCAGAGACGTTGCGGTCTTGTGTTTTCGTTGGGCTAACAATGGCAAGAAAATGGCGGTTTGTCAAGACTGAGACGGCGGCTGAGACATTGGCTATTAGACGGTAGACGGTAGCAGGTAATAAAGAAAAAACCGCTCAACCAAGCAGGGGTTGAACGGTTTTGGACATTTAGTTGGAGAGAGTTGCCACCTTGGTCATGTCCTCGACCAGGTAGCCGTTGGTCCAGTCGGCCGACGTGTCGCTGTGCGGCACTTCGCTCTGGTCTGACCAGATGAACGGTCCGCCGGAGTACACGTTAACGCCGTTGGACACATGAAAGATCCATGGGCTGGCTACTATCTGAGGCATCGTCATCAGATTGGGTACCGGAGTTCCGGTGACCACGATCGGGTTCGTGCCGATCAGGCTGGTGGCGACATTCATTCCTGAGCTTGCGTTAGTGACCGTGGCTCGCAGCTCGTACACATTACCCGACCCGCTCACGTAGTCTTCGGTTGTGAACGACACGTTGACCAGGGCGAACGAAGATCCGATCTCCGTTGCTCCGGCATACAGGTCAGTTCCGTTCTTGATATCGATCACGTGATACTCAGCAGGTGGTATCAGTGTCGAACCACGGTAGAACCTGAAATTTGCCAGTGATACTTCCGTGCTCTTGCCGATTGCAAACGCAATCTGCTTGAACGCCACGCTGCCGGCCGAATTGGCTCCGAGCTGAAAGCGGCACAAACCGACTTCCGCGTTCACCAAAACGCTGTTGGCCAGGTTCTGGGGCGCGATGATCGGCTTGGTCTTGCGCACGAGCATGGGATTGCCAGCTGCCGCACCTGCCGCCGCATAGGCTCGTTCTCCGCTGCTACTGCCCGTGGCACGCACGTTCAGCTTGCCCGCGTAGTTCGCATTCCACTCACCCGTAGTCAGTCCGCTCGAAATTCCGAGCGAGGGCATGTGGCCCGAACGCGCAACGCCGCTGGTGGCAGGATTGGCCGAGTGCGATTGCACATCCGCCAACTTGGCCCACAACTGGAAGATCACGCTGCCATCCTTGGGCACGTTGATCTGATTGCCCGACAGGTCGATATCCTTGTTCAGGCTCGTACCCATCGGCGGAATGTCAGAACCCCTGACCGTGCCGTTTGAAGCCACGGCAATCACGGCAAAATCCGCATTGTCCGTGTCATAGGTGAAGGGTTTGCTTGCGCTCAACAGAACCGAAACGCGATCCATCGTGATTTCTTCATACAGAGCAGTAGCCTTGTACGAAGCGAAGGGGATCCAATAATCCTTGCCGGCCACTACGATCGTGGACGCCGGATGGCTGTCCGCTTCGATCGAGAGCGTGCCCGAGTTCACGATTGTCTGAATCACAGTCGGCGTTGCGCCCGTCTGATTGCGGATGCTGTCCTGAATGTCGGCGAGAATAGATTCGTTCGCCGCATTCACCACAATCGCATCCCACGGCTGCATGATGCCGATCGCGATTTGATCGTACGGTTTGTCCAGCGAGGCGACCGAAGCCAGCGTCACCTTGACCGTGTAGGTCTTGGTTTCTCCGGGCTTGATGGCCGCGTTGATGCCGTCAATCGTCGCCATACCGGTGTTGGTATCAGGGGCTTTGCAGGATCCGACCTGGGTGTCTCCGTCAAACAGGCACATCGAGGTGATTCGCGTTGCCGCGGCCTCATATGCGCACTGCTCGCCGAAGTTACAGTTCGCTCCCGCGATCTTGGCTTGCGCCTTGAGCGTGAGGCTTTGCAGCGTCATGGTTTGCGCGGCGCCCGTGACTTTGATGCCCACGGCTTCGGCATTTAGCGTCTTCTTGACGATCATGCTCGAGACCGGGCTGTCGGCCAGCTGGATTGCCAGCGTGCCGGCGTCCGTACCGCCATCGTTGCTCGCGCTCATGGTCATCAGGTTGCCTACAACGTTTGTCGTCGGGCTGATCAGATCGCTGGTCAGGGGTTGGCCCTGAAAAGTTACCAGGCCGTTGAACGGGTAAGACGGGGGCTTGAGCGTTGCACGCCAGGTGCATCCGGTGCAAAAGCTGAAATCCGGCGCCAGATCCGCAACCAGGCTGACGATCTTGCAAGTGTCCTTGTCGAGCTGGAACGTGTCCGTGAAACTCAGGGTTTGCGACGGGAAGATTACCCCGGCCGCCAATTCCTTGGGTCCCATGACCGTCGTTCCATTGGCCGCGTTCACGAGCTTGATGTTCGTGAAGTAAGGCTTGTCGGAAGGGTCGAACAAGTTGCCTGTGCCATTGCCCAGCTCGTAATCCAGCCGTTTGATTTCCAGATTCTCGCTTGCGCAAAAACTGGCAGTCAGGAACGGCGCGGTCTTTTGGCCTGGATACAACATCGAGCTCTGCGGTCCCAAAAACGTGATGGTCAGCAGCGGTTTGGCTGCCGCATCCGGAATGGGAGCCGCATCGGCGTTGTTGCCAGCATCGCTACCGGTTTCGACTTGCGCATCAGCTTCGGCCTGGGCGTCTTGCCCGGCATCGGTTTCTGCGACAGCGTCGTTGCCAGCATCCACAGTGGAGTCCAATGCCGCGTCAGCTTTGGGCTGGCACGCGGGATTGGTGAAATCGCCGACGTTTTCGATGTTCACGATCACGCCTTGGTCGCAAACCAGGACGGTTTCGAGCTGCGGATCCCAGCACGGGGTCCGCGGCGAATCGCACTCGCAGTGCATTGTCGCGGTGCACGCCGGCAGATTGCTACCGACTTGCTGGTCCACGAAATCCGTGCGGCCGCCGCAACCCACGAGGGTCACGAAAGCCGCGACGAGCACGAACAACCACATCAATCCTTTTTTCATTCTCTCTCCAGTTTTGAAAGTTCGTTGGTAGAGACGCCCTCGGAGGGCGTCTTTACGGATGCCCTTTGAGAGCGTCTTTACGTTCCGAGCGTCCGACTTGCGTCAGGCCCTCGGATCGGACTCCCTGCATCCAGAACGGAGCAGGGAGAAGATTGTGACCGCGGTGATGCGGTCCGTAGGGACGTTGCGTGCAACGTCCCTACGGTGCCGCCTCCTTTTCCGCGAGCAGGAATCGCACGATGCCCATGCATTCGGCGATCTTGCCTTCGATGCCGCGGCGGCCGCTGATGATCAGGCGACGCGGGTGGTTTTTCCACGCCTCGCGCATCGCGTGTTCGACTTCGGCCGCTCTTTCCACGGGTTCGAACCGTGACTCATTATCAGTCTTTCCGTATTTCTCCGGATCGGCGGTGGCCACGGACTCGAGGTGGATGACGGCCGAGTAGCGTTTGTAAGCCGCGGCTTCGTCCACGCCGTAGAGCCTGCAGAAATCCGGCAATCCGCCGGGCGTGTAGGCCGCGCCGTCGAGCAGTCCGCGGTCGCAGACCATGACGTGGCAGTTGCGCTTGTGTGCCGCCAGGGCGAACGCGTCCTCGATCGAACGCTGCAATGGCACGACCGCGTTTTCGAGCGCGGCTTGCCACTCTTCGCTCCAGTCCACATCCTTGCCCGGCACGGGAAAGCCGTTACCAAGCAGGATGGTCGCGACTTCGGGGACCGTGATGATGCTGTCCCCGAACTCCTCCTGCAGCGTGCGCATGACCGTTGTCTTGCCGCTGCACGGTCCGCCCGTGAGAACGATTTTTTTCATCGAGTCTCCTTGGTTCGTGAGTAGAGACGCCCTCCGAGGGCGTCTTTACGGTCAGTTGGATGAAGCCTTGTCGAACGGGCGCACCTTGAGCACACCCAGTTGCATCTGTCCGGTCTGGCGCGCGGCGCAGACCCGCATGATGGCCAAGAGGTTGTCCAGCTTGGATACCGGACAGTCGCAAACCGTCACGATGATGTCGCCTGCGCTGAGGCCGATGGTTTCGGCCATGCCGCCTTCGGTCACCTCGACCAGGCGCATGCCCTTGAGCTCCGCATCTTCGATGATCGCCTCGAGCTTGGCGCCGAACAGGGTGCCGAGCATTAGGTCGAGCTGTTGCTTGTCCGAGTGCATGAGCAGGTTGAAGAGGCTTGGTGCTGAATTCATGACATTCTCCTTTTGGCTGGAAAGTTCCCCGGTTTCCAACCGTTTTGTTCATGTGAAATGTTCAATGAGGAACATGTGAGCATAGCATTAAAATGTTTTTTTGTCAAGGTATGCCAGATGAATTTTTTGGCTAATTTAAGCTACAAAATTGGCAAAATTTTGGCTTATGTTAAGCCAAAAAACCCCGCATGCCGTTTTACGGGTTTTTTGGCTAACAATCGATTTTAGAGCTTTATCCGTTGACGTTTAGTCATTTTTGTGTAATTATTCCGACATCGTCAAATCAACGTTTTTCAAAAGGAGTTTAGCGATGACATTGTGTCTAGACCTAGGTACCAAGCCCAAGAGTTTGGAAATCAAGACGCGCGGATTCGGCGAGGACGATGTATACCTCGGCGACCATGTGATTCCCATGCGGAGTTTCCTGGCCGCAGCCTGTCACGTCCTGACAAGCCGCGATTTGCGTGACAACGATCCTCGCTTGCAATTCGTGAAGTGCGTGCGTTCCATGAAGGTGGTCAAAGGCCATCTCTTAATCACCAATGGCAAGGAACATGATACCAAACGTCTTGATTCCGATTTGCCACCGGTCATCAGGAACGAGATGTCCGGCGTGGGCGACGACATCGTCCGCATGCTCGGTTACGAAATCTCCATGACCGATTTCCTGATCGCCACGCATTACGTTCTTACCAACAGCAACCTCAGAAAAAACGATCCGCGTCCGCAATTCGTGGAGTGCGTGAGATCCATGGAAGCCAAGGACGGACGCTTCACGACGACGGGCGTCCAACTCGACACCAAACAGCGGCTTCGCGTCAGCGTGACGCGGGTTCGAAAGAACTAGTTCCGTCGCCGTCTCTCAGCTCCGAGATAACGCAATGTTTCCGGAGCTTTTTCAATATTCGGACATACGTGTTTGTTTGTATTTCTGTCGTTTCGACCGAAGTGAGTTCGTCGCGTTTAACGCGATTCGACGAACGGAGTGGAGAAATCTCGGAAACTAACGGACTCTTGTTGCAACCGGGGTTGTTAGTCTCCGAGATCTCTCGACTCCGTCTAACTTCGCTCGAGATGACAAAAAGAAAATTAGCAAACACGTAAGCCCCAAATATTACAAAAACGCGATGATTGTTAATCTTCGCGTTTTGCATTCTTCATTCTTAGTTATTCGTTATGCATTTTACATTATGCGTTTATTTGTCAGGCCTTCCCCTCGCTCTTAAACAACATAATCTTCCTTTGCGCCACTTCGCGCATCAGGATGATTGCCGGTTCCAAAAGTTTGCGCGGATCGATGACGGTTTTCATTTCATCGACTGCTTCGCGTATGCCGGCAGTGAAAGCGAGTCGTAAATCCGTATCGATGTTAACTTTTGAAACGCCGTATTTGATGGCTTCTTGAATATCCTTGTCCAACACGCCGCGTGCCGCTCCAAGTTTTGCGCCATGATATTCAGCTATTTTGACTACGTCTTCCAAAACTCCTGACGCTCCGTGCAACACGATCGGTGCTTTGACCAGTTTGGCAATTTTTTTGAGGCGATCAATGTCCAGATGCGTTTCGCCCTTGAATTTATAGGCTCCATGCGCGGTTCCGATGGCCACGGCCAACGTATCGCATTTGGTCTTTTTCAAAAATTCGGCCGCTTGTTCAGGATTGGTCAGGTGCGCGTCCTTTTCTTTGACGCTCACAAAATCCTCGATGCCAGCGATTGCCCCAATCTCGGCCTCCACGCTGACTTTTTTGGCGCGCGCCCATTTGACTACTTGTTGCGTCTTGGCCACGTTTTCCGCCCACGGCAGTGACGAGCCATCGAACATGACGCTCGTGTAACCGCTCTGGATTGCCTGCTTGATGGTCTTCAAGTTTTTTCCATGATCCAAATGAAACACTACGGGAATCGGCGCTTTGGCCGCGATGCGCGCCATGGCCACGAGATAATCCATGCCCGCATATTCAATCGCACCTTCGCTTGTCTGCACGATGATAGGGGAGCGCAGCTTAACCGCAGCTTCGATCACGGCTTTCAAAAACTCAAGGTTGTTCACGTTGAACGCCGGCACGGCGTAGTGACGCTCGCGGGCATTCTTTAAAACTTTTATAGCAGGGACTAACATAATCCGTCCATCATACCATCCATGCAAAACAGTTCAAAGTTGAAAGCCAGAACCCTCTCTCTGTCGAGCTGAGCTCGACATCTCTCCCCCGCAAGCGAGGGAAAGACGTTGGTGGGTTTGTTAGTAGAGACGTTCCATGGAACGTCTCTACCTAATAACCAACATTTTTCTTTCCCTCGTTCGACGGGGGAAAGGTGGACGCGAATGCGGACGGATAGAGGGTTTGGTTTTTCGATACGACAAAGAGCCTCGATGAGGCTCTTTGAGTAGACTGGCGGGATTGTGTTACGCGGCCTTGCGCCGTTCTCGCAGCCAGGTGATGCCGGGCGAGAACTCGCAATTGCGCAGCGAGCCGCGGCCGAAGATCTTCTCGTACTCCTTGCAGAGCGAATTATATCGCTTCTGCTCGTGCAAGCACTTTGGGTACGGATACAGCTGTTTGCCCGTGCGCGCGGCGCTGATCTTCAGGAGCAGCTCCCGACGAATGCGCTCGCGAGCCGCCTCTTCCTGGTCCTGCTTGCGCTGCGCGATCAGCTCCGGATCATGGCGCGGATCATCTTCGTACTCGCGCAGAACGTCGCAGATTTCACTCGAATTCATTTTTTCTCCTGTTTCCCGAAGGTTGCCGGAGGTTGGCTTCGACTGTGCTCAGCCGAGCGGGGTTGATAAGAAAAGATCAATTACGAACGTTTGAATATAGCACAAAAATGGTGTTTTGTCAATCCTCCCGTTGGTCATTGCGAGCGTATGCGAAGCAATCTCACCT
>Ga0315281_10013327_pt1 | contig 11130 bp, 12 predicted proteins | sample YL17G07_0_MG_FD_204540 | JGI IMG/M metagenome (GOLD analysis project Ga0315281, IMG submission 204540) | Sediment microbial communities from Yellowstone Lake, YNP, Wyoming, USA - YL17G07_0 | ecosystem: Environmental > Aquatic > Freshwater > Lake > Sediment | place: USA: Wyoming | collected... | reverse complement strand
AGCAATCCCCAGATCTTGAGATAAACGCCGATCGGATGTTGTTGCCCCTGTGCGTGTGCCATGATTTCTCTTACCAAAGATAGAAAAATGCGAAGATGAATACCCACACCAGATCGACGAAGTGCCAATACAAACCCATGATTTCGACGATCTCGTAGTTTCCTTTCCTGCCGGTCATGAAGCCCGGCCTTTCGTGATCCAGGTCACCGCGCAACACTTTAATCGCCACGACGATCAGAAAAATCACGCCGATCGACACGTGAGTGCCGTGGAAACCCGTGATCATGAAAAAGACCGCGCCAAACTGCGCCGCGCCCATCGGGTTGCCCCACGGACGCACCCCCTCTTCCACGATCAGCTTGGTCCACTCGAACGCTTGCATGCCGACGAATGTGGCGCCCAATGCGGCGGTGATCAGCAGAAGGATGAAGGTTACCTTTCTATTTTTTTCATAACCGAACTTGACGGCCATCGCCATCGTCCCGCTGCTGCTGATCAGGACGAAGGTCATGATGGCGATCAGGATGAGGGGAATCTTCTTGCCCCACAGGGTCAACGCGAAAACCTCGCTGGGGTTGGGCCAAGGCTCCGCGGTGGACATCCGCACCCACATATAGGAGATCAAAAAGCAACTGAAAATGAAGGTGTCGCTGAGGAGGAAGATCCACATCATTGCCTTGCCCCAGGGCACGCCCTTGAACGCCCGCTGGTCCGAGGACCAGTCGGCGACGACGCCCTGCAAGCCCCCGGGCGGCGGGAGGGATTCTGCCGAAATCGTCATTACGGGTTGCGTCATGTTCTTTGATCCCCTTTACTTAGCGACACGGTCTCCAACAACGCTGTCTCCGGCGGCAGCAACCGGGCTACGGCTCGATCGTCGAGTGCGTGTCCGTAGCTCGCCATGGGCTCACCTCGCCGGCCCGCAGATTGCAGCGGTATCCGGAGTACAACTATTCTGACGCGGCGGAGTGGATAACAGCAGGGCGAAAAGAACCAGCCAAACCAGCAGCAGATAGTGCCAGTACACCGTGCACAATTCCACGCTCAGGCGCACCTCGCCGACCGCGCCACCGCGCCCCACTTTGGCGGTGGTCTTGCCCCAGACCCACAGCCCTCCCAGCAGGTGCAGGCCGTGCAGTGCAGTGAGCAGGTAGAAGAAAGCGTTGGCCGGATTGGCCGCCACAAAATAGCCCGAAGCATTCAGTTGTTGCCATACCCAAAGCTGTCCAGCCAGAAAGCAAATAGTGAAAACGCCCCCTGTAATCAGGCCGGCTCGCACCCCGCCTATCCGTCCCCGTCGCGCAGCGACCCGCGTCCATTGCATGGCGACGCTGCTCAGGATCAATGCACCTGTGTTCAGCCACAGCCCCTTCGGAACGGCCAGAGTCGTCCAGTCGGCCCCCGCCATGCGCATGTAGTAAGCACTGATCAGCAGCGCAAACAGGGAGGTGGCGACCGCCAGAAACACGCCGAGACCGACTTTCACCGGCGGCAGGGACAAGGCGCCATCGCCGGGGACATCGTCGATCGTGCGCCGCTCTACCCAAGGGCTGACATTGATCGTTTGTCGGAACAACCACCATACGACGGTGGCCATGATCGCGACCATGACCAGCAATACTGTCGTCACGACGACTTTTCCTCCGGGTTTCCGGCTTTGCCAGCGGGCGGCTGGTTCTGCGGTATGAAGTCGGTATCCGTGCCCGGCACGCTGTAATCGTAGGCCCAGCGATAGACCACCGGCAAGGTCGCGCCGAAGTTGCCATGCGTCGGCGGGGTATGGGCGGTTTGCCACTCCAGCGTGGTGGCCTGCCAGGGGTTGTCACCGGATGGCTTGCCTTTGAAATAACTCCAGATCAGGTTAAACAAGAACACCAGTTGGACCGTGCCCACGATCAAAGTCGCGATGGTGATACCGGCGTTTAAGGACTGGGCTGATTCGGGGATGAAGTCCGTGCCTGAAACTGCATAATACCGGCGCGGCACGCCCAGAAAGCCCAAGTAATGCATCGGATAATAGATTGCATAGGTCCCGAGGAAGGTGACCCAGAAGTGGAATTTGCCCATGGTGTCGTTCATCATCCGCCCGGTAATCTTTGGATACCAATGGTAGATCGCTCCGAAAATGACCAGGATGGGCGACACGGCCATCACCATATGGAAATGGGCGACCACGAACATGGTATCGGAAAGCGGGAGATCCACGGTCACGTTGCCGAGGAACAAGCCCGTCAATCCGCCGTTGATAAATGTGAAGATAAAGCCGATGGCAAACAGCATGGGCACGGTAAAGTGGATATCACCCCGCCACAGCGTCAGCACCCAATTGTAGACCTTGAGCGCCGTGGGGACGGCGATGATCAGCGTGGTGGTGGCGAAAAAGAAGCCGAAGTACGGGTTCATCCCGCTGACGTACATGTGGTGCGCCCACACCACGAAACTGAGGCCGCCGATCGCCAGAATCGCCCACACCATCATCCGATAGCCGAAGATGTTTTTTCTTGCATGGACGGAAATAAGGTCGGAGACGATGCCGAAGGCCGGCAAGGCGACAATGTAGACCTCGGGATGCCCGAAAAACCAGAACAGATGCTGGAACAGCACCGGGCTACCGCCGTTGTGGTCGAGGTGCTTTCCCATCGAGACCAGGGCGGGCATGAAGAAACTCGTGCCCAGTGCCTGGTCCAGGGTCATCATGATAGCGCTCACGAACAGGGCGGGAAAGGCCAACAGCGCCAGGATGGTGGCCATGAAAATGCCCCATATCGTCAAGGGCAAACGCATCAGGGTCATCCCTCGTGTGCGCGCCTGCAGCACCGTCACCACATAGTTCAATCCACCCATGGTGAACCCAATGATGAAGAAAGCCAGGGAAACCAGCATCAAGATGAGCCCCCAATGCGCCCCCGGAGTGCCTTCGAGGATGGCCTGCGGCGGGTACAGGGTCCAGCCGGCGCCCGTGGATCCGCCGGGGACGAAGAAACTCGCCATCAGCAACAGCACGGCGAACAGATAGATCCAGTAACTCACCATGTTCACATAGGGGAAGACCATGTCGCGGGCGCCGATCATCAGCGGGATGAGGTAGTTGCCAAACCCCCCCAGGAATAGCGCGGTGAGCAGATAGACGACCATGATCATGCCGTGCATGGTCACGAACTGAAGGTAGTTGCTTGGATTGATAAAAGAAAAGGTGTGCGGGAAACCCAGTTGCAGCCGCATTAATCCCGACAACACCAGCGCCACCAGCCCCACCGCGATCGCCGTGATCGCGTACTGAACGCCTATGACTTTTGCGTCCTGACTCCAGATGTACTTCCCGATGAAAGTTTTCGGATGGTAGAGTTCCATCTCTTCGATTTCGGCGGCTGGGGCGAAAGCTGTTTCATCATGCGCAACATAACTCATTGATATTTCCTCTTCGCTGATTCTTGATTACACTCGCTCCGCGCGAGCCCCGTCACTTGAAGCTATTGATGTAGGCAACGAGGTCGTTGGTTGCCTTGTCATCGGCCAGGATGGCGGCCATGGACGCCATCTGCGGACCATACAGGTCCTTCGGATGGGCGCCGCGAATGCCCTGTTTGAAATTTTTCAACTGAGTGACCATATACCAATCACTCATGCCCGCCAGCCGGGGGCCGTTCGTTGCCTGGATGCCCCGCCCATCGGAACCGTGACAGCTTCCACAGGTTACGTATAGATCCCGGCCATTGGTGGTATCGGTCTTCAGCGTGGGCTGGGCGGGCTTATCCGGCAGCGTCTTGATATAAGCGACGACGTTATCCATGGCGGCGTCGTCCGCCAGCGTCGCAGCCATCGGTGCCATCTGTTTGCCATACACGTCTTTCTCGTGCGCACCCCGGGTACCGTGCTTGAAATAATTCAATTGCCGTTTCAGATACCAGTCTCCCTGCCCGCTCAGTTTCGGAGCATTCATCGCCAGGTTGCCCTCGCCCTGCATGCCATGACAGGCGCCGCACACGGCATAGAGCGGCTTGCCCGCATCGGCATCGCCGGCTACTTTAGCCAGGGATTGCGCGAACGTCGGGTAGCTGCTTAACCACTCCTGAAAAGCGCGTTCTTCGTCCACTACGACTTTGCCGCGCATGGTGAAATGTGCAGTGCCGCACAATTCTTCGCACAGGAGGTCGAATTTCCCGGTGCGCGTGGGCGTGAACCAGACGTAGGTGACCAAGCCCGGCACCAGATCCATCTTGACCCGGAACTGCGGCACAGCGAAGTCGTGCAGGACGTCCACCGAGCGGAGCAGCGCCTTGACCGGCTTGCCGACGGGGAGATGGACCTCCGGGCTCGATACCAGGACGTCGTCCCGTCCGAAGGGATCGTCCGGATTGATACCGAACGGATTCTTGTCGCTGATGTAGCGCGCATCGACGGTGCCCAGCACGCCGTCCTTGCCGGGGAAGCGGTAGCTCCAGTGCCACTGCTTGCCCACCGCCTCGAACACCGCCGCGTCTTTCGGAACCTCGACGAATTTCGCCCACACGAGCAAGCCGGGGGCCAACATGGAGACGATTCCCAGCGTGGTCAATCCGATCAGCCACCCCTCAAGCTTCTTGTTCTCGGGTTCGTAGTCCGCCCGGCTTCCCTTCCGGTGACGGTAGCGCACCACGCAATAGGCCATGAACAGATTGACGGCGACGAAGACGGATCCCGTGACCCAGAGCGTGATCGACATGGTATCGTCGATCGCGGTCCAATTGGAGGCGATCGGGGTGAAGTACCACGGGCTCAGTACGTGAAACAGGACGGAGCCAACGACCAACAAGACCAATACAATTGCTAAGACCATAGCGGCGGCCCCGGTTAATTGACAGAATTTCTCAGGCTATCCCGGTCGAACGGCATCGACCGGAATCCTCCCTTTTTTGCTGCGCTCGTCTCTTTTTTAACAGAGCTTCTTGCAGAACTCCCCGCCTGAGCGGGATTAATCACCGAACGGGGTACAGATGGGCGGCCATTGCTGCCAAGATGGTTCCAAAGGCATCATCGGCGCCCAATTACAAATACCTATCAATATTACGTGAGGCTCAGGAATAATGCAACGGCGGCGGCAGGCGCTGTTGCGAGCTCATGATCTGTCCGGTTCTGTAGCACGACATCTGTCCGGTTGTCATAGTGCCCTGAAGGGGGTGCGAAATGACGCCGACACAAGTGCTACAGGAGATACGGAAGATGAGATTCGAGGAAGCGTATGAGGGCTGGAGCGAAGGGCGGCTGACGCAGGCGGCAGCGGCGCAGATACTGGGGATGTGCGAGCGCAGTTTCCGACGGTATCTGTCGAGGTACGAGGCCGAGGGGCTGGAGGGCTTGCTTGACCGGCGGTTGGAGCATGTCTCGTACCGGAAGGCACCAGTCGATGAAGTGATGGCGCTGACCGAGCGGTATCGAAACTGGCACACCGGCTGGAACGTCAAACACTTTCACAGCTGGTACAAACGCGAAGGCGGCACGCGCGGCTACACCTGGGTCAAGATACGTCTGCAAGAAGCAAAGCTGGTGCCCAAAGCCGAGAAACGCGGCGCCCATCGCAAACGCCGGGAGCGTTCGGCGCTGCCGGGGATAATGATCCACCAAGATGGCAGCAATCATGAATGGGTGCCCAGGCAGAAGTGGGACTTGATCGTCACCATGGACGACGCCACCAGCGAGCACTACTCGATGTTCTTCGTCGAGGAGGAAGGCACGGTGAGTAGCTTTCGCGGCGTGCAGGATGTAATTGAGGCCCGGGGCCTATTCAGTTCGTTCTACAGTGACCGGGGAAGCCATTACTGGCACACCCCAGAAGCCGATGGGAAAGTCGACCGCAACAAACTCACCCAGTTTGGCCGCGCCATGAAGCAGCTGGGTATCGACATGATCCCGGCCTATTCACCCGAGGCCCGAGGCCGCTCGGAGCGCGCCTTTGGAACGCACCAAGGGCGCCTGCCGCAGGAGTTGGCGCTGGCGGGCATCACGAGCATGGCCCAAGCCAACCAGTACCTGGCCAAGGTCTATATGCTGGCGTTCAACGCCGAGTTTGCGCAGCCGGCGATGGAGCAAGGTTCGGCCTTTGTCCCCTGGATCGGCGGCGCTCTGGAAGACATCCTGTGTGAGCAGTTTGAGCGCACCGTCAGCGCCGACAACTGTGTGCGCTTCGAAGGGATGATCCTGCAGATTCCGGCCGATCAGCATCGCTGCCATTACGTCAAGGCGCGAGTGCGAGTGAATCGCTATGCCAGTGGGGCGATCGCGCTGTTTCACGGACCTCGCGGGTTGGCCTATTTCACCCCGGAGGGGAGGCCTATTACCGACAACATGCAACAGGCCGCCTGAGCCGTCCGCCAGGCGTGCCGTTGAGGGCGGAAATCGGCTCCGGGCTACGCCCTACGCCGCTTCCCGCCCTCAACAGAAAAAGCGGACAATTCATGTGCTACAGAACCGGACAAGTCTAAAAACCCGCGACACGGCGGCGGCAGGCGCTTCTGCTGGAATTGTGAATTGACCGAGCTCCGGCAAAACCGCTATAATTTTACCGTTTTGCAGCGAGGATAGCGGCGAGTGTGGCGAAAGTTCCGCCCGGCGATCGGGTTGCAAGTGCTGGCCACGGTAATCGCCGCATCGATCGCCGCCTGGTTTGCCGGTGTTCATGGCGTGGTTTCGGCGGCTCTGGGCGGCCTGATCGGCGTTGTCGCCGGGCTGGTGTTTGTGCTGCTTGCTGCGAGAACCGTAGAAAGCAAAGGAAGATCCGCAGGGGAGGTCCTCTTCGCCGCTCTCAAAGCCGAGGCGGCCAAACTTTTCCTGGCATTGGTGCTGCTCTGGCTTGTGCTGACGACCTATCAGGAAGTCGTCGTGGCCGGACTGCTAGGATCGTTTGTCGTATCGATCTTGATTTTCAGCATGGCGTTGTTTGCCGGCGACAAAGTTTAAAGGCTGTTTCGGAATTTCCGAAACAGCCCCTGACTTAGGGGAGCATGGGGCGATGCGACCCTAAGGTCGCGATCCCCCTTCAGGGGAAAGCCCTTTCGGGGGATCTCCCCTTAATTTTGTAATAAGCGCTTAACGCGCCTTTGGACATGGACGAATCGGGCTAGACAGAATGGCTGCCGAGCAAGAACTCACCGCAACAAGTTATATCCAGCACCATCTGAGCTTCAACGCCCAGCCCGTCGGGGACAACGCTTTCTGGACGCTGCACGTCGACTCGCTGGCGACCGGCGTGATCCTCGGCGTCGTTGCCACCGCCTTGATGTGGTGGGTGGTGCGCGGCGCGACCGCGGGCGTGCCGAATAAGCGCCAGGCCTTCGTCGAGTTGCTGTTCGGTTTTGTCGACGACCAGGTGAAGGGCATCTTCCACGGCAAACGTGATTTCGTCGCGCCTACCGCGCTAACCGTGTTCGTGTGGGTGCTGCTGATGAACGCGATGGACTTCCTGCCGGTCGACATCATGGCCTGGATTCTGACGCACGTGTTCCACCAGCATGAATTCCGCATTGTCCCCACGGCCGACGTCAACACCACCTTCGCCCTGTCGCTGTCGGTGTGGCTGCTGATGATTTATTTCTCCATCGCGGTCAAGGGTCTGGGCGGCTGGATCCACGAGTTGTTCTGCGCACCCTTCGGCTCGAACCCGCTGTTGTGGCCGTTCAACTTCCTGTTCAACCTGGTCGAGTACGTGTCTAAGCCGCTGTCGCACTCGCTGCGGCTGTACGGCAATATGTATGCGGGCGAGATAATTTTTCTGCTGTTGTGGTTGTGGGCCGCGACCAGCCTGAGCGGCGCGTTCTTCGGCGCCATCCTGGGCGTCGGCTGGTCGATATTCCACATCCTGATCGTGGTGCTGCAGGCGTACATATTTATGATGCTCACCATCGTGTACATCTCGATGGCACATGAGAGCCATTGATATGGTGAGCATCCAATTCGAGGGATTTACAAGGGGGCGCGCCCCCTTGTTCCCCGTAGGTATGATGCTCACCATCGTGTATATCTCGATGGCGCATGAGAGCCATTAAGCAAATCATTAGATTTTCCATTACCCCCTGCTAACACTTTATTTCGTTCAAGAAAGGACACTACGATGGATAAGATTCAAGCTTTGGCCATGATTCAGGCCTACACCGGCATCGGCATCGGCCTGATGGTCGGATTGGGTGCCATGGGTGCCTGCATCGGCGTGGCCATGATGTGCAGCCGCTTCCTCGAGGGCGCGGCGCGCCAGCCCGAGCTGATCCCGCAGCTGCAGGCCAAAGTGTTCCTGCTGCTCGGCCTGATCGACGCCTCGTTCATCATCGGCGTCGGCATTGCGATGCTGTTTGCGTTCGGCAACCCGCTGCTCGCCGTCATTCCTAAGTAATTTGACCGCACCGCCTGGTCCGGCCGTATCGGGCCAGGCTCGCTGGGGAATTCGAACATGAACATCAACTTGACATTGATCGCCCAGGCGGTTTCGTTCGCGGTTTTCATCCTGTTTACGGTCAAGTTCGTCTGGCCGCCGCTGATGAAAGCGATCGAAGAGCGGCAGAAGCAGATCGCCGACGGCCTGGCTGCCGGCGAACAGGGCAAACAGCAGCTGGAGACCTCCGGCAAGCTCGCGACCGAGGAACTGGTCAAGGCGCGCGCTCGCGCCGCCGAAATTATCGCCCACGCCGAAAAGCGCGGGCTGCAGATGATCGAGGAAGCCAAGAATTCGGCCAAGGCCGAGGGCGATCGGATGGTAGCCGGCGCCAAGTCCGAGATCCAGCAGGAAGTATCGAGCGCCAAGGAAGCGCTGCGCGAACAGGTGGCGGCCCTGGTGGTCAGCGGTGCCGAGAAAATCCTGCAGCGCGAAGTCAACGCCCAGGCTCACGCCGAACTGCTCAATCAGTTAAAAAGGGAGCTGTAAGCCGTTATGGCCGAGTCCGCTACCCTCGCGCGGCCCTACGCCGAGGCGGTATTCCGCCTGGCCGACGCCGGTGGCACGCTCACCGCCTGGTCGGGCACGCTGCGCACGCTGGCGCAGGTGGCGGCGCATTCGGACATGCAGGAATGCCTGGCCACGTACGACCTGACCGGCGCCCAACTGCAGGAGTTGTTCCTGTCGCTGTGCCAAGGCGAACTTTCGGCCGAGGCGAAGAATTTCGTCCAGCTCCTGATCGAATACGACCGTCTGACGCTGCTGCCGGAGATCTTCGGGCAGTTCGAGACGCTCAAGAACGAGCGCGAAGGCGTGGTCGACGCACAGATCACTACTGCCTTTGCCCTGGAGGACGCGCAGCTCGCCGGTCTGGTGGCCGATCTGGAAAAACGTTTCAAACGCAAGATCAATCCCCAGGTGAGCATCGACCGCGATCTTATCGGCGGGGTGCGCGTGGTGGTCGGCGACGAAGTCATCGACGGCTCGGTGCGCGGCAAGCTGAATGTCATGTCCGCGGGACTGCTCGCGAGCTGACCGCAGCGCGAAAAAAACTTAAGGTTCAGGAGATAGCATGCAACAGTTGAATCCATCCGAGATCAGCGAACTGATCAAGAGCAAGATCCAGAATCTTGCGCTGTCAGCCGATGTCCGCACTCAGGGCACGGTGGTGTCGGTGACCGACGGCATCTGCCGCATCCACGGGCTCTCGGACGTGATGGCGGGCGAGATGCTGGAATTCCCCAAGAATACCTTCGGCCTCGCGCTCAACCTCGAGCGCGACTCGGTCGGTGCGGTGGTGCTCGGACCCTACGAGCACATCTCGGAGGGCGACACGGTCAAGTGCACCGGCCGCATTCTCGATGTGCCGGTCGGCCCGGAACTCATAGGTCGCGTGGTCAACTCGCTCGGCCAGCCGATCGACGGCAAGGGCCCGGTCAACGCCAAGATGACGGACGTAATCGAAAAAGTGGCGCCGGGTGTGATCGAGCGCATATCGGTGTCTCAGCCGGTACAGACCGGCCTGAAGTCCATCGACTCCATGGTGCCGATCGGCCGCGGCCAGCGCGAACTGATCATCGGCGACCGCCAGACCGGCAAGACCGCGGTGGCGATCGACACCATCATCAACCAGAAGGGCAAAGACCTGATCTGCGTTTACGTCGCGATCGGGCAGAAAGCCTCCTCGGTGGTCAACGTGGTGCGCAGGCTCGAAGAGCACGGCGCCATGGCCTACACCATCGTGGTCGCGGCCACCGCGTCGGAATCCGCGGCGATGCAGTACATCGCGCCCTACTCCGGTTGCACCATGGGCGAATATTTCCGCGACCGCGGCCAGGACGCGCTGATCATTTACGACGACCTGACCAAGCAGGCGTGGGCCTATCGCCAGGTGTCGCTGCTCTTGCGCCGCCCGCCGGGCCGTGAAGCCTATCCCGGCGACGTGTTCTATCTGCATTCGCGCCTGCTCGAGCGCGCCGCGCGCGTGAACGTGGCGTACGTGGAAAAATTCACCAAGGGCGCAGTCAAAGGCAAGACCGGTTCGCTCACTGCGTTGCCGATAATCGAAACCCAGGCCGGCGACGTCACAGCCTTCGTGCCGACTAACGTGATCTCGATCACCGACGGACAGATTTTCCTCGAGACCGACCTGTTCAACGCCGGCATCCGGCCCGCGATCAACGCCGGCATTTCGGTGTCGCGCGTCGGCGGCGCGGCACAGACCAAAGTGATCAAGAAACTGGGTGGCGGCGTGCGCCTGTCTCTGGCGCAGTACCGCGAGCTCGCGGCCTTCGCCCAGTTTGCCTCCGACCTGGACGAGGCCACCAGAAAGCAATTGGAGCGCGGGCGCCTGGTGACCGAACTGATGAAGCAGCCGCAGTACGAGCCGCAGCAGGTTTGGGAAATGGCCTTGACGCTCTTCGCGGTGAACAACAGCTATTTCGACGACATCGACACGAACAAGGCGCTGGCGGCCGAACGCGCCCTGCGCGCCTACTGCAAGGACAAGTACGCCGCGCTGGTTGACCGGATCGAGAGCACCAAGGACCTGACCAAGGAAGACGAAGCCACGCTGCACGAGGCGGTAAAGGACTTCAAGAAGAACGGAACGTACTGACCGAATTCTCCCTCACCCCGGTCCTCTCCCTCAAGGGAGGGGGAAAAAGCCAAAAGAGACAGGCAATGGCAGGTTCAAAGGAAATCAAGACCAAGATCAAGAGCGTGCAAAACAC
>Ga0315281_10013326_pt1 | contig 11131 bp, 14 predicted proteins | sample YL17G07_0_MG_FD_204540 | JGI IMG/M metagenome (GOLD analysis project Ga0315281, IMG submission 204540) | Sediment microbial communities from Yellowstone Lake, YNP, Wyoming, USA - YL17G07_0 | ecosystem: Environmental > Aquatic > Freshwater > Lake > Sediment | place: USA: Wyoming | collected... | reverse complement strand
GTCTGCGTAGATGCGCCAATCGCGCACTGCATTCGCATTGGCGAGCGTATTGCGTGCGACCGTCGAACGAATCCCGAGGTGGTACAGCTTCGAGCGCTGGGCGCGCAGACACGCCTCGATGTCGCGCAGGCTTTCCCGAAAGGTCAGTTGCGCGAACGCCATGCACAGGAACTGATCCAGGCACGAAAACGACTTCACCTTCCGCTCGCCCGCATAGCGAACCACGATTCGTCGAAACGTGTGCAGCGGCAGATACACCATGATTTGCGCAAACACCAGCTTTCCCGCATACATGATGTGCTCCCACGATAGACCTCATCGCAGGGTCGCAAACCGTCCATTTACGGTTCAAGTCGGTGACAGACAAAATCATGGAAAACTCTTGGCGGTTCATCCGGTTACGCGCGCATCCCCAGAAAACGTTGGGACACTTCTGATTTGGATACTGCAACGCAGTCGTTGGCGAATGACCCAAATTGGCCGTGAGCGACCTTTCGAGGCCCGCGTTCATCTGACATTGTCTGTCCGATTAAGTACCAACTACTACCGGTCAACTCCCCAACCTCTTTCCCTGAGCCTCACCCACTGAGAGGGGAATACACGGTAAATTTGTTCTCGGTAGAACCCTTTATTGGGACGCACTTCGCGAGGCACGGCTATCACAGGTACGCCTTGATGATGGCGAGCGCGAGAAACGCCGCGTCTGTTTTCTCATAACGGACGGTGACCCGCCTGTGTTCCTTGATCCTGCCGAAGAACATCTCGATCTTTCTGCGACGTGTCTAGCCCGCATTATTCACGACTGATGGTCAGAGGGGGCAGTGGTCGCCATTCTGGATAAGCCGGCGACTCCTCTGCCTCTGTCGCGGTCGCTGACAGCAGCGGCGGGGCCCCACGTTCTCGGGTGGGAGTGGTCGCATCGGCTTCAGCACGTTGACGAAGGCCTCCAGGACGAGCACGACGGGCCGACGAATCCGCACACGGCCTGTTATGTTGGAGACGAGAACAACCCAGATTCTTCATCAATGACTCCAACACATGAGGAGTGGTGATGGCTGAGGTCGAAGTATGGATAACCTCATTCACTCACTCCTCACACTCGAATGAAGACGTCGCTCGTTCTTTCTCAGCCACGACGAGGCCCCCGCTTCTTCGCCTTGGGTTCTTTCACCGTCGGGCGTTTCGCCGCACTCTTCTTCTTGTTCTTTGGTGTCGCGACTTTTGCCGCGACATCGTCCCCCCTCCTGCCCGCGTCAACGTCGATTCCGAAGATGCCCGAGAGATCCGCCGACTTGAGGACCTTCTCCGACTTCGCGATACGTACAAGAGCCGGCGCGGAGCCGACTGCCGTGATCAACTCGGAATGCTCGACGTTGCGGAGCTGAAACAAGAGATCAGGCCTCTCATCCAGACGAGCACCAACACCATACAGAACCGCGGCGACATGCTTGCACATCACGGCGCCATCCGGGCACGAGCACTCCATCGACATGTGTTTCGGCGCGGGGAACAGCCCACGTTCCTGGCTGGTGATGATCTCCATGACTCCCCGCGAGAACTTGCCCTGAAGTAATTCGACAAGCGAATCAATCTGACCGGCGCACTGGCTGATAATGGCTTTCCAGCGAGGTGGCTCCAGCGCGCGAATCGCGATTTTTACCGTATAGATCAATGATCCGCTCACCATCGCGACGATTTCGCCCTTGGCGATGTGAAGATCAATGACGGAGCCGTTTCTCACGTAGGTGCGCCCCCGTGGCAAACGATTGGAAAAGTCGCTATAGGCTTCGAGGTTATCGCACCACGCCTTGCCCCAAAATGTCCGTGCGATGATGCGTCCCTCAATGTGCACGGGGCTGATCGTCTGGCCCTTCTTTTGAAGGGCTGCGACTTTCTTTGCCGCCCTGTGCCGACGAGCCGCGACGGAGATATAGGGTGCCCATCCGCCGTCATATCCATCGTATCGGGCCATACCCGACTCCCTCCCCATTCTGTATTTGGTGGTCAAGATTCCTCCGTGGCCGCGCGAATGTCAAGTGCCACGAGCTTGAGCAGATCGGGGGTGGAGAGTTCGGTGAGGAGGGCCTCGTGGCTCCCCTCCAGCACCTCGTGTGCCATGCGTTGTTTTGAAGACATCATCTCGTCAATTTTCTCTTCGATCGTGCCTCGGCAGATGAATTTATGGACCAGGACATTCTGCTTCTGCCCGATACGGTACGCGCGGTCAGTGGCCTGGTTTTCGACCGCCGGATTCCACCAGCGGTCAAAGTGAATGACGTGACGCGCTGCGGTGAGATTGAGGCCGGTCCCCCCCGCTTTCAGCGAGAGGACGAAAAACGGCGCGCCACGTTCATCGTGAAAGGCGTCGACCAGCTCGTTGCGGTGTTTGACGGCTGTCCCGCCATGAAGCACGAGGCCCGGGCGCCCAAAGACCTCTGCGAGGAACCGCCCGAGGGGGCCTGTCATCTCACGAAACTGGGTAAAGACGAGCACCTTTTCCTGTTTTGCGGCGATCTCCTCGACGATTTCACGGAGACGTGCGAATTTTCCGCTGTCGGCGGGCTGATAGCGATGATCGGCCAGCCATTGCGATGGATGGTTGCAAATCTGTTTGAAGCGCATGAGATACGCCAGCACGATGCCCCGGCGTTGGATGCCATCGACGGTCTCGATCGTCCGTGCCAGTTCCTCGACCGATTGCTGATAGAGCGCGGCCTGGGTTTTCGAGAGTGCACAGTAGGCCGAGAGTTCGGTCTTGTCAGGCAGATCGCGGATAATGCGCGTGTCGGTTTTGAGCCGTCTCAACAGATACGGGCGAACGAGATTGCGAAGCGCGGCATAGCGCCCGTGAGACGCATCCTTTTCCGCACCCTTCACGAACCGTTCGAAGTCCTTTCCGGTGCCCAGCAGTCCTGGGGCGAGGAAGTCATAGAGCGACCAGAGGTCTGAAAAACGGTTTTCAACCGGCGTGCCTGTCAAGGCGAGGCGGTGACGTCCTTTGAGCGCCTTTACGGCCCGGGCCTGCTTGGAGCCGGAATTTTTTATAGCCTGTGCTTCGTCGATCACGATGCAGGTCCAGGTGGTCTCGGCCAGCCAGGGCAGGCGCCCGAGATACCCGTAGGTCGTGATGATGACATCCGTGGACGTGAGCGCCTCGGCGGTGGGCGGGTCAAACTCGCGTGATGCCGTCGCAGGAGCAGACGGATGCGCAATATGGTAACGAAGACTCGGCGCGAACCGGTCAATCTCGGACTTCCAGTTGCCGAGGAGCGACGCCGGCACCACGAGGAGGCTGGGCGGGGCCTCCTTTGCCCCGTCACGTTTGAGCAGGAGAAACAGCGCAATGACTTGGATCGTCTTCCCCAATCCCATGTCATCGGCCAGACACCCACCGAGTCCCAGGCGATTGAGGAACCAGAGCCATCGTACGCCGGTCTGTTGATAGGGGCGAAGCGTGGCGTGGAGCAAGTTGCCGGGATCAGCTGGGCTCTTCAATTTTCCATCGGGGTCTTTGAGTTGCTCCAGGAGCGTGGAGAGTGCGTCCCCCGCAGTAACCTGCGCCCAGTCCGAGGCGCCACCGGGTCTACCGTCGGCTGCGTCGCCATCGCCCATTCCCCCCATCGCTGCGCCTGAGAGCAGCCGCATGCCTTCGATGAACGAGATCCCCCCATCGGCTGCCGCCCGTTCGACAGACTTCCAATGTTCGAGTACTTCCGTGAGCTTTGCCGGGTCAATCTCGACCCATTTCCCACGAATAAGCGCAAGCCCGGAGGTCGCTGAAAGGATGTGCCTCCGCTCGTTGTCGGTGAGCACCTCACCATCGAGCGTAAGGTTCACTGAAAATTTGAGCAGGGACGCCATCCCCAACCTCGACGTCTTCTCCCCGCCCACGGTGACGGAGACTGTCGGGCGTGGCGGCGTCTTGGCCTTCCACCAATCAGGCACGCGAACGATCACGCCTGAGGATTCAAAAATGGGAATATCGCGCAGGAAGGTGAGCGCCTCGTGCGGCGTCCACGCCAGAGGATGGAAAATCTCGCCGGACTCGACGAGCGCCTTCAGAAACGGACTGGCCTGAGTCCCTTTTTGTACCGGGAGAAGAAGTTGAAGAAGTTGCGCCTTATTCTTATCGTCCGCGTATTCCTGCAGCGCTTTCCCCAGTGGTAGATGCTGCGCCTTGCCCTTGGCCGAAAGCCGATGGCTGTAGGTGGCAAGAAATGCGAACGGGGCTTCCTCGTTTCCCTTGTTTTCAGCAAGGTGAAAGCACACGCGCCCGACGAGATTCCAAGCGCTACCCTGGCTCACAAAAAAGTCCTGCACACTGCCCGACGTGTTGCGCACCGCATCGTGAACCGCGAGATGCAGCACGTCCCAGAGGCCAGCCAACACGTGCGTAGTGAGATACTCGCCCCCCACCATAGGCGGGGCGACAGCCGCATGTGCAGACAGTGCCTCCCGTGGCGGGGGTAACGAAATGGCTTCCTTGGCGGCTGTCTCGGCCAGGCCAGGAAGTGCGCAGAGACGAGAAAAATACACCTTCGCGAAGTCGCGCCAGTACGCGAGATCGGGTGGCAGTGGCGTGGCTAACTCAAAGAGCCCGAGTTGCATCAGGCCCTCGCCGCATCGCTTTGCGAAGGCGGCCTGTATCCGTTCAGCTATGGGCGCGGCTGGTGGTGCGGGCAGGAGATAGAGCCCACCCTGCGGCGATAACGCGATGGTGCAGCCCCCTGGTGTCATTCGAGCAGCCGTGCGCGTGTCACCGCGTGGGATGGTCTACGTGGGTGTGGGCACCGAGCACGAATACCGTTCCAGGCATTCCCTGGTTCGACGGCGTCCATGAGAGCCTGGAGATCCGTCGAAGTGCTCCCCCGCTCATCGTTAGGCTCCCACGACTCCCTTCGTTCAGCGAGCAAGGCGCTGCAGTTGGCGGCGAGGCACCCGCACTCAAGAATCCAGCGATAGGCCTCGCACACACCGGTAACCATTTCACGCTCTTGGAATCGAACGTTCAAGAGCCCCTCTTGGGCACGAGTTTCAGACTGCGTATTCTGCTCAAACCGGCCACCGATTCTGCTCCAAAGCAGCCACTCACAATGCTGCAAACCAGCCGTCCAAACTGCCCAAGGCGAACTGGGGCGTTCGAGTCTTGATTGACTCCCCGTTGCCATCCTTGAGGAGTCTGGAGAACGCATGACCGGTTACCACGACAACCCGACTGCTGATTGATGCAGGCTCTCGACTTCCGTTCGAGCCGGGTCGTCACAAATACCCGCGTGCGAAACCCACGCGGGTGTTTGCCCGCACCCTAACCCTTTGAACAGTGACGCAGGCCATCACGGGAAGGCAGCTATGATTCATCTGTAGCTGCCATAGACTTCAAGCGATAGCCAGCGTCACATGCCCGACAGGATTGGAAGCCGGCCTTACCTTGATTTCGATGTCGTAGCCGAGCCGATTCAGACAATCCATCAGTTTGCGTTCGGACAGATTGGAGAAGTCGCCACGTATCATGTCGGATACCTTAGGTTGGGTGATCCCCATACGCGTTGCTGCTTCTTGCTGGGTAAGCCCGTGCTGGCGCATCGCTTTCCTGATCTCGATCACCAACCCGGACTTGATCTTGAGCTTGTCGGCACCCGGCAGGCCCAAGTCGGCAAAGACATTGCCAGAACTGCGTTGCACCTCGATACCATTAATGACTCGTTTTTTCATTTCGTCGATCCTTTGCAAGCGCCTCGGCCACTTTCAGCCTGGCACGGATAATGGCTCTATCCTCTTTCGGCGTTGCGATTCCCCTCATGTTCTTTTTTGGAAAGCCATGCAGAACAAAGACAGCTTCTTCGAACTTCACGGTATACACGGCACGATAGGTGCCACGCCTATCGTGTTCACCCACCTCAAGCACTCCGGCGCTGCCAACGCCCTTGAGCACCTTCGCCGCATCATGTTGATCACCGGCCTGAGCAAGGAAACGCGCGTAACCGAAGAACCGCCTTATATCGGCAGGTCACGCCATCAGGCCTTTAAGGCTACGGCTTATCCCTTCGAGCGGCCTTTCGCTGATAGCCACATTTTGATCATACATGAACAGGTATATTCCGCAAGTACCATTGATGCTTCATTGATGCTTCAGACCCACGATGTGTCCGCCGCAAATCACACATCGTCCCTGGCTCGATGGAACCAACACATTCGCCTCGCGGGTTGACTCCAAACAATCTCATCGTGGACTCGACGAAATGGCACAGGCCCCGTGCCGACAACCCGTTGTGATCGTTGGAGTCAACCCAAGTGGAACAGCGGCATGTATCCGTGAAGGGCTCCGCGCAGGGCGACACCGACAAGACGGTTGTCGCTTATGGCGCGCAGATGATCTCTTGCAGGCTGGCCGGCGCCAACTGCTTGAAGTCCCTGAGATTGAATGTGTAGATCCGTTCGACCGCACATCGCGTCGTATATTTTCGCACCACTCCATCCGCCGCTGGCCATCGTGGTCAGTGCCTCCAGATAGTCCTCTGGGCCAAGGGTGACGACCTCAAAGTGCGGCAGAATGTTCTCGGTGACGATACGCGCCGCTTCAACAGGATGTATACGCGGCCGCACTGGCAGGCGCGTCAGTACAGCATACACTTCCGCGATCGAATGCAGGGCCATAAATCCCTTGTCCTGCCCCACTGCGACGCGCAGCAGCGCAGGCCTAGCTTGTGCATAGTGCGGATGGCTGTGCTCGGAAGCGGCCACCAGCACGGTGGTGTCGAAGAAAATATCCACAGCGCTAGGCTTTCAATACGGATTCAATCCGCTCCTCGCGCACGGCCTCCAGGATACGCTCCCAATTTGTCCCAGGTTCCGCGCGGCCCTGATGGACCCACAGCCCATCGACCTTGACCAGGGAAGGGCGCTGTTCGACCCGCTTGAGAAGCACACCATCCGGCTGCTCAAGCACCTCAAGCTCCGTATCCGGCTTAAACCCTAACTGCTCTCTGAGAGGTTTAGGAATAACAATCCGTCCAGCTTTATCGATTTTTACTTCCATGCCACTTTTAATACCATATCCCATTATATATGGCAACCCATAACGTGAAGCGGTAGTGCGCCGAACGATGTGAGCGTTGTCGTAGAACTCCAGACAGGCAGCAGAAGGGTCGTGAACGAAGGCGGCGATGGTCGTAGCGTGCTCGCGAAGCCGCTTCTCGATAGACGCAGGAAGCGGATTGCCGCCGCGCAGCCCGATGACTTGAGGCGGAGGATCGCACAGCGTCGCCATGCCGACAACGTCCGAGTCCTGCGTAACGCGTGTGACGCCCTGGCGTTGGGCCTATTGGCAAAGGGCCTGACCCTCGACTGCTCCGAGACCGAGCAGCCGACCCTGACTCGAGTCGGGAAACAGGTCGACCAGACGTTGACAGAGGGTGAACCTGAGGTTCTAGTCAAACACCCGCGTCATGGTGCGGCAGTCATCAGCCGACGTTCACGTACCGGTCAGCGGCGTAGGCCAGGCACACGCGAAGATCATCTTCGGTGAGTTCGGAGAAATCGCTCAGAATGTGTTCGTGGGTCATACCGGACGCCAGCCAGCCCAGCACATCGGCAACGGTGCTGCGCATGCGACGAATACAGGAACGTCCACTGCGTTTGCCGGATTCGATGGTGATGATGTTTGTATAGTCCATGCTCCCTCCTACCTGAATATAATCGGCACGGTGTTGAGCTGTCGATCGCACAGCATCTGACCACTGTTTATAGCCCGTGATCTGTCCGGTTGAGGGGGTACCCTCGTCGGAGGAGGAATCTGGGTATCCATCTACACGGACAGATTCTCGACGTCCTACGCGGCCACACTGGGTGCTCCGAATCCCCGCTACACGAACCCTCCGAGCTGATCAATGCCGACACGCACCCACTCCCCCGTGGGCGTCGTCCCGGCGTACCGCCGCCGCCGCACCGCAGCAGCAGGTCCGCCGTTTTGATGGCCATCCCTACCGCATCCGCGACCGCTCGCGGGGTCTTCCCATTACCCAACAATGTCAGTCCCTGCGCCTCTCGCCTCCTCCACGTCAGCTGTGCCATGTCCCCTCCTCCACCGGTGAACTCGCGAGATCGTGCGTTCGCTTCCGCAGCCCACGGCGAGCGAACGGCACACGGCCTCGCCAGCCAGGCCTGCCCCGCGGCGGGACGGGCTGGCCCCACACACGCGTGCGCCGAGATTCAGTTGGTGCCCCGTCAGGCAAAATCACGAAGCGACTGTGGTGGGCGATCAGCGTGAGTGGAGCTAGTCCATCATTTGTCCGCTTTGTGTCGCGTGTGTAATCTGTCCGGTGTCGGGTGCGCCCTCTAGGAGGGTCACGATGCCACGGGCGAGGATCCTATAGGACGTGAGAACGATGCGGGTCAAGGAGCTGTAGGAGCGGCGACAACGACGGACACTCACGATGGCGGAGGCCGTGAAGATGTGAGGGGTCACCGAACGAACATGTCGCCGCGGGAGTGGACGCGATGACACCGAGGGGGCCGAAGGGGTGCAGGATCGGCGGATCAGCCAGCGCTCGGCCCGCCCATGTCAACGGCGATTCGCCATGACAGTATTCACCCTGAGCTGTTGGGCGTCGCCCCTCTAGTCTGGGAGGAGGCCGCACGACGCGCGCGCGCACGGATGGATGAATCGTCGGGCGTGGCCTAATTTGACCGGCCTAGCGACGACGCAGCCGCGGCTGACCACGCCGTGGATCCTGGAGCTGGATGCGACGGTGCGGGGCCTCTATGGCAAGCAGGAAGGGGCGGTGGTGGGCTATCACCCAAAGAAGCCAGGGCGACCGTCGGTGCTGTCCTAATGAGGACACTCGTCACTGAGATCAGGACACGTCCACCAAGATGACGACAGCAACCCGACCGTCGCACAGCGATCCCCACGCGTGGAGGGCGAACACGCGGCTGAATTGCGACCGTGCTGCCGGGGAACGAGACCGCACCGCATGCACAGCATGCCGGGGATCTGGGCCTGGCTGGACCGTTACGGGCGGACGTCTGGCGGCAGGCGGTGCAGAAGCGCATCGAACACCTCGCGAGCAAGCGCCAACGCTCCTCTGGCCTCTTCCTCGGTGGGTTCTTCAGGGTTGCCAGGATATCGAAATCTCCAGGCGTACTCGGTGAGTTCCGCCGCTCGCCTGAGCAAGGGCTCACGTGTCGGATTGATCGCGGCGCACGCCTCCCCGATTTCGACAAGATTATGGATCTTGCGATAGACCCGTCCATGCCAGGTCAGAAACCCCTTCATCACCTTTTCAGCGGCCTGCTGTGCGTGGAATACGATATCGGAGGTTAACGGGGGACCGCACCCAATTCGAACGTTCCAGCGCGCATGTCGTTCCCGGCCTTCGAGAGCCAGGCACGGGTCTCTTCGACGAGGGCCGGATCATGCGGCATGGAGCAGTTTGCCTTCCCGCATGACACTAGCGGGTAATGACGAGGCCAGGTGCACTCGCGAATCGAAGGCGCTCCTGGTCCAGACCAACACGTCGGCAGCCGTACCCGTTCCCCATAGGACCCGATACGCCAATGTGCTCCGCTTCCGTTCTGGTGGGGCGTGGTCTGGCACCACGAGAAGCAAATCGTAATCGCTATCTGGGCCGGCATCACCACGGGCACGCGAGCCAAACAGAAAGATCTGTTCCGGTTCATAGGCCGCGACTAAGACACGAATAATCCGCCCCAGCGCTGGGTCTGACGTGGTCCTGTCTACGCGCATCTCCATACCGCGTCCCTCGGGACTCCAGAAAAGATTCCAGCCTCAGCGTTTCTATGACTCTAAGTCATTTCACCGGCATCGTCAACGCAGAGCCTCTTCCCTGTCACGATTCCGTCAAAGTCGCTTACGGTGCTCTCAAGCACGGGAGTCTGACCGTCTGCCGTCGGTAGACACGCGGCGGTCTGCGTGGGCGTGGACCGTAGGACCGCGGGCGCGAACAACGTGGAGCAGGCCATGGCCTCCCGCGCCGCGGGGTCACGCGGCGATCGGCGTGGGGGGATGGCACTCGGGGCTCGAGGACTACAAGCAGAACAGCGTGAGGACCTTGTGCGCCTGCGCCGCCAAGTCCCGCAACGCGGCCTTGATGTTGGAGACCTGAAACAAGCGCAGCAGGCTGATGGCGAAGTTGCGGGGACAGGCCAGCACGCGCCCCGTACGCATCCGGCAGCGATCCTCGTCATACGCCCTGTCACGCACATGGTGCAGGCGATTCTCGATCCCCCAATGTCCCCGGTTCCACGCCAGGAGCGGTGCGGGACTGGCCTCGGCGCAGCTCAGGCTGCTGATCAGATAGACCCGCTCAAGGGTGGTCGTGGCCTCCGGATATGGAAAATTTCGCGCTCCACGCACGCGACCTGGGCCGCATACCCTATTAGCTGATCAATTCATGGATCCGCACGCCCAACACAGACCCTGACCCTGATGGCCCGCTCGCATGGGGGTGCGCCAGCATCATCTCAAGGCTGCCGCGGATCTCAATGGCATCGCCTTGCTCAAGGCACACATATCGCTCCGCCTCGATCCCCGTCGCGATACACTGCACGTGGTACTCGATCGGCTCCAGAACTCCAGTGTGGTTGAGAACGGTGTCGCGCACCAGCAGAGGAAAGGAGAGCGCGAGCGTGGCCTCGGGCGACACCACCTGCAACGACGGACTGGCGACGACCAGTCCCGTCATCATGCCGCTGTTGATATCAATGACCTGGTCATGGCTGTCCATCAGCACCTCCTGTGGTTAGGAGACGTGAGTGGGATGGCTCGCACGGATCGGACGCGCGTCTGCGCGCGTGCCCGGACTCAGGCCCCATGGACAGATGCCGAGGCCAGGATCGGTGCCGTCCCACGTCACGCCCGACGCAGACGGAGGCGTGTTCCGCTGGTCGCACCGGCACGCGCGTGGCAACCTATCGCTCCACCGAGTTCAGCAACGCTGTATCGGGTGGCATGCACGGACGAAGCCCCTGCACGGCCACCCTCTCAACATGCCAAGAGCCGGAGTGTCTGGCGTCAATGAGAGGTGAGACACCGCGCCCCGCACTGCTCATGGTCGCGGAACGATAAAAGCGTTTGGCTTGCTCGGTCAGCGCATGCACCAGCAGTGCCGTC
>Ga0315281_10013324_pt1 | contig 11132 bp, 7 predicted proteins | sample YL17G07_0_MG_FD_204540 | JGI IMG/M metagenome (GOLD analysis project Ga0315281, IMG submission 204540) | Sediment microbial communities from Yellowstone Lake, YNP, Wyoming, USA - YL17G07_0 | ecosystem: Environmental > Aquatic > Freshwater > Lake > Sediment | place: USA: Wyoming | collected... | reverse complement strand
CGGTCGATCTCGGCGATGGCGATTCCCGGCGCCTTGTCGAGCCTGGCCAGCACTTCGCCCCAGGGATCGACGATCATCGAGTTGCCGTAGGTCTCGCGCCCGTTCTGGTGGCGGCCGCCCTGCGCCGGCGCCACCGCGTAGCAGAGGTTTTCGATGGCGCGCGCGCGGATCAGGATTTCCCAGTGGGCGCGTCCGGTGGTTTCGGTAAACGCCGACGGGATCATCAGCAGGTCGACTTCGCCCATCGCGCGATAGAGTTCCGGAAAGCGCAGGTCGTAGCAAACCGACAAACCGATGCGGCCGAACGGCGAGTCGATGGCGACCACCGCGGAACCCGCCTCGAGCGAGCGGCCCTCGTCGTAGCGTTCGGTTGCGGTCTCGAAGCCGAACAGGTGGATCTTGTCGTAGCGCGCGACGCAGTTGCCGGCATCGTCGAACACCAGCGACGCGTTCCTCACTTTTTCCGCAATCCCGCAGGCGAGCGGCAGTGTGCCGCCGACGATCCAGACTTTCTCGCGCGCCGCCGTCGCCGCCAGGAAATCCTGGATCGGCCCGCCGCCGAAATTCTCCCTGACCTCCACTTTGTCGCGGTCGCGGAGCCCCATCAGGCAAAAATACTCGGGGAGCGCGACCAGCTTCGCGCCCTGCTGCGCGGCCTCCGCGATGAGCCGGCCCGCCGCCTCGAGGTTGTCCGCCACGCGCGGCGTTGCGGTCACCTGGATCGCGGCGACACGATATTTCATCAGGCTGCCGGCAACGGGCGCGGTCATGGCCTGGCCGGCGCGTTGGGCGGGCTGGCCGCGTTGGTGTCCGCCGGCTGCTGACCGCCCAGTTTCTCGACCTTGGGATCGTCCCAGGTACCGGTAACACCGTACTCGAAGGCGAGCATCTGCGACAATGGATCCTTCAGAATTTTCTGCGCGACCAGCGTGGCCAGGCCGACAATCGGATTGATCAGCAGGGCGCCCGCGAGCGACACGCCTTCGCCGATGGTCGGCAGCACCCTGATTCGCAGATTCTGCGTTTCGCTCACCAGGTTCGCGCTGCCGCCGATCTCGACTTTGGCCGACGGCCCGTCGATCTTGAGATCGGAGGTCGTCATCATGCCGCGCGCAATGTCGACGTTTCCGGTGATCTGGTCGAAGGCGAAGCCGTCCGAAAAAATGTCGCGGAAGTCGAGCGTGATGCGGCGTGGAATCGCCTGCAGCGAGAGAATGCCGAGCAGTTTGCCGATGCCCGGCTCGATCTTGGAAAACTGTCCCTGCTTGGCGTCAAGCTTCAGATTGCCGGTGAGACTGGGGTAATCGATGCTCTGCGGGTTGCCCACCCACGCCAGCTTGCCATCGAGCGTCGCCTGCCCGCGCCGCATGCTGCCTGGGAATCCGAGACGCTCGAGCAGCTTGCCGATATCGGACGATTCAAGATGGAGATTCAGGCTGATGCGCGGCTGGATCGCGTAGTTCTGCCAGACGCCGTCCGCCTGCAGGCCGCCGTCGGGACTCGACAGCACCAATTTCTCGATGTTCCAGTCGCGGCCCAGGTTTGCCGCAGCAAGTTCGAGGCGGCCGAGGTTCTTGTCGCGCACGATGAAACTGTCGGCGACGAGGTTGAGTTCCGGGATCTCGGCGGCGCGCTTCGGCTCGCGGGAGGGCAGCGCCGGGGAAGGGGGCCGCCCCTGGGCCTGCGCCGCCGCCTGCGCCAGCGCGTAGGGCGACGCCTCCGGCAGGGTGAATTGCTTCATGCGCGCAACGATGCGGCCTTGCCCTCGCGGCTGCCAATCGATGTCGCCTTCCATTTCGCGGGACTTGATGTTCGAACGCCAGGTCCCATCCTGCAGCATCGAATGAAAAACGACGTCGTTGATCCTCCGGCCGAGCGCATCGAACGCACCGAGCTTGAGGTCGACGCGGATGCCGTCGATACCGGTGCTCCCGCCATTGAGCAGCGACGCCTCGCGCCACTGGTCCACATCCAAGGTGGCCAGGCTGCCGACGACCGTCATGCCGCGCGCCGGCAGTTGCGCCGGTTCGTTCAGGCCGGCACCCGCCCGCAGAATTTCGGTGCCGCCCCTGCCGACACGCGCAACCCATTGCGCCGACAATACCTTGCCCAGCGTGAGTTGCCAGGTTTCCTGCCGTTGCGGGATGCCGTCGCGCGGGGTGGTCTCCACCGGCGCCAGATGGCGTTCGATGCGCAGCGGCATCGGTTCGCCCGCAGCTTTCCGCAACGGCTCGGGAAGGTCCGACGCGATGTCGGTAAGCGGGGAATCGAAGGCGATGTCCACGGCACGCCTGCGTATCGTGATCGAGGTTTTCCACGGCGTGCTTCCCGAGAGTTTTTTCAGCCACGGCAGGTCGAGCGCGCTCTGCAGGTTCTGCATATTGGCGGTGCCCTGGCCGAGGACGGTGATGCCGGAGTCGGCGCGCGTGGCCACGCCGAGAGTGGCCGGGCCGCCGAGAAACATGCCCGTCAGAGCGCGCGCGTTGACGCCGCTCTCGGTGAAGTCGACGCGACCATTCAACTGCGAAATCGGCGGCAGCGACGGGTCCGCCAGCAGCTGGTTGGAGATGAACTGGAAGCTGCCGGCGACCCTGGGTTTCGATCCTGGCGGCAATGGCAGGGCGATCTTCAGCTGGAGCTTGCCGTCCCCGACCGCGCGCATGTCGTGGGTGAATTCATCGGCCAGGGCGGCGACCGGGCTCGCTTCGATGAAACGCAGAAACTCGGAGGTCGGCCCCTCTGCACTGCCGGCGATGTTGAGCACCTTCTCCGCCGGATTGAGAAGGTCGGGTATCTCCACGCGGGTACGCCCGACCCGGGTGCCGAGAACGCTTGCCCTGGCCGCCGTGATATCCATGCGCCTGCCGTGAAACGCGACCTCGGCCGAAATGTTGTCGATCGGCGGCCAGTTGTCCGCGTAGTCGAGCTTGCCGCCCTGCGCGATCGCAACCACCTGGAAGATGCCATCCTTGTCATCGGGGAACGGGAAGCGGGAAAGGTCGCCCTTCAGCCGGAACCGCACGTCCTTCGAGGTGCCCGCGACGAGCGCACGCTCCAGCCAGGCCCGCGTCGCCTCGCGCACCACCAGCGGCATGTAGCGCGGCACGCGCGGCGCGCTCGCGCGGGTCAGCTGCGCGGTCAGGTCGACGATTCCAGGGCCGCCGGCGACGGCACGGTAGCTGCCGCTTGCGCTGCCCGCCGCATCCTCGTTGGCGAACTCGAGATTGCGCAGGTCGAGTTCGACGCCACCCTCCGCTGCGCGCCAGGAAACCGTTGCGGAAAGCGTTTCGAACGGGATGTGCGGATCGCCGAACACTGCCGGAAGCTCGATCGCCGCGGCAAGCGAATCGAGCGTGAGCGAGCCGCCGTTTTCATTCGCGGCCACATTGCCGGAGATGCCGCTGACCCCGGGGGTTCCGGCATCGGCGCGGATGCCGAGATCGGTGAACCTGGATTGCAGCCCGAACTTCTGCGGCTTGCCAAGCGTCCCCTCCCATTTGAACGAGAGTCCGAACACCCTGCCTTGCGGCGCGTACCTGGCAAGCATGCCGTGCAGCGCCGGATCGAGCGGCAGGAATTCCGCCAGTTGCGAAAGCTTGAAAAGGTCCAGGCCGTTGGCGCGGAGTTCACCGCCTTCCTTCGCCGGAGCGCGGGCGACTGTCAGCGAAAAATCCGCGGGCTCGAGCGCGATGCCGGACTGCGCGCGCAGGCTGACGTTGTTGCCCGCCACGGTGTAACCGGAGTCGGCATAGCGGAAGCGCAGGCGCCCCTGCAGCTGGCCCAGCTCGAGCACGGGACGATCCGGCCCAAGCCGCGCAACGACATCGGCAAGACCGACGTCGGCAACCAGGTCCCGAAGATCGTGCCCGCTGAAATCCGCCCACAGGCGGAGCCCGCCGCGCCCCTGCGTCAGGTCCGCGGGATAGTCGACCCACGCGCGCCACGCCGCGAGATCCGCATATTCGATGTCGGCGAACACGCGGCCCTTCCAGCGCATGAGGTCGGTCGCGCTGTCGCCGCGCAGGTCGCCTTTGAGCACGATCGTCGAGGCGTGCTCGCGCGGCGGCTGCGCGCGCAGCGCAAAGCGGTGCTGGGCGCCGCTGTTCTTCAGGACGAAGTCGACGTTGCCCATGGCGAGCGGCGGCGCCGCGCGCTGCTCGTCAATCCAGACGATGTCCGCATCGCGGATCGCGATCTCGTTTTGCCCCAACAGCCAGTCGGCAGCGCCGCGGTTGCCCGAATTGTCCGTGGACAGTGGAATTCCCGCGACGTATACCTGCCCGCCCTTGTCGCGCCGGACGGTGAGGCTTGGCCGCCAGATTTCGAGGGCGTGCTGGCGGAATCCGAAATGCCACAGCGAGCTCCATGAGATGGTGCTTTCGACGAGGCCGAGTTCGAGCGCCGGCCGGTTCGCCTCGTCGTAGATCGCGACCTTGCGCATGGCGAGGTAGGGCATCAACCCCCGCCAGTCGGCTTCGACGCGCTCGATGGTGACGCGGCGGCCGAGTCCCAGCGACGCGGCCTGTTCGATGTCGCCTCGATAGGCTTCGATCCCCGGAAGGACCCAGTAGCGCATCCCGATAATCACGATTGCGCTGCCGAAATACGCCGTCGCCGCCAGCAGCAGGGCGATTCGTCCCAGCAAGCGGCCGACCGGCCAGGTCAGGAGGCGCAGCAGCAGGCGTGTTGCCGGGTGCAATTGTGATGGCATGGCGTGAAGTGCGTCCCGGGCGGTCAACGCGTGGATGGATGAGAAACGGCGATCGAACGCAAAGCACCGGGGACGAAACGCCACATAACGCGCTATTCTAACTCCATTTGCACTTGGCCTTCCCCGCAGCCGACTCGAACCATTGCCGATGACACAGCCAGTTTCAGGAATCGTCGCGGCTGCCGGCGATGCGGTCGCCTCCGCCACGCGGTTCGGGCACGCCGTCGCTTTCAGCACTTATGCTGCGCGCATTGCCGCGACACAGGCGTCGCTGCTGGAGGATCCGGCGTTCGATCCCGGCGCTCCGATGAGCCGGGAAGCGATGCAAGGTTTCCTCGAGCGCGGGCAACAGAATGCCGCAGGGGACGAGGAACAGGGCCTGCGGCGCGCACTGCGCCGCCTGCGCGCGGGCGCCATGGTTTCAATGATGCAGCGCGACCTCGATGGCAGGGGCGATCTCGCCGAGATCACCGCGACCATGACCGCGCTTGCCGAAGTCGCGCTGGCACACACCATCGGCTGGTTCGACAAGGCGCAGCAGCGGGTATTCGGGGTGCCGCGCGCGGCGGCGCGCGGCGATGCGCAGCCATTGCTTGCAGTCGGCATGGGCAAGCTCGGCGGCGCCGAACTAAACGTCTCGTCCGACATCGACCTGGTGTTCGTATACCCGGAGGAGGGCGACACCGACGGTGCGCGGAGCATCTCCAACCACGAGTATTTCGTCCGGCTCGGCCAGCGCGTGATTCGCGCGCTCGACGACCTGACCGCCGACGGCCGGGTATTCCGCGTCGACATGCGCCTGCGGCCCAACGGCGACGCCGGGCCGCTGGCCTGCAGCTTCGACATGCTCGAACAATATTTCTTCGCGCAGGGCCGCGAATGGGAACGCTATGCGTGGATCAAGGCGCGGGTGGTGAATGCGGTGGACGATTTCGGCCTTGAGCGCATCGCCCGGCCTTTCGTTTTCCGCAAGTACCTCGACTTCGGCGCGTTCGCCGCGATGCGCGGCCTGCACGCGCAGATACGCGCGGAGGTGGCGCGGCGTGACCTCGCGGAGCACATCAAGCTCGGGCCCGGCGGAATTCGCGAAATCGAGTTCATCGCCCAGGTATTCCAGCTGATTCGCGGCGGGCGCGAACCGGCGCTGCGCATCCGGCCAACGCTCGAAGTCCTCGAAACGCTGGCGCGCCGCGGCCTGCTGCCGGCGGACGCCGCGCGCGCGCTCGCCGATGCCTACCGGTTCCTGCGCCGGCTCGAGCACCGGCTGCAGTATCTCGACGACCGGCAGACGCACGATCTGCCGCGGGATCCCGGGGCGCAGGCGCAGGTCGCCGCCGCGATGGGCGAGGCGGATTATGCGGGCCTGCTGTCGGCGCTGACACGCCACCGCGAATCGGTGAGCCGCCAGTTCGAGGCCATTTTTGCCGAGCGCGACACCGCGGCGCATCCGCTGGCCGCGGTGTGGGAGGGGGACCAGGAAACCATCCACAACGGGCTTGCCGCGGCGGGCTACTCCGCGGCGGCGGCAAGCGCTGCGCGAATCAGGGCGATGCGCGCCGGATCCCGCTACCTGCAGCTCGGCGAGGCCGCGCGCCTGCGCTTCGACAGGCTCGCTCCGCGCGCCATTGCCTTCTCGGCCAACACCGGGGATCCCGGCACCACGCTCGCGCGGGTGCTCGATTTTCTCGAAGCGGTCTGCCGGCGCGGTTCATACCTCGCGTTGCTCGACGAGTCCCCGGAAGCGCTCGAGCGCGTGACCTTGATGCTGGCGGCCTCGCAATGGGCCGCGCAGTTCCTCACCCGCCACCCGCTGCTGCTCGACGAACTGCTCGACCCGCGGGTGCTGTACGCCGCGCCAGACGGCGCCGCATTCGAGCGCGAACTCGCGGCCGAACTCGCGCTGCACGAAGGCGCGGACGGCGGCGCCGCGCCGGATCTCGAACGCCAGATGGATATCGTGCGCGAGAGGCACCACGCCCAGGTATTCCGCCTGCTGGCGCAGGATCTCGCCGGCGTGCTCACGGTGGAACGGCTTGCCGATCATCTGTCGGACCTCGCCGACCGCGTGCTCGCCGTCACCATCCGCGCCTGCTGGAAGCAGGTGCGAAGAAGCTTCGGCAACGCGCTTCCCGCGCAGCCCCGGTTCGCCGTAATCGCCTATGGCAAACTCGGCGGCAAGGAGCTCGGCTACGCGTCGGACCTCGACCTGGTGTTCCTGTACGACGACGACGGCGAGCGGGCGCCGGAGGCCTATACGCGGCTCGGGCAGAGGCTCAACACCTGGCTCACCAGCACCACCCCGGCGGGCACCCTGTTCGAGACCGACTACCGGTTGCGTCCCGACGGCGAAGCGGGCCTGCTGGTGAGGCCGCTCGCAGCGTTTCGCGAATACCAGATGGCGAGCGCCTGGCCATGGGAGCACCAGGCGCTGACCCGCGCGCGTTTTTGCGCCGGCGACGCCGCGCTCGGCGCCAGGTTCGAGGAGATCCGCCGCGAAATTCTGATGCGGCCGCGCGAGACGGCGCAACTCACCGCCGATATCTGCGCGATGCGCACGAAAATGCATCACGCGCACCCGAACCGCAGCGGCGCGTTCGACGTGAAGCACGACACCGGCGGCATGATCGACATCGAATTTGCCGTACAATTCCTGGTGCTCGCCCATGCCCACCAGCACCCGGAACTTACGGGCAATATCGGCAACATCGCGCTGCTGGCGCTGGCGGCCCGCCGCGGCCTGCTCGATGGGGATCTCGCCGCGCGCGTGCAGGATGCCTATCGCGAATACCGCCGCCTGCAACACGCGATGCGGCTCAACGGCGAAAAATATGCGCGCATCGCCGCCGCCGAGGCGGATCGGCACCGCGCCGCGGTGATTGAATTGTGGAAAAGCGTGTTTGGCGAAACGAATCCGCCGATCGCGTCGCCGGCAAAATGAAACACCTGGTCAAGGAGGCGCAATGCGATCATTGGCAATCGTGCTGGGCGTGACGGTCCTGTTCATGCAAAGCGCCCCCGCGCAACCCGCCGCCAACCCGGCCCCGCCACGGCAGGCGGCGCCGGCGACGGAGGCTTCGCCGCAGCTGCGCTTCCAGGTCGAAGCGACCTATCGCGCCGCACGGCAGTCGCTTTTGGAAAAAAATTACCCGGCGTTTCTCAAGCTGGTGATTCCTGCGCACAAAGGCAAGGTGCCGCCCAAGGAGGTGTTCGACAAGATCGCCATCCACCTTCTCGACGATTACCCGGATCTCGAGATCCTGAATTTTGTGAAGATTGAAAAAAGCGGGGAGTGGGCCGGCTACTACACGGAGAACCGCACCGCCGATCCCGACCGCACCGACATCGTGATGTTCGCGTTCCGGCGCAGCGGCGCGGAATGGAGGCTGTCGGGACGGGTGGTGTTGGTGAGCATTCCGCAGGTCAGGGGCCAGCACCGCACCCTCAACGAAATCTCGCTGAACCCGAAATTCCGCCTGCCCGGCCAGCGCGGCTACCGCGAGTAGGCGGGCGCCCGGTCAGGGATTGCCATTTGTCCCCGCGAGCCGCTTCTCCAATTCCTCTGCGGTGACGATCGCGAAAGGCGCGCGGCGCGCGAGTTTCAACAGCTCGCGATCGCCGCTGACGAGACAGTCCGCGCCGCAGGCGGCGGCAAGATCGAGGAACTTCTGGTCGTCGGCGTCCGCGCATTGCGGTAGCGGAGGTGCCGCAGCGGAAGTGCCTGCGTGCATCGTCACCAGCGAGAGGAATACCTCGTAGATCGCCGACTGGCGCGGTTCTTCAAGCTTCAGCTGCGGGTAGCCGAGCACTCTCAGAAACTCCGCCGCGCAGGCCTCGTCCGCAACCACGCGCAAGCGCGCGGATCGCCAAGCCGCCTGGATGCCGCCATAGCGCGGATCGTCGAACACCAGCAACGAGATCAGCACATTGCTGTCGATGACCAGTGTCAGAACACGTTCTGCCATGCCGCACCTGTCTCCATCCGCCTGGTGAGCTTCAAATTCGCTAAAATACCGTTTTTGACACAATAGCCCGGAGAATATTGTCATGTCGATGGCCGACCGCGATGGCTTCATCTGGTACGACGGCAGGCTGGTGCCGTGGCGCGATGCCACCACCCATGTGCTCACCCATTCGCTGCACTACGGCCTCGCCGTGTTCGAAGGCCTGCGCGCCTACAAGACCCCCGCCGGCACCGCAATTTTCCGCCTGAAGGAGCACACCGACCGGCTGTTCAACTCCGCGCACATCTACATGATGAAAATCCCATACACGCGGGAGGTGCTGATGGAAGCGCACAAGGCGGTGGTGCGCGCCAACGCGCTTGAATCCTGCTATCTGCGCCCGATCGCATTCTACGGCTCGGAGAAGATGGGCGTGTCGCCGGCGGGCGCCACGGTGCATGTCGCGATCGCGGCCTGGCCGTGGGGCGCCTATCTCGGCCCCGATGCGCTGGCCAAGGGTATCCGCGTCAAGACGTCGAGCTACGCGCGGCATCACATCAACGTCACCATGGCGCGCGCCAAGGTGGCGAGCACCTACGCCAACTCGATCCTCGCCAATCACGAGGCGGTGGTCAACGGTTATGACGAGGCGCTGCTGCTCGACGTCGACGGCTTCGTCGCCGAAGGCGCGGGCGAAAACCTGTTCATGGTGAAAAACGGCCGCATCTACGAACCGGAACTCACCTCCGCGCTCTCCGGCATCACCCGCGACACCGTGATCGCGCTGGCGAAGGACCTCGGCTACGAGGTGGAGGCGCGGCGCCTCACCCGCGACGACATCTACATCGCCGACGAAGCCTTCTTCACCGGCACCGCGGCGGAAGTGACGCCGATTCGCGAGCTCGACAACCGCGTTATCGGCGCCGGCAAGCGCGGGCCGGTGACGCAGAAGATCCAGCAAGCGTTTTTCGACGTCGTCTCCGGCCGCAATGCGAAACACCAGAGCTGGCTGGCGGACGTCGGCAAGGTCGGCGTGCCGGCCGCATCCGCGAAAAGCCCGAAGAAAGGAAACCGCAAATGAACGCCCGCGCGCCGAGTGAAATTTCGGTCACCGAGAAGGACCTGCCGCTGCACTGCCCGACGCCGTCGATGCAGGTGTGGAACCAGCACCCGCGCGTATTTCTCGACGTCGCCGCAGCCGGCGGCGCACTCTGCCCATATTGCGGCACCCGCTTCGTCTACCGGGGCGCGCCGCTGAAGTCCGGCCATTGATTCACCGGGTTGCATCCCGGCCCTGACGCCCGATGCCGAAATTTCTCATCGTCGCGCCATCCTGGATCGGCGATACCGTGCTCGCGCAGCCTTTGTTCGCGCGGCTGCGGCTGCGGATTCCCGATCTCGAACTCGATGTCCTCGCGCCGGCATGGAGCCGGCCCGTGCTCGAATGCATGCCGGAGGTATCGACGGTCATTGCGAGCCCGTTCGGCCACGGCGAACTGAAGTTGCGCGAGCGCTGGATGCTGGGGCGCAAACTTGCGGGCGCAGCGTTCGACTGCGCGATCGTGCTGCCGAACTCCTTCAAGTCTGCGCTGGTCCCGTTCTTCGCCGACATTCCGCTGCGCGCGGGCTTTGTCGGCGAAGGCCGCTACGGCCTGCTGAACATTCGCCAAAAGCTCGACCAGGCGAAGTTGCCCTTGATGGTCGAGCGTTTCGCGCAGCTTGCGGAGAAACCCGGCGCCGAACTCGAGCGCCCGCTGCCCGAGCCGCGGCTCGCCGTGCATCCGCTGATGGTGGGCCGCGCGATGAAGGACCTCGGACTCGACCAGCCCGCGAAGCTTGCGGTGCTTTGCCCCGGCGCCGAGTACGGTCCCGCGAAGCGCTGGCCGGCGCGGCATTTCGCCGCGCTGGCCGGCCGGCTCGCCGCCGACGGCCACGAGATCTGGATGGTGGGGTCGCTGGACGACTTCGCCGCCGGCGACGAAATCGCGAGGTCGGCGACCGGCCATGCGAAGAACCTGTGCGGCAAGACCACGCTGGCGCAGGCCATCGCAATCCTGTCGATCGCCGACCTTGTGGTCACCAACGACTCCGGGCTGATGCACATCGCCGCCGCGCTGTCGCGTCCGATGGCGGCGCTGTTCGGCTCGTCGAGCCCCGGCTTCACGCCACCCTTGTCGCGGCACGCCGCCGTCATCCGGCACGACCTCCCGTGCAGCCCGTGTTTCAAGCGCGAGTGCCCGCTCGGGCACTTCAAGTGCATGGAAGAACTGATGCCTGACGAGGTGCTGGTCCGCCTGCGGGAGACCGCGGGTCCCCAAGATCGTCGATAGCGGCGCAGCAAGGGAGCTGTCCCCCCGCCCCTGCGGCCGGCGCATCGAAGTCCGGCCGCCACGGCGCTCCGCTAGAATCCGGGCGTGAAGCAACAACCCCTGGACCTCGGCCCCCTTCGCGAGCGCGTACGCTCGATGCCGGTGCCGCCG
>Ga0315281_10013323_pt1 | contig 11133 bp, 12 predicted proteins | sample YL17G07_0_MG_FD_204540 | JGI IMG/M metagenome (GOLD analysis project Ga0315281, IMG submission 204540) | Sediment microbial communities from Yellowstone Lake, YNP, Wyoming, USA - YL17G07_0 | ecosystem: Environmental > Aquatic > Freshwater > Lake > Sediment | place: USA: Wyoming | collected... | reverse complement strand
AGCCTTGGCTTATAACGATCCCTTGAAAAATCGGGCTATTATTTATGGAGCTATTTGTTTACTTTGCACAAGGGGAATTGAGATGATAGTTTTTTCAAAAAATATAATTGAACATTTCAGTATTTCTCCAGCCCGGCTTTTTCAAAATGCAGCTTCATTTTTTATAATGGGGGTATTATTATTTATTTTTAAGCCTAAGACTCAGTAGTATTTCGGCTTTTAAGTCGGCGATAAGTCGAAGGATTTATTTTTCACGGTTTTTATGGTAAAATAAAATATAAAGAGTGGCGGGAGAAATAGATGCTTAAGAAGCTATCTCTGGCCGTAGTAGGGATATTTTTTTTAAAAAGCGCATGTTTCGGCCACATTATATTAGAGACAGAACACTTTGCTTTATCTATAGATAGCTACTTAAGGCAAGATTGCGTAAGCCTTAAAAATACAGTGGATTTAGATAACAGCAATAGCGATGATACCACCATCTATTTGGGGATAGATTATAGCATAGGATTTAGGCTTGAGTCCAAGACCGGCGGACCGCAATTTTATTTAAAATTAGAAAGAAATGGACCCGGTGATTACGATGCTCCTTTGTTCGTGCACAATACACTGATGACCTCCGGGGGGGCGATTGAAAAGTACCGCAATGAGGAATTGTTGCCTAACATAGAAGAATTTTGGATAGATACGCCTTTATTGCGCAATTTTAGATTTAAGGCTGGTCTTTATGCTTATGAAGTAGGCCATGGTTTTAGTTTGAATGGCGGTTATGAAAATTACGGATTCACTCTCTATAAAGAGTTAGAGAATTTTACCTGGCGGCTGTATTATTGCCGCCCAGACGTTGTCTATAAAAATCATCTTGGGCCGCGCGTCCGTCAAGATGAAGAGCAAGGTTATGTTTATAATCATAATGCAGCAAACTTTTTTGCTACTGATGTTAAATTTAATATAGGGAATAATTCTCTTCAGCCATATATTGGTGTTTTGGCTGATTACACCTCTGCCGGTAAAAGGAACAATTATTTCAGTGCAGAGATAAATAAGGATATTTTAGGAACCTTGGGATTAGCCTTATGTTTAAAGCAAGACAGCCTAACTTTTAAGAGCGAAGCGGCACATAATTTTGGACAGGCCGAAAGTAGCGATGCCGCATATAAAGATGTGGAACACCGTGGTTATTTAGTTTATACAGATTTAAAGTATAATATCGGCAAGTTTATTCCCTCTTTGCAATTTTTGGTTTGTTCGGGTAATAAAGTCACCCCTGAGATAGCCCGGGAAGGAGCGGAAACTTTAACCAGCGGTAAGAATAGGGCGTTTAGTAGCTATTCCCCGCTTAATAAAAACCTGGATGATTCCATTGCCAGTAGTAACTCGGATATGCGTCCGCTGGTGGCGATGGGTGGCGGTTATGGTTTAAATTATGGTGTCCCCCGGCCGCGGACATTCGCCTGTACAGACTTTGATAATTTACTCATGCCTGCCTTAGGGCTTGATTTTAATGCCACGGAAAAACTTTCTTTTGGCCTTTACGGATATTATTTAAGGTCTTTTGTCAGGCCCGTCGGGACACTGGGCGCAGAGGGCAAATATTTATCTCAAGACCTAGGATACGAGACAGATTTATTTATTGATTACCAGATAAACAAAAATATTTTAGTGAGTATTTTAGGAGGATATTTCTTGCCCGGAAGATATTATAAGGAACTCCGGGATGATACCACGGGCAGCCTATTTAGTCCTTTTGTGCGCGGAGACGGCAATGCAGACTCTGCTTATCAGATGGAATTGGCAGTGGAATTGCAGTTTTAGATGGAAGGAGAAGATAATGGTTAGCTTTGAGGAATTCAAAAAATTAGAATTAAAAGTAGCCCAGATAAAAGAGGTTAATGACCACCCCAATGCAGATAAGCTTTATATAATTACCATTGATTTAGGCGATAAAACCAAACAGATTGTAGCGGGCATAAGAAGTTTTTATAAGAAAGAAGACCTTGTCGGTAAGCAGGTGGTAGTAGTGGATAATCTGGAGCCAGCGGTTTTACGCGGGGTAGAAAGTCAAGGTATGCTTCTGGCTGCTTCTGATGAGACAGGGATAGTCATTGTTAGCCCGGAAAGGAAAATGAAATTAGGGAGCACGGTGAAATAGTAATCGCTTCCCGCCTCATAAACCACGCCAAAATTCTGTTTCCCGAGAGATTCGAAGAATCTCCGGGATTTAATCCCTGAAATCGCTACGCGATTTCTAGGGACCACAATTTTGGCGTATTCGGCGGGATTAATTCAGCCAAACAACTTACGTTCCTGCCCCGCCTACGGCGGGGCAGGAACGTAAGTTGTGGCTTCATTAATGATAAAACAATTTGTTCCGCAGGAAGTATGTTTGAAATGCCAGGGCTGTTGCCGATATAACCAGATAGATTCGGTTTGGGCGCCTTGTCTTTTGGATAAAGAGATACAGGACTTGTTAAATAGAAAAATACCTCCGGCATCAATTTCTATCGATAGAAGGATCGTACCCATTCTTAATCCCGGCAAAGATAATTTTATCTGTGCGTTTTTAGATCCACAGGATAACCAATGTAAGATTTATGATTTCCGGCCTTTTGAATGCCAGTTGTATCCCTTTTTGATTAATTTGCGCAATAAAAAAGTTATTCTGACGGTGGACCTTAACTGCCAGTATATAAAAGAAAATTTAAAAAGCCAAAAAATGAAAAATTATATAGAGTATCTGACTTCCTTTCTTAATTCCCCTGCTCGAATAAGAATGCTGAGAGACAACCCGCACATCCTTCAGGCATACGAGGAAGTTTTAGATATCGTTGAACTAAAAATACCGGATGAGGCTGAATAAGTTATCCATTAGGGATAAAGAAATATTTGAGAAATATCTTAGTTTAGATAGACGCGAATTATCCGTGTACGCTTTTCTTAATATCTATATCTGGAAAGGGCTATTTGAGATAAGGTGGGCGGTTATCGAGGATAATCTGTGTATCTTCGTTAAGGATAAAATCGGCTGTTTCCTGTATCTTCCGCCTTTGGGTAAGATAAAAACCCCCGAGGTTATCCGGGCAGTTTTTGAAACTATGGATAAGACGAACCGTAATAAAGAGGTTTCCCGTATAGAGAACGTAGAAGAGAAAGACGTTGTCTTTTATCGCAACTTGGGTTATGGGTGTCAGGATAAATACCCTGATTATCTTTGTAAGAGAAGAGAGCAAGTAGAGTTAAAGGGCAATCAATTCAAATCCAAGCGCGCCAGCTTTAATTATTTTATCAAACATTATAAATCTGAATGTCTTCCTTTTTCTTCGAGATATAAAAATGATTGCCTTAAGCTTTATTATCGCTGGATGAAGAATCGTAAAGCGCAGAATCAAAATCCCGTCTACCAAGGCATGCTTAAGGATAACCTTGTCTGCCTTCAGGTATTATTGGATGAATATCGGAATCTGGGTGCGACAGGAAGAATAGTAAAAGTAAACGGGGAAATAAAGGCCTTTACTTTTGGGTTTAAGTTAAATTCAGATATATTTTGTGTGTTATATGAGACAACCGATTTATCCATTAAAGGGCTTGCGCAGTTTATCTTCCGCGAATTCTGCCGCGAATTAGCCGGCTATGAATATATAAATATTATGGATGATTCGGGATTAGAAAATCTTAAGAAAGTGAAGTTATCGTATCATCCGGTAAAATTACTTCCGGCGTATATTGTAAAGAGAAGGCTTTAATTGTTTTGCGGGTCCTGCCGAGGCATATTTCTCGGCCGCCAACGCGGCTCGAAACATGCCTCGTCACCCGCAAAAAAGATAATTTAACTAAGCATTATCTGGCTAAATATATTTAGTAGTTCAATATAGGGAACTGTCCTTAAAGAAAGGGGCTTTATATGCTACCAAGAAAATCAGAAATATTAATTGTATTTATCGCTATAGTAATAAGTTGCGCTGTAATTTCTTTTTATGGAGTTTCAGAATCTTCTGAGCCCACAATTTCTATAGATACTTTATTATCTGCTCCAGAGCAAGTTGAGATTGATGGACACAGATATGTTTTAGAAACTTATCTTTGGCGCGATTTTATGCCTAATTGTCCACCTGATGGCCGTCCTCTAATCGCTTTGATAAAGATTAGTACTGCTGATTCATCCGAGTTTCCCTCTTCTATTGATACAGATCGATCGTGGGTTATTAAAGATGAAAAGGTGTGGGAAACAAAATTTTCAAAGGAAAAAGTGCCTCCAGAATTTCCGGGAGACCATAAATTAAAAAAAATCGCCAGAAATGGACCAAAATGGAGTCCAGAGATACAGGTTGATGTAGTTGTAAGAATAATTGATACTCAAAACAATAAAACATATTTACTTAGAGCTTTAAAACAAATGATTTATCGTACGGACTAAAATGAATCTGGCGGGTTTCGAGCGGATGGTCGATTTTAGCAAAAGCAGCTTGAGCGAGCGAGGGAATCCCCGTGGAGCGAAGCGACAAAACGGGGACGGCGAAGCTGTTTGAGTGCCGTCTCCGCTAGAGCGGGACGGCCGAGTTCTGCAGCCGCCGAGCTGCGAAAGACCTTTTGCGTTAAAAAATCGACCTAGCGAGAAAACCGACAGATTCATTAAAAAATAAGAGGATCCGCTAAAAAGCGTAATTATGAATAAAAACATAGACGAAGTTGAATTTACTATCTTTGATACCGAGACCACCGGCTTAGAGCCGGAATCGGGTGATAGGGTTGTAGAAATCGCGGCTATAAGATTTAAGGGGCAGGAAAGAATTGCTACCTTCCAAACCTTGATTAATCCCGGCCGGACTATTTCTGAAGCTGCCTTTGCGATAAACCAGATTACCTCCCAGATGCTTAAAGATGCACCGGATATAAATACGGTGCTACCGGATTTTTTAAAATTTATTCAAGGAAGTTGCCTCTGCTCCTATAATGCGGGGTTTGACTGGGGATTTTTAAACCATGAATTAAAGCTTTCCGGCGCACCTGCTTTAGAAGGTATAGTCGTGGTAGATATATTAAAGATGGCAAGAAGGCTCCTGCCGGGATTAGAGCGTTATGCCCTCTGGTTTGTGGCAGATAAGTTGGGGGTTGAGACCGCACAGAAACATCGCGCACTTTCTGATGTAGAACTTACCTTAGAGGTATTTCATAAGCTAAAAGAAATATTAATCCGTAAAAATATCTTTGATTTTACTAATTTTACCAGCCTCTTTGGGATTAATGCACAATTTTTATCCGATATCCATAATCAGAAGATTGCCAAAATCCAAGAGGCAATTGACTTGGGAGTGAAACTGAAGATAAAATACCTCTCCAGTTCTAATGCCGAAGTTACCGAGCGAGAGGTTGTGCCCAAAGAGATAAAACAAGAAAATAGCCGGATTTATCTGGTAGGACATTGTTGCTTAAGGAACCAAGAGCGCTCATTTAGAATAGATGGCATACTACATCTTGAAATCATATAAATTAAGGTTTAAGCCTGCTCAGATTTTTGCCGCCTTTAAAAATTATCGAAATTGTTTTTTCTTGGATAGCAGTCTAAATTTTAATTCTTTAGGTAGATATTCTTTTTTAGGCATAGAGCCATTTTATACTTTAAAGACAAAGAATCAGGATCCCTTCCCAAGGTTAAGAGAAATTATTGAACAATACAAAATTTCTCTTCCCAAGAATAATCTTCCCTTTTTAGGTGGTGCAGTGGGATATTTTTCCTATGATTTGGGGTTAATTTTAGAGAAGAAGATAAAAAGTAAACCCAAAGCGGAGGATATAGGAATACCTGATTGTTTCTTTGGGTTTTATAATACTTTAATTATAATTGACCATCTAAAACGGTTACTTTATATATTCGCGGTAGGATTTCCCGAGAGAAATTACCATTTAGCAAAATCACTTTGTGAATGTAATTTTAAGAAAGTATATCAAGTGCTTTCTCGGATTAATTCATCTCGGCAGATAATGCAGAAAGAAGGCGCTCGGACGACCTCTCAAGAATTACAATCTAATTTTAAAAAAGAAGATTATCTTTCGGCCATCAAGAGAGCCAAGGAATATATAAGACGGGGCGATATTTATCAGGTTAATCTTTCCCAGCAATTTATGGCAAAAAGTTCTTTATCGGATTTCCAGATTTACGAGCGCCTGCGTAGAATTAGCCCCTCTTATTTCAGTGCGTATTTTAATGCCGGAGGTTTTCAAGTTTTAAGTTCTTCCCCAGAAAGATTCTTAAGATTAGAAAATAATATCGTCACCACTCGTCCGATGAAAGGCACCCGGCCGCGGGGTAGGAATAGAATTCAAGATATCGGTTTAAAGAGCGGGCTTTTAAAGAGCACGAAAGACAAGGCAGAGCTGGTAATGATTGTAGATTTAGAGAGGAATGATTTGGGCAGAGTCTGTAGCTATGATTCGGTAAGAGTAAGCACACTAAGACAATTAGAGGAATATAGTACGGTATTCCAGACCACTGCTACGGTTGAAGGCCGGTTACACAAAGATAAAGATAGGATTGATTTATTGCGCGCTTGTTTTCCCGGCGGCTCAATTACGGGTTGTCCGAAAATCCGCGCCATGGAAATCATTGAGGAATTAGAGCCTAGCCGGCGTGCCATTTATACCGGAACCTTGGGTTATTTGAGCTTTTCCGGTAGTATGGATTTTAATATTCTTATCCGCACAATTTTAAAAAAAGAAGATAGACTTTATTTTAGCGTGGGCGGTGGTATTGTGACGGATTCGAAACCCGAAGATGAATATCGGGAAACGCTGGTTAAGGCCAGAGCAATGATGCAGGCAATATCTTAGTATCTTAGGGACACCCTTTCTGCCAAAGCTAAGGGTGTCCCCTAATGGGGACACCCTCCCGATTAGCTCCAAGGGTGTCCCTGAAATATATGGAAGAGATTATTTTCTTAAATGGGGAATTTATTTCTCAGAAAGAAGCCAAGCTTTCTGTGTTAAGCCCGGCTTTTTTATGCGGTTGGGGATTATTTGAGACCATGCGCGCACGCCATAATAAAATAGTTTATTTTGATGCGCATCTGGCGCGGATTAAGCACTCCTCTCGATTAATCGGTCTGCGCCTACCTTATCCCCAAGAAAAATTAAAGGGGATTATTAGAAAGGCAGTCAAAAAAAGTGTTTTTGAGGATGCCTATATAAGATTGACTTTATGGAAAGAGGACTTAGGTACGGGTATTTCGGTTATCGTCAGAAAGCATAAGCCATATTCCTCTCAAAAATATAAAAGCGGAATTAATCTTACGCTTTCCCCTTTCCGGCAAAGTGAAAATTCCTTTTTCGCCCAGATAAAAACCAGCAATCGCCTTTTATATGAACTAAGTTACTTAGAGGCAAAGAAAAAAGGTTTTAACGGCAGTATTATTTTGAATAACCGGGGTTATATTACGGAGGGAAGTAGGAGCAATATATTTTTTGTTAAGGATGATGCACTCTTTACTCCTTTTTTATCCTGTGGTTGTCTGGCCGGGATTACCCGAAAAGTTATATGTGACTTGGCCAAAATTTACAATATTAAAGTATATGAAGGCAATTTTACTCCCCAGGATTTATACGCCGCAGAAGAAGTTTTTTTAACTAATTCTTTGATAGGTGTGATGCCGGTGGCATCTATAGACCACCAGACCATAGGTAAAGGTAAATGCGGCAGATTAACAAAGTTTTTTATCGAAAAATACCACTCCCTATTAAAGTAAAAAAGCCTGTTTTGGCAGTGGGCAGCCAGACTAAGAATACGCTATGTTTTGCCAAAGGCAATTTTGCTTATTTAAGTCCAGCACATCCGGATTTAAGCAACCCCCAGGATTTTTTAAACTTTGAAAAAGAGCTCAAACATTTTCTTAAAAAAAACCCCAAAATTATTGCCTACGATTTACATCCGGAGTATCAATCCACGAAACATGCCTTAAGCCTACGAGCTACGAACTACGAGCTACGAGCTATACAACACCACCACGCCCATATTGCTTCTTGTATGGCAGAGAACGGCCTGAAAAACCAGAAAGTAATCGGCGTGGCTTTTGACGGCACGGGCTTAGGCAGTGATAACCGAATCTGGGGCGCAGAGTTTTTAGTATGTGATTATAAAAGTTTTAACCGCTCTGCACACTTAAAAGAGATTCCCCTTTTAGGAGCGCAAAAAGCAATATTAGAGCCCTGGAGATTGGCCGCGATTTGGCTTTATCTTATATACAAGGAAAGGTTTTTAAATTTAGGGATTAATTTTGTCAAAGGGCTGGATAAATTACCATGGCAGGCGCTTAAAAGCATGTATTTATCAGATTTTAATTGCCCTCTGGCTAGCAGCATGGGCCGGCTCTTTGACGCGGCGGCCAGCCTGGTTTTAGCAAAATATAAAGTCAGCGCTGAGGCGGAATTGGCAATGGAGTTAGAAAAAATAGCTATACGCTATAAGCTGTACGCTATAAGCTACCCATTCATGGTTATTAAAGATAAAAATAAATATATTATAGATCCTGCGCCGATGTTTAAGGAAATTATTATGGATTTAAAAGCAGGGGAAGCAAAAGAGAAAATTGCTTACCGGTTTCATCTAACCGTGGCGCAAATGATAGTAAAAACATGCTTAGCCTTAAGAAGAAAAAATAATATTGTTACGGTGGTTCTTTCAGGGGGTGTCTTTCAAAATAGTCTTTTACATCGCCTTAGTTTAGATTTATTATATAGCCAAGGTTTTCAAGTGTTATCGCAGCATAAACTATCCTGCAACGATTCCGGAGTCTCATTAGGGCAAGCCGTTATAGCAGGTTACCATCCCGAACGTCGCGGGCAGGGAATGAGCGTAAATACTTATGGTGCATCTAAAAGAATTATTCTATAAAATAACATCCAAAGGCATACGCGATAATCTCCGTTTTGTAAGAGTACAGAGGCCGATCACGAAGTTATTAGGGCCGTTATATACGCAGAATCATCAGAGAATCCAGCTTGATATTACCTATAAGTGCAATTTGCAATGTATGAATTGCGATAAGTCGTGCAGGCAGGCGGTATCCCAAGAGTGTATGTCTATAGGGCAGATAGATAAATTTATAAATGAAAGTAAAAAACAGGAAAGAAAATGGGAACAAATTACGATTATGGGAGGAGAACCTACCCTGCATCCCGAGATACTTGATATTATCCAATTACTCCTGTCATATAAAAAGGATTTCTCTTACGATACCAGGATAGAGCTTATTACTAACGGATATGGGGATAAAGTGGGTAATGTTTTACGCAGGATCCCAGACGGCGTAGTTGTTATAAACACAAATAAACAGCCGGTCCCGTTTTATTTTTACCCTTTTAATATTGCCCCTGTCGATATAGGAATATATAAATATGCAGATTATTCTAACGCTTGTTCTACGGTTCGAATTTGCGGCATCGGGTTAACCCGATACGGATACTATATATGTTCGGTTGCGGGAGGAATTGATAGGGTATGCGGTTTTAATATCGGAAAGAAAGCCTTACCCGCCGTAGATGATCAAATGGCCGACCAAAGGAAGGTTTTGTGTAAATACTGCGGGCACTTTAAGGCGTTTGTGAGAGAAATTACTAAAGAAGAAAAAATATCTTTGAGCTGGAAAAAGGCTTATGAAAATTACCGGAACAATAAACCATATTTATCATTATATTGATGCATTTGGCGGCAAGCCACGATAAAAGTCAACCGGGGGTAGAAAAGCCCTAAACCCGAAGGGCTTATAAAAGCGGGGGGGTATTCTTGGCAGCAATAGTTTTTTAAGTCTTGCCAGCGTAGAATATAGCAAGCGAGTCCCGATATTTACCTTCGGGGTATATGCAGGTATTGATTATTTCAAAAATATAACGCGATGTGTTTAGCAATTCCTCTTAAGATTAAAAGCATTAAAGGTCATTTTGCGCAAGCCCAGATAGACGGGCTAAAGCGAACCGTTAATATTGATATGGTCTCAGGCCTTAAAATAGGGGATTATGTACTTGTCCACGCTGGTTTTGCGATTCAGAAGATCGATCCTGATAAGGCCAGGGAAACACTAAGATTAATACAGGAAGGTACTTTTTAAGCCCAGATTTATGCGGATTCGGCGGTGCGGGAGGTATGCGGATTCCGTCGCTGCTCGTTATAAACAGATGAAATACATCGATGAATTCCGTAATGCAGATTTGATCAGGAAAATCGCGGAAGAGATAAAGGCGATAATGCCCGCTGAGAAAATAAATATTATGGAAGTCTGCGGTACGCATACCCAAAGTTTTTTTAGATTTGGCCTGGATAAGCTTTTGCCCGGGAATCTCAGGCTCATTGCTGGCCCGGGTTGTCCGGTATGCGTGAGTTCATCCGGATATATTGACTGCGCCATTCAATTCGCGCAAGACAAAGACACCATCATGGTAACCTTTGGCGATATGTTGCGCATCCCCGGTAGCACCTCTAGCCTAGAAGAAACCAGAGCACGATTCGGTAACGTAAGGGTGGTTTATTCTGCCTTGGATAGTTTACATATTGCTAAACTGCACCCGGATAAGAAGGTGATATTTTTGGCAGTAGGCTTTGAGACCACTGCGCCTACTGTTGCCGCCAGTATCCTTACGGCAAAAAAAGAAAATTTAAAAAATCTATTTTTCTTCTCTTCTCTAAAACTTATCCCTCCTGCGATGGATTCTCTGGTTAAAGATAAAAGATTAAACATTCAGGGTTTCTTGTGTCCGGGGCATGTTTCTGCTATAATCGGAACCAGGCCTTATGAATTTATTCCGCGAAAATACAGAGCAGGCTGTTGTATTGCCGGATTTGAACCCTTAGATATTTTGGAAGGATTATATATTCTGATCAAACAAATAAGAAATAAAAAGCCACAGGTAGAGAATCAGTATATACGCGTAGTAGCGCGAAACGGAAATCCTAAAGCCAAAAAGATAAATGCTCAGGTTTTTAAAGTATCCCCTGCTTCTTGGCGCGGTTTGGGCGAAATTCCCCGAAGCGGATTTAAGATAAGGGATGAATTTTCTCGGTTCGATGCCGAGGAAGTATTTTGTATTAAACGAACCACGAATGGTTCGACAAGCTCACCATCCCTTGAACTATCCCGAGCGAAGTCGAGG
>Ga0315281_10013322_pt1 | contig 11133 bp, 14 predicted proteins | sample YL17G07_0_MG_FD_204540 | JGI IMG/M metagenome (GOLD analysis project Ga0315281, IMG submission 204540) | Sediment microbial communities from Yellowstone Lake, YNP, Wyoming, USA - YL17G07_0 | ecosystem: Environmental > Aquatic > Freshwater > Lake > Sediment | place: USA: Wyoming | collected... | reverse complement strand
TCGTTAACAGCCGAGTATGAGGATTTGAAAAAAGAAAATAATCCGGCATCTGAAGAAAAAGTAAAAGGAGCGTCTGATTCCAACATTAATCTGCTTGAGCAAAGCAGAGAAAACAGTGGGATAAAATCTCCTATCGAACAAACAAACAATCAGGAAACAATTAAGGAAGAAACAAAAACAACCGAAGAGTTAACTGCCACACCCTCCCCTGAAGAAAAACATTAAACTGTTACGTTTTCCCAATCTTTCCGTTTCTATCTATATACAACAGAGGGGGGTGAATTAAATTATGCAACTTTTAATTTCGGCAATTTTAACTTTAGTATTGGGAGCAGGAGCGTTTTTTAGCCTTAACCAACATTCAAAAACACTCGTTGAAAGTGCGCACAGCCAAATAGAGGAAAGTGTTGAAACTACTACTCCAACGGCAAGTCCAACAGCTTCCCTAATACCTAGCGTTTCCCCTTCTCCTTCTCCAAAAGATAATGGTCTTCATCTTGGATTCATAATAGGAAGACATTTGGGAGAAGATAAAAAAGAAAATAGAGGAAAAGACATAGAAGAAGAAAAAGAAAACGAAGAGGCAGAGGAACACGAACGTGAAAATGAACACGTAACACCTACGCCATCGCCAACTCCAACAGCAACACCTGCTGGATTGTAAATTTAAACAAGTTGGATTATTAAAGAAACCGCGTTTAACGCGGTTTCTTTTTTACGGAGACTATATTGATTTAGTATCTTTTCGTTTTTTTATTGGAAAACGTTCTGCTTTTATTGATAAGCCTTCTTGAACTTGCCTTGTTCCCGGTAACAAAGTTATTTCTCCTGAATCAACCATTTCTGCAACCGCACCGTCATCAACTATCCAAGTTGTGATAATACTTGATCTTCTTGCAACTCTTGCTCCTAAACTATTTAATCCCTCTTCGATAAGTGCGCGTAAAACTTCCGGAGTCATATCTTTGCGCGGAGTAATCTCTATTGATACTCTTCTTGATGTTAATTTTCTAAATCTTTTTTGCGATCTTACCGATTCTTTTAATTTATCAGTATCAAATATTATTTCCGTATGTGTTGGCGTTGCTGTTAATTTAACATCGCGAGATTCGGAAATAAGCCCTCTTAACTTCGGATGATTTTCAATAACAGGAAATATTCTACCCTTAGTTTCTTCCCTTGCTTTCTTGGCTCTCTGCTCCTGTTCTGTAGCATCACGAAGCGAAACCGCATCGCTTGTAAGAGATTCCAACGCTTCGGACGTAGGCGCAGTAAAGTCTGTCGCAGCTGGTTCAATAAGAAGCACTATATCTCCTTCGCCAGACGGAAATTGTTTGAATCTTTCACTGCCGGCAACTCTCGAAGAGACTTTTGTTCCCTCAATCCTGGGATGCGCGGTATGCGCCAGCCTTATCGTAGTTCGAGGCTCACCTTCTATCCACCTTGCCATAATAGGCGACATTATAGCCTACTCCTCTGATTTGTTCAAGTAAGGCTATTTTGAAGTAAAAATTTTATAGAATTACTGAAGAGAATTAAATAGTTGCAATCTATTTTTAACGATTTCTTTTATTCCCTCAACAGCAGGCGGCAAAATTTTATAAGGCGCGACCTCTTCGGGATTATTTTTTAAACCTTCCTCTACTCCGCGTCTCCAAGCAACTCTAAGCTCTGTACTTACATGCACTATGGTCATTCCGGATTTTACAGCGACAACAAAATCTTCATCTGCCGTACCCGATCCTCCATGTAAAGTCATCAGTTTGCCAGTAACGGTTTTTATTTCTCCGATTAGCCCTATATTTAACCGCTTATGAACTTCTCCCGTTAACATGGTTTTTAAAAGACCATGCATATTGCCAACCGCCGGAGCCAAGACGTCAATTCCTGTTTCATCAACGAATTGTTTTGCCTCTTGAGGAGTTGTTAAATGTAAAGATTCTTCGGGAATTTTATCTACAATTTCGCTTGAAGCGCCAATGTAACCAATTTCTCCTTCAACTACTATTTGAGGATTAATAGACTTAACTATTTCAACTGCTTCTTTTGTTTGCCTTACGTTTTCTGCGAAGGGAAGCTTTGAACCATCAAATAAAATTTCGTCATAACCTGCAAGAGCGGCTTCTTTGACTTTTTCCAGTGAATGAGTGTGGTCGGCATTTAGAAAAATTGGGAAATCATATTGCTCCCTTAAACTTTTTATTAAAGCAACCGCCTGGTTGACACCTATAAATTCCCTTTCGCCTTCGGAGGTGCCTATTAAAACCGGAACCTTAAGTTCGTAGGCTGCTTCAAATACAGCTTTTAACGCTGCCAAATCCGAAACATTAAAATGTCCAACCGCTACTTTTTTCTCGTTGGCTTCAATTAAAATTTCTAATAAGCTCTTCATCTCTTACTTAGTTTCTCTTGATTTGAGCTTTTTGTCAATAAGATTTGACTTTTGAAGCTAAAAGTGCTATAAACTATAGGTTAATATGAATAACCCTGAAGCACGTAGCAGACATACCCGTCCAATTCCCTATGGAGAATTCGGCGGCCCATTTTTTGATCCCGTAGAAATAGAACGGATAAGCCGCGGTGGAAAAAGACCTGTTGATTTTTTTGGATTTTTGTCAGCACACGGTTTAGATGTTAAACCTGAAGAAAAAGAATCAGTTGTCTTGCTTCTTAAACAAACTCTTGGCAACAGTGGTCTTCAACCTAATATACTTCTGCAGAATGAGGATAAAAAAACAACTTTTTTTCGCTCTAGAGATATTCGGGTTATAGAAAAAATTCTTTCATATGCCCGTTTTGAGATGATTCCTTATTTTGAAGATGGAATTGAAAACTTTAATTTACTTGGACAATGGGTCTTTGAAATCCGTCCGTAGTGGCTCATAACCCTTAAACCCCTATATAAACTGCTTGACAAGTACTATATCAAAGTTTTACGCTTATATATGTGGCTATTCCAGAAATTTTCAAAAGAAAACCGGAGCGTCATCATCTTAGACCAGAAGCTGTTGATCCAAAGTCTTGGGAGAAAACAATCGGAAGAAGAAGAATTTTTGCCGCAGCCGCTACCCGTCTAACCTTACAAAATCATTAAACCTAGGCTCTTTTTATTTCTGTTTTGGCCTCTTTATCTTCCACGATGTAGCCTAATTTTTTAATTTTAAAACGGAGCTGATCCGCAAGGTGAAATCGCTTATCTTTCCTCAACTGATTCCTTTCTTTTATCAAGCTTAGAACCTCTTGGGGAATGTCTTCAGTTTTTAATTTTTTCTCAACTTCGGATAGTTTTAAACCTAAAACTTTGTCAAATTTAAAAAGACTTTGCGCTTTGGCAGAAGTCGGATAATCGGATTTTATAAGTTCCCAAACAACAGCCAAAGCTTTTGGCATATTTAAATCGTCGTTTATTGCCTCTAAAAATCTCTCTTCAAATTCCGCGCACCCAACTTCCGGCTTGTCCCATGCTGAAACTTCTTCTTTAAGATTTACAAGCGCATTTTGCGCTCCTTCCAAAGCTTCGAAAGTAAAATTCATTTCCTGTCTGTAATGAGTTTGCAAATAAAGGTATCTTAAAGCCAAAGGATCAAACTCCTGTTTTATAAGCTCGTCGAGCGTAAAAAAATTGTGTAAAGACTTACTCATTTTTCTACCATCAACCAAAATATGCGCACTGTGAACCCAGTATTTTACAAACGGCTTCTCCCCTGTTTTGGCCTCGCTTTGTGCAATTTCATTTTCATGATGAGGAAAAATTAAATCCACTCCGCCAAGATGTAAATCAATTTTATTGCCAAGAATTGATTGCGACATAACCGAACATTCAATATGCCAACCCGGACGGCCCTTTCCCCAAGGAGAATCATAGCCCACGTCATCTTTCCCAACGGCTTTCCATAAGGCAAAATCCTGAACATCATCTTTTGTGTATTCATCCGATAAAATTCTGGTGCCGGTTTTTAATTCCCGCTTTTGTACTCCGGAGAGCTTGCCGTAATCCGGAACTTTTGAGATATCAAAATAAACCGAACCATCTTCTTCAACGTAAGCAAAACCTTTCCTGACCAAATCCTGAACATATTCAATCATTTTTTTAACGTACTCTGTCGCGCGTGGTTGAAAATCAGGCTTTTCTATATTTAGTTTTTCGATATCCTCAAGAAAATACTTTGTGTATTCTTCGGAAATTTGCCCTATTGTTGTTTCTTTTTCTTTTGCCCTGTTTATAATTTTGTCGTCAATATCCGTGATATTTTCCGCTCTTTTAACCTCAAATCCGTTATATTTTAACACTCTTCCGGCTACGTCATAAAAAATAAAAGTTCTTAAATTGCCAATATGCGCGCGGTCATAAACCGTCGGCCCGCAAGTGTACATTGTAACTATTGAGGGATTATTTGGATAAAAATCCTCGATTTGTTTTGATAAGGTATTATAAAGTTTTAGCATTATCCCGAAACTCCTCTAAATTTTTCTGCTGTTTGCTGTGCTCTTTGAACAACTAGCGGCGCCGGTTTTTTAGCTTCTTTTTTCTGCAAATCATGCATTTCCTGTTTTTTCTCTCTTTCGACTTTTTCCACCGGCCTTTCTTCTTCTTGATTTTTTTGACCTTGAATTAAAGGCTCGTAATAAACTTCATCGTGCAATTTTTGTCTTATATTTGCTAATTTTGCCTGCGCATCTTTTTCCGATTGTTGTTTATCTACCTGACTTTGAATATCTTGAGGCTTACTGGGTGCATACAACTCTTTTACCAATTCCTCCGTTTGCGCCTTACTATTTGCAGTTTGCTGATCCGAAGCCGCAGTATTGGTCTCATTTGTACCGGATTGACTAGAATCTCCAACAACTTGCCCCACAACAGTTTTCGCAATTCCCCCAACTGCAGTAATCGTTTGTTTAGCAGTCTTCTGTCCCTTTTCTATTGTTTCTCCTAAAACGTCATTCGGGTTCATTAATACTGACTCCTTCCTTCCATTGCTCTTTGCAGGGTTACCTCATCAGCATACTCTAAATCTGCGCCAATCGGGAGACCTCTTCCGATTCTTGAAATTTCCAAACCTAAATCTTCTGACTTTATTTGTTTTGCTATATACATTGCCGTTGCTTCCCCTTCCATTGTAGGATTTGTAGATAAAATTACCTCTTTGACTTTTGAGTTTTGAGATTTGAGTCTTGAGATAAGTTGGCTTATATAAATTTCCTCCGGACCGATATTATTTAAAGGATCTATTTTACCATGCAGAATAAAATATACCCCTTTGTATTTACCATTTTTTTCCAATGCAATAACATCTAAAGGTTGTTCTACAACACAAATAACGCTATGGTCTCTTTGTAAGTCTGCACAGATGGTACATGGATCGCTCTCGCCAATCATAAAACAGTTTGAACATAAAATTGTATCTTTTTTTAGACTTTGTAGCGAATTAGCAAAGTTATCTAATTCACCTTGCGGTACATGAAGAAGATAAAAGGTAAGCCTTTGAGCAGTTTTCTGTCCAACACCCGGTAATCTTTCAAAAGACTCTATTAAATTTTGTATTGCTTTAGGAATAATCATAAAAATGAAGATTAGAAATTTTTGAGCCCCTCTGCTATTATCTTACTGACGGAAATTATTTCCAGCTTATCAAAATGTTTTTCTTCCGGAATAAAAATAGTATCCGTAACAAAAACTTTTTCTGCTTTTAAATTCTGCAGAAGTTTCCCCGCGCTTTCTGAAAAAACAGCGTGAGTTGCAAAAACAAAAACTTTTTCCGCTCCATTTTTTAGCAAGATTTCTTCTGCCGCTAGAATCGTTCTGCCGGTTGAAATCATATCGTCAACAATAATTGCCATTTTTCCGTTAACATCGCCTTCCATAGAGGAATCACTTATGCTCCCTGTTTCCAAATCCCTGTTTTTTTCAACAGTTGCATAAGGCATATTGTTTAAACTTTCCGATAACATTTTTATTCTTCTTATTCCTCCCATATCAGGAGAAACTAATACAGAATTTTCTATTAATCCTAATTCCCTTATCTTTTGCGCAAATAAATCTAAAGCGGAAAGGTGCAAAACGGGAATTGTAAAAAGCTCCGGAACCTTTACAGAATGTAAATCAAAAGCAACGATTTTATCAACACCAACCCTTTCCAATGTTTTAATAATAACTTCCAAAGAAACAGCTTCTCCATCTCTAAAAATATGATCCTGTCTTTCATATCCCAAATACGGAATAACTGCGGTAACTGTTGATGCTCCGCTTCTTTTTAAAGCATCTACAATAAAGAAAAGCTCCATATAATTTTGATCTGGAGGAGTACTCGTTGACTGCAAGACGACCACCTTCTCATCAACAATTTTTTCTACAATCCTTATCCGTCTTTCCCCATCGGGAAATACGAAATTTTCCAACAAAGATACTTCAACCCTCAATTCTTTTGCCAAATTTTGGGCCAAAGACTTATTCGAACTACCGCTAAAAATCTTCATAAAATAAATTTATCTGCCTAAAAGCCCTCCCAAGCCCCCTTGCATTTGAGAAAGTTTCTTGGCTGCAATCTCCTGAGATTTTTTAATTGCTTCGTTAACGGCTTCTTTTACATCGTTGTCTCCTTTTCCATTAACTTTTATTTCTTTTATCCTCTGATCTCCTGTAATAAGAATTTCTACGCCGTTTTTCTCAACATTTACTTCTTCTGACTGAAGCTCTCTCTGGATTTGCATTGCCTGATCACGCATTTTCTTTAAGTCGCCTAACTGTGAAAGTGGATTATTCATAAAAAATCACCCCCTTAATAATACAAAAAAACTGACTTTATCTCCAGTTATTTCTCCTGCAACTTCTTCTATTATTCCCCTTGTCTTCCCTTCTTCTAATTTTTCTTTATGAAATTTATAACTTGTTTCTATTATAAGCTTTTTGTCTTTGTAACTTTTTATTGAACATCCCCTTAGGACTCCCGCAATTGAACGATTGTTGGAATTCACCTTATCTATTAAATCTTTCCAGAAAATTTCCAAGGAGTTACTGATTTTATTATCCCTATTTAAAGCGCGGGAGGTCGTCTTCACAGATTCAGAGGGGGTGGCGCGGGTGGAAGGGCTCCCGGCAGCGCGCACGCTTTGAGCCGAAGGCTCACCGAAGGGATTAGGAGCACTGACGGAACGGACGGAGGAGTTCGCCTGCTTGACAGGCGCGGCTGGGAAACCCGAGACAGGACCCCCACTGTCAATGTCCTCACTTATCCACTCCACAATCGCCAACTCCAAAGGCAGCTGCTCCAAAACGGCGTACTTTGTATCTAAATATGCTTTTGAAAATAAATCAACAAGTCTTTTGATTTCGCGCAATTCAAATTCCGTACCGCTGATTTTTTCAGAAATTCCGACTTTTTCAAGTAAATTTAAGTGAAGCTTATTAATTAATTGCTCTAAAAAATATTTAATATCAACTCCGCTTTCTGTTAAATCCGTAACTAGTCTAAAAGCTTTTTGTGAATCTTTTTCTTTTAGAAAAGAGAGCAAATCAATAATTTGTTTTTCAACGTTTGTTAATTTATATTTTTTCTCAACTAATTCTTTTGTAATTTCTTTCCCGTTAGCAATAAGAGAAATTTCCTCCAAAATTTTAACTCCGTCCCGAAAACTTCCGTCCGATAAATGCGCTATTGCTTTTAATCCGTCTTTATCTGCCGGCAGTTTTTCCGCCTTGGCAATTCTCTGAAAAGATCTAACCAGCTCTTCTTCTGTTGCAGATTTAAAAACAATCCTAAAACAACGCGATAAAATAGTTGCAGGCACCTTATGGGGCTCTGTTGTGCAAAGAATAAAAACAACGTGGCTTGGCGGCTCTTCCAAAGTTTTCAAAAGCGCATTAAAAGCTTCTGTTGTTAACATGTGCACCTCGTCGATAATATAAACTTTTTTTGCGGCTTTAAAAGGAGCAAGTTTCACCTTATCTCTTAAATCCCGGATTTCATCAATTCCCCGGTTTGACGCTCCGTCTATTTCCAAAATATCCATATTTATCCCGTTGGTAATGGATAAACATTGATCGCACTTATTGCACGGCTCAATTTCTTTTTCGGAAAGCTTACCTTTTAAGTTTTTATGTTTCTCGCAGTTAATTACTTTAGCGACAATTCTGGCTGTTGAAGTCTTTCCTAAACCTTTAGGCCCTGTAAAAAGAAACGCGTGGGAAAAAGAATCTTTAGATAAAATCCTATATAATTCTTCTCTAACCGCGCCGCTATCCAATTCTTCAATTTTCTGGGGCCTGTATTTTCTATAAAAAACCATCTTCAGTATCTTAAATCTTATATCTCAAATGTCAAATCTACATCTGTTCATCTCAAATGTTTTTCTTTAGATTTTAAATTTGAGTTGTAGTTTTGCGATTTGCGTTTTGAGATTTGAGTTATCATTCCTCATGATGTAATCCTAAAAGGTGCATTAAACCGTGCTCAACGAGTTCATCAATTTTATCGTCTACCAACATCTCGTCTCTTGAAGCATCCCTTATTACTTGCGGGAAAGATAGAACTATGTCTCCCAATCTTAAAATATCACTTGGCATTTGCGCCGGCTCTCCTTCGGTTTGAGAAAAAGATAAAACATTTCTTGTCTTGTCTTCCCCTTTATATTTTTTGGAAAGCTCACGCATTTTCCTGTCACCCACAACAGCAATAGAAACCTCAACCGGCGAGGCCATTTCGTTTTTATCTATTACCCTATCCACGGTCTGTTTAATCCTTTTTCTATTGATTTTGTATCTGCTTTCAACAAAAATTAAAACATTAACTTTGGTCATAAATTATGCTGTCCAAACTTTCTTTGCCTTCCTGGCATCTTCTGCTTTTTGTTTTCTGGCCAAAGACGGTTTAAGATAAAACTCTCTTCTTTTTGCTTCCTGCAAAATTCCTTCGGATATTACCTTCCTTGAAAATTTTCTAATCAAGGCATCGTCGCTGTCTCCGGGCATTTTTTTAACTACTACCATAATAAAAACACCTCCTTTAAATTACATTTCCATATTCTTTGTCATCGGACCGGAAACATGAAAATGTACATGATTAATCGCTTGGGCTCCCCCGCCATTAATACCAACTCTGTATCCATTTTTATCAAGCTTTGTATCTCTAATTATTTTATTCATTATAACTTTTACCTTTGAAGTTAAAGCCGTATCGTTAAATTCTAAAAAGTCTTCCACGTGAATTTTAGGCACAATCAACATGTGCACCGGCCTAACCGGATGAATATCCGGAAAAACCATTATCTCGTCGTCTTCATAGGTAAATTCTTTCGAAATTTCCCTGTCCCTTATTTTGCAAAAAACACAATCATCCATAGTAATTAGCCTTCAGCCGCTAGCAACTAGTTGCTATTTGCTAGATGCTAATTGCTAAATGGTTTTCAGTACTTCTATTATATCATTGAGTGATAATTTTGTCGGCTTCATTTTCGGATTTTTTGGCGTTCCGTTTAAAAGCATTTTTTTAGAAACGTGCAAAAACCAAGTTGCGGAAGGATCCATTTTGCTTAATTTTTCGTGAACCAGGGTTAAATCTATCCCTTTTGAATTACTTGAATCATTTGGTCTGGCTTTAATTCTTACATACCCTTTTCTTGGATCTCTTCTTACAACTACAACATAACCCATAATTTGGGCAAGTTTAATAACCGAATCATTAATTGATTCAAGTCCTAGGCCCTTTCCCCATTTTGTCTCAAATTCAATTCCTGAATTCTTAATTTCTCTTTCTGCCCAAATCTTATTTTCAAAATCATTCAAAATTGCGTCCAAACAATCGCAGATATAGTCAACATAAAATTTGTCTTGATTTGGTTTTAACAATTTCAGTCCATCCAAAATATTAACAACAGAAAAATCATGATAATCAGCCATTGGCTCGGGTCTAAATATTTCTTTAAAATGATCTACTTCTACCACGAAATTTACAATTCGCTGCAGCGCTTCCAATTTTTCGCTATTAATTGCAGGCTTCACTTCCACTAATCCTTTTTTTACAAAATCGAAAGTTAAAGATGCTCCGCAAACCTTATCACTTTTTGTCTGGTGATGATCCAATGGTCCCATTCCCGTATCTACATGGATATATTCGTCTTCTCCTTTTTTTTCTATTGCAAAATCAAAACTCTGCCCCTTTGGAAGAGGAAGTAATCTGTCTCCTGCAGGGATAAATTTAACTTCGGCTTTATCCCAACCCCCTAAAAATTTTTTTAAAAGCCAAACGCTGGTTATGGCATCCATGTCAGGCGATGTGTGTGTGACAATATATTTCATAAATTAGCCACTAGCTACTAGCAATTAGTTAAACTAAAGGCTAGATGCTGATTGCTAGTTGCTCATTAGTATACCCTTTTTCGAGCGTAAACAAAAGCCCTTCTTTGACAAAAAAAATGATTATGTTATTCTTAATAACCATGAATATCCTTCTTGTATCGGGCGGTAATTCTTCCGAACGATCGGTATCCCTAACTTCTGCAAGAAATGTTAAAAATGTTCTGCTGCAAAATGGGCACAAAGTTAAACTCTATGATCTTAAAAACGGCTATAAAACCATTATTGCACTTTCCAAAGATTTTGACGTTCTCTTCCCTGTTTTACACGGAGAAGAAGGCGAAGGCGGAAAACTGCATAAATATTTATCGAAACTTAAAAAACCTGTTGTCGGAAGCAGAAATTATAAAGGATTTCAAAAGGCCTGGTATAAAATTCCTTTTAAGAAATACTGTAACAAGAATAATATCTCTACTCCACGCTGGAAATTAATAAAAAAGATTGACGATGTAATAGGATTTGGATTCCCTTGTGTTATAAAAACTTCATCCGGCGGATCCTCGAGAGAGGTTTTTATTTTAAAATCAAAAAGGGAACTTTTGCTTAAATCCAGAAAAATCTTTTCTTATCAAAATTTATTTGTTGAAAATTATATTCAGGGACAAGAGGCAACGGTCGGAGTTTTAAATAATAAAGCGCTGCCGGTTATTGAAATCATTCCACCTGAAAATTCCTGGTTTAATTACAAAAATAAATATTCAGGAGCAACTCAAGAAATAGTGGATTCAAAAAATATCAGTTCTGAACTTAAAAATGAAATGCAGAAAGTGACTTTGAAAATTCAT
>Ga0315281_10013321_pt1 | contig 11133 bp, 8 predicted proteins | sample YL17G07_0_MG_FD_204540 | JGI IMG/M metagenome (GOLD analysis project Ga0315281, IMG submission 204540) | Sediment microbial communities from Yellowstone Lake, YNP, Wyoming, USA - YL17G07_0 | ecosystem: Environmental > Aquatic > Freshwater > Lake > Sediment | place: USA: Wyoming | collected... | reverse complement strand
AGGAAGTCGCTGTCGCCGCCGACGATCACGTAGGCGTTGATGTGCGAGTGGGTGAACGCCATCTCGAGCGCGTCGAGCGCGAGGTTGATGTCGGCGCCGTTCTTGTCGCCGCCCGGCGTCATGTTGCGCTGGACGAGGCGGATGGCGTGCTGGGTGAGCGAGCGGCTGTACTCGCCGGAGCGGGTCCAGTCGGCGTACGCGATCTTGGTGACCACCTCGCCGCGCTCTTTGATCGCGTCCAGGACGAGCCCGACGTCGAATTGCTGGCCGAGGGTGGTTTTGACGCCGATTTCGATGTTGTCGAAGTCGATGAAGACGGCGATGTTCAGACGATCTTGATGAGACAAAACAGTTCCTAGCGTTGAGTGTCGATGTGACGTTCGCGTCGAACAACAGCGGCTGGAGGTTCCAGCCAGAGAGGGCAGTGTTCGCGCCGGCTAACCTCTTGGTGAGGTTGCACGGTCATTGTACTGCATATGCGCCACACGGCGAGGATTCTTTAGTTTGGCGTCAGCGGGGGCGGGGCCTCGGGCGCCGGCCAGATGATCTTCGTGAACTGCCCGCGCTGGAGCAGTTCGCGTCCTTTGCCGCCACGTCCGGTCACCTCGTACTTGCCGGTGCTGATGGTCTGCTCCGCGCCCCGTGAGGTTTCTACGGTCAACAAATCACGATCGCCGGTCGACGCGATGGCGCCGAGCACGCGATCCTCGTCGCCGAGCTTGATCAGGATCACGCCCTTGCCCGGCCCCGACAAATAGTTCACTTCGTCGGCATTGCAGAGCATGCCGCGTGCCTGTGCGGTGGCGGCTATCAGCACCTCGCCGCCGGTCAGCTTGCTGATGGCCACCACTTCGGCGCCCTGCGCGGGACGCGCGTATCGCCGTCCCGAGCGTGTGCTCGGCTCGACGAAGCCGTCGAGGCCGAAGCGCAGCGCGTAGCCGTCGCTGGTGACGGCGATGGCGTGCACCGGCGGCGCCACGACGTCGGGGTCAGACCCCGGTTTCGATTTTGACGGGGTCTGACCCCGGATGTCGCCGATCGCGCGCGGATCGAGGCTCATGGCGGCGACGATCTTCTCGCCGTCCTTCAGCTTGAACTGCTTCTGAATCGGCTCGCCGTAGCCGGTGGACGCCGGCACGTCGATGATCCGGCTCGTGTAGGCGGCGCCGAAGTTCGAGAAGAACACGCAGCTCGCGCGCGTGCTGCCGGCGCACACCGCCATCACCGCATCGCCCTCGCGCAGCCTCGTCGTCGACAGATCCTTGACTTCCTTCTGCCGCTTCACCCAGCCGTCGCGTGACACGATGACGACGTTGTCCTCCTCGACGATGAAGTCGTCGGGCCTGTACTCCGGCTCTCCGCTGTCGCTCGCGATGGTGCTGCGACGCTTGTCGCCGTACTGGCTGCTGATCTCCTCGAGCTCGGAGCGCACGAGCTTCCAGCGGCTGCCTTCGTCCTTGAGCAGTGTGGTGATCTGCCGCGCGCGCGACCGCTTGTCGTCGAGCTCCTTGCGGATGATTAGGATCTCGAGGCGCGCCAGGCGGTAGATCTTGAGCTCGAGGATGGCGTCGGTCTGCTCGGCGTCGAGCGTGAACCGCGCCATGATTTTTTCCGCGGAGTCGGCCTTGCCGTCAGATTTGCGGATGATCCGGATGATCTCGTCGAGCGCGTCGAAGACCGTCTCGAAGCCTTCGAGAAGGTGGATCCGCTTCTTCAGCGACGCGAGCTCGTGCTCCAGCCGCCGGGTGACGACCTCGAGCCGGAAGTGGAGGAAGTGCCAGAGGATCTGCTTGAGATCGAGCCGCTCGGGCCGGCCGAGCTCCGGGTTCTCGGTCGGAATCAGGCAGGTCAGGTTGACGGCGAAGTTGAGCTGCAGCGACGTGTGCTTGAAGAGATACGCCATGATCATCTTCTCGTCGGCGTCCTTCTTCATCTCGATCGCGATGCGCACGTCCTCGGTCGACAGATCCTTCACGTCGAGCAGTTGCGGCAGCTTGCGGGCGATCACGACGTCGGCGATCTGCTCGACCAGCTGCGACTTGTTCACCGTGTACGGCACGCTGTCGACGTAGATCGTCTTGGTCGAGCGCGTCTCCGGCCCGATGTCCCAGGTGCCGCGCAGGCGAATCGACCCCGATCCCGTCTTGTAGATGTCCCTGATTTCGTCCTGTGAATTGAGAATTTGCCCGCCCGTCGGAAAGTCGGGACCCTTGACGTAGCGACACAGCTGGGCCGTGCTCAACTCCTCGTTGTCGAGCAGCTTGATAAGCGCGGTGCAGACCTCGCCGAGGTTGTGCGGCGGAATGTTGGTGGCCATGCCGACGGCGATGCCGGTGGCGCCGTTGACCAGGAGATTGGGCACGCGCGCGGGCAGCACGACCGGCTCGGTCTTCGTGCCGTCGTAGTTGGGCCGGAAGTGCACCGTCGACTGCTCGATCTCGGTGAGCATCTCGTCGCTGATGCGCGTGAGGCGGCACTCGGTGTACCGCATGGCCGCCGCGCTGTCGCCGTCGAGCGATCCGAAATTGCCCGAACCGTCCACGAGCGGGTAGCGCAGCGCGAAGGGCTGCGCCATGCGCACGAGCGTCTCGTACAGCGCCGAGTCGCCGTGCGGGTGGTAGCTGCCCATCACGTCGCCGACGACCTTCGCGCACTTGCGGTGCTTGGCGTCGGCGGTGAGGTTCTGCTCCCACATCGTGTAGAGGATGCGGCGCTGCACCGGCTTCAGGCCGTCGCGGACGTCGGGCAGCGCGCGCGCGGTGATGACCGAGAGCGCGTAATTCAGATAACGCGACTGCGCCGCCTCGTGCAGCGCGACGTTGGCGGTGCTGCCGGGACCGTGGCCGCCGCCGGCGAGCAGCGCTCCGCGGGCCGCCGCCTCGCGACCCTCGTCTCCGCCGCCCTCCGCGTCGAGGTTGTCGAACAGGTCAGGTGATTTGCGTTTCGCCATTGTGAGCTGTGATCCGAGGCCGGCCGCTAGAGTACCGCGACCGGAAGGCACGTGTCACGACGAACACCACGAAACACACGAAGGGTCACGAAATACACGAAAGAAGACGACCGGTTTTCGTGTTTCGTGCGGTTCATGTTTCGTGTGTTTTGTGGTTTGACATCTGATGCGTGATGCTTGATGATACAAGACATGAGGACGACCCTCGACATCGACGCCGACGTGCTGCAGGCGGTGAAGGAACTCGGCGGGATGCACAAGAAGACGGCGGGGCAGATCCTGTCGGACCTGGCCCGAAAGGCCCTGGCTCCGGCTGGCCAATCGCGCGTCCGGGTGCGCAACGGTGTGCCTCTGCTTCCTACCCGTCCTGGCGCGCCGATCATGACCATGGCGGACGTCAATCGGCTTCGGGATGAGGCGTGATTCGCCCCGCGCTACTCGACGTCAACGTCCTGATCGCGTTGTTCAACGAACACCACGTGCATCATGAGCCTGCGCACGACTGGTTCGCCGACCACCACGGACAACCGTGGGCGACCTGTCCGCTGACCGAGAACGCCTTCATCCGCATCCTGAGCGACCCCACGCAGCGCCCGGCGTTCGTTCCTCTGCCGATGCTCGTGGAGCATCTCGATCGGTTCTGCCGTGACGACCGCCACGAGTTCTGGCCGGACGCCGTCTCCATCCGCGACCAGGCATTGTTCAACGTGATCATGGTTCGCGGTCATCGGCAGCTGACCGACGTCTACCTGCTGGGGCTGGCCGTCAAACATGGCGGCCGGCTCGTCACGTTCGACCAGTCGATCCCGATGGGTTCCGTCCATGGCGCCACGCCCGCGTCGCTGGAAGTCATCGCGCCCGCGGAGTAAAGTTCCCTCCGTGAAGCTCGCAGCCGTCCTCCTCGCGACATCACGATCCGTAAATTCGATCTTGCCATCGCCGACCTCACAAAGGCGTCGCAGCTCGTTGCGGGCAAACCGGACGAGATCGAGCCGGACGGCGCGCCGAACAAAGCCGGGATCCCGCGGAGCACGCTGCAGTCGAACATCTGGTATCACCTCGGCCTCGCGCAGTACCTGTCCGGCGACTTCGCCGGCGCGCTGGGCAGCTACCGAGATGGGATGAAGGTGTCGCGGGTGAACGACGACATGCTCGTGGCCACGAGCGACTGGCTCTACATGACGCTGCGCCGCGTGAAGCGCGACGCCGAGGTGCGGCAGGTGCTCGAGCCGATCCGTGAGCAGATGGACGTCCTAGAAAACGGCGCGTACCACGCGCGCCTGCTCATGTACAAAGGCCTCCGCACGCCGGAGTCGGTGCTCAACCTCAACACCGCCGACGACATCCAGATCGCCACGCAGGGATACGGCGTCGGCAACTGGTATCTCGTCAACGGCGACCGCGCGAAGGCGAAAGAGGTCTTCGACCGCGTGCTCGCGAGAAAGGCGTGGACCGCGTTCGGGTTCATCGCGGCAGAAGCGGATATGAAACGTGGTTTCTGAATCGATCCTCCAGGCCATTGGGCGCACGCCGGTCGTGCGGCTGCGGCGGGTCGTCGAGCGCGGCAGCGCCGACGTGCTCGTGAAGCTCGAGTACTACAACCCGACCGGATCGTACAAAGACCGGATGGCGCTCGCCATGATTGAAGGGGCCGAGGCGCGCGGTACCCTCCGCCCCGGCATGCGCGTCGTCGAATTCACCGGCGGCAGCACCGGCTCGTCGCTGGCGCTCGTCTGCGCGGTGAAGGGGTACCCGTTCGTGCCGGTGTCGTCCGACGCGTTCGCGAAGGAGAAGCTCGACACGATGCGCGCGTTCGGCGCCGATCTCCGCCTCGTCGCCAGCGACGGGGGCCGGATTACGCCGGGCCTGTTCGATCGGATGCGCGCCGAGGTCGAGCGCCTACGGCAGGAGCCGGACACGTTCTGGACCGATCAGTTCCACAACGAGGATGCGATCAACGGGTACATGGGGATCGGCCGCGAGTTGGTCGAACAGACGGGCGGCGTGCTCCACGCGTTCTGCGGCGCGGTCGGCACGGCCGGCATGCTGGTGGGCGTGTCGAAGGCACTGAAAGCCGGAGGCTGCGCCGCGCGCATCGTGGCGCTCGAGCCCGTGTCGGCGCCGATGCTCACGCAAGGTCACGGCGGGACGCATCGCGTCGAAGGGATCGCGCCCGGCTTCGTGCCGCCGCATCTGACGCCGGGCGTCTACGACGAAGCACGCGCGGTGGACGAATCCGAGGCGCGGGCGATGGCGCGCCGGCTCGCGAAAGAAGAAGGCGTGTTCGCCGGCACCTCGTCCGCGTTGAACGTCGTCGCCGCGCTGCAGCTCGCGCGTGAGCTGGGGCCCGGCAAAGTCGTCGCGACCGTCGCGGTCGACTCGGGCCTCAAGTACCTCGCCGGGGATCTCTACACCGCCTCGTAGCGCGAGGCTTCAGTCAACTCGGCGAGGCTCCAGTAGAACAGACGCACCCACGCCATCAGACCCACCGGAGACGAGGATTTCCATGGCGATCGCGATTACGGTCAAAGCAAGGAACACTCACTCGACGTCGAACCGGACATCCCCCTCCTCTGGGCGATTCGCGAAATGCTCGGCCTGACCGGCACCAAGTTCGGCTGCGGCATCTCCGCCTGCGGTGCCTGAAGGCCCGGTCACCCTCGGGCGGCTGTACGACCTGTTCCCGTTCGACAACCGCATCGCGCGGATCACGCTGAGGGGCGCGGATCTCGGCCGGTGGGTGGCCGGCGAGATCCGGCAAGGCCGTCGAGGCTCGCTTAGCATTGCAGGCGTCGACGTGCGAGCGAGTTGTCAGGCAGACGGCGTCCACGTCGCTCTGTTCCGCGGGGCCGGGCGGATTCGCGACGATGATCGACTGCTCGCCGTGACGATCGGTGCGCCGACGCCCAGCGGCAGCCTGGCGTCGTCAGCTCCGATAGGAGGCGTCGGGCCAATCGGGAATTGCGGCAGTTGTGCGGGAAGTGGTCGAGGATTGGTTTCGGCTGCTCAGCCACGAGGGGCAGGACCGGCTCGCTGATGCCACGCATCGAAGCCAAGAATTCGCCGACGCGCAAATCGTCGAACTGCGTCGCCAGGTGAGCAGCATGATCGAGTGCGAGTGACATTGGCCCGAGAGAGTGCGAGTCGCGGGCTTATCCATCCGCCATTCACGGTTCGGTCGCCGGTTCTTGGCGAGTTCTTCGAGCGCCGCCTCTTAACGTGTGCCACGCCTTTCAACCGCTTTCGTCTGCCATCGATTGCCGCCTATGCTTCCGAGATCCCAGTCGAGATAACAGTCGCCGTTATCGTGCGGGGGCTATGCGGTCGAACGATCCGAGCGCGAGCCGTGTCGATTTGGTAATTGTATGTGTTATACTGTTCCCGTTATGGGAACACGGCTGGTTCAGAGTTGAATTCGTCAAGTGACTCTCGTCGGCAAGCGCCTCTTGTCTGAGTTTGCTCGACGCCACGCCTCAGCCCGAGACGCGATAGCGGCTTGGACTTCGGAAGTGGAAGCGGCGACGTGGCGTTCCTCCGTCGACGTGAAGGCCAGGTTTGCCTCAGCCAGTTTCATCGGAGGGGACCGCGTCGTCTTCAATCTAAAAGGGAACCATTTCCGCCTAGATGCCCAGGTCAGTTATTCCGCCCAGATCGTTTTGGTGCGGCGAATCGGCACACACGCGGAGTACGACTCATGGATATTCTGACTTCTGACGTGCCTGTTAGGGTGATCGAGTCCGAGACGGACCACGCGGTCGCCTTGGAACAGATGGCAGAGTTGATGGCGAGTGGTCCGGCAAGCGGCTCGGACTCCGAGCGCCTTTTGAAGACTCTTGCCATTCTAGTTCGCGACTACGAATCTGCTCGGTATCCCATCGCGGCTCCCGATCCGATCGAAGCCATCAAGTTTCGGATGGACCAACAGGGATTGGCACCGAAGGATCTGGTGCCGTATTTGGGTAGCCGGAGCCGCGTCTCTGAAGTTCTTTCAGGAAAGCGCTCTCTAACCTTGACGATGATTCGGAGTCTGCACCGCGGCCTAGGCATTCCGGCCGCTAGTCTGCTGGGTGATCGTGCCGACGCGAACGCCGAACTTGACCTGGATTGGAATCGCGTGCCCTTTAAAGACATGAGGAAGCGAGGCTGGATCAATCGGATTCCTCACGACGCATCAGACGCAAGGCGCCTGCTGGACTCGTGGATGGGGCAGGTTCGAACGCTTGAATTTGCCCCACTGTATCGTCGACACGTGCGCTCGGCCAAGGCAGTGGATCCGGAAAGGCTCATTATCTGGACTGCCCAGGTGGCGAAGAGGGCATTGGCGGACCCGCCGTCAGGAAAGTTCGATTCGACCTGGTCTCCGGAATTCTTGACAGATGTGGTTCGAATCAGCGTCTTCAAAGATGGACCCTCCCTAGTGAAGGAGTTCCTAGACCAGCACGGCATTGCGATGGTCGTCGAACCGTCACTGTCACCTTGGCTGGATGGCGCCGCGATGATGTGTCGGAACGTGCCGGTAATTGCGTTGACACTTCGACACGACCGGTTGGATAACTTCTGGTTTGTGTTGATGCACGAACTGATGCATCTATTCAAACACTTGGGAGCCGAGACAGTGTCGTTCTATGACGACCTCGACTCTGACGACCAGGCTGATCCAAAGGAAGTCGAAGCAGACAGACTTGCGGCGGAGGTTCTAATTCCGTCCAGCGAGTGGCAAACGAGTCCGGCGAGCAAACTGCGAAGCGCAGACGCTGCCAACCATCTTGCCAAGCAGTTGAAAATCAGCCCAGCGATCGTTGCTGGAAGAATCCGTAAGACCTATAAGGACTATCGGGTTTTGTCGGGACTGGTGGGTCAGGGAGAGGTGCGGAGGCACTTCCCTGAGTTTCAGGAGTAGAAATGTTCGACCATCAACACTACGTTCCGGTGATGCGGACGAAACCTGCTGAGCTCAAGGCTCTCCAATCTCTGGATCACACTCTTCGTTCGCGGACCACTCCTATACTCGAATGTCCGCCTCGGATGTTGCGAGGATGCGACACTCTGGCGAAACTTGAACAGAGAGTGGACTACTTTGTCCAGCACCTTACCGGCTGGGCTGGCCGATTGTTCATCGACTTCAACATGCTGCCTTCGACGATGTCGAACGCGCTTGAAGTAATGGCTGCGCGAACATCACGCGCCGGAATTCGGCCGGTACTAGTCGTGTCTTTAAAGGGCGGCTCACAATCCCCCTATGCCCGTTCAGTTCGAGCGATATCAGATCGCCACGGCTCGGCGATCTGCTTGCGAATCTCGCCGGAGGAACTGAAACTCAGCGCAGTCGGAGAAAAAATAGACGGACATCTGAAGAGCTACTCCGCCTCGCCAAGGCTAGTGGATCTTGTCATAGATCACGGCGGCATAGACAGCGGATCCTTCACTTACAAGGACTGCGCCCATCTCATTCCCTGGGTCCAGTCTTGGCGGACGCTGACGAGCCTCGCTGGCAGTTTTCCTGAAGATCTATCGCGTCTAACTCCTCGGGAGACCCACCGACTTCGACGATTCGAGTGGAAGCAGTGGCGATCGCTTGAATCATGGACCGGGCGACGTCCGGCGTTTGGGGACTACGCGATTCAACACGTCACGATCAAGGAGCCGGTCGCGGTCCCCAACTTCAGCGCGAGCGTCAGGTACACCATTGAGGAAGATTACTTCGTTCTCCGTGGCGAGGGTGTTTTGAACGATGGCGGTCCTGGCTATGGTCAATTCAACGGGTGGGCGGCGCTTTTGATCGGCATGCCTGAGTTTTATGGCGCCACATTCAGCGCCGGAGACCAGTACATCGCCGAGCGGGCCGCGAATTGGACTACTTCGGGCAGCGCGCAGACTTGGTTGCAGGCGGGTTTCAGCCACCACTTGACAACGACGGCGCTACAAGTCGCTCGGCGACTTGAGCAAGTGCGACGTATCACCGCGACCGCGACTGCTCCCAACTGGAGTTCGGTTGTGGATATCAGTCAACCGGAGGCGCTCTCGTAGAGGTCTTCGCTCGAGGCCACTAGCGAAGATTCGACTGCGATGATGTTCTTGGGGAATCGCTCTTGAGCTTGAACTACCCGTCCGAATGGAAATTCCGAGGAGTTGGGTTTGGCATCCCTCCCGCGGCGATAGAAGCGGTTACCAAGCTGCTGGTCGATGTGGCTGACGGCTCAAAGAGCGCGCTGGAGGATTTCAAGGGATTCTTCGGTGGCATGGGCGGAAGTAGTTCGTATGACTATGCCATCGTAGATTTGGAGGACTTTCTCGCACGGGAATCCGACAATGCAGCCAAGTTCGTGGACGCCCTCTGGAAGTGCGTCGAATATGCAGACAAGTCTAGCCTGAAGACTCCATCCCCTGACTACGTCAGCGAGATTTTAGTGCAACATGGAGTGCCGCTGAGAATTCAGCCGCCTGATCTCTTGCTTGCACACAGCGACTCGGACCTTGTCGATGCAAGGATGGCGTCCGATTTCGAAGCAACTACGGGTGCTTTTGCCGGATATCGGCTGGGAGATCCGATCGGTCAAGGAGGCTATGGAGTTGTTTTCAAAGCCACCCGCACCACGACCGTCGGCGAATTCGAGTACGCCATTAAAGTGTTGGACCCGAGCCCATTCATCAAGAACTACGAAAAGGCGATCGCGAGATTCAATCGCGAGGTTGCCGCGCTGAGTAAGCTACAGCACAGGGCGATTGTCCAGTATTTCGAAGCGGGCGTGACGAGTGCGAAGAAACCATACCTAGTCATGCCGCTCGTCGATGGACTGAATCTGAAAGCGGCATCGGAGAAGATGGCAATGCGGGACATTCTCAGCACCTTTGCTGAGATTCTTCGAGGCCTGGAGTACGCGCATGCAAATGGCGTCGTGCATCGAGATCTGAAGCCAACAAACATCATTGTCCGCTACTCAGATTGGCAGCCGATCATCCTAGATTTCGGATCCGCGTACATGCTTGACGATCTCGATAAGGCCACGCTCACATCGGACGTGGTCGGAACGGCCGGCTATATTCCCAGTGAGGTCATGGCGAATCCGAAACTGCGATCGCCCCTTCAAGACATCTACGCGTGTGGAGTGATGCTTTACGAGGCGTTCGCAGGTCATCGCCCGGATCCACTTGACTATCGGCCATTGGAGGGAATCAGGTCCGAGCTAAGCCCCGTCGATCCTATTATTCGCGACGCCATTAAACGGGCGAGCGACCGGACCAAGTCCGCCGGCACATTTGCGGACCAACTCGCCGGTGCGGTGTAAGACTGAAAATTCGGTTAGCGGTCGGCGCATGAGGATCTACTTGGCGGAGATGGTGGGATCCGAACCCACCCGCCCCGCCAGCCTTACCTGCCCTTCCCGCCCTTACTTGATGAACAGCATTTCTCGGTACGTGGCGAGCGGCCACGTTTCGTGCGGGATCATCAGTTCCAGCTGATCGCCCGTTTCGCGCAGCGCCGACATCGCCGGCACGACGACGTCGCGGAAGTGTTTGGCGTGCTGTTCCGCGGATCCGCCCTCGTGGTCGAGCGCCTTGGCGAGCTTGTCGGTGCGGCGCCTGAACTCGTCGGTCAGCTTCACGACGATGCCGAGCGTCTTCGCGCCCTCGACCGACTTGCCGCCCGCGGCCTTCACCGCCGACACGCTCTGGGCGACGCGCTTCTGATAGTCGAACGCCGCCGGCAGAATGTAGCGGTTGGCCATCAGCACCATCAGCTGCCCTTCGACGTTCACGGTCTTGTTGTAGGTCTCGACCATGATCTCGTAGCGCGCCTGCAGCTCGCGCTCCTTGAGGATGTGGTACTTCTCGAAGAGCGCGCGCGCGTCTTTCGTCACGATCTGCGGCAGCGCGTCGACGGTGTTCTTCAGGTTCAGGAGCCCGCGCTTGGCCGCTTCCTTCTCCCATTCCTTCGAGTAGCCGTTGCCGTTGAAGATGATCCGCTTGTTCTCCTTGATCACCTTCGGCAGCAGTTCCACCACCGCCTGGTTCAGCGACTTGCCGCCCTTGACCGCCTTCTCGAGCTCGGTGGCGATGTAGTCGAGCGACTCGGTCACGGCGAGGTTGAGCACGATGTTCGGGTAGCCGATGCTCTGGTTCGACGACACCGCGCGGAACTCGAACTTGTTGCCGGTGAACGCGAACGGGCTCGTGCGGTTGCG
>Ga0315281_10013320_pt1 | contig 11134 bp, 10 predicted proteins | sample YL17G07_0_MG_FD_204540 | JGI IMG/M metagenome (GOLD analysis project Ga0315281, IMG submission 204540) | Sediment microbial communities from Yellowstone Lake, YNP, Wyoming, USA - YL17G07_0 | ecosystem: Environmental > Aquatic > Freshwater > Lake > Sediment | place: USA: Wyoming | collected... | reverse complement strand
CAAGTCAAAAGAGGCCCGTGCAATCATCGCTATCGTAACAGGCCTGCTGGTACTTTTCGCGGTCCCGACAGCTCTCATATCCTTTATAGCCAAGATGTCGACGAGCTTCGTGCTCGTTGCGATAGGCCTGCTCGTGCTGCTGGTCTTCCTTGAGGCAGCGGGCATAAAACACAAGGTCCCGCACGTCGACAAGAGCGGCAAGCCTACGGGCAAGTTCGAGGAGATGCCGTTCTTCTCAAAGCACCCCTATATAATGGGAATAACGTTCCTGATAATCGCAATACTGGTGTTCGTGGGCGCCGGCGGACTTAGCGTGTTGGGTTGGAAAATACCCTACGGCTTTGACATAATAGGCGTAGTGTTCCTTATTGCGATAATAATCGCTATACTCTGGATCATGGGAACAAAGGACGAAGAACAATAGAACTTATTTTCCGGCCCTTAGCTTCTCAACCACGTCAGCCATGGTCCTTACGTTCTCGGTCATCTGGGGCAGAAAGTCCCTGAAGACCTTTTCTATGGAGCCTATCCTGCCTTGGATGCCTGTCATGGACTCGCCCATGCCCTCAAGCCGGGTTATCATGTCCGCTTCCCTTGCTGTCTGCTTACCTTCAAGTTCGCCTATAGCCTTCTTCAGGTCCTGGATCTGCGACTGCAACTGGATGTCACGCTTCTCGAAGTTGGAAAGCCTGTCCTCGAATTCGGACCAGTGCTCGGCAACGATGCCTTCTACAATCTCCTCGAGCGTTATTTCCGACGCTGATTCGGGTATGCGCCTGGGCTGCCTTCCGCCCATCATCTCTTCCTCGGTCGGTGCGGTCGAGTACTGCACGGGCCTTGTAGATGCGGGCATGATGCGCTCGGGCGGCACGCCTATGTCCTCTCTGGATGCACGCATGGCCTCTCGCGGTGGCATCAATCCGAGCGGCCTTCGCGGAGGCATAGATGTAGGTGCAGGATAAGCGGGTCTTTGCGGTTGAGGCGAAGGCTGTCTTTGAACAGGGTAAGGCATTTGTTCAGGGGGCGCTCCTGGCATCTCTGCGGGTCCTGGGAAATTCATTGTCGGTGTGGCAGGTACGTTTACCTCAGTTTCCTCCTGTGACATCGGTCCTGGCGGGGCCTGCATAAACTGCATGGGCGGGGCGCTTACTTGCGCTTTCAATGCCTCGCGCATGGCAGTGTCTATCTGTGCCGATGAGAAGCCCTGCTTGCCAAGATAGGAAGCGATTTCAGGCTCGGCCATGCCGGTAGATGCCATCCTCTGTACGAGGTCAACAGGAACATAACCTTGTGCCGTTTGCGACGGTGCCGCAGGTTTTTTACGCAGGAAAAGTACCATTAACTCACTCCCTCAACTTTTCTTCCACCAATCTTTCTGCTTCTTCCTTGGTTATAAAGCTTGCCTTAATCGGATTGTAAAGTTCTATCAGCGAGCTCAGTTCGGCCAGCTCGCTCTTGCGCGCCATCTTCTCCATGTTCTTGACCATTTTCATTATTTCGTTGCTGGCGACTATGAGCCGGTTCTCGAAATCCTTCATTCTGCCGTCCATGTTGTCGAATTCCTTGCGGACATCATCGGTCATGCGCAGCAGGGCGTCCTGCATGCTCGCTAGCCTGGCCTCTATGATGCTGTCCCTCTCTTCAAGGACGCGCAGGCGCCTCATGATCTCGTTAGAACGCCGCACCAGTTCATTGACCTTGGTGTCCACATCACGCTCAGGCATACTATCAACTCGCAACAGTGATTAATATATTTAATAGCTCCGATATAAAACTAACCAGTGAGACTATGGTTTTCGAGCATACGGTTACGGACGGAGTGATGCGCGTAGACTTCATGGGTTCACTGTTCGGGCCATCGATCGAGGACTATGACAACGTCATGGCCAATATCATCGACAAGCTGATGGAAGAGAAAAAGGTCATCTCCATCGTTCTTTCCGAGACGCGCGACTATGAGTATGATCCTGAGCAGACGGACATGCTGGCGGAGATTGCCGAGGCCATAGACGAGATATTGCGGTCAAAGCTCGTTTCGATAAGGAACATAGCGCCTTCCGACAGGCACTGCCAAAAATATGTCGGCACGTGGTATACGTGGTTGCACGATACTGTCAACGTGCAGCTGCGCGGGGACCCTATAGGCGCATACGTCAACCTCAACAGGGAGATAAGGCACCTGCGGGCCAAGGCCGCCCATGCGGAACCGGAAGAGGCCAAATGCTTCGTGCACTATATTGACAATGCATTGCTGCCCATGCAGAGCATCCTGGAAAAGTGCTTGCTCATACAGAAGGCCAAGCCGTTCCTGACGAGCTACCATATAGCCGACCGAACGCTATACAGAAAATTCTTCCACCCAACGATCAGGCCCAATTTCATGTTCACAAAGTTCATGACAGTGCCGCCTGCCGGCGGCCAGACCATAGCGCGCTATCGCATACGCGATGCGGACGTGGAGATATTCAGGGTGCCGGGCAGGATAAGGCCGGTCTATTTCATAATGCCTCCGGAGTTCAGACTGAGCGAGACGGAGTATACGCTGCTGGATGCTGCTCGGCGAGTGCTGGAGGAACGGAGGCCGCGCGAGCTCGAAATGCGCGAACAGGAAAAGCTGCGCGAGCTGTTCCACACGCTCAGCCTAGACCTGCTGCGCGACCTGTCCGAGACAATGGGACTGCGGCCGGCGGAGATGGAGATGGCAAAGCTGGCGGACATACTCACGAGGCATACGGCAGGCCTTGGCGTGTTAGAGCTCTTGTTGGCAGACGACAACGTCCAGGACGTTTTCGTGAACAGCCCGATGGGCCAGCTGCCGATATTCATCAACCACCAGGAATTCGACGAGTGCGAGACGAACCTCGTTCCGACGCGTTCAGACGGCGACAGATGGGCAACGCGGTTCAGGCTCATTTCTGGAAGGCCGCTGGACGAGGCCAATCCGGTGCTGGACACTGAGATAGCAGTTCCGAACGGCATGGCCAGAGTAGCTGCCATCAATCCTAGGCTTTCGCCCGAAGGACTGGCGTTCGCGTTGCGTCGCCACCGCTTCAAGCCGTGGACGTTCCCGCTGTTCATCAACGAGAAGATGTTCAATCCCCTCTTCGGCGGACTGCTGTGGTTCATGGCGAGCTACGGAAGGACCATACTTATAGCCGGTACGCGCGGTGCAGGAAAATCTTCCGTGCTCGGCAGCCTGATGCTGCAGATACTGCCGTACTACCGCATAATCACTTCAGAAGACACGTTCGAGTTGCCCGTCGAGGCTTTACGTGGTCTCGGATACAACATAGAGCGTCTCAAGTCGCGTTCGGTGATAACGCGCGTGGAGCTCGAGCTGCCTGCAGAAGAAGTGCTGCGCACGGCTCTGCGTCTGGGAGATTCATGTCTGTTCATAGGCGAGGTCCGTTCTACGGAGGCGAAGGCATTGTACGAGGCGATGCGTATCGGCGCCATGGCCAACGTGGTCGCTGGCACAATCCACGGCGAATCGGCCTACGGCGTCTTCGACCGTGTCGTCAACGATTTAGGCGTGCCGCCGACAAGCTTCAAGGCCACCGACCTGGTCGTTATCGCGAACAAGCTGCGAACGTCCGACGGCCTGCGCACTTTCAGGCGCATTACAGAAGTTACGGAGGTACGCAAGCACTGGCAGCGCGACCCCGTTGAAGAGGGCGGTTTCGTGAACCTGATGGAATATTCGAGCGGTGATGATAATCTGCGGCCGACGGACACGCTGCTTAACGGCGAGTCGTTCGTGCTCAACCAGATTGCCTTGCGCACGCCCGGCTGGTCGGGCAGATGGGAGCGCGTCTGGGACAACATACAGCTGCGTGCAAAAATATTGAAATCTATCGTTGACATAGCCAACCAGACAGGAAAGAAGGATTTGATGGAAGCATCCACGACAACCATCTCGAACCAGAAGTTCCACGAGCTGGCCGAGCGCTCGAGGACGGAGACGGGCGCGGTGGACAGCAATCGCGTTTACAACGAATGGCTCGAATGGTTCAAGGCAGTGGCGAAGAAGGGATGACATGGTTAACATCGCAGTCGACGTGCAGAAACATAAGATGCTCTTTTTCGGTGCCGCGATATTCTCGACGGCCCTCACGATCGTCTCATCCTATATCGACGTTTTCATAGGCACGGAAATGGGTCTGATAATTTTTTCCTCCAGTCTCGCATCCGCGATCGCAGCATTGCTGTTATGGGTAATGATAATGGATTGGTTCCTCACCCCGTTCTGCCCGAGATGCGGTACGGAGATGCGCGGCATAAAGACCGTGATGATTAAAAAGAGGACAGCGGGCGGCCATTGGCTGAAGGCCCAGGTCCATCACAAATGTCCGAAGTGCGGCTACAAGCTCATCAAATACCATCACGTCACTAAACCCGTGTACGACCTGCATAAGAGACAGGGCATAAGCAAATATTGGAGATTCTGATAGCTATGCAATTGTTCAAGACCAAGAAACAGAAAGAGGAGGAAGCGGCAAAAGCAGCAGAAGAGTCCAAAAGGGCGCAGTATGCCAAGATAGTCAAAATGATGGAGATTAAACTGCCGCCAAAGGGCAAGGAGCAGTTCACGCCACCGAAGCCCGCAGAGTACAAACAGTTCCTCGCTGAAGTCAAGCCGAAACCGGCAACACTGTTCGAACGTGCAGCCGCAGCAGTTGAGAAGATTCTGCCTATCAAGCCGCCCAACGAAATCGCGAGAAAGCTCAGTCAGAACATCAACGCTTCCTATATCACTGCCACACCGACCGGCGTTTTCACGCTTGCTATCATCACTACCATCGCGCTGTTGATTCCGGGCATATTGGCCATAGCCCTTGGCGTAGGAGTCACACTGGGCATATTCATTATGGCGGCCATCCTCGGTGCGGGTTTCTACATCTACAGCTATCCCGCTTTCAATGCACGCGTGATGCTCATGCGCATGTCAGCGGACACGGTGTTGGCAGTACTCTACATGATCGTTTACATGCGCGCAAGCCCGAACATCGAGGGCGGACTTAAATTCGCAGCCGAGAACCTTGAGGGTCCGCTCTCATGGGACCTTAAGAAACTGATGTGGGACATCGAGGTCGGCGCCTATGCCTCGGCCGATGCGGCGCTAATCACCTATGTCGAGAAGTGGAAGGACAAGAACGTGGAGTTCGCCGAGGCCCTTAACATGCTCAGGGGCATAGCCGTTGAGCCAGCCCGCAGGGAGATACTCTTCCAGGAAACGCTGAACGTTATATTGAACGGTACGCGCGAACGTACAAAGCATTACGCAGCTGGTCTTCGCATGCCCATGATGCTTGTGCATGCCATGGGAGTGCTGCTGCCTGTCATGGGGCTGGTGCTGTTCCCAGTGGTAATGATTTTCATGGCCGACGTGGTAAAGCCATGGTTCATATTTTTTGGTTACAATGTGCTCCTGCCAATAACCCTTTATTTCTTCCTTGACTACGTGCTCTCAACCAAACCGCCCACGTTCTCGCAGCCGGATATTTCGAAGGCCAAGGGCATCGCGCCCATGGGCCACATCATTATCGGTGGAACGGTGCTGCCAGTATGGCCATTTGCTGCGGCCGTGGCATTACCAATATTGTTCGGTAGCACTTTTGCGATATCCGATTGCCTTGCGCCCCCGCCAGAGCTCATGGAAGCATGCTATAGTATTGTGTTCTCGTCCGTGAACTTTTCCATGGGCATCATATCAGCCCTCGCGCTCGGCATTATAGTCTATGTGATGCTGGATGCGTGGCAGAAGATGAAAATGCGCCAGGACATAGAAAGGATAGAGGACGAGTTCACGGTTGCCCTGTTCCAGCTAGGTAATACCGTCTCAGGCGGCGCGCCGCTTGAAGTGGCCTTGGACAAGGCGGTGATCGCTTTGAAGGACATGAAGATTGCTGAGCTGTTTAAGATAGCCACCATGAACATGAAGAAGTTCGGCATGACATTCGAGCAGTCGCTGTTCGATAGCAATGTCGGTGCTATATGGCACTATCCGAGCAGGCTCATAACATCCGTAATGCGCACAGTCATCGAATCTTCGAAGAAATCCTTGTCAGCTTCGGCCGACGCCATGATTACCATATCCAATTATCTGAAGGGCGTGCATGATGTCAAGGAGGAGATGAACGAGATACTAGGCGAGACCGTATCCTCTATGAAGTTCCTCGCCATGTTCCTTGCGCCTATGGTGGCTGGCGTGACAGTGACGATGGCGGTCATAATCTTGCAGATATTGACGAAGATGGGCGCGACAATTCCTTCCATAGTCGGCACGGGCGGGGGCAGCATGACGGCACTGCAGTCTGGTCTGCTGTTCCCGAGCATGGCAGGAGGCGGTCTCCCAATATCGCCCGCCGCCTTCCAGCTCATAGTCGGTCTCTACATGGTTCAGACGGCTTTTTTGCTGGCTCTGTTCACGAATCGCGTCCAGTACGGTGAGGATGCGGTCGGAGAACGCTGGACAGTTGGCATAACGCTGATATTCGGACTGATCATATATGTGGTCACGTGGATGGCCGCCTACAGCATGTTTGGCGGTTCGATAGCGCAGCTGCTGACGCCGACGATGTGATGAGATGAAGGGTCAAAAACGCGAACTGATAGTGGCCGTGTTGTTGTTTCTTGTAGTGCTGGCGATATTGTTGTATATCTTGCTGACATCGCGCGGCTTCAGCATATCGATATTTCCGGTGTAAACATGAGAGGAGGAGTCGTTGCAATACTTTTCGGTTTCATTCTTGTACTGATAATTGCGATTGTGGCGCTCACCGTTGTCAGCGGCACCCGAAAATCGGCCGAGGAGAACGTCCTGCCCGTGTTAGAGCAGATATTCGAGCCCGTCAGACCTTACACGTTCGACATAAGCAATTATCTTGTTGATTTTAGCCAGCCGGTCGAGACGAACCGTATGGAATATTTCAGCAACCCAGGAAACTTCTGCACCAAGCTAAAGCAGTGCCTGCTCACATCCATAAGGCAGAGGGGCATACCCTGCGACATTGGCATAGTCGACTATGGCTCTGGCACCTTTGACAGCAGCTTAAAATCTTTTATGGCAAGGTTCTGTGCAGATGGTCCGGTTCGCGAGAAGCTCGAGGGCGGTCTACGCACGGTCTGCGATTTTGAGGCATCTAAGCAGATAACAACCGATCCGTTTTGGGAGAACCAGACTACCAATGTACTTTCCGCCGCAGAAAATCCGTTCTATGCCAAAGAACCATGGATCCATGGGTGTTGGTTCGAGCGCGACTTCAACTGGCCATTGACAAACAGAGAGTACATATACAGCCCCCCGTATTATTATGACGCACCAACCCATGTGGGAAATTTCGAGTTCGAGGGCACCGGCGGCAAGCAGCATATCGTGCTGCAGAACGGAACAGTCAATGCCGATGGCACATGCAGCTACAATCTTTTCATATGCGGTCAGCCGGCCATAGGTTCGACCGAGTACAATCTGACGGCTCAATTGTTCAAGCTGCTCTATGCGGACATGGAGCGCGAGATGGGATGCGATGAATATACGGTGTTTCCATATTCAGGTTGCACTCCCGTGGTGCCGTACGGTTATATGCCGCACTACTATGAGTTACAATACGGTGCGGACGAGAAAGGCAACCTGAACGCCATAATTGCTGCGTTGGATGCGGCGTTCTGGGAATGGACCAGGGAGAACTACGACAACAGCAGGCTCGCGAAGAGCTGGCCCAGGCCGCTCATGTATGCCAAAGGTGCATATTTCAACTATGCGCCGTGGACTACAAGCGCAGTTGCCGGTTCGTCAGCCAGCGACAGCACCTGTTCGAAAATACTGGTTCCGGGCGGCGTGATAGGCATTCCTGTCAGCCAACCCACGCTCTTCTATTACAGTGGCGACAATTTCGCAACAGCCAAGATGATTCGCCTAAGCATAGGCGTCAGGAAGACGTACGACGTGAAGGACGCCTATGGTGGTGGCACGGGCAACAATGGCGTTGAGTGCGGTAAGAAGGACGAAGGCTGGCCTATATCACACGAGGTCGGTGTGAAGTGCGGTGAGGGCGATACCTGCGTAGACTCGTCAAAGAACACGAACAAGTGCTGCCAAAAGTACTACAGCAGCTATGAGCAGAGCGCCGGCAAGTGCTGGGCCGACAAGGTCCTGCTGACGCCGACCGTTCAGGTATGCGCCTACAGCTGATTTTTATACCAACACAAGCAATCTAATTGCATGCGAGGCGCACTGCCCTTTTTGATAAGCGTGATAATCGCAGTAGTCGTCGTTGCGGTCGTATTGGTAGCGTTCGTTCCGACCATATCCGGCACTGCGGCCAAGCCGCCAACGGCCGAAGAACTTGAAATAAAGCCGCCACTTTCCTATGCCAACGTCCTGCTGGACGGCAACGGCATACCGAATGATCAGTATTCCAGCATAGAGGGCTACCTTTCAAGCGATACTTTCTGCACGCGGCTGAAAAACTGCATAAAGAACGTGGCGCGGACGCACAGGCCCTGCGAGGTGGACACCGTAACCTATCAGGGTAACGATATCGGCGATCTGCTAATGTTCCATTTTCTCCCGATTAGCGGCAAATGTGCAGATGAACTATTGAACTACAGCATAGCCCCAGGAGTAAGTCAGAAACTATGTAAATATCAGAAGAACTTTGCAGAATACGGTATTGTCGTAAGTGATTCCAATGGCCTTGATTTTGCGACATGCAATTATGTTTCAAACCCCAGGACGGGACCAGGCTATGAACAAAGCATAGATGAAGGATTTGCAACGCCCGCCGCAACGGCCACATATTACGTGTCCAAGGATCACTATCTCACCGACAGTTCGCCGCATCCGCCAACAGACATATCTCGCGACGTTGATGGCTATCTAGGCTCAGGTAAGACGAAAATTGTCATTAGCATAGCCGATGCGGATTCTGCCGGTAATTGCCAGTTCGTTTCGCGAATCTGTTTTCAGCCGGCCATAGCGACAGAAGAGGGAGCGAGCACGATAAAAATATATGATGTGTTCCGCACGCTTGAGCTTGGCAGAATTCGGACCGTGCCTTACTATTTGCGCAACGGCAGCGCAGAGGCCACACCAGTAACAGTTGACGTCACAACATCGTTCGATCTGACATGGCCATGGGACTCATGCTCGAGGAGCGGTTGTTCCTGTTCAAAGAATTATCTGATAACATGTTCCTGCTCATGCAACATAAACCTTAGGCCGGATCTGTACTACTGGGGCGCGTGGACCATAAGGCTCGAGCGCGACTACACGCCAGAAACAATAGTGAGCGCTATAAAGTCCGGGCTCTACGACAATCCGTTCCGCAAAGGCGAGAGCTGGTGGCACCCGCACTGGGACGTCAAGGAGGATTCACGTGCATGCATGAGCAGCTGGGGCGGCGATTACAAAACAACGCTGACCAGCGGCGACAAGGCGAGCAGGACGCGAAGCATCTACTGGTGGTGCGGGAGCGATCACGACTGCAACAAGGACAAAAATCTGACAATCAACACGGCCATGCGGCGGGATTACGTGTATGAGACATACGACGCCAGCGACCGTGACAAGACCTGCTTAGAGCTCGGTCTGAAACAATGCACATCGGACTGGAAAGCCGTAAAGAAGTGCTGCAATTCAGGAGATGCATGCATAGGTGCTACCAAGAACCCAGGCACCTGCGAGCATTCCGAACCCGGTTTCATTTCCGGTATCGTTGCCGTTTGTGAGGAGTGATTATGCCAGAGAAGGTATCATTCAGCTTCCTATTGGCAATAATTGTAGGCGTGGCTGTCGTGTTGATCGGATTGATGGTCTTTGTACCGCAGATACAGGCGGCCGGCGGCAAGGGTTTCGAGCTTTTCAAGCCTGTCATAGGCGAGGAGAAACCGCCAGAGGAGATAGCCGTTGGCGTAGGTGAGATGGTGTGGCCGACATACATCGCATCAGGGGACGCGGCGACAACTAAGGTATACAAGCTGATCAGATGGTGGAACCCGGGCTATGCCCATTCCGAACGCACAGTCGACTCTTTTGACGCGTCACAAGGAAGCTTCATCTGTTTGCCTGGAATAACAACAGAATGCGGGCTTTTCTTGAACATTCCTTACTGTTGTCCGTCGGGCACGGTATGCGCCGCGAATTTGGTATGCTGCCAGAGCGGTACGGAATGGAACAACAACACACAGAAGTGCGAAACGCTCGATAAAACATATTACACGTTCTACATCGACCTCGGGACCGAGACGGTAACGCCGGGTGACATTGTCAATAATATTACGGAAGGATTCGGAGACAAATCATTATCCTTCAGTGCAGAAGGGAACACGTATCCTTCCGGTTACTACGATGTCTCGGTGCCGTGCGGCTACGATTCCTCCGGCATCATGTTTAATGATTTTTATTGTATGTCAGGAGACGAATGCATGGACGCATCTAACAACAAATGCTGCGACGGAACGGTGTTGACCATCTCATCGACGTCAAACATCTGCTGTCCGCACGAGGCGCCAGATTACCTGGCGGGCAAAGGCTGCTACAAAAAATTATTCGACTGGACGGACACTCCCGATGCCGGATTGGGCACGGAATGCTGGAAAACGGGCCTTGCACCGGCCGAAAACGAAGGAAGCATACGTTACAAGTGCAGCGGTAATATATGTGGGGGTACGTTAAAACTAAGGGTGGGCATGCTTGGAGACAAATGGCCCATGATAACGTTTTGCGACAGTGATTGAATGCGAGGACAGGAAATGTGGTCAATGGTGTTCTGGCTGGTAATATTCATAATCATAGCCGGGATAATCTTTCTGGGGCTTAACACGTACCTCAACATATTCAAGGTGGGATGAATGACCGAGGAAAAAGAACAGTACGTCAAGATGCTCATCTTCGTAGTAATAGCTCTGCTGATTGCGGTTGCTGTATGGGGCGTACTGGTAGTCATACAGCCACGTAGCCGCGACCTGCCTGGCGCGAACATACTCGAATTGATGACATTCGAGGTCAAGATGTGGTGCTCCACGTTCATTCCGGGGTGTTGAGATGGCATCGCTCGCACTGATACTGGTTGGTGTCATAATCCTGATGGCCGTACTGCTCGTAGTAGTCTACCTGATAACGAACTTCGTTTGC
>Ga0315281_10013319_pt1 | contig 11134 bp, 10 predicted proteins | sample YL17G07_0_MG_FD_204540 | JGI IMG/M metagenome (GOLD analysis project Ga0315281, IMG submission 204540) | Sediment microbial communities from Yellowstone Lake, YNP, Wyoming, USA - YL17G07_0 | ecosystem: Environmental > Aquatic > Freshwater > Lake > Sediment | place: USA: Wyoming | collected... | reverse complement strand
CACGCGGACAAGCCATGTTTAGGTTGTACGCTCTCTATAACACCCAGCCTGGCTGGTGGAATGATAAGACGCCGGGGAGCTTGACGCTTGTAGCATTTTTGGGTTTGATGATTCTTTACGATGCGAGTTCTGCGGCTAATGATCCAGTAGCGGAGGCATTAATAACTGAAGCTGCAGGCCGCCAAGTATGGATGGATACGACGCTTTGGAACGAGAAGCAAGGAGCAATAGGTCGAAAACCTTATTTCTGCAAAGGTGATATATGTAGCAACGGGATTTTCAACTTTTTAGCAGCAAGAGTGCAATCTGCTAGCGACCGCTTGGGTTACACGGAAATTCCGATTGATGAACAGGTGAGAATGACTGATGAAGAAGGCAAATCATTTATGGCGAGGGCTAGCAATATCGGTTACCAAATTATGTATCCCCCCATCGAGTGGAAGATGTTTGACGAGAATGCTCCTTACCATTGGGGCAATGAAGGGAACGGGAAACACGATTGGTGGAAATCGGAGTTTAAGGATGCTTACAACAAGATTGAAGATTATCAAAAACGGAGCGGTAGTCCTTCCGATTTGGTATGGTATAAATTTGGTCGGTGGGATGAAGACCCTACATCGTTAAGTACATTTGCGATCTTGAGCTTGAGTCAACACGCAAATCTAGGCATCTTAGCTTCGGATAATTAACAGCATGAAGAACACCCGATGTGTATATGGAGAGGCTGGTATGACACGTCAAAAAACTACGTTACTCTTGGTGGTTGCTGTACTTCTAAGTAGTTGCTCAACATCAGGAAAATTATCGCCGGAAAAAACAGGGGCTTCGTCCCCTATATCACCGACGATGACATCAATGATAGTGGTTTCGCCAGAGTCGTCAAACATTCCCTTAACACCTGCTACTGCATTTGCCACACCGACCCTAAGTCTAACAAACTTGTCAGGATCAGGATGGGTAACGCACTGCTTGGATGTCGCGACCAATCTGCCTTCTAAGTTAAGGGGAGAAGGGAACATCATCCTACAACAAAAGCAGGGCGCTGAACATTCTTTTTTTGTAAATATGGAGTCAGGGATTAAGGAGCCTCTACCCGACAATTGGCATTCATGGGATTGGGACGTTTCTCCAAACGGGCAATGGCTGACATATTTCCAAGAGCATATTGATCAATCAGGCGTAATGACAAGCACCAATTTGCAAATCATGGACTCCGATGGCAAAGTTCAAGCGATTATCCCTTTGGATGATCTCTATGAAGGTTGGCTTGATAATGAACGGTTGTATTTCCGTCATCGGATTAAGCCAAATGAAAAAGCATTTTCACTGATCGCGTTAAATCCCTTTACAGGCCAGCGCCAGGAACTCTTGCCCGATTACCCAGATATTTTTCCTAATCTTAACTACTATGACCGAACCCGGTATTATCCTATTGAGGTATACAATCCTTTTCTAACGCTGGTAGCTTATCCTTACATTGCAGAGAACCAAACAGAAGTGGGATGGCGATTGTTGGATATTAAGAATAAACAGATTCTCGCCAGCATACCTGCGTTAATATTTCGCGCTGGACCTGTTTGGTCCTTCGACGGCGACCGTTTCGTCGTTATAGGATTGACGAGTTTCTCATCAGATGAGTACGCTGAATTATTCGAGGTTAGCCACAACGGACAAGTTACCCAATTGACTAATATAGGAGCCTCAGGTGGTTATATCAGCAACAATAGTTACCGCTGGTCACCGGATGAGCGTTATATCGCATTTTGGATGCATACAAGCCAACATCAAGAAGAGAATGTAGACCAACTGGCAGTTCTGGATGTGAATTCTAATGAAGTGGTCAACTATTGTATTCCTGGAAGAAAACTTGTAGGAGCTGAAGCACCAATCTGGTCGCCGGATAGTCAACAGTTGGCTGTAGCGAGTTATGATAAAGATCGTAATCCCAGTGTAATTGTAGTAGATATCAAGCAAGAGATAGCCGCTCAACTTGGAAAGAATTTAGAACCGGCCTTTTGGCTGAAAATCCTTCCACCTGTTTGGATGAAGACACCATAAGGCAAGCAAAGTGCCCATTATGTTTCTCAGTTAACAGTTTCATAATTTACGGCAGGCCTCCGACGAAGCAATATACACCGCGACCAGCACCGTTAGCAGTAGAGTGAAATTTGTTTTATCAGGGCCGTCCATTCCAGGCAACCTTTTACCTTCTCCATGCTGCTTCGGGCCTACCCCGACGCCTACTCCAACCTCGACCAGCACCGGCTACCACAGCCCGAGCGCCCAGGCCGCCGACACGGGCGGCGACGGCAACGGCTTCGAGAGCAACCCCACGAATGTCTTTAGCGACAACGCCGCGTATGCGGTGGACACCAACAGCGGCACCAACACCAGCACCACCTGCACCGACGCGGGCAAAGACAAGCACCGCTTCTACAATTACGGCTTCGCGCTCCCAGCCGGGGCGACGATAAACGGCCTCGAAGTGCGACTCGACGCGAAGGTGGATGCGACCAGCAACGCGCCCAAGTTGTGCGCCCAAGTCTCGTGGGATGGCGGCGCGACCTGGACAGCGGCCAAGACCACGGCGACACTGAGCACGAGTGAAGTGACGTACCTGCTAGGCGGGGCGGCGGTGCAGGTGTACTACACCGCGCCACCGCGACGCCCACGCTATAGTTGCCGAGGAGCCAGCGCCCATTGGGAGTGAACGCGAGGGCGTGTGTCCCGTAGTAGCCGCCGTCAAATGAGCGGATGAGTGTGCCATTGCTCGTGTCCCACAAGCGCACGGTGTGGTCGCGGCTCCCCGAGGCCAGGCGGCATTCTCCGGCGCGATGGGGTCGGGGATAAGGGTGAGGGTGCAAGAGTCGGCGCGGCGCCGGGCGTAGCTGGGGGAACGAGCGTAGCCGTCGGCCCAGGCTCGATGCAGGCGGCGACAAAAATACTCAACAGGAGCGCGGCGATAAGTTTCAACACGAGCGCGAGTGAGTATAATACTCAACACACAATGCACAATTCTGGATTTTGTGTTTTTTACGCATGATAACGAAAACCCTCGTCGAAAAGAGTCTATCTCCCGACCGCCACGCTCTCCTCGCCGCCGTCAGCCGCGTCGCCTCCGCGCGCCACCTGCCGGTCTATCTCGTCGGCGGGTTCGTGCGCGATTTGCTCCTCGGCCTCTCCCCCGGCGATTTTGATTTTGTCGTGGACGGCGACGCCCCGACCCTCGCCCGCGCCCTCGCCCGGGAGTTGGGCGGCGACGCGACCGTGCATCCGGCTTTCCGCACCGCGACGTGGACCGACCCGACGGGCCTTGCCGTTGACCTCGCCACCGCCCGCACGGAAACTTACGCCCGCCCCGCCGTTCTGCCCGAGGTGAAGCCCGCGCCCCTCGCGGACGATTTGCGCCGCCGCGACTTCTCCATCAACACCCTCGCCCTACGCGTGGATGGCGAACACCTCGGCGAACTCCTCGACCCGCACGGCGGGCAGGCCGACCTCGCCGCGCGCGTCATCCGCATCCTGCATCCCCTCAGCTTTCAAGACGACCCCACGCGCCTCTTCCGCGCCGTGCGTTACGAGCAACGCCTGAACTTCCACCTCGCGCCCGACACGTTGGCGCTGTTCCCCGGCGCGTGGGAGGCCCTGGCGGCCGTCACCGGCGACCGCGTCCGCCACGAGTTCGAGCTAATCTTCCGTGAGCCGCAGGTTGCCGCCATACTCACGCGCCTCGCCGAGTTAGGCGTCCTTCCCCGCGTCCACCCCGCGCTCCACTGGGGCGCAAGCGAATCCGCCAAAGCCAGCGCCATTCCCCAATTGTCCCTCGCCGATTGGCGAATCGCCTCACCACCCACCCTGGACGCTTTCTTTTTCTCACTTCTCCTCGGCGGCGCTTCCGCACCCGAAACTTTTTCCGCCCTCGCGCGGTTAAACGTCAACAAGCCAGTATTTCAAGCCGTTACCGAAGCGGTAGCCCTCCAACCCGCTTGGCCGCACCCCAGCGAGGCGGTGACCGCCCTCGATGGGTTGAGTGAGTTGGGCGTCATTGCCGCCCATGTCTTGCACGTCGAAGCGCGCCCGGCGCTGGACAACTACCTCGCGCGTTGGCGTTTTATCAAAGCCCACACCACCGGCGACGACTTGATCAAGTCGGGACTGAAACCTGGCCCGGAGTTTAAGAAGATTTTATGGACTTTGCGCGCCGCGTGGCTGGATGGGGAAGTGAATGATGATAAAGGGGAGAAAACTTTGCTCGCGAGGTTATTGAATACCGACAAGGTGACAGGGTGAAGGGGTGAGTGTCACCTTGTCACCCCTTCACCCCTGCATATTGTATGGCTGATCTTCAATTCATTTCCAACGACCTCATCACCCTCCGCCCCATTGCCGAAGCCGATTTGCCCGGCCTCGAATGGGACGGCGAGTATCGCCACTACCGCACCGTCTTCCGCAACACTTTTGAAGACGCGCAACGCGGCGAGCGCATTATGCTGGTGGCAGTCGCCGGTGAGCAGATGGTCGGGCAAGTCTTTGTGCAATTGCACAGCCTCGAACGCCGCTACGCCGATAACCAGCATCGCGGTTATCTGTATGCCCTGCGCGTGAAAACAGCGTGGCAAGGGCTGGGCGTAGGCACGCGTCTCATCGCCGAAGCCGAAGATTCCCTGCGGGCGCGCGGGTTTACCATCGCCGTCATAGCCGCCGCCAAAGACAACCCCCACGCACGCCAGTTGTATGAGCGTCTGGGCTATCGCGTTTTTGCCGAAGACCCCGGCGTGTGGTATTTCTCCGACGAGAACGGCGACCAGCGCCTGTCCACCGAGCCGTGCTGGGTGATGGAAAAGAATTTATAACCTCTGGTTGTCGTCGGTGCGGGAGGCTGGATGTTGTGGCGCGCGGGGCAACGTCAGCGGGGCGGGGGACTGGTGGGGGGCGTACTGGTAGTTACGCTCGGCGGGTTCTGGCTCCTGCAAAACTTTGATCGCGTGAGTAATCGGTTGTTTCTGCCCGTAGTGCTAATTGCGCTGGGCGTGGGGTTGGTGTTGAGGACGATGTTTTATCGCTGAGGAAGCCAGGGCTGAAAATTGGAAAGGAAGAAGTGCCGGTGCGCGCCCGGCGGGTTTAGCTTTTAGCTCGCCCATTCTTCTCCTGCGTTACCGCCTCATACACGCCTACCACCTTCTCTGCAATCAGCGGCCAGCCGTAACCCTGAGCGTAGCGCGCGGCCTGCTCGCCCAGCTCTTTCCGGAGCAATGGGTCGGTGAGGATTTGGCACATCCGGTCGGCGAGGGCTTCGGGGTCATGGTCGGGGACGTGGAAACCCGTCTCGCCATCTTTGATGAGAAACGCCAGCCCGCCCACTTCGGAGGCAATCACCGGCGTGCCGCACGCCATCGCTTCCAGCGCCACCATCCCGAAGGACTCGTAATGCGAGGGCATGATGACGGCGTCGGCGGCGGCGTAGTAGTCGGGCAGAGAATCTTGCGCCTGCTTGCCAAGGAAAGTCACAAGGTCGGCCACGCCCAACTCCTCGCGCAGGGCTTGGAGTCGCGCCATCTCGATGGTCTTCTGCGCGTCGCTCTCGTCCGGGTCGCCGCCCACAATCGAGAGGCACATCCGGTGGCAATCGCACACGCCCCGGTCGCGCAGGAGCGCCACTGCGCGGAGCAACGTCTCCACGCCTTTGAGCGGCTCGATGCGCCCCACGAATAATAGCAATTGATATTCAGGATTAATGCCGAGGCGGGTTTTGGCCTCGCCTCGCGGGCGCGGGTAAAAGAGAGTCAAATCTACTCCCGGCGGGATGACGGTCACGTTGCTCACGTCGGCGCGATAGAGCCATTGCAACTGCACCTCCTCGGCGGGCGTGGAGACGATGATGCGATTCGCGTCTTTGAGCAGTTCGGTCTCCGTGCGGAGGCGGAGGTCGCTCTCGCGCTCGTCGGCGCTCTGGGCCACGCGGTTCTTCATGTGCCCGAGAGTGTGGAACATCTGCACAAACGGCGCGCCCCACACGGCCCGCAGGCTCCGCGCCGCCACTCCCGACAGCCAGTAGTGCGCGTGAATCACGTCGTAAACCGCGCCCTGCGCCCGCGCGAACTCGCGCACCCCGCCCACGAACTCGGGGACGTAGGCGTAGAGTTTTTCTTTTGACATCGGCACTTCCGGCCCGGCGGGGACGTGAATAACGCGGTTGCCGTAGCCGAGGTCTTCTTTGACGTGTGGTTGATGTTCGTCTTGCGAGCGGGTGAAGACATCTACGTGCAGGCCCTCACGCCCCAGTTCGCGCGTCAGGTCGCGGACGTAAACGTTCATCCCGCCGGTGTCTTTGCCGCCCAGCGTGGCGAGCGGGCAAGTGTGGAAGGAAAGCATAGCGATGCGCATAGGATGATTATAACCGTGAACCACAGTGAGCCGCCCAGAAACCGGGTTTCCCCGCGAAACCCGCTATCCATCATCGGCTATCTGCCACTGGCTTGTTTGCCCGCCCTCCGGCCTTGTGCTAAACTCATTGAGGTGCATCTTCGTCAGCCCGGCCGATCATCCCGGCGCAGAATGGTGAGCCATGCCCGAAAAAATACTCATTGTTGATGACGATCTCGACACGCTCAAACTCGTCGGCTTGATTTTGCAACGGCACGGCTTTCAGATTGCCGCCGCCAATGGCGGTCTGCAAGCCCTCACCAAAGTCGCCACCGAACGCCCTGACATTATCTTGCTCGACTTGATGATGCCCGATCTGGACGGCTACGAAGTCACGCGCCGCATTCGCGCCGACACCACCATCGCCCATATCCCCATCATCATGTTCACCGCCAAGACGATGCTCGACGACAAAGTGGCGGGCTTTGAGGCAGGCGCGGACGATTACCTGACCAAACCCACTCACCCTTCGGAGTTGGTGGCACACGTCAAGGCTCTGCTATCCCGCGCCGGCGCGGCCCGCGCCGCCGCCACCAGCCCCATCGCCACCGCCCGCGTCGTCAGCTTTATCGCCGCCAAAGGCGGCGTGGGCACCTCCACGGTTGCGCTCAACTTCGCCGCCGCCGCCGCCCAGACCGGACAAGACGTGGTGCTCGCCGACCTGCACTCCGGCTCCGGTTCTCTCGGGCTGATGCTGGGACTCGCGCCCAAGCAGACCCTCAGCGCGCTCATCACCCGCCCGGTGGGAGAACTCGATCAACGCGCCATCACCGACCAGATTTCGGCGCACGCCTCGGGGGTGCGCGTTTTGGCCAGCGCGCCCGAACCCAACGAGACCACGCTCGCCAACAACGCTTCGCAAATCGAAGCCATCGTCAAAATCGCCGGGCGGATGTGCAAGTTGTTGGCGCTTGATCTTGGCAGTGGCCTCAGCGAAGCCGCGCGGCGCGTTGTCCCGCTCAGTGACCTCGTCATCATCGTCAGCGAACCCACGCGGCTCTCCATCACGCAATCCAAAGCCCTTGTCGCCAGCCTCACCCATCTTGGCGTGCCCAATACGCGCATTGAACTGGTCATCGTCAACCGCACGCCGTCTACTCTGCAAATGTCGTGGCAACAAGCCGAGCAAATGCTGGGCACGAAAGTCGCCGCCATTGTCACGCCCGCGCCGGAACTGGCTTATCAGGCCGTCGAGGCCGGGACGCCGATAGTGCTCCTGCGCGCCGACAGCCTCACCGCCGACCAACTCCGCAAGATGACGAACCAATTGATTGAGAAGTTGAACAAATGACCGCCCTGGCCCCGCTTGTTTTGCAGGCGGCTGAACTATTGCGACGCTCGCGCTCGACGGTGGCCCTCACCGGGGCGGGCTTCTCCACTCCCTCCGGCATCCCCGACTTCCGCAGTCCCGGCTCCGGTCTGTGGGAGACTGCCGACCCGTTCGAGGTCGCCTCCCTCGCTTCCTTTCGTTACCACCCCGAGCGCTTCTACGCCTGGGTGCGGCCTTTGGTGACGATGATTCACCGCGCCCAACCCAACGCGGCCCATCGCGCTCTCGCCGACCTCGAAGCCGCCGGTAGCCTCGAACTGCTCATCACCCAGAACATTGACGAACTGCATCACCGCGCCGGTAGCCGCCACGTCATCGAAATTCACGGCAACGTGCGCGAGGCCACTTGCGGGCAGTGCCACCGCCATTGGCCGGGCCGACCCATGCTCGAAAAATTTTTGCAGGATGGGCAAGTGCCGCGCTGTGAGACGTGCGGGGGCGTGCTCAAGCCGAACGTCATCCTCATGGGCGAGCAATTGTCCGAGGCCCTCCAACGCCAGGCTAAAGCGGCGGCGCGCCGGTGCGAGGTGATGCTCGTGGCCGGGTCATCGCTCGAAGTTTTTCCCGTCGCCGAACTGCCGCTCGAAGCGGTGACGCACGGCGCGCGGCTCGTCATCGTCAGCCTCGCGCCCACCTACCTCGACGAGCGCGCCGACGTGGTCATCCGCGCCGACGTGGCCGAGGTCTTGCCGCAAATTGTCGGGGCGGCGCTGGAGGGAACACGTGCCTAGCGCCCGCCCGCTCAAAACGCCCGGTGGGGCTGAGACCATGCGCCGCAACTATCCGGTGCTTCTCAACCGCATGGAGCGCGTGATGGAATTGAGCCGCACGCTGGCCTCCACGCTTGACCTCGGCAAACTGCTCCGCGAGATCATCCGCGCGGCGGCAGAACTGACCGATACCGAAGCCGCCTCCATCATGCTCTTTGACCCGATTTCGGGTGACCTGCGTTTCGAGGCCACGACTAACGAAGGCTCGGCGAATCTGGAGGGCATCATCATCCCCGTCGAAGGGAGCATCGCCGGGTGGATTGTCACCCACACCGAGCCGCTCGTCGTCCCCGACGTGAGCCGCGATGGACGTTGGAGTCAGGTGGTAGATAAAAAGACGGCCTTTGTCACCCGCTCCATCCTCGGCGTGCCGCTGGTGACGCGCGACCGGACGATTGGCGCGCTGGAGGCCCTCAACAAACGCGCCGGCCTCTTCACCGACGACGACGCCGATATTTTGCAGACGCTGGCGGCGCAGGCCGCCGTCGCCATCGTCAACGCGCGTCTCTTCCAGCAATCCGACCAGATTGCCGAGATGGTGCACGAATTGCGCACGCCGCTCAATTCGCTCATGGCCACGACCGCGCTCCTCCTGCGCCCCGAACTGCCCGAGCCGAAACGCGCCGACATCGTGAAGATGATGCAACGCGAGACCGCGCGACTGGCGACGATGACGACGGATTTCCTCGACCTGGCCCGGCTTGAATCCGGGCGGATGCGGTTTGTGCGCGAGATTTTCGATATGCCGGAATTGATCAACGAGTGTGTGGACGTGGTCCACCCGCAAGCCAACACGCGCGGCGTGACGATGCAAGTTCACCTGGACGCGGAAATCCCGCAGATTGAAAGTGACCGGGGCAAATTGAAGCAGGTGTTGTTGAACCTGCTGACCAATGCCATCAAATACAACCGCGAGAACGGCACGATTACCGTCCGCGCGCTGACGCTGGGGAACAAGTGCCGGGTCAACGTCAAAGACACCGGGCGCGGCATCCCTAAAGACGCCATGGCGCATATGTTTGAGAAATTCTTTCGCGTGGCCAAGACCGAAGACTCGGCGACCGGCACGGGGTTGGGTTTGCCCATCGCCCGGAAAATCGTCGAGGCCCTCGGCGGCGAAATGGGCGTGGAGTCCATCGAGGAAGTGGGAAGTATCTTCCACTTCACCGTGCCGCTGGCGCAGGAGAAGTAAGCGCAGGGCCCGGCAACGGATGATTAAACGGATAAGCGGATGGGACATACCCATCCGCTTTTTTATTTGGCGGCCAATCTTTTCTGCGCGGAAGTCCGGCTCAAGCGTTACTTGTTCAACCGATTCAATCTGTGAATCGTCGCGGCCTCGGCGAAGACCGTAATCACGTCGCCGACGAGGAGCAGGGCGTCGTGGTTGGGATGCAGGTCGGCTTGCTTGCCCCGGCGCAGGAGGACGATGCTTAAGTCGTGGTCATCTTCAACGTGGCCGACGCTCATGCCTGCCAGTTTGGATTTAGCGCTGAGGGTGAGGTGGCCGAGGTTGAGGACGCGCCCGTTCACGGTCATGGCTTCGGCGATGTCTAAATCGGCGGCGGCGGCGGCGAAGGCGGGCGCGGCGAGGGCCGAGGCGCTGTAGGCCGCCGTCACGCCAAAGGCATCGCGCACCTCGCGGGCAAAGTCGTCGTCGAAGAGCCGGACGATGGTGCGGATTTTGGGGTTCACCGCGCGGGCGTGGATGGCGATTTGCAGGTTGAGCGTATCGTCGTTGGTGGTGATGATGATGGTGCGGGCGCGGTCCACCCCGGCGGTCCGCAAAATATCCAGTTTGGTGCCATCGCCCTGAATGATAGGCACGTCCCAACTCTGGACTTGGGAGATGAGTTCGGCCTCGGGCTTGAGTTCGATGGCGATGAAACTCTCGCCCAGTTCGTGCAGGGCGCGGGCGATGCGAAAACCCAGATGGTCCAGCCCGACGATGACGATGTGATCATTGAAGGTTTCTGAGACAGCCACTTGCCACGCCTCCCCGCGCGCTCTGCGGTTGAACAACAGCACGCCGATGTCGGCCACGCCCTGGCCGAGGACGATCAGGCCAATGACGGGCATGAAGAAAAAGAAGATTTGCAAATACCAGACGCCCGGAAAGTCGGCGTTGGCTTGCAGGAAAATCATCGAGAGGATGAGGAAGAACGCTTCGGCCAGCGAGGCGGGGTGAGTTTCCCGGGCGTATTGCGCGAGGCGGAAATACAACACGCCGCCGCCGATGATGGTGAAAGCAAACGAGATAAGGGAGCCGCGAAACTGGCGGATAAGCACGAGCGTGTCGCGCGCGTTGACGGCGAGGGCGCGATACCAATCCGGGAAGGCGGCGGGGCGGAACTGTAGACGGCGCATAGGAAGGTTATTCTACTTCATTTTTTCTCCGCCACGATGACCGTCACCCCGCTGCGCGGCAAATTCACTTGTTCCACGCGGGTGGCAAAGCCGGCGGCGGTGTAGCGGGTCGTCAACGGCGCGAACCAGTTGGCGGAGGATTGCCCGGTGACGCGGAAGAGCCATTCGGCGAAGCGGTCGGGGAGGGCCAGGCCGGTGATCTGGGCGACAGGGACGAAGACGACGACTCCACCGGGTTGCAGGA
>Ga0315281_10013318_pt1 | contig 11134 bp, 10 predicted proteins | sample YL17G07_0_MG_FD_204540 | JGI IMG/M metagenome (GOLD analysis project Ga0315281, IMG submission 204540) | Sediment microbial communities from Yellowstone Lake, YNP, Wyoming, USA - YL17G07_0 | ecosystem: Environmental > Aquatic > Freshwater > Lake > Sediment | place: USA: Wyoming | collected... | reverse complement strand
CAAAGCCCTCGAAGAGGGCTCACTTTGAATAGAGGGCTCACTTTGAATAGGCACTCGATACGCTCCCCAAAGCCCTCGAAGAGGGCTCACTTTGAATAGCCCCAGGTGACTGAGCGCCGAAGGTGCGAAGAAACCTGGGGTAGAATGCAAAAGGATGCAGGTCCCCGGAGGGGGCCAACAAAAACATCTAACCCGGAACAGCGTCCCCATCGTGTTCCATTTTGCACAAAGAGGGGATTGTCCTCCAGGGGAGTTATCTCGCATGAGAGGATCAGGATCGAGAACGGCATCGGAATTGGGCATGGGTTTGGGATGTTCGCCCCCTTCGGGGACGGGGCTTTTTTAGGGGGGCGTTTGTCCCCAGGTTCCCTTGCACCTTCGGCGCGGCGGTCACCTGGGGCTATTCAAGGTATGGCCCCTTCGGGGCCGCTTGGCGCCCAATATCTCCGGGGCCGCTTGACACCCAATATCTATTCAAGGTATGGCCCCTTCGGGGCCGCTTGACACCCAATATCTATTCAAGGTATGGCCCCTTCGGGGCCGCTTGACGCCCAATATCTCCGCGGCCGCTTGACACCCAATATCTATTCAAGGTATGGCCCCTTCGGGGCCGCTTGGCGCCCAATATCTCCGCGGCCGCTTGGCGCCCAATATCTCCGCGGCCGCTTGGCGTATAGTTGTCGGGCGCCTTGCCAGACATAGCTAAAGGGTTACCATCATTCGTCATTCGTCATTCGTCATTCATCGTTTATCGTTTCATGTTGATCACGGTTTCGAGCATCGTGTCACCCGTGGTCACCACCTTGGTGTTGGCCTGGAAGGCGCGCTCGGTCGTGATCAGGTTCACGAACTCCTCCGTGAGATCCACGTTCGAGAGCTCCAGCGTGTTGGCCGCGACCGTTCCGTTCGTGCCGGTGTTGGCCACGGAGTAGATGGGCTGGCCGGACTCCGGAGTCTCGGCGAAGAGACTGTTGCCCGTGCGGAAAAGGTTGTTCTCGGCGGCAAAGGAGGCGATGCTGAGTTGGGCCACCGCGCGCGACGCGCCATTGCTGAAAACCCCCGTGATCACGCCTTCGCGGTCAATGTCAATGGCCTGGAGAGATCCGGCGGCGAAGCCGTCTTGCCTCAGGGAATTGACGGTCGAGGACGACATGGTCTGCGTGGTGCCGGTGAAGTTCAAGCCGATAGCCTGGTTCTGCGCCGCGCCGCCCTTGAAGTTGAAGGCGGAGGTGGTAGGCGTCTGGGTTGTGAGGTGGCCGTTCGTGTCGAATTGCAGGGTGCCGGAAGCCTGCTCCTGGAAAACTCCGGCTGTTCCGCCCGTGAGTTCTCCCCCGTCCACCACGGCATGCCAGGCCCATGTGTTATCCGCCGTCATGTTGAGGCAGATCAAGGTGGTGTGAGCCCCGCCCAGAGAGTCATACACAGTAACGGCGGTGCTATAGTTGCACGAACTCGCATCGGTGGGCTTGGTGATGTCAAACGTCTTCACGCCATCCCGCGGATCCAGGTTGAGGTTGATGTAGATTCCTGATCCCTCCACCGATCCATCGCCGGTGGGATTGGGAGGAGCGGTGACCGAGGACAGGTTGATGGGGGCGCGGGTTCCGCTGCGCTGGCCGGTGGGCTGGATCACGTAGCCGTTGACGTTCATGCCGAGCGCGTTCACCAGGTTTCCGTCCTTGTCTATCCGGAACTGCCCGGCCCGGGTGTAGAAGGTGTCCGTTGCGTCGCTGACCACGAAATAGCCCGCGCCGTTGATCGCCAGATCCGTGACCAGCGGGGTGTTCTCGAACGAGCCCTGGTGGAACAGACCCTCGACTGCCTGGAGGCGAACACCGCGTCCCAGCTGGCTTTTACCCGCGGGGGTGTTGATCGTGAGGCTCAGGAGGTCGGCGAACTCCGCGCGGCTCCCCTTGAAGCCGACGGTGTTGATGTTGGCGATGTTGTTGCTCGTGACCTGAAGGCCCTTGCTCATGGCGTTCATGCCGCTGACGCCGGCGTAAAGTGCGCTGATGATGGACATTGTCGTTGCTCCTCTTTAGAAATGATGAATGATGAATGCGGAATGACGAATAAGGGATGATGAATGAAAAGTAGCGAACATCATTGGCCGTTCCTTTGCTCTGGTAAGACAAGAGTTTTCAAACGGTGATTCGTCATTCGTCATTCATCTTTCTGCGTTCATCCTTTCGCTCAGGACGGCTCCCGGACGCTCAGGATGCCGCTGAGCGGAACCTTCTCTCCTCCCACGTTCAAGTAGGTTAGGCCATTCTCAAAGCTGACTCCGCTTACGCGACCGAAGCTCAGCGGAGTAACCGCGGCCGAGTTCCCCTGGGCGTCCACAGCGGTCACCGTAAAGGTGTAGTTTCCGTCGAGCGCGGGATCCCCGGTGCTCTTCAGGCCGTCCCACTGAATGCTCCCAATGCCCCCGTCGAGATGATCCAACTGGATGGTGCGCACTAGGCTGCCGCCGGAGTCCTTTATGTTAACCGTGACGTCCTTGACCATGCCGGGCGCCGCCACGTACAGCGCCCCCGGCGCGCCACCCGTCACCTGGACCGAGCCTCCCTCGTAGAGGATGTTCTTGCCGATCAGGTTGGCGGCCTGGGCGTTGTTGCCCGACAATTGCAGCATCTGCAGGTCCTGCATGGCCGAATTCAGGGAGATCAGCTGCTCGAGGTTCGAGAACTGGGTGAGTTGCGCGGTGAACTCGGACGGGTCCTGGGGATTCAGCGGATCCTGTTGCTGAATCTGGGTGATCAGGAGTTTCAGGAACTCGTCCTTCCCCACAAAAGCGTTCGACTTGGTGGTGTAGAGGCTGGAATCGGTTGGGCCAAGGTTGGTGATAGGTTGCACGGACATGGGTGATGTTCCTTCATCAAAGTAAGATGGGTCCGGATATCCACGAAGAGAAGAGCGGCGCCTCTTCGTCGTGGAAAGTGATGTTCACGTTTCCCGCCTCAAAACCCTGGCGCTGGAGTTCCTGGCGGAGGTCCGGTTGGTTCTGTTGCAGGAAGTCCCGCGTATCCGGATTGTCCGCCGTTACGTGTGCTTCCAGCCGCTGAGAATTGTCAATGCTCATCTGGATGTGCAGCCGGCCCAGGTAAGGTGGCTCCAGGTGCAGGACGGCGCTCGTCCCGCCCGAGTCGAAACGCACGTCCCCCCGCATTCGTTCCACCATGTCGGCCATGACGGCCTGTACCTGGCGGACCGAGTCGGCGAGGATGGAAGGATTCGTCTTCAGAACTGCGGCGTTGGCCGGGGCGTTGTCCATGCGAAGCCGCGACTCGATGAAATGCGTCAGGCGCGGGTCGGTGGTTTCCGATCCCGACTTGATGGACGAGTCGGAGTGTTTTTGAGACTGGCGAATCTCGCGCAAGAGCGACTGGAGAAGCTCCACGGGCTGGTGTTCGGCGCTGCGGGGCGCGGTGACCAGCAGGATATCGCCCGGCTTCTGCGAACCAGGGCCGGTCTCATTCCTCCCGCCCTGGAAGTATATGAGGTCGGGGAGCGCGGAGAGGCCGTTGCCCCGGCCCGCGCTTTTAGGCCCGGCTTGCAGAAGCTCTTGGAGTTGGGCGATTCCCTCCTGTCCGTCTGCGGCGAGCCCGGTCCCTCGGGCGGCTGCGTCGCACTGCTTGAGCAGGACGGCCAACTGGCGCGCGAGAACGCCGAGTCCCTGCGAAACGCGGAGGTCTTTTCCCAAGCCTGTTTCGTTTGCACGCGTCTGGGATAGGGCGGAGAGATCCACTTGGCCCGCCAACGCCGGCGCGCTCCCTTGGAGCATCCCCGTCAGGGCTCTCAGAAGATCATCACCGTCGTAAGAGAGGGTCTTGCGGTTTCCTGTCTGCGGGCCTTGCGCGTCTTGCGAGAAGAAGGCAGCGTCGCTACTTGGATGAACGCCTCTGCTATTCAGATCAACGCCTTTGAAAGAAAACCCGAGCAACAGAGCTTCGACAAAGGAGGGGCATGTGAAATCGGCGATGGAGCCGACGAGAAGAACCCGTTCGAGGCCGGGCGTGTTGGGGGAAGGGGTGTTTTCACTCCGCGGCGCGCCGACAAAAGAAGCGGAGAAGCTCGCATCCGGCTCCTGGGACGTCTTGGTGAACGCCCCCGGTGTGGTTGCGGAACAGAGCCCCGTGGCCGGGTTTTTCGATACCGGACCGTTCAGAGAAAGGTCGCGGGCCGGCGCAAACCCCAGGGCGGGTTCCACCATGAGAATCGGTGCGGAAACACTCATCGTTGCCCCCGGTGCGGTGGACTTTGGGGCTTCCTCCTTGCTCGCCGTCCGCCGCGGATGACGCGGCGAAGACGCAAGGGAAGCCTGGGGGCAGAAGGCAGGTGGAAAGGCTGAGATGCGCTGGCAGAGAGAAGACCTAAGGTTTGCGGAGCGTGGGGTCTACCAATCTCTCCCCCATGTCCTTGAGCCGTTTCAACCTCTTGGCTTTCTCCAATTCCAGGCCGGTATCCTTTCCGCCCGGTTTCTCTTCCATTTTTCCCACTTCAGCTATCATTGCCGCGAGGATTTCGCCAGCCTTCGCCGCCGGAACCTGCTTGAGAACGGTCACCACGACGTCCAGATCCATCTGGTTGAAGATCCGCGCGGTGGACTGCGTGTCCATCGCCTTGTAGATCTTCGAGGCGGCGGTGAGATCGGCCAGTCGCTGTTCATCCATTTGCGTGGTCAGCGAAAGCAGATCCTTGCGCTTGCGCTCCAGCTCGGCCAACTTGGCGACGATGGATTTCTCCAGATCCCGGAGTGTCCGTTCGCGCCGCTCCACTTCTCGTTCCCGAGCCTGGAGCTCCTGGTCTCTCTTCCTGAGAGTCTCTCGAACCTCCTTGGTGACCGGTTCATCCCCGACCAGACTGCTGACGGAATCCATTCCACCACGGGCGGGGATTGCGACCGATCCTGCGGAGGCGCCCTTGACCGTGGCGGAAGATTCCTCGTCCTCCTGCTGGGTGGCAAAAGAAGCAGGGAGGATACCAGACTGGGGCAGGTGCCGGATAAAAGGCGCATCATCGCCACTAAGGGCAACAATGCCAGCCGTCAAGACCCCAAAAAACAGGATGATCCAGAGGTTCTTCTTCGTGCGCATGGGCTTTATCCCTCCTCCATCCGGGCAATTTTTTCCTGCTGGGCCGTCACAAACTTCCGGATAGCGATCTCGTCGTACACGCGTCCCTCCGCGCGCCGCTCTTCCAAGAGATACTGCCGGAGCTCAACCTTCCTCAGCTCTTCCATGATCCTCCGCTCCCGCATGGCCGCCTCCAGCAGTCCTCTCCGTCTGTCGCACTCCCGCCTCAGGTCCTCCAGATGGGCCTCGGTCCTTTGGATCAGATCATCCAGTCCCCTCAGGTAGTCGAGGTAGATCCGCTGAAGCCCGGAGGATCTCTTGCGGGACACTACCTCGTTCAATTCCTGACGGTAGTGGATTCTTCTTTCCCGCGCCTCCCGAATCAACCCTTCCACGTAATCCATCCGGCGGCGAATCTCGTTCAACTCGCGCTGACGGGTCTCTTCGATCCGATTCCGGTAGTCCAGGACTTCCTCCAGCGAAAAGCGGAACGGCATGGATTGCCCCCTTTCACCGCAGACGCACAGAGGCACAGAGAAATGCAGAATGATGAATGATGAATGTCGAATTCATACGAACAGGATCCCTCAATGAAGCGCGTTGGCGAATAGTCTTATAGAGAGTCACTTCTTCACGTTCATCATTCATCATTCTACATTCATCATTTCCTCTTCATTCAAGCGCGCCTTGGCTCGACGATGGGCGTCACGGCCTTGCTCGTCTCGGCCTTCCGGGTAGCCAAAGCCTCGAGCCTGCGCAGGCAGTCCTGAAAGTCCGCTTTTTCCCGCATCCCCTGACGCAGAAACGCGTTCAGGTCCTCCATGAGATCAATCGCCGTGTCTATCTCACGGTTGGAGCCGCGCGCGTATGCCCCAATGTTGATAAGGGTTTCCGCCCTCCGGTAAACCGCCATGTATCCCAGAATCCTCGTAGCCCATTCCAGGTGGTCGGGCTTGACAACGTCCGGCATGAGCCGGCTGACGCTGGCCAGCACGTCCACGGCCGGGTAGTGGCCTTTCTCCGCGAGGTCTCTGGACAGCACGATATGGCCGTCGAGAATCGAGCGGACCGCGTCGGCGATCGGCTCGTTCATATCGTCGCCTTCCACCAGCACCGCGTAGAGCCCCGTGATACTGCCGGTCTCCCCTTCGTTGCCCATCCCCACACGCTCAAGAAGGCGCGGCAGCAGGGCGAAGACCGATGGGGTGTATCCCTTGGTGGTGGGCGGCTCTCCGGCGGCGAGACCGACTTCGCGCTGGGCCATGGCGAAGCGAGTCACGGAGTCCATCATCAGGAGGACCTTCTTGCCGAGCGAGCGGAAGTACTCGGCAATGGCCGTCGTGATAAAGGCCGCGCGCACACGGACCAGCGCCGGGGTCTCGCTAGTGGCCGCAACCACGACCGACCGGCGCAGCCCCTCCGGACCCAGGTCCCGCTCCAGGAAGTCCTTGAGCTCCCGCCCCCGTTCCCCCACCAGCCCAATCACGTTGACGTCGGCCGTGGTGTACCGCGCCATCATCCCCAGCAGAACGCTCTTGCCCACGCCGGACCCCGACATGATCGCCATGCGCTGCCCCACACAGATGGTGGCAAGCGCGTTGAGAGCGCGAATCCCCACGTCCAGTGGTTCATGGATGCGCTTGCGCCGGTAAGGGTTGATCGGCTCGGCGTAAAGCGGGACCTCTGTTTCGTAGGGGATGGGAGGCCCCCCATCCATGGGCTCGCCCATGCCGTTGAGGACCCTTCCCAAGAGGCCCTGGCCGGCCTTGACCGTGGGGGCCGCGCGCAGTACGTGAATGGCGCTGCCGGGTCTCAGGCCCCGCATGTCGCCCAAAGGCATCAGAATAACGCGATGGTCCTGAAAGCCGACCACTTCCGCCAGCATCGGAGCAGCCCCGGGCCCAGGAACCAGTTGGCAGATCTGGCCCACCACGCATTCGGGCATGCGCCCTTCGATCACCGTCCCCACCACGCGCGTGACCCGGCCGCGGACCTGGACGGCGTCCGTCTGGCGGGCGAAATCCCCCAGGTCGGTCAGGCTGCGCACCTTCACGATTCCTCCTCCCAGATCCGCTTTCGGAAAACGTCAAGCATGCTCTCGACCCTGGCGTCCACTTCGCCGGCCTCGCTCAGGATACGGCAACCCCCGCGCCCGACCTCACTCGAGGGCTCGATCTGCACGTTGGCTCTGTTGCCGGCCAGGTCCCGCACCAGTTCGGATTGCCCTTCCAGGAACCTGAAATCGGTGGGCGAGACCTGGATCGTGATCTGCGACGCTTGGTGCGTTTTCGCCAAAGCGGCGCGCACCATGTCCAGCACGACGTTGGGCTCCTGCTGGATTTCGCGGTGAATAACTTTCAGGGAGATGAGGTAGGCAAGTCTGACCAGTTCCTGCTCGCTGGCCTTGAAAAGGGCGTCGCGCTGCGCCACCATTCTCTCTATGACCGACCGCAGGCTCTTCAGAACGGACTCGACTTTCTGCTCGCCCAGGCGACGCCCCGCTTCTTCGCCCTGCGCGAATCCGGCCTGGTAGGCCCTGGCCTCCACTTCCTCCACCTGGCGGCGCGCCTCTTCCAACATCTCGGCCGCGCGTCTCCGGGTTTCCTCGGCGAACCGGTGGGCGTTCTCGTGGATCGCATTGGCCCGCTGCCGGGCTTCCTCCAGGATGCGCTCGCCTTCTTCGCCCAGGAAGCCGATCCCCATGAAAGGGCTGAAGGCACCCTCCACTACCTCATCAAACGGCTGGAAAACCTCGCTCTGGCCGGCCTCGCGCGCGCTTCCCGGTTCGTCGAACACGGAATCCATGCCCTGCGGCGCGGGAGTTCCCGGCGCGGAAAAGACGTTGCTCCCGAACACGTCCACGGTCTCGGACTCGGCGGGCGTTTTGTCTTCTCCAGGGGAATGTGGCGGAAGATCAGACAAGGGGTTCGCCCCCTGCCTTGCCGGCAAGCACGATCTTTCCTTCTTCCTCGAGGCGTCTGGCCACCTTCACGATTTCCTGCTGCGCGGTCTCCACGTCGCTGAGTTTGACAGGCCCCATCACCTCGAGCTCTTCCTTGATCAGTTCGGCGGCGCGGGTGGAAATGTTCGAGAAGAACTTCTGCTTGATCTCATCCGAAGCGGTCTTCAGAGCCAGCACGAGTTGCTCGTTGCTGATCTGCTTGGTCAGCTCCTGCATGCCCCGGTTGTCCACCGACACCAGATCCTCGAAGGTAAACATGAGCTCGCGGATTTCCTCAACCATGGTGGGGTTGATCTCCTCCATGGCGTCGAAAATGCTGGCCTCTGTGTTCTTGTCGATGTTGTTCATGATCTCCGCCACGGCTTCCAGCCCGCCCAGCACTTCGGTGCTGGCGGACGCCGACGAGATCAGTTCCTCCTTCAGGACCGTGTTCAGATCGTGAAGGACCTGCGGCGCCACACGGTCCAGGGCGGCAAGGCGCATCACCACTTCGGGCTGCACGGTGGGGCGAAGTCGAGTGAGAACTTGGGCAGCCTGCTCGGGTTCGAGATGGCCGAGGACGAGCGCGATGGTCTGGGGATGCTCGTTGCGCAGGAAGGCGGCGATCGAGTCGGGCGCCATCCACTTGAGAGCTTCGAGCCCTTCTGTCTGGCCCGTTTCCGTCCCGAGATCCAGCGTCATCTTCTCCACCTCCTCGGGAGTCATGAATCCCGAGAGGATCTCGCGGATCACGTCCCGGGAATTGCCCAGCTGCAGCGCGTTCGCGTGTCGCATCTTCTCGCAGAACTCCGACTTGATCGTCAGGATCGATTCGGGAGGAACTTCGCGGAGCATGTTGGCGTAGTTGGTGATGCGCTGGAGCATGTTGGGAGGCAGCAGGCGCATCACCTCCTGCGCCACGTCCTCGCGGATAGTAAGAAGGAGCACCGCCACTTTTTCCGTGCCCGACAGTTTACGTTCACCCGCCATGATTCGGGGCCGTCCTTTCGTAAGAATGAAGGATGAAGGCGGAAGCATGAAGGATGAAAAATGAAGGATCAACAAAGAGGAACGCTTCAGAGCGCGCCGCATCATCCCGGGTATTCCGTTTAACATAGGCTCTTCCGCATCTATCCTTCATCGTCTGTCCTTCCTTCTTCAACATTCATCATTCCTCATTCATCCTTCCTCCTTCCGCCTTCATCCTTCATCCTTCCTCAGGATTCCATCCAGGAACGCAGCACCAGCGGCACCTTCTTGGGATTGGATCGTGCCAGTTCAAGAATCTCGTCGTCCAGCTCGGTCAGCCTCGCTCTCACCATGTCCGGAGGCGCGGGAGGCTCGGCCAGCGCCGCCAGGGGCGCCTCGCCCCCGGGGATGGCGGCCATGTGCTCGGGCGGACGGAGATAGGCCCTCTCAGGCGCCTCCGGCAAGGCCTCCAACTCCGCCGGGCCGGCCAACCGCCGCCCTGGCACGGGCACATGGAAAACCCCCCTGAGAGGCCACAGGAAGACCAGCACCGCCAGTCCCGCCACCACCAGTATACCATACTTTATGAGCATCATGTTCCGTTTTTGCTTCTCCAGATTCGTCACCATCACAAAGGGGCTTTCCTCCCCGGTCGGAGAGAAGGCTATGTTGGTCACGACCACTTCATCCGGGGTGCCGCCTGTGCGTTCTTCGTTGTAGCTCACGATCCCCTTCACCGTATCCGTCAGCTGTTTCACTTCCGCAGGGTCCAGGCGTTTGCGGCTAAGAACCTTGGCCACCCCGTTCTCACCCACCGTAACGGACGTCGGCTTGTCGTCCACCACCACGCTCGCGGTGATCCGTTGGATCACATAGGGAGCGAAGACGGTCCTGGATTCCGTCTTCCCGACATTGTAGTTGCTGACATCTTCCTGGAGCCACTCCGCTCTGGACGGCGCGGTTCCGCTTGTGACCGCCGAAACGTTCTCCGTGTGGGCGGCGGCGCCCGTGATCCCGACCGCCAAACTCGAATCGCGGCCCAGGCCCTTGATGGTTCTCGCGCTCGAGATGGGAACGGTGGTGGGATCGTACTTGATGGTGTTCTCTTCTTTGGCGGTGAAATCGAAGTCCACGCTCACGTTGGCCTTGACGTGGCCAGGGCCAAACACCGGGTTGAAGGCCGTGAGTATTTTGTTCTCCAGGTATTCCTCAAAGTCCCTCCGCTGCTTCTTGTGCATGTCGAGCAGCCGCTCCTGGTTGTCCAGTTTCTCCGTCATCATATCGGGTTTGCCGGCTCTGCTCAGCTGATTTCCCTGAGTGTCGGCCACCGTCACGTTTTCCGGAGCCAGATCCTCCACACTCCCGGCCACAAGCGCCTGGATCGTGGCCACCTGTTGCGGCGTGATGGCGGCGTTCGGATAAAGCGCGAGCAGGACGGAGGCCTTGGGAGGTTTCTCTTCCTTCACGAAGAGCTCCTTGGCGGGCAGGGCCAGCTCCACGACAGCGGATCTCACCATGTTCAAGGCCGAAATGGTCCGGGCCAGCTCGCCGCGAAGGGCGCGGTGTTTCTTCACCTGGAACTCCTCCGAAGTCACCCCGAAATCCCTCAGGTCAAACAAACTCCACCCTTTCCCCGTTGCCTCCACGCCCACCTTCTGGGCCAGTTCAAGGCGCCAGTCCAGCGCTTTTCCCTGCGGCACTCTCACCGTCAGACCCTTGCCGCTTTGCTCGAACTTGTAGGGCTCCGCCGCCCGCGTCAGCTCGTCTTTCACGATCTTGGCCTGATCGGTGTTCAGATCCGAGTAGAGAACCTCATAGTCAATCGTCCGGCCGAAGCCGGCTATGCGAAATCCCAGAAGGAGGACGACCGCCAGAAGAATGCCGCCCGCAAACAGCCTGCGGGTCCGCGTCTGCTGGGCCAGCAGCTCGTTGAGTTGAAGGAAGAAATCCCTCAGGAAAGGCATGTTCGCACCTCGGTCATAAGGGAATGAGGATACAATACCAATCACACGTCCAGGAGTCAAGGGTTTGACACTCGGCCGCAATACTCTGACATGAAGCAACTATCAGGCCCATCTCAACCTGTCTGGGCCAGGGTCAGACTTTCAAATTTCAATTCTCGTGCCCCAAGAAGCTGGGATGCTCCGGT
>Ga0315281_10013317_pt1 | contig 11135 bp, 13 predicted proteins | sample YL17G07_0_MG_FD_204540 | JGI IMG/M metagenome (GOLD analysis project Ga0315281, IMG submission 204540) | Sediment microbial communities from Yellowstone Lake, YNP, Wyoming, USA - YL17G07_0 | ecosystem: Environmental > Aquatic > Freshwater > Lake > Sediment | place: USA: Wyoming | collected... | reverse complement strand
GAGATAGCCCTTGCGCGCAAGCCTCTCCTCAATCTTGCTGATGCCTTCCTGGTTGACGAAGGCTTCGATCTCGCCCGCCCGCGAAAAATCCACCAACGAGGCGAGCAGCGTCCAGCTTGCAACCGGCATTCCGGGCTTGCCTTCGTACTCCCGGTTGAGCCAGGCCATCAGCGTCGCGAGCGCGGTGCCGCCCAGGCAATAGCCGACGGCGTGCACCTGGGGCGCACCGCAGAGCGCGCGCGTGGCCTCCACCGCGGCCAGCACGCCCTTCAAAACATAATCCTCGAAACTGGTGTCGGCCATGCTCGCATCGGGGTTGCGCCAGCTGATCATGAAAACCGAAAAGCCCTGCTTGAGCAGGAAGCGCACCATGCTCTTCTTCTCGTTCAGGTCGAGAATGTAGAATTTGTTGATCCATGGCGGCACGAACAGCAGCGGCACCGCGTGCACCTCCGCGTTCATCGGGGCGTAATGGATCAGTTCGATCAGTTCATTGCGGAACACCACCGACCCGGGAGTCGTGGCGAGATTGCGGCCGACCGAAAAACTCCTGCCGTCGACCATTTGCAGATCGCCCGCGCGCTGGTCTTCGGACAGGTTCTTCAGGCCCTCCACCAGGCTTGCTCCACTGGTTTCGCAGAATTTGCGGATCGCGACCGGGTTGGTGAGAAAGAAGTTGGTCGGCGCAAGCGCGTTGAACCACTGGCGCATCCAGAACGCGGCGCGGCGCCGGTTGTGCTTGGTCATTGCCGGCGTGTCGTAGACCGCCTCCCCGATCCAGCGGGTATAGAGGAGGTAGTGCTGCTTGAGCAGGTCGTAGAACAAATTGTCGCGCCATTCGCCGGCGTCGAAGCGCACGTCGCCTTCGGCCGGTCTGATGTAGTCTTCCTGTTCCAGCCCGAGGACGCGCCGCAATCCGTGCACTTGCAGGGCGCCCATCTCCCGTGCCAGGCGGTCGATGGCATGCAGCCATTCCTGCGGATGCTGCGCCCAGGCCTGCTGCGACTGGAAGATCGACGTGTACATGCCGAATGGATCGAACACCGATTGCAGGGTGCGCGCCAGGTCGGGAGGCGCGAGCGTGACTGATTCATGCGCCGTCACGAGATTGGTGATTTTGGCCGGGGTGATGGACATATTGCGATGGCAGCGAAAGCTTTCTCGACTGAATATAACCTCAACCGATGCGATTTCAAGCCTTCACGCCGGGGAAATGAACGGTTTGTTTGACCTTGCTCAAGTTGGGACGGGGTGCCGCGACCGAACGGGGAAACGCTTATAATCGGCGGGTCCCACATGGAGTGCCGCAAAATGCATCAGGTCCATCGCCTGTTCGAGCAGCAATCGAACCTCAGCATCAGTCGCACCGATGAAATCATCGCCGACATCAAAGCCGGAAAAATGGTCATCCTGGTGGACGAGGAAGACCGCGAGAACGAGGGCGATCTCGTTTTCGCCGCCGATTTCGTCACGCCCGAAAAAATCAACTTCATGGCCAAGCACGGCCGCGGACTGATCTGCATGCCCATCACCGAGGCGCATGCGCAGCGGCTGAATCTGCCGCCTATGGTCGCCAACAATCGCTCGGTGCATGGGACCGCCTTCACGGTTTCCATAGAGGCGGCCTCCGGCGTCACGACCGGCATCTCCGCCGCCGATCGGGCGCTTACCATCAAGGTGGCGGCTGCCGCAAGGGCGAAAGCCGAGGACGTGGTGCAGCCGGGTCACATATTCCCGTTGATTGCACAGCCGGGCGGTGTGCTGGTGCGTGCCGGCCACACCGAGGCGTGCTGCGACCTGGCGCAGCTCGCCGGACTGTACCCCGCGGCGGTGTTGTGCGAAATCATGAAAGACGATGGCACCATGGCCAGATTACCTGACCTGATCGAATTCGGGAAAGCGCACGGCCTGAAAATCGGCACCATCGCCGACCTGATTCATTTCCGCAGCCAGACGGAGTCGCTGGTCGAGCGTGTGGGGGAGCGCGACATCACCACCGCTTACGGCGGATTTCGAATGCTCGCATATCGGGAGAAACTCTCCGGCGCCACCCACATCGCGCTCGTGCGCGGTGCCATCGATCCTGACACGCCCACCCTGGTGCGCGTACACGAGCCGCTGTCCATGCTCGACCTGCTCGACACCGCGCCGGGCGCACATTCGTGGGGCGTGCACGAGGCGCTGGTGGCGATAGGCGCAGCCGACAGCGGCGTCATCGTCCTGCTCAATTGCGCGGAAAGCGCGGCACAGCTTGCCGAGCGCGTCGCCAGCGAAGCCAAGCCGTGGCCGGCGGCGAAAATGGAACTGCTGACCTATGGCATAGGCGCGCAGATCCTGCGCGATCTCGATGTGGGCAAGATGCGCCTGATGGCCACGCCGCGCAAGATGCCCAGCATGACCGGCTGGGATCTGCAGGTTGCCGAGTACGTGCAGCCGCAGCGCGGCACCAGGGAGGGACAGTGAGGGAGATCAAGCCCGGCCTCAACGGGGCGGATCTGCGCGTCGGCGTCGTGCGCTCCCGCTTCAACGAGCCAATCGGGGCCGGTTTGCTCGCCGCTTGCCTGGAACGCCTGACAGCCCTCGGCGTCGCGCCCGGCCGCGTAACGGTTGTGAGCGTGCCTGGCGCGTTGGAGATTGCGCTCGCCCTGCAACAACTCGCCGCCGCCGGCCACTATGACGCGCTGATCGCCCTGGGTGCGGTGGTGCGCGGAGACACCTATCATTTCGAGGTCGTATCCAACGAATCCGCCGCCGGAATCACCCAGGTGCAGCTCGATGCCGGCGTGCCAGTTGCCAATGGCGTTCTCACCACCGACACCGAGGAGCAGGCCGTTGCGCGCGTTGCGCAGAAAGGCAGCGATTGCGCCGAGGTGGCGGTGGAGATGGCGAATCTGATCAGGGTAATCAGGAATGAAAAGCGCACGGCATAAGGCGCGCGAGCTGGCGTTGCAGGGGCTGTACCAATGGCTGCTGGTTGAGGAGCACGCGGACCAGATCCGCGCGCACCTGGCCGAATTCAAGGGCTACGACAAAGCCGATCGCAAGTATCTCGACCTGCTGCTCAACGGTGTCATTGCCGACGCAGTCGAGCTTGGCGCCGCTTTCAGTCCGTTGCTCGACCGCCCCATCGACGAGCTCTCCCCGGTGGAGCGCTGCGTGCTCTTGATCGGCGCCTACGAGCTCGCGCATGTGCCCGAAGTGCCTTACAAGGTGGTGATCAACGAGGCCGTGGAACTGGCGAAGTCCTATGGCGGCACCGACGGCCACAAGTACGTCAACGGCGTACTCGACAAGCTTGCCGCCAAGCTGCGACCGGCCGAGATCAAGGCGCGCCGGGCCGGCGGGGGCAGGGCCGCGGCCTAGAGCCTGTCTGCATTCAGCACATTCGCCTCATGCGGTGAACGTAACCAGGCCTTAAGCCTTGGCTTCCGAATTCGATATTATCCGCCGCCATTTCACGCGCCCGGTGAAGCGCGCTCTGCTGGGCGTGGGCGATGACTGCGCCCTGATCGCGCCGGAGACCGGCACGGTGCTGGCGGTATCCACCGACATGCTGGTCGAAGGGCAGCATTTTCACGCCGGCGCCGACGCCGCGCAGTTGGGCCACAAGGCTTTGGCGGTGAATCTTTCCGATCTGGCGGCAATGGGCGCCGCGCCGCGCTATGCGACCCTCGCGCTGGCATTGCCCGAGGCCGACGAGAGCTGGCTGGCGCAATTCACGCAGGGGTTTTTCACGCTGGCGGACGCGTTCGGGGTGGAATTGATCGGCGGCGACACCACGCACGGACCGCGCAATCTTTGCCTCACCGTGTTCGGCGTCGTGCCGCCGGAGCTGGCCTTGCGCCGCGACGGCGCCAAAGCGGGGGACGAGGTCTGGCTGTCGGGCTGCACCGGCGACGCGGCGCTGGCGCTGGCCCATCTGGACGGGCGTATCCGTCTTGCCGATGCGGCGCTGGCGCACTGCCTCGTGCGCCTGCACATGCCCGTACCCTGCGTGGCGCTGGGGCTGGCGTTGCGCGGACTCGCCACCAGCGCCATCGATGTCTCGGACGGCCTGGTGGCCGATGTCGGCCATATCGGCGAACGCTCGGGCGTTGCGATCGAATTGCGCTATGCCGCGTTGCCGCGTTCGCGCGCGCTCAAAGGCTGCGCGGACGAGCGCCTGGCGCGCGGATGCCTGCTCGCGGGCGGCGATGATTACGAACTCGTTTTCACCGCCGCTGCGGGTGCGCACGGAAGAGTCGCGGCGCTTGCCGCCGAGTCCGGTCTCACCCTGACCTACATCGGGAGCGTCGTCGCGGGGGAGCCGGGACTGGTGTCGGTGTACGATGCGGCAGGAGAGATCATGCGGCTGGAACGCAAAGGGTTCGATCATTTTGAATGAGAGGAGCATGCGCGGCCGGCGATGGGGTGCGATGCTTCCGTTTCCGCTTAGGCCGCCGTGTTGCAGCGATGAGTACTGACGTAATCTTGCGTCCCACCGCAGGCTTCATGCTGCGGCATCCCGCACGGCTCATCGCGCTTGGCTTTGGCACCGGGCTGTCGCCCTTTGCCCCCGGAACGGTGGGCACGCTGCTCGGTTTTCCGGTGTACTGGCTCGCCAGCGGCTTGCTCGCTCCCTATGGTCCGCCTGCGATGCTGGCGCTGATCGCAACCCTGTTCCTGCTCGGTGTATGGGCTTGCGCGCGCACCGGGCACGATCTGGGCATTGCCGATCACAGCGGCATGAACTGGGACGAGATCGTCGCCTTCCAGCTGGTGTTGCTGCTCACGCCGCCGGCCTGGCAATGGCAGGCGTTTGCGTTTTTCGGCTTCCGTTTCTTCGATGTGGTCAAGCCGCCGCCTATCCGCCAGGTCGATGCCCGGTTGAAAGGCGGCCTCGGGGTGATGTTCGACGACATTCTCGCGGCGGGCTACACGCTGCTCGCAATGGCGCTCGTGAAGCAGGTGTTCTTCTAGCCAACATGCGTCGGGAATGGATTTCTGTACGTCACCGGGCGCCGCAAGCATTGACGATCCCCATATTTATGGGTAGGATGGGCCTATCGCGCTTCGGGAGGGACCCCGATGAAAACGACACTCGAAATGCCTGACGATCTGTTCCGCCGCGCCAAGGCCACGGCAGCCAAGCGCGGCCAAAGCTTGAAGCAATTGGTGACGACGGCGCTTGAGCACGAGCTTGCCAAGCGGTCCAAGCCTGCTGCGTCGGCCAAAGCCCGCAATGCACGCGCCCAAGCGTGGTTGAGTGAATTCGACGAGTTGTCGCGGCGGATCAGCACGGCCTGGAATTCCGACATGGGCGCCGTCGAGGCAATCCGCGAGCAGCGTCGCGATCTGTGATTGTCACCGACGCGTCGTTCTGGGTATCGGCCTTGCTCGCCCAGGACGCGCACCACGGCGAGGCCGGTGCGCTCCTGCGGCGCATGGCCGCAGAGGAAATTCCTGTAATTGCACCGGCGTTCGTCATCATTGAGGTGGCCGGTGCGCTGGTCCGTCGCACGCAGGATCCCGATGCTGTAGAGGAGACTGTTCGCCACCTCCAGAAGCAGCCGTGGCTCACCCTCCTGCCCATGACCGTGCCCTTTGCCGAGATTGCCGCCAAAGTGGCGATTACCTGCGCGCTTAGGGGCGCTGACGCGATCTATCTCGCCCTGGCACGACAGGAGGGGCTGCCGCTTATTACCCACGACAACGAAATTCTCCAGCGCGGCGCATCTGCAGCGCTGGTAATGACTCCCGCAGACTGGTTGCGCCAGAACCCCGAGGCGGAAGCGTGAGCGCACTCGATTGGTAGCCCACGCATGCCCTCGGATACTTTGACCACGCTCGCCACGCTGGTAGGTTCCAAGCTGAAAGCGAAGGGCCTGATGCTTGCCACCGCCGAATCCTGCACTGGCGGCTGGGTGGCGCAGGCGGTCACGGTCATCGCCGGCAGCTCGGAGTGGTTTGAGCGCGGCTTCGTCACGTACTCTAACGCGGCGAAGATGGAAATGCTGCGCGTGAAAGCGGACACTTTGCGCACGCATGGCGCGGTGAGCGAGCAGACGGCAGGCGAGATGGCGGCCGGAGCGCTTGCTCGCAGCCGCGCGCAAGTGGCCGTAGCGATAACCGGCATCGCGGGCCCTGACGGAGGCTCGGCAGAGAAACCAGTCGGCACGGTATGCTTCGCCTGGGCGATGAAGAGTGGGGCGGTTTCCGCCGAGACACGCCAGTTCAAAGGGGACCGCGAAAGCGTGCGCCGACAGTCGGTGCTCGCGGCGCTGCAGGGCATTCTGAAGCTGCTGGAAGATTGATAGCGGCATGCGGACGGTCGTGCTTGACCGGAGCCGCAGCCGGCCTAGAATTAAGCATGGTCGCCCCCATATCCTAGCCATGGTCTCAGTCCGTCCCGCCGCAGTCGCCGGCATGTTCTATCCCGCCGCCCCGCGTGAACTGGCTCGGGAAGTCGATGACATGCTCGAGCACAGCGCCGCCGGCGGCCTGACCCCCGGTTTTCCGAAAGCGCTGATCGTGCCGCACGCGGGCTACGTATATTCCGGCGGCGTAGCCGCGGAAGCGTATGACCGGCTGCGTCCGGGTCGCGGCATCGTGCGCCGGGTGGTGCTGCTCGGCCCCTGCCACCGCGTCGCGGTGCGCGGGCTCGCCCTGCCCGAGGCGGCCGCCTTCGCCACCCCGCTCGGCCAGGTGCCGATAGATCAGGAAGCGGTAAAGTCGCTTTCCGGGCTGTCCCAGGTGGTGGTGAGCAGCGCGGTACATGCCGGCGAGCATGCGCTGGAAGTGCAATTGCCTTTTCTACAGCGTGTACTGGGCGAATTCAGCCTGGTCCCCTTGGCGGTAGGCGCGGCCACTCCGGACCAGGTAGCCGAGGTCATCGACAGGCTTTGGGGGGGCGCTGAAACCCTGATCGTGATCAGTTCGGATCTGTCTCATTATCATCCCTACGACGAGGCCCGCGCGATCGACCGCGGCACCGCGCAGGCAATCCTCGCTTACTCCACCGACATCGACAATGAACAGGCCTGCGGCGCGACGCCGGTCGCGGGCATGCTGCTTGCAGCCAAGCGCCATGCGCTGAACGTGGAGCTGCTCGACTTGCGCAACTCCGGTGATACCGCCGGCGGACGCGGACGAGTGGTCGGCTACGCCGCGTTTGCATTCTGGGACGGCGCGCCGGGTTTCGGCGACCCGCATGGACGTGTGCTGCTAGACATCGCCAGGAACAGCATCGATGCGGCCCTCGGCGCGGCGGCGCCGAAACCGCTGCCTGAGGTGTCCTGGCTCAAGCCGGCACGCGCGAGTTTCGTCACGCTGACCCAGAATGGCAGACTGCGCGGCTGCATCGGCAGTCTGGAAGCGCACCAGCCGCTGGGCGAAGATGTGCGCCACAATGCCCGCGCGGCGGCGCTGTCCGACCGGCGCTTCCCGCCACTTACCAGCGCGGAGCTTCCCCGCACGCGTGTCGAGGTGTCGATTTTATCCACGCCGAAATTGCTCGCGTTCGCCGATCATGCCGATCTGATCGCACAACTGCGGCCCGGCGAAGACGGCTTGATTCTGGAATATGGGACTGCGCGCGGCACCTTCCTGCCGCAGGTCTGGGAAAACCTGTCGGATCCCGAGCAGTTCGTGGCCGAACTCAAGCGCAAAGCCGGACTGGCGACGACAGTGAACACCGCGAAATGCCGCATCCGGCGCTACCACGTGCTGAAATGGAAGGAGGAGGGATGGAAGGACGAGGCTGCATGAGCACGGAGCAGGGGCCCCACTTCGTGGGGATGCGACGGGCCGCGATTGCCGCCGGACGCCGACAGTGGCGCGGTCTGAACCACAACGGTGATACGGAGGCGGCGACATGAGCGTCACTGAAAGCCAATATCCGGCGCGCTGGTGGCATCTGCTCGAGGACGGCCGGATGCAGTGCGACCTGTGCCCGCGCGACTGCCGCTTGCACGAGGGCCAGCGCGGCCTGTGCTTCGTGCGCAAGCGCGTGGGTGCGCAGATGCTCCTCACTACCTACGGCCGCTCGTCCGGCTTTTGCGTGGATCCGATCGAGAAAAAGCCGCTGAACCAGTTCTATCCGGGATCGAGCGTGCTCTCCTTTGGCACCGCCGGTTGCAACCTCGCCTGCAAGTTCTGCCAGAACTGGGACATCTCGAAATCGCGCGACATGGACAGCCTGGCCGACGCGGCCAGCCCGGAGGTGATCGCGCAGGCGGCGCAACGGCTGGGCTGCCACAGCGTGGCCTTCACCTACAACGATCCGGTGATTTTCGCGGAATACGCCTTGGACGTTGCCGACGCCTGCCACGCGGCAGGCATACAGACGGTGGCGGTGACCGCGGGCTACATGCACGACGCGCCGCGGCGCGAGTTCTACGCGAAGATGGATGCGGCCAACGTCGATCTCAAAGCCTTCACCGAGGAATTCTACGTCAAGCTGACCGGCGCCCACCTCGCGCCGGTGCTGGATACGCTGAAATACCTGAAGCACGAGACCAGCGTGTGGTTCGAGATCACCACCTTGCTGATTCCGGGCAAGAACGACAGCGACGCCGAACTCGATGCGATGTGCGCCTGGATCGCGCAGGAACTGGGGCCGGACGTGCCGCTGCATTTCTCCGCCTTTCACCCGGACTGGAAAATGACCGACATCCCGGCGACACCCCCGGTCACGCTTACGCGCGCGCGCGGGATCGCGCTCGCGCGGGGGCTGCATTACGTATATACGGGAAATGTGCACGATACCGAAGGCGGCACCACCTTCTGCCCGCACTGCGCCAAGGCCCTGATCGTGCGCGACTGGTACAACATCCTCAATTACCGCATCGGCGACGACGGCCGTTGTCTGGAGTGCGGCGGCGCCGTGGCCGGCCGCTATCGGCACTTCGAACGCGCTTTCGGTTCGCGCCGCGTCCCGGTGCGGCTCGCGACCCTCGCAAGCTAAGCAGGGAATGAGCGCAGCGCTAACCCAGAGAACTTACCACCGCGAGCATGCGCGCGACGCTGCTCCCCAGTCCGTGGAAGGTGTGCGGACGGGTTGAGTCGAGGTAGGCGCTGTCGCCTTTTTCCAGCCGGTGGCTGCGGCCGTCGTAGAGCAACTCGACGCTGCCCTCGACCACATAGACGAACTCTTGCCCGTCATGGGTGATCGGCACGCCCGGCGCCACAGCGGGGTCGAAGCTCAGCAGAAACGGCTCCATCACATGACCCGCGGTGCCGGGCCGGGTGAGCGAGCTATAGGCGTAACTCTGCTCGGTGTCGCCCTGCTCGCCGGCCAGCGACTCCCCCGAGCGGCAGATGGTGAGGGCTTCCGAAACCGTCGCGCCGCCGTGGAGCAAGCCTTCCATTCGCGACCCGAGCACCCGCGACAACTGAATCACGGCCCCGATCGAAGGGACCGCGGTCCCGTCCTCGAACGCGCGCAGGCGTTCGGAGTCGATCCCGGTAAGCTTGCACACCTGCGCCAGCGTCATCTCCTGCGCCTGGCGCAGCTTCTTGATCCGTTCGCCGACATATTTGCGCATGAGCCGCCCCTCTAAGTGTTGCGCGAATCAGATGTTCCGCCTGGCGGGAACGATGCGGCCGCTCAGCGCGCGCAGATTCTGCCAGTAGCGGTCTATCGCCGGACGCAGGTCGGCTGCGCTTAGCTCCGATTTCTGGAAACGGCGCTGCAACGACAGGTACATGTCCAGCGCTTCGTCGGAAAAATCCGGCTCGATGTTCACCAGATGGCGGCTTCCGTGGAAGATTTCAAACACCGGGAACAGCCCGGAACGCACGGCCAGCCGCACCAGCTCCATGCCCAGCGCCGGCTCCGATTTCCACCCGGTGGGGCAAGGCGCGAGCGCCAGCAGGAAGCGGAAACCCCGGAGGTCGAGCGCGTGGCGCAGCTTGCGCACGGTGTCATCGGCGTGAGCCAGGGACAGCGACGCGGCATACGGTATGCGGTGCGCCGCCATCACGGCCAGGATATCTTTCTTCGGTTCCGGCTTGCCTCTGGGGGTGTTGCTGCTGATGGCGCCGGCGGGCGTGGCCGATGAGCGCTGTCCGCCGGTGTTGCCATAGATTTCATTGTCGTAACAAATGTAGAGAATGTCCTCGTTGCGTTCCGCCGCCGCCGACAGGCCGGCGAAGCCGATGTCATAAGTGCCGCCGTCTCCGGCAAGGCAGACCACGCGCGTATCTTCATCGTTCATCTGCGCCACGCTGGCCGCGCCGCTGGCTGCCGCGGGCGCCGCAGCGAAGGTGGTCAAAAGCGTCGGAACGCCATAGGTGCTGTGTGGAAACTGCCCTGCGGCAACGGCGGCACAGGATGCGGGGATGACCAGCTGGACACGCCGCTGCGCGACCGCGCGCCGCAGCATCTGCATCAGGATCGACAGTCCGCAGCCGCCGCAGTTGGTGTTGCCCATGCGAAACAGCGGATCGGCGCGATCCAGCGCCGTCTGCGCCATGCCGCCGAGCAAGGGTTCCTTCATTACGGCGTCTCCATCATGGCCGGCACGCCCGCGGCCTGGCGCGGGCCCAGATCGGCGAGCATGTTCTCCAGGTGTTCGGGACGCACGTCGCCGCCGCCGATGCCCGCCATGTAGTTCTGCACCACCGTGGTCGCGCCGGCGAGCCCCCTGATCTCTCCCCATAGCACGCCGCCGAAACCCAGGCTGATGTCGCGGTCGATGACGGCGATCCGCTTCTTGCCCGCGAACCAGTTCGCGATAGCCTCGGACGGAAGCGGACGAAACAGGCGCACCCGTAACGAGCCCACGCGCTGTCCTCGAGCCCGCAGCAGGTCGACTACGCGTTCGGCCGTTGCGCCGATGGTTCCCATCGACACGATCAGCGTCTCCGCGTCCTCGGCACGGTAGGCATCCACCGTGTCGGCCAGCCTGCGGCCGAATATCCGCTCGAACGAATGCTGGATCTCCATATATGCCTGAGGCACGCCCAGCATGGCCACGTGGTGCTGCTGGCGGTGGCTTGCCGTTTGCTGCGGCACTTCCAACTGCCCCAGGGTGTGCGGGGTTTCACCGAGCCGGTGCGGGACCGCTGTGAGCGGCAGAAACCGGTCGACCTGCTCCTGGTCGGGGATCTCTGTCTGGGTTACGGCGTGCGACAGGATGAAACCCTCCATGCAC
>Ga0315281_10013316_pt1 | contig 11136 bp, 10 predicted proteins | sample YL17G07_0_MG_FD_204540 | JGI IMG/M metagenome (GOLD analysis project Ga0315281, IMG submission 204540) | Sediment microbial communities from Yellowstone Lake, YNP, Wyoming, USA - YL17G07_0 | ecosystem: Environmental > Aquatic > Freshwater > Lake > Sediment | place: USA: Wyoming | collected... | reverse complement strand
TGTCACCAAACCCTTCTCCAATCAGGATCTGATCGCCAGGATAAACGAGTTGCTCGGACAGGCGGGGAAACCGGGCGGGGCATGAGCGCCAGGTTCAAATTTTCCATCTGGCTTGCCGTTTTTTATGCGGGCATCGTGGCCGTGGTAACTGCAATTGCCGTCATGGTTGCGGCCGGATTGCCCGACGCGGACTACCAGGTTCTGCTGCGCATCCTCGAGGGGCGTGCGCAGATGCTCGGCTTCGTTGCCATGCTGCTGCTGTTTCTTTGCGCAGGCATACTCCGCTGGCTGTTCAGGAGCTACGTCACCGCGGCACGCTCGCTCGCCGAGCAGACCCGGATCGTGTTCGCGACCAACCCGGAGCATCGCGTCCTTGCCGATGGCGGGTCCGAACTGGTGGAACTGGCATCCGCCATCAATCGGCTGGCCGATGCCTATCGCCGGCAGCAGATCGATCTGGAAACGAGGGCAGGGCTATCCAGCTCGCGGCTGGAAGAGGAGCGTAACCGCCTTGCGGCCCTCATGTCGGAACTCTCCGAGGGCGTGCTTCTTTGCAACGCGGAGGGGCGCATCCTGTTGTACAACGAGCAGGCGAGGCGGCTGTTCGGAGGGGCGGCGGCCCAGGCGCCGGGCGCGCGCCACGGTCTGGTCGGTCTGGGACGCTCGGTATTCGCGCTGCTCGACCGGGATCAGGTGGCGCATGCCCTGGACAAGCTCCAGTACAGCCTGGACCATGGCGTCGAGTTTCCCTGCACCCGATTTATCACCAATGCGGCGACCGGAGCGCTGGTGAAGGTGCAGATGGCGCCGTTTCTTTCGGCAGGCGGGCGCATCGCGGGCATGGTGCTCACGCTCGAGGATGTAACCGAACTGATGAACCGGGAAGCGCAGCGGCGCTCGCTGCTGCAGGCGTTCGCCGCCGGCGTGCGCGCTCCGGTGGCGAATATTCGAGCGGCCGCCGAAAACCTGGTGTCGTTCCCGGAGATGGATGACTCACGCCGCGTGCAGTTCACCGAAATCGTCGCCGACGAATCGCGCCGCCTTTCCGCCATGATCAACGACGCGCTATCGGAGTATGCGGATGCGCTGAAAGCGGGCCTCGCGCTCGAGGACATGCTCGCCGCGGACCTGCTCAGCGTCGCGCAGCGGCGGATCGAAACCGTGCTCGGTCTGCCGTGCACCCTGGAGCCAGCGCAGGACGCCATCTGGATCAAGGTGGACAGTTTCGCTTTCGTCGAGGCGCTCGCCTATCTCGCGGGCCGCCTGCGGGAGGAGTATGGCGTGCGCGCCGTCCGGTTGCGCGCCGTCGCGAGCGGCCGGTTTGCCGAACTGGATCTGGTCTGGTCGGGCACGATCGTCGCCAGTGACGCGCTCGCGCTTTGGGAAATACAGCCCATGCAGATCGGCGCCGAGCACACGCCGCTGACCCTCAAGGACGTGCTCGAGCGCCACGGCGGCGAAGTCTGGGTCCAGTCGCACAAGACCTCGCACATGGCCTGGTTCAGGCTGCTCCTGCCGCTGGGCGAGCCGGCCGCGGTGATACCGCGTCGCAGCCCCAAGATGGACAGCAGACCCGAGTACTATGACTTCGACCTGTTTCGACACGCCGACGCGGCGCGCGGCCTTGCCGAGCAGAGGCTGACCGATCTCCACTATACGGTTTTCGACAGCGAAACCACGGGGCTCGAACCCTCCGCGGGCGACGAGATCATCAGCTTGGGCGCGGTGCGCATTGTCAACGGGCGCCTGCTCAAGAACGAGGTGTTCGAGCAGCTCGTCAATCCGCAGCGGCCCCTCGGCAGGGACTCGGCGCGCATCCACGGCATCGAGGCGCGGGCGCTGGTGGACCAGCCGACCATAGGCCAGGTCTTGCCGCAGTTTCAGCGCTTTTGCGAGGATACGGTGCTGGTCGCGCACAATGCCGCCTTCGACATGCGTTTTCTCGAGCTGAAAGAGGTCGCCACAGGCATCCGGTTTACCCAGCCGGTGCTCGATACGCTGCTGCTGTCGGTCGTGGTGCACCCGAGCCAGGAAGATCATAATCTGGAGTCCGTCGCGGAGCGACTCGGTGTCAGCGTGATCGGCCGGCACACGGCTCTGGGTGACGCGCTGGTGACCGGGGAGATCTTCCTCAGGCTGATTCCGCTGCTCGCGGAACACGGGATCCTGACGCTGGCACAGGCGCTGGATGCGTCGCGCGAGACATTCCATGCACGCCTGCAGTACTGAGGCGGCGTGATAGATTAGGCGAGATCTGGGATGCCGCAAGAAAAGATTCCGATCGAGCGCCGGCTAGCGGGCGAGCAGCAAACCCTCGCGCAACCGCTGCGCGCCCTGATCCGCAACGAGCCGGTGGTCTGCCGCGAGAACCAGACGGTGCGCGAAGCGGTCGCCATCATGCACGCCCACGGGGTCGGATCGGTGGTCGTGGTCGACGCCGTTTCCCGGCCCGTCGGGATCTTTACCGAGCGCGACCTCGTATCGACCACTGCGCGTGATCTCAACACTCGATCCGTCGCGGAGGTCATGACCAGCGTGCCGCTTGCACTCCCCGCCCATGCGTTCGCCTACGAGGCGGCGCTCACGATGATAGGCAACCGCATCCGGCACGTGCTGGTGACCGACGACGCAAGCCTGATCGGGGTCGTCTCCGAGCGCGATCTGTTCTCGCTGCAACGGCTTGGCCTGGGCGAACTCACTACGGAAATCCGGCTTGCGGGCGAAGTAGGCATTCTGGAGAACCTCGCCGCCGAAATCCGCAAACTTACCCGACTCCTGGTGGAACAAGGAGTCGCCGCCGGGCAAGTGACCTTATTCGTCTCGGTGCTGAACGACCGGTTGTGCCAGCGCGTGATCGAAGTCGTGCGCAAGCGTTATCAGTGGGAGCAGATAAGCTGGTGCTGGCTGGGGTTCGGCAGCGAAGGCCGCCTGGAGCAGACTTTCAGCACCGATCAGGACAACGGAATCATGTTCACCGCCCACGGCGGAGCCTCGCCTGCCGAAGTCCGTACCCGGCTGCTGCCGTTTGCGCGTGCGGTCAACGAGGCGCTGGACGCCTGCGGTTTTCCCTTGTGCAAGGGCAACGTAATGGCGTCCAATCCCGAGCTGTGCCTGTCGGTCGACGAGTGGAAAGCCAGGATGGGCGGCTGGCTGGTGAACTCGGAGCCGAAGGCACTGCTCGATGCTTCGATCTGTTTTGATTTCCGCGCACTCTACGGCGACGCCACCATGGCGACAACGTTGCGCGAGTGGGTTCTGGCGCGGATGCCGGCGCATCCGGCGTTTCTGCGGCAGATGGCGGAAAACACCCTGCAGGGGCGGCCTGCGCTTGGCATGCTGCGCGATTTTGTCACCGAGGACACGCCGAACGCGCCACACAGCATCAATTTGAAGCTCTACGGTGTGCGGCCCTTCGTTGATGCTGCGCGTATTTATGCCCTGGCGCTGGCGCTCCCCCAGACGAACACGGTCGAGCGATTGCGCGCGGCGCGTGCCGGTACGGGAATGAGCGCGGTGGAAATGGAGGCGATGATCGATGCGTTCTTCGCCATCCAACGGCTGCGCCTGCGCAACCAGGCATCACAGAAGGACTTGACCGAGGAGACTGCAAATCGCATCGATCCGGACAGACTCAACGAAATGGATCGGCATATCCTTAAAGAATCATTTCGGTTGGCGCGTAAGCTGCAACAGCGGCTTGCTCTGGATTATCAGTTGTGAGCGTGTTTGCGGTGGACGTAGTCTGACGGTGGCCGGCCGAGGTAGAATCCCCGGCGTTCCCCTTGCGAGAGACCCATGTCCGACACTCCCCCCAGCGCAACGCTCAAGGCCAAGATCCTCGCCGAGGCGATGCCCTATATTCGCCGCTTCCACGGCCGGACCATCGTGGTGAAATACGGCGGCAATGCCATGACCGATGCGGCGCTGAAGAAGAGCTTCGCCCACGACGTGGTGCTGCTCAAGCTCGTCGGCATGAACCCGGTGGTCGTGCACGGAGGCGGGCCGCAGATCGAGCAGCTGCTCGCGCGCCTGGGGAAGAAGGGCGAGTTCGTGCAAGGCATGCGCGTCACCGATCCCGAGACCATGGACGTGGTCGAGATGGTGCTCGGCGGCCAGGTGAACAAGGAAGTGGTCACGCAGATCAACCAGGCCGGCGGCAGGGCGGTCGGCCTGACCGGACAGGACGGTGCGTTCATCCGGGCGAGGAAGATGCTCCTTACAGGCAAGGACAAGGATCTGGTCGATATAGGGCAGGTCGGAGAGATCGCTTCCATCGATCCGGGGGTGATTTCAGCGCTCGAGGACGGGGGCTTCATTCCGGTGGTCGCGCCGATCGGCGTGGGTGAGAACGGCGAGTCCTACAATATCAACGCCGACCTGGTGGCAGGCAAGCTTGCCGAGGTGCTGAAGGCCGAAAAGCTCGTCGTGCTTACGAACACGCCGGGCGTGCTGGACAAGAACGGCAAGCTGCTAACCGGGCTGACACCGAAAATGGTGGACGCGCTGTTTGCCGACGGAACGATTTTCGGCGGCATGCTGCCCAAGATCTCCTCGGCCCTCGACGCTGCGAAAAACGGCGTCAGAAGCGTGCATATCATCGACGGACGGGTCGAGCACGCGTTGCTGCTCGAGATTCTCACCGACGAGGGTGTCGGGACGCTGATCCGAAGCAAGTGACCGTCTCGGCCACGCCGAGGCGGTCATCCTGGGCCGCGAAGCGGCGAAGGATCTTGGTTTCCGATGCGAAAGCACCTGACGTGGATATTCGACCTCGATAACACGCTTCACGACGCGACGCCGCATGTTTTTCCGCACATCAACCGCAGCATGACGGCGTACCTGCGGGAGCACTTGGCGCTCGATGAGGGCCAGGCGAGCGCGCTGCGGGTGCACTACTGGAAAACGTACGGCGCGACGCTTGTGGGACTGATGCGGCACCACGGAACGGATCCGCGCCACTTTCTGTGGCATACACACCAGTTCCCGGACCTCGAACGCGCGGTCGCCGCCGAACGCGGCCTGCGCCATGCGTTACGCAGGATCCGAGGCCCCAGAATCGTGTACTCGAATTCACCCTTGCACTACGCCGAAGCCGTGCTGCAACTGCTGCGCATCGACGATCTGTTCGACGCCATCTATTGCATCGAACACACCGGATTTCGTCCCAAGCCCTCGCTTGCCGGGTTCCGGGTTCTACTCGAGCGCGAGCGGCTTGACCCCGGGCGTTCGGTGCTGGTCGATGACACCCTCGGCAACCTGCGTGCTGCCCGGCGCCTCGGCTTGAGGACGGTGTGGGTCACTCGCGAGCTGCGCTTACCCGCATTCGTCGACGCCAAAATCGGCACCATCCTGTCTCTTCCACGGATCGCCTCCCGCCTGGGAAATTGACGCTAGCGAGTGCTCACCTAAAGATCTAGAATGGGTTCGCCGCGCCGGTACGCGCGACACCCAGAATCATCCGTTGGGAGACTGCCATGCCTGCAAGCAGAACCGGTGAGCGAAAACAGCAGATCCTTCAGGTGCTGGCCGAGATGCTTCAGAATCCGAAGGGCGAGAAGATCACCACGGCGGCGCTCGCCAAGCGGCTCGATGTTTCGGAGGCCGCCCTGTACCGGCACTTCGCGAGCAAGGCCCAGATGTTCGAAGGGCTGATCGAATTCATCGAGCAGACGGTGTTCGGGCTGATCAACAAGATCAGCGCGGAGGAGGAGAGCGGCGTCAAGCAGATCTACGCGATTCTCTCCATGCTGCTCGGGTTTGCGGAAAAGAACCCGGGCATGACGCGGGTGCTGATCGGCGCTGCGCTGGTCAACGAGGACGACCGGCTGCAAGCCCGCATCAATCAGTTCCACGACCGGCTCGAGGCCACGCTAAAGCAGTGCCTGCGCGTCGCAGCGACCCAGGGGAACGACGAGACGGAGCCGGCGGCGAAGGCAAACATCCTGCTCTGCTATGTCATGGGCCGATGGCATCAGTATGCCAAGAGCGGGTTCAAGCGGCTCCCGACCGAACTGTGGGACAAGCAATGGCCGCTGCTGGTCTAGCCGTTCGCGAGACGTGGCGCACACCGAGCCAGTCACTTCCGACTCAAGTGTTGCACTGACAGAACCGACGAAGGATTTTGGTTTTTATAAGTCTCCCGATTTCGGACAGTTGCGAAGTTTGCAACTGTCCGAAATCGGGAGATCAGGGGCGGATAAATCTAGCCAGCGCGCCCGCTCAGTCTAGACCAAACCCAGCGTCTCGGTATTCCTGCACACTTGGCATGCAGGATCCTTCTTGATACGGACCTCGCGCCAGCGCATCCCCAGTGCGTCCAGAATGAGCAGCCTGCCGTTCAGGCTCTCGCCCGCGCGCGCAAGCAGCTTCAGAGCCTCGGCGGCCTGGATTGTGCCAATGATGCCGGTTACCGGCGCGAAGACGCCCATCACCGCGCAGCGCTCCTCCTCCTCGGCCTCGGCGTTCCCGGGAAACAGGCATGCGTAGCAGGGGCTCGCATGGTCGCGAAGATCGAACACGCTGACCTGGCCGTCGAATCGGATGGCCGCCCCCGACACGAGCGGCTTGTCAAACCGCACGCATGCGCGGTTAATGGCGTGGCGCGTGGGGAAGTTGTCCGAGCAGTCGAGTACCACGTCGGCGCGAGCGACCAAGGCTGCAAGCGCTTCGCCTTCCACGCGGTTATCCACTGCGGCGATCTCGACCTCGGCGTTGAAGTGCCGGAGCATCTGACGCCCGGACTCGACCTTTGGCTCGCCAAGCGTGGCCGGCGTATGAAGGATCTGGCGCTGCAGGTTGGTGAGGTCGACGCGGTCCCCGTCGACGAGGGTGATGTGCCCGACCCCCGCCGCGGCAAGATAAATCGCCGCCGGCGAACCGAGGCCTCCGGCGCCGATCACGAGCGCGCGCGAACCGAGCAGACGTTCCTGGCCGTCAATGCCGATCTGCGTCAGCAGGATGTGCCGCGAGTAGCGCAGCAACTGGTCGTCGTTCACGGGCGGGGAGTGAAGAGCGTGAGAAGCGAGGGGTGAGGGGTCAGGGGCGGGAAAGCCGGTGTTTACGGGGCTACGCCTCATCCCCGGCGCCTCGCTTCTCGCGCATCTAGTTTTTCTTCGGCTGTGCGCTCTTCGGGTCGACGGCCTGGGGCGCCTGCGCGGTCTGTACCGGCAGGCCCTTGAGATGATTCATCGCCTGCAGGAACTGGAAGTCTTTGTCCGAGGCGAACTCGATCGGCGCAGGCGGCTGGTCGGACGATCCCGGCGTAGGCTGCATCGAGGCTTGCTTTGCCTTCTCCGCCGCCTTTTTTTCGGCTGCCACCTTTTCCTGTTCGTTGGTGAGGTGCTTCACGAGGTCGGCTTCACGCACGCGCGGCTGCGCGCTCGGATCGTCGACCATGATATCCGGTGTGATGCCTTTGGCCTGGATCGAGCGGCCGCTGGGCGTGTAGTAGCGCGCCGTGGTGAGCTTGATCGCCGTGCTATTGCCAAGCGGCAGGATGGTTTGCACCGATCCCTTGCCGAACGTCTGCGCGCCCATGACCGTCGCGCGCTTGTGGTCCTGGAGGGCGCCGGCGACGATCTCGGAGGCGGAGGCCGAGCCGGCGTTCACCAGCACCACCATCGGCACCGTCTTCACGCCCGCGGGCAGACCTCTGAGGTAGTCGTCTTTGCTTCCGCGGAGGTAATCCTCGGGGCTGGCGACGAATTTGCGCTTTGCGTCCTCGGTGCGCCCGTCGGTGGAGACAACCAGCGCCTTGGACGGCAGAAATGCCGAGGAAATGCCTACCGCCCCATTCAGCAAGCCGCCGGGGTCGTTGCGCAGGTCGAGCACGAGGCCCTTGAGCGGGCCCTGCTTATAGAGGCTATCGAGATGCTTCACCAGGTTCTCGCCCGTATGCTCCTGGAACTGCGCCACGCGGACCCAGGCGTAGCCCGGCTCGATTAGCTTCGACTTCACGCTCTGGACGCGGATAACATCGCGTTGCAGGGTGACCTCGAAGGGCTTTTCATCGCCTTTCCTCACAACGGTGAGGCGGATGGAGGTCTTGGGCTTGCCGCGCATGCGTTTTACCGCATCATTGAGGCTCATGCCCTTCACCGGCGTGTCGTCGATCTTGATGATGAGGTCGCCGGGCTTCAGGCCGGCGCGGAACGCCGGAGTATCCTCGATCGGGGAGACGACCCTGATGAAACCGTCTTCCATGCCGACCTCGATGCCCAGGCCACCAAACTCGCCCTGGGTGCCGACCTGAAGCTCGCGGAACGCATCGGCGTCCAGATAGGCCGAATGCGGGTCGAGGTCCGAGAGCATGCCGTTGATCGCGCCGCTGATGAGCTTCTTGTCATCCACCGGCTCGACGTAGCCCGACTTGATGGCTCCGAACACCTCGGCAAAGGCGCGCAGCTCGTCCACCGGGAGAGGAAAGCGCGCGACCTCGCGCTGCGCGACCGCAGAGAAATTCAGGCTCAGCATGATTCCGGCGATCACGCCGATGAATACCAGGCTGACCTGCTTCAGTTTGTTGCCCATAGGAACTCTCCGACTACTCCAGCAGATTCGGGGGCTTATTTCAGCGAAACCCATTTCAGGGGATCAAAGGGCTTTCCCTGACGGCGAATTTCGAAGTATAAACCCGATTCCGGGCTTCCACCGGTCGCGCCCGCCGTGGCGACCACATCGCCCGTTCGTACTTCTTCCCCGACCGCCTTCAGCACCGACTCGTTGTTGCCGTAGATGGTGAGGTAGCCGCCGCCGTGGTCCACGATCAGCAGGTTGCCAAACCCCCGCATCCACTCGGCGAACACCACGCGCCCTGCGGCGACCACGCGCACATCCTGTCCGGATGCGGCGCGGATGAACAGGCCTTTCCACTGCGGACCTCCCTCTGACCGTCTGGCGCCGAATCGGTTCACGAGTTCTCCCCTGATTGGCAGTCGAAGCTTGCCCTTCAGCTGCGTAAACGAGCTTTGCTCGCTGCCGCCTTCTGGTGGTACGGGGATGCGCTCGTTGCGGCGCCCGCGTTCGATCGGCGCCGCGATGACTTTCGTCAGCTGGTCGACCAGCCGCGACAGGCGCGCTTCGTCTCGTTCGAGGCTTATTACTTCCCGGCGCTGATCGCGCAGTTGCGCCGACACCCGGTCCAGCACCTTGCGCCGCTCGGTCTGCTGTCCGAGCAGCCGGCCCCGTTCGGCCCGCTGCTCGGACTCGATTGCCGAGAGCTCGGCAGTCTTGTCGCGCGCCAAGGCTTCGATTGCGCGCAGCCGCCCGAGGTCGGCGCGCAGGGACTTGATGAAGATGGCCTGGGCGCGGGAGACGTAGCCGTAGTAGTGGAGTTCGCGCGCCACCTGATTCGGATCCTCACCCATCACCAGGAGCTTCAGATAACTGTGCTCGCCGCCCAGATAAAGTGCGGTGAGCAGGCGTCCGAGCCGCTGCTGGCGGGCTGCGATCTCTGCCAGGACGGTCCCCTGCCGGGTGCCCAGGGAGGCGAGTTCCCCCCGCGCGCCATCGCGTTTTCGCCCGAGTTCCCGCAGCGTCCGGTTGGCCTCGGATATCGCCCGCTCGGACTCACGCAGCTGATCGCGCGCTTCGGCGCGGGATTCCTCGCCACCGGCGATCTCGTTGCGCAGGCGCTCGATGCGCATCCGCAGTGTCTCAAGCTGTTCATTTTCCGCGGCGGGCAGGGGAAGGGCGAGCCAGGCGAGCGCAGCGACCGCGAGCCTGGCCCAGGGGAGCATCACGCTCGGGCTTTACCCTGGCTGGCGACGGCCTTAACCGCAGTCTCGACGGCAGACTGGTCGCCGAGGTAGTAATGTCGAACGGGGCTGAGGTCCGCGTCCAGCTCGTAGACCAGCGGAATCGCGGTGGGAATATTGAGGTCGACGATCTCCTGGTCGCTCATGTTGTCCAGATACTTGATGAAGGCGCGAATAGAGTTGCCGTGGGCGGCGATGAGGACGCGCTGGCCGGTGCGGACAGCAGGCGCAATGGTGTCGGTCCAGTAAGGAACGAACCGCGCCACCGTGTCCTTCAGGCACTCGGTGGCCGGCAGCTCGGGCGCGGACAACCCGGCGTAGCGGGGATCGCCTTTCGGATGGCGGGGATCGGAAGGTTCGAGGGCGGGGGGGCGCACGTCGTAGCTGCGCCGCCAGAGGAGCACCTGCTCCTCGCCGAATTTCGCTGCCATCTCGGACTTGTTCAGACCCTGCAGCGCGCCGTAGTGGCGCTCGTTCAGGCGCCAGCAATGGTGTACCGGAAGCCACATCAGGTCCATCTCCTCGAGCGCGATCCAAAGTGTCTTGATGGCGCGCTTGAGCACTGAGGTGAAGGTCATATCGAAGACGTAGCCCTCGGCGCGCAGCAGCTCCCCGGCGCGACGGGCTTCGTCGCGGCCGGCGTCGGTCAGGTCGACATCGGTCCACCCGGTAAAGCGGTTCTCCTTGTTCCAGGTGGACTCGCCATGGCGAAGCAGTACGATTTTGTGCATGGGCACTCTCGCTTCTTTTGCGGGGCAACAAACACCATCCTATAATAGCCGATTAGATCCAGAACCCAGAACGCCTTTGAAGCCCGAAATCCGACATATCTCCGAGTTGATCGCCCACAAGGACCAGATCGAACTTGCGGCTCGCGCCATGAAGGCGATCGCTCATCCGCTGCGCCTGCAGATCCTGTGCGTGCTGGGGAATGAGGAGGTGAACGTGCAGGATATCGTCGAAGCGGTGGGGACCTCGCAGAGCAACATTTCCCAGCATCTGGCGATCCTGCGGGAGAAGAACATCCTGCGCTTTCGCCGGGATGCGAACCGTGTCTTCTACTCCATCGGCGACCAGAGAACCCTGAAGCTCATCGGAATGATGCGCGAGGTCTTTTGCGGCGCCCGGTTGCGCCCATGAAACCCGATCTGATGAAATTCTTTCTCGACAACATCTATCTCATTGTCGTCGCGTTCGTGAGCGGTGCGATGCTGCTCTGGCCGGTGGTTCGCCGCGGCGCGGGCGGTGCTTCGGTCAACACGCTGGAGGCGACACAGCTCATCAACAGGCAGGACGCATTGGTCCTCGATGTGCGCAATGCGGAAGAGTTCCAGCAGGGACACATCCTGAACGCGCGCAACATCCCGATGTCGCAGCTCGA
>Ga0315281_10013314_pt1 | contig 11138 bp, 13 predicted proteins | sample YL17G07_0_MG_FD_204540 | JGI IMG/M metagenome (GOLD analysis project Ga0315281, IMG submission 204540) | Sediment microbial communities from Yellowstone Lake, YNP, Wyoming, USA - YL17G07_0 | ecosystem: Environmental > Aquatic > Freshwater > Lake > Sediment | place: USA: Wyoming | collected... | reverse complement strand
AAAAATAAAATCTAAAAAAGCAACTCAGCCTTTAAATACTTTTAATTGTGGTTGTTTTTTCAAAAACCCATTAAATTCAAAAAAAACTGCTGGGGAATTGATTGATAGTCTTGGACTTACGGGTTTTATGTATGGTGGAGCTGCTGTTTCAAAAAAACATGCAAATTTCATAGAAAACATTAATAATGCAACTTCAGAAGATGTTTTTAACCTTGCAAAAATAATCAAAGGGCTTGTAAAAGAAAATTTTAACATAAATTTAGATTACGAGGTGAAATTAGTTGGATTTCAAACTTAAAAATATTTCTGATGAATTTAAAAATCTGGAAATTACAAAAAAGAAAAAAGAAATAACAATCGGTGTTATTTGTGGTGGAATTTCTTCCGAAAGGGAAATTTCATTAAAAACAGGTGAAGGAATTTATAATGCCCTTATTAATAATGGTTATAATGCTAAATATATTGATTTTAAGGGAGACAATATTTCTGTTTTTAATGAAATAGACATAGCTTTTCTGGCTTTACATGGTAAATATGGTGAAGACGGCTCTGTGCAGGGAATTCTTGAACTTTTTAAAATTCCTTATACCGGGTCCGGAATACTGGCAAGTTCTCTTGCAATTGATAAAATATTTTCAAAAAAAATTTTTGTTTTTGAAAATATACCAACCCCTGAATATATTGAATTAAGTTCTATCAGTAATTTGGATATTAATAAAATAAAAAATGAAATAAAAAAAGCTATTGGATATCCTCTTGTAGTTAAACCTTCAAGAGAAGGCTCAACAATTGGAATTACAATTGTTGAGAATGAAAATGAGCTTGAATCTGCAATTAATTTTGCAAGGATTTATGATAGCAGAATTCTGATAGAAAAATTCATTTTTGGAAGATTGCTTACTGTTAGCATTATTGGGGATAAACCAATAGCTTTACCAGTAATTGAAATTAAACCTAAAAGTGGATTTTATGATTTTAAATCTAAATATACTGTCGGGTTAACAGAATATATTGTTCCTGTCAGCCTTGATAATGAAACAGAATTAAAAATAAAGGAATTATCATTAAAAGCCCATAATAGTTTAGGATGTTACGGAATTTCAAGGGTAGACTTAATTCTTGATGAAAATAAGGTTCCTTATGTGCTGGAAATAAATACAATGCCAGGCATGACAGAGACAAGTCTTGTTCCAAAAGCAGCTGCTGCAGCAGGAATAAATTTCGAAAAACTGGTTGAAATTATACTTAATTATTCCAGTTTAAAAATGTAAGTTTTCTTATTTAATCAGATTAAATAAAAATTATAAAAAAATGGCTGGGAAGATTATTGAAGATAAAAGAATTTCTTCGAGAAAGCGTAAAGCAACTATCAGGAAAATTTTTTCTGTTTTATGGATTATTTTAATTATAGCTTTGTTTGTAGCAATAATATGGGGTTTAAATTATTTTTATAATAGTGATTATTTTAAAATAAAAAATATTGAAATAAAGGGAAACAATTATTATAAATCAGAAGTTATAGTCAGTGAGGCTGAAGATCTGAAAGGAACAAATATCTTTGAAATTGATAAAAGAAAATATGAAACAGCTTTAATGAATAATTTTGCAAGAATCAAAAAAGCTGAAATATTAAAAGTTTTTCCTGATAAACTGATAATAAACATAACTGAGAGAATACCGTTTTTAATAATTCTTTATAAAAATGATTATTTTCTTATTGATAATGAAGGAGTTGTACTTGAAAAAGTCACTGAAAATGTGGATAAATATAATAATTTATTAATTGTTAAAGATGCTATTAATTATTTTCCTGAAATTGGCATAAAAATTGCCAGGAAAAATATATTAAGTTCCGCAATTATCTATAATGGTTTAAGTGATGATATTAAAAAAAAGATAAAATACGGCGGGATAATTAATAATTCTTCCGGAGACATTTATTTTGAAACTATAGATTATAAAAAAATAATATTTGGCAACAGTAATGAAATCATTAAAAAAAATGCAATTCTTGAACAAATTTTAAAAAATATACAGAATGAAAATATTTATTATAGTATAATTGATTTAAGGATTTCTGATAATCCTATTGTGGAATAAATGATTTATAATTGGAGATGAAATTGCCTGGCAAAGACGATTACATAGTAGCAATAGATTTAGGTACAACAAAAGTATGTACATTAATTGGAAAACTTAAAAAAAATAATTCTATTGAAATAAGAGGCTATGGAATCACAAAAAGCAGGGGAATGAAAAAGGGTCTGGTAATAGATATTAACGAATCCACTAAATCCATCCTTGATTCAGTAGAATTAGCTGAAAAATCTTCAAATTTTTTTATTGATAATGCTTATATTGGAGTAACTGGAAAGCATGTTTCTTTTGAAAATAATTATAATGAAATTACAATTTCTTCACCAAACAGAATTGTAAGAAAAATTGATGTTGACAGACTTATAGCATTAACAAACAGGATAAATCTTGCTTCCCAGTATGAAGTAATTCATACAATAATAAAACAATTTGTTGCTGATGGAGAAAAGGGTATAGAAGATCCAATTGGTTTGTCTACTGAAAGACTTGGGGTTGAATTATTAATTATTTTTGGTTCAACTTCGCTTATAAAAAATATTGTAAATAGTGTAAAAGCTGCAAATATTGAAATACAGGATATTATTATTGAAGCCCTTGCATCATCAGAGGCAGTACTGACAAGTGAAGAAAAGGAAAGTGGAGTAATTTGTCTTGATATAGGTGGAGGTACTACAGATGTAGCTATATATAAAAATAAAAAAATGATATTTACATATTGTTTGCCTGTTGGTGGTGATTTGATAACAAACGATATATCAATCGGATTAAATATACCATTTAGTAAAGCTGAAGAAATTAAAAAAAGATTTGCGAATGTTGATTATAATTTTCCGGAAATTTTAAATAGGGTAAGCATGAGTGATATGAATATTAATGCAAATAAGACAACTCTTAATATTCAGTTATATAATATAGTAAATTCCCGTGTTAAAGAAATGCTACAACTGATAAAAAGCAAAATAGATGAGTATGATTTGATTAAATCAATTCCATGCGGTCTTGTAATAACCGGGGGTTCTGCACAAATAAAAGGACTGCTTCAAATGGCAAGCATGGTCTTTGATATGCCTGCAAGAATCGGGATTTCAATAGATGTTGAAGGACCTTCAGAAGTTATAAATAACCCTATTTTTTCAACTAGTGTAGGTTTATTAAAATATGCTTTTCAGGTTGATAATTATGAAGAATTAGATAATATTAATAATAAAAATAAAAAAAATGCAGGATTTTTTGATAAATTTAGAGGATTTATAAATAAAATCTTAAAAGGTGAAAAATAGGAGGGTTAATGTGGGCCTGGAATTTGATAAAAATTATTATGCTGTAATAAAAGTAATTGGTGTTGGTGGCGGTGGAAGTAATGCTGTAAACAGAATGATGGAAGATAATTTAAATGGATGTGAATTTATAGCTATAAATACAGATGCCCAAGCTCTTACGATGTCTAATGCTGATAGAAAAGTTTTAATTGGGGAAAGCGGACTTGGTGCAGGTTCTAATCCTGAAATAGGAAAATTATCAGCTGATAAATCCTCTGATGCCATAAGAGAAGTTGTGCATGGTGCTGATATGATTTTTATAACTTGCGGTGAAGGAGGAGGTACCGGAACTGGAGCTGCCCCGGTTATAGCTGAAATTGCAAGAGATGAAGGTTGTTTAACAGTTGGTGTAGTTACAAGACCATTTACTTTCGAGGGGGCAAAAAGAGCTATTCAGGCAGAAGAAGGTATAAATAACTTAAGAGGAAAAGTTGACTGCCTTATTATAATTCCAAATGACAAACTTCTTGAAATTTCTGATGAGAATACCACATTACTAAATGCTTTTAAGCTTGCTGATAATGTTTTAAAGGCAGGAGTAAGGGGAGTTACTGATTTAATTACTTTACCAGGACTTATAAATCTTGATTTTGCTGATGTAAAATCAATAATAAAAGATGCGGGCAATGCTTTACTTGGAGATGGAATTGCTTCAGGTGATAACAGAGCAATTAAGGCTGCTCAAAGTGCAATAAATAGCCCGCTGATTGAAGCTTCAATTGATGGGGCAAAGGGTATTTTATTAAATGTTTCAGGTGGGCCTGATTTAAAGTTATTTGAAGTTAATGAAGCCGCGGAAATTATAAGAAATTCAGCAAGTTCTGATGCAAATATCATTTTTGGTGCAGTTATTGATGAAAATATGAAAGATAAAATTAAAGTAACAATAATTGCAACCGGGTTTAAAGATAAACTTTCTGATAAAAGACAAAAAATTGAAAAAAACCATGTTGGAGAAAAAAAAGAAGAAGCTGTGTTTAAAACAGGTGAGATTAAAAAAGAAACCGAAAGAGATAAAATATTTCCTGAATTAAAAGAAACTACTAAAAATATAAAATTTAATGATGATGATGACATTCTGGATATCCCTACATTTTTAAGGAAGGATAAAAACAATTATTAATTTATTTAATGAAAATAAATAAAGTTGAAATAAATGGTACAACAATATTTATACCATTAGATCTTAAAGAAAAATATAAAATATTATTATTTTTTACTGCCAGAAATGGAGGATTCAGTAAAGGAAAATATAACAGTTTAAATACTTCTTATTATTCAGGAGATAACATAGATTCAGTTAAAAAGAACAGATTGAAAATTTTAAGCCTGTTTGGATATGATAAAATTACAAACCTGTTTTCTTTAAATCAGATACACAGTGACAAAGTTTTAATAATAAATGATAATTTTTTAAAAAAAAATTTTACATCAAAAAATAATTCCTTTAATTCAGATGATTACTTAAATCCAAAAATAAATAGCACTTTAAATGCTGACGGAATGATAACTGACATTTCATTACTTCCTTTAATGGTTATGGGAGCAGATTGTAATTTAGTTTTAATTACTGATTTAAAAAAAAGAGTTATTGCTGCAGTTCATGCAGGCTGGAGGGGAGTTTTAAATCAGATTATTATAAATACGGTCAATAATTTTAAAAATATATACAATTCCAGTTTAAAAGATATACTTGTGTTTATAGGACCCTCAATAAGAAAATGCTGCTTTAAAGTAACAGAAGATATTTTTAATTTATTTTATCTTAAATTTAAAAACAAAATGAATTTTGAAGAATTCAAGGATAATAAAGAAAATATTAATTATTATTTTATTGATTTGGTAAGTATAATTAAAAATGATTTATGTGATTACGGAATATTAAAAAGTAATATTTCAGATGTAGGGTTATGCACATACTGCAATAATGAAAATTTATTTTTTTCTTACAGAAAAGAAAAAGAAACCGGAAGGCAGGCAGGCATAATAATGCTTGAATAAAAATTTTAAATTGAAAACATAATTAATAAAAATATTGATATAATTTCAATTAATTATAAATGATATTAAATATAAAAATGACTGATAAAGACAAAATTATTTCTAATTTAAATAAAATAAAAGAAAATATAAGAAAAACATGTGAAAATGTTTCAAGAGATCCTTCAGGTATTAAAATAATTGCAGCAACAAAATATGCCAACCCTGAACAAATACAGATATTAATTGATTCAGGCATAACTGATTCAGGTGAAAATAAAGCTGATGATCTTGTTTTTAAATCAGGTATTGTAAAAGGTAATTTAATATGGCATTTTATTGGACATCTTCAAAGCAATAAGATAAAAAAAGTTATCCCGATTGTCCAGTATATTCATTCAATCGATAATTTGAGTACCTTGAATAAGATTAATGATTTTGCAGCAAGTATTAAAAAAATTCAAAAAATATTAATAGAAGTAAATATTTCAAATGAAGAAACTAAATACGGAATTAAATTAAATGAAACTATTGATTTTATAAAGAATGCATTAAAATATGATAATATTAAAATATGCGGTTTAATGACAATGGCGCCACTAACCGATGATTTTAATTATATAAGAAATATATTCAGCACTTTAAGAAATGAATTAAATAAATTAAATAACCATTTTAAAAATTTAAATTTAACTGAGTTATCAATGGGAATGAGCAATGATTATAAAATTGCGGTTGAAGAAGGTGCAACAATGCTGAGAATCGGATCAGCTATTTTTGTATAAATAATTTTTTATTTTAAGGAGAAATGATGCCAGGTTTTTTTAAAAAAACTTTATCTTTTCTTGGCTTTATTGATGAGGATATGGAGGAAAATATTCCACAAAAATATAAAGAAGATAGAAGAGTTTCAAAATATTTAAGGGAAAATAAAGATATTAAATTACATAAAATTGAAGAGCCTGAACCTGCAAATATAAGTCAGCATGCAAGTGCCAGCTGGTTTAGAACTCAAAGGAAAATAACTAAACTGGAAGAAGTTAAAATGGAAAAGAAGACAAAAGTTTTTGTTATTGAGCCCGAAGGCTATGAAGATTCACAAATTATTGGAGATAAATTTAAAAATGATATCCCTGTTATTGTAAATTTACAAAATGAAAATTCAGATATTGCTAAGAGAATTATTGATTTTTGCAGCGGTTTAACTTATGCGTTAAATGGAAGTATTGAAAAAGTAGCAGACAAGGTTTTTCTTATAACTCCTTATAACGTTGAAGTTACTTCTGATGAAAAAGAGATATTAAAAGACAAGGGCTTATATGATAATTATTAGTTTATGTATTTTAATGTAAATTTTTTAATAATTTTTATAATTTTAATTTTTGTTTTTTAATAAGTTATTTCTTTTAATAAAAAATTTTTATTACTAATATAAATATAAATAATATACTTAAATTAAATAAATAATTAATTTATTTATAATAATAAAAAAAATTCATAATGATAACAGAAAGAAAATACATATTAGGAATAGTCGGTCTTGGGAATATGGGTAGTGCGCTTTTAAAGGGAATTATAGATTCAGGCTTTCTTAAAAGCAGGGAAATAGCTGTTTTTGATATAGACAACGAAAAAATAAAAAAAAATGAAGAATTATTTAAAGTAAATTCTTTTAAAAATTTAAAAGAAATAATTATAAATTCCAGATATATTTTAATTGCTGTCAAACCACAAAATATAAAAGATATGATATCTGTATTAAAAGAAAACTGTAATATAAATGAAAATGTCATTATAAGTATAGCAGCAGGAATTTCTACGAATTTTTTTGAGAAAAATATTGGGAATATCCCTGTAATAAGAATAATGCCAAATACTCCGGCTATTTATAATAAGGGTATTTCAGCAATTTCATCAGGAAAATTTACTAAAAAAGAACATAAAGATTTTTCAGAGAAATTAATGAAAAGCGTTGGTGAAACTGTTTTAATTGATGAAAAATTTCAAAATCCTGTTACAGTAATTTCAGGCAGTGGACCTGCTTATTTTTTTCTTTTTTGTAAAATAATGATTGATTTTGCTGTTGAAAACGGGCTTGACTTACAAACTGCTAAAAAATTAGTTATTGATACATTACTCGGAGCAGGAGAAATTTTAATTAATTCTGATAAATCAATAAATAATTTAATTAAAGCTGTTGCCTCTCCTGGTGGTACAACTGAAGCAGCTTTAAATAAATTTAATGATAATAATTTGAAAGAAGTTTTATTTGACGCGTTAAAAGCAGCACTTAACAGATCTTATGAGCTTGAAGCAGATATTTTTAAAAAAGATAATTAAGAAATTTATTATCTTATTATAAGAATGGAGGAAATATGAATATAAATTCAGAATATATACAAAAGAAAGAATTTCATACTGCTTTTAAAGGTTATAGTATGGAAGAAGTGGATAAATTTCTTGATATACTGGCTGTAGAATTTGATAGAATTACAAAAAAGAATAAAGAACTTCAGGATGCTCTTGATAAAGTCAAGTATGAAGGAAATGCAGAACAGGAAACTGATGTAAGTAAGCTTGTTTCGGAAGTTTTAGTTTCTGCTCATAAAGTTGCTGATGAAATTAGAAAAAAAGCAGAAGCAGATGCTGAAGAGATAATAAAAAACAAAAAAAATATTGAAGAAAATGAATTAAAAGATTTACTAAGAGAAAAAAAAGAAATTGAAGATAAAGTTAAATTTATAATGAGTTTTTATAATGATTTTATTTCAGGATTAAAAAATATCATAAATGATTTTAATTTAAAAATTACTGATATTGAGAATGATTATAAAATTAAGGATATAAAAGAAAAATTACAAGTTTTTAATAACGAAATAAAAGAATCTGAAGCTGATTATGACAAAACTGTTACTTATTCTGATGATTCTGATTATAAAAAAGCCGGGTATGAAAGCGATAAAGGTCACCATAAAATTAATAAAGAAGATGAAAATATTATAACGCCCGAAATTAAAAAATTATCAGATGAAGAAAAAGAGAAAGAAATAAGAGAAATTATTGAAAATAAAGAAAATGATGAAATGCAACAGGAAAATTATTCAAAGGAAATAAAAAAGGAAAAAAAGATCTTTAATGATTATGAGGAAGAAAAAATTGTAAAAGAAAGTAAAAAAATTGATATTGCAAATCCTGATATTATCAGTGAATTTTTTGGTGAGGGTGATGAACGGAAATATTAAGATTCTGGTAAAGCCAAATTCTTCAAATAATTCAGTTTCAGGATTGTATAATGATGCTATTAAAATTAAAATTTGCTCTGCACCTGAAAAAGGAAAAGCAAACAAAGAATTACTGGAATTTTTATCTTTAACTCTTAAAGTGCCAAAACAGGATATAGAAATTGTTCATGGTGAATTTTCAAATTTCAAGGAAATAAAAATTAAGAATATGTCAAAAGACAGCGTAATTTCCAGCTTATTAAAAAAATAACTTCAAAATAAAACACTTGTTTTTTAATTTATAAATTTTTAAAAACCTTAAACCAATTTTATAATTATTGTAATTTTGCTTCCAATTATTAGAAAATAACTTATAATAACTGATAAATAATTAAATTGTAGCCTGTAATAACTATATTATCAGTACTTACCTTATAAAAATTTATAATAAAAAATTAAACCTAATATTATAAAAAAATAATAAATTATAAACTTATTTGACAAATAAAAATAATAAATATATTATAAAAATATAAAATTAGCTTTAATAAAAATAAATGCAGCCATACATCATAAAATAAAACATAATCAGCTATTTTAACTAATTAAATAATTAATAAGTTATTAAAAACAAAAAGAAATTGAAAATAATATTATTAATTTCAGAAAATAGGGAAATAACTGATAATATAACTAAATATAAACCTCAAAATCTTGATTTAGTTGTTATTAAAAAAGAAAAATACTTAAGACATTATCTTGAAGAATATTTACCTGATTATGTTATTGCAGATATAAATCTGGATAACAATGATATTTTAAATAATTATACAGATAAAAACCCGAAAGCAACTGTAATATTATTTAATTCTGAAAAATCATATAAGTCAAATAATTCAAGATACATAATTATAAATAAAATAAATAATAAAAATGATATAAAAGAAATTATTAATATTATCTCGAAAATAGAAAATGAAAAAAATATTAATAATGAAAAAAGCTATAAGCTTATTAATCAGCAGATAATATCAGTATATTCATTAAAAGGCGGTACTGGTAAAACAACTATATCGTTTAATATTGCTTATTTTTTAAAAAAAATTTTGAATGCCAAAGTTCTTTTACTGGATTTAAACTTTATAGATGGAATTTCTGATTTGTCTGCTTATTTAAAAACGAATCAGATCCCGAATTTAAATTACTATATTGAGAATTATAAAGATGGTGAAGAGGCTTTACAGAAATCTCTTATTTTAAAAAATCCCGAAGATTCAGATGTTTTACTTCCTCCTTTATCAATCACTCAAAGTAATAAATTTAATTTAACATTACTGAATTCTTTTATTGATTTAATAAAAGGATTTTATAATTTTATCGTAATAGACTTACCTGATAATTTTACAGAATTAACCACTGAAGCAATAAATTTATCTGATTCCTTAATAATTATTTCATTACCAGATAAGACTTGCGCGTTAAAACTATCAAAATATAAATTTAAAAATAATTCTTTTAAATTGCAAAATAAAATAAGTATTTTAAATAATCCATATAATTTTTCTACAATTTCAAAAGATGAATTTGAGAAAATATCTAAATTCCCGGTTCTGCTTGAAATTCCTTATTTTGAATATAAAAATAAAAAATTTCTTAATTTTCGCAACAGACAAACTGAGGTAATAAATATTGAATATGAAATAAGGCAACTAATAAATAAATATATTTTACCGTGATGGAAGAACAAAATCTTTACACAATAAAGGAAGCTGCTGAACTTACAGGTATAAGTGAATCTGAGCTTATAAATCTGATAATGAAGAAGCAGTTAAATGCTATCCGAATTGGTAAAGCAATTAGAATTAAAGAAAAAGATTTGGATAAATTTCTGGATTTATTTACTGGTGCTGCTGATGAAAAAAAAGATGAAATGCAGTCAAAGGATTCGGGATTAATTTTATATTCTGCAGAACAAGTTGCAAAGATTTTACAGCTTTCCGTAGATAATGTATGGAACTTACTGAAAAATGGCAAGCTTAAAGGTTTCAAAATTAGAGAAGGAAGAAGCTCATGGAGAATAACTTCAGATAATTTGAAAGAATTTATAGAAGCCCGAACTGAAAATCTTGTTTAAATTTATTTTAATATTTAGAAACAGAGTAATAGAGATGCCAGGTAATTTTAATACTGATAATAAATTAAAATGGTGGGAAAAGTTAATTGTGATAATGATCATTATCCTCATTTTGCTGATAATTTTTTTAATTTTTAATGAAAAGATAATAGATGCAATACAAAAATTCAGGCTTTGGTATAACAAAGGTTAATTAATTATTTATAAAAAAATAAGTGTTAATTAAGGAGGTGTTAAAAAATGGCTAGATTCTTCAAAATGATTTTTTCGTTTATAGGGATTGGTTCTGCAGTAAGATGGTAGAGAAATAATCTTTAATGTTGTAACTGCTGATATTTACTTAAGAAAGGGGGTTAGTAAAATGGCTAGATTCTTCAAAATGATGTT